>Ga0209075_1000691_pt1 | contig 32689 bp, 23 predicted proteins | sample Stecom2011_FD_187523 | JGI IMG/M metagenome (GOLD analysis project Ga0209075, IMG submission 187523) | Agricultural soil microbial communities from Utah to study Nitrogen management - Steer compost 2011 (SPAdes) (version 2) | ecosystem: Environmental > Terrestrial > Soil > Agricultural land...
CCGGCCGCCGAAGACGCACCGGCCGCAGTAGAAGAGGAGGTCTCCCCATGAAACAAGACGTTATTGGCGCTGCGAACCTCGAAATTTTCGCCCTGGTCGCGCTTTTTCTATTCGTCCTGGCTTTTATCATCATCGCTATTCGTGCGTTCACGATGCCTCCCCAGGCCGTCGAGGAAATGCAAGCCATGCCCATGAATGATGGGACCTTCACCGACGCCGAGGAGGCCACCAATGTCTGAAAAAAATACTGAGCCCAACTACGGAACCTTGATTGAAGGGCATACCTACGACGGCATCCAGGAATACGATAATCCGATGCCAAAGTGGTGGCTCTATCTATTCTATCTGACCATCGCCTGGGGCGTCTTCTACCTGGTGGGCATCAACGTCGGCTGGATCGACACCTACCAGGATACCCTGGCCAAGGAGAACTCACGCATCGACGCGCTGGTCGCCGCCGCCGCCGAAGCTTCCCCCGAGATCACCCCGGAATTCCTCCAGCAGGTGGTCGCCAGCGGCGAGCATTTGGACACTGGAAAAGCCGCATTCGCCACGTTTTGCGCCTCCTGTCATGGCCAAAACGGCGAGGGAATGGTCGGGCCCAATCTGACCGACTCGGCCTGGATTCACGGCGGGACCCTCACCGACATCTACGTGGTGGCCGACAAGGGCGTGCTCGACAAAGGCATGCCCGCCTGGGGAGCCATCCTGAAGGCCGAGCAAATGCTGGGTATCGTGACCTATATCGACTCCATCCGTGACACCAACGTCGCCGGCGGAAAAGAGCCCCAGGGAATTCCCATGGAGCCCGCAAACCCCACGCCTCAGCCCGCCGCCACCTCAGACAACCTGCAACCCACCCCAGACGCTGAAAATAACGGTGAAGACCCCGACGGCCGAACCGAGACAGACAGCGTCAATGACCAAAAGTAGTCATGTCTTATGAGCTCTGAACAATCCAAAATAGACGCCATTCTAGAATCGCCCGTGGAGGTTCTCTCCACCATGAGCGCCGACGGCAAACGCCGCTGGCTCTACCCGGTACTGAGCATCGGGCGGTTCTGGAAGTCTCGCAGGGTCGTCGCCTGGATCTTTATCCTCATCTTTACGCTGCTTCCGATCCTGAAAATCGGCGGGAAACCGGCGATTTTCCTGGACCTATTGCGCCGCGAATTCACCTTCTTTGGGCTGACGCTTTACTCCACCGACACGCTGCTGTTGATGCTCTTCCTGCTCGTGGTGGTGGCAACCATCTTCTTTGGCACCGCGCTGCTCGGGCGAGTCTGGTGTGGGTGGGCATGCCCCCAGACGGTCTATTTGGAGTTTATCTTCCGCCCCATCGAGCGCCTCATCGAAGGGCGCGAGATGAAGCGAAAGCGGCGAGATGAGCAGCCGCTGAACTTCGACAAGGCCTGGCGCAAGACGCTCAAATACAGCATCTATCTGCTCATCTCCCTGGCCCTTGCCCACACCTTCGTCGCCTATTTCGTCAGCTGGGAGCGCCTGCTGGTTTGGATGGGGCACCCGCCGCGCGAGAACTGGGCGTTCTTCATCATGATGGCGCTTACCACGGGTCTGGTGCTCTTTGATTTCGCAATCTTCCGCGAGCAAATGTGCACGCTGGCCTGCCCCTATGCGCGCCTGCAGTCGGTGCTCATCGACAGCGACTCGATGATCGTCTCCTACGACCCCGCGCGCGGAGAAACGCGCGGGCGGCGCAATAAGAAGCAGCGCGAAGATGAAAAAGCAGGCATCAAGCTCAACCTGGGCGACTGCATCGACTGCGGCGCGTGCGTGCGCACCTGCCCCACCGGCATTGACATCCGCGACGGTCTGCAGATGGAGTGCATTGGCTGCACTCAGTGTATGGACGCCTGCGACTATATTATGATCGGCATCGACAAACCCGTCGGGCTGATACGCTATACCAGCGAGAATGTCATCGCGGGAAAATCCGCCAACTTCATCCGCCCGCGCACCGTGCTCTACGGAATCTTATTGGTCGGACTGGCCGCAACATTTATCACCGTCCTGATGGGGCGAAGTACCATCGACGTTGATCTGGGGCGCGAGGTCAACGTTCCCTATATGCCCATGGGCGATGGCATCGGCAATAACCTGCGCTTTCGCCTGCAAGACCGCCAGCAAGATAGCCTGGTCGAGATCGACGTGCTCGAGCCCGCCGGCGCAGAGATCCGCATCATCGGCGCGACCCCGATTTCCCTGCAAAAGGGCCACCATACCCGCGTGGGAACCTTCGTAATTGTCCCGCGCGAGGCTTTCGTTGGCGGCAACGCGCCCGCTCTTTTTGAAGTGCGCGCCGATGACGGGCGCGTGGAGCAGGTACGCTTTAACCTCATCGGCCCCTCTGGAGGCTCCCAATGATGTCCATCCCCTCGCATATTCGCTACCCGGCCATGATCTTCGCCCTCCTGGGCATGACGCTGGTCGTCAATACAATCCTGATCATCGCCATCAACTCCGACGGCGGCGCGCAGGTCGTCGATGACTATTACGAGAAGTCGATCGCCTGGGATGAGTATGCCGCCACGCGCAGCGAAAGCGCGGCGCGCCATTGGACGCTAAACTTCGAGATCCAGCGCAATCAGCCCGGCCGCCTGGCCGTGCACGGCCCGGATCAAAAACCCGTCGAAGGCCTGGTCGCCGAACTTCACCTGCGCCGTCCTCAACTCGCCGATGATGTCGCTCTGGTCGCGCTGAATCCGGTTGTAGGTGAGCCTGGCGTCTATCATTTCGAGCACCCCGTCACCCGCGCGGGCCTCTGGGATATCATCGTCGAAGGTGAGTTCGAGGGGCGCCCGGTACTCCTGCAACATCGCCATCAGATCCGATGACAAAGGCTGTCTCGACGAACCCCTGCGCGCATTGCGGGCTTCCAGCACCTCGGCGCGCCGACGACGCCCCGGCGTTCTGTTGCGTCGGCTGCCAGGCCGTCTACCACGCGATTCACGAAGGCGGACTTCAGAATTTCTACGAATTTCGCGGACTTGGCGCGCGCGGCGAAGCCCCGCGCGGGGTGGAGCGCGCTGCCGAAAGCTTTGCTTACCTAGACGATCCCGCATTCTTGGAAAGCCAGAGCGAAGCGATGCCCGACGGCACTCGCCGGGTGCAACTTCACCTGGAAGGGGTGCATTGCGCCGGGTGTGTCTGGCTGACCGAGAAGATGCCCACCGTCCTGGATGGGGTGCGCGATGCGCGCCTCTCGCTGGCGCGCGCCCGATTGGAAGTCAGCTGGGATCCCGAGCGCGTAACTTTGTCACAAGCCGCGCGCTGGCTGGCCAGATTCGGCTATATGCCCCATCCCTTGAGCGCCGAGCGCCTCAACGGCGCCGGCCAGGCGGAGCGCGCCCTGCTAAAGCGCGTGGGCGTAAGCTGGGCGATCTCGGGCAATATCATGATCATGGCGGTCGCCGGATACGGCGGCCTCAATATGCTCAGCGACCCGGGGCTTGCCGGGCTGATGCGCGGGGCGTCTTTGCTGCTCGCCACGATCTCGATGGCCTATGGCGGCGGCGTCTTCTTTCGGCGCGCGTGGGCGTCGCTGCGCGCACCGCGGGTTTCTGGCGACGAGGCCTCGGCCAGAGTCTCGCGCTGGACGCATTTATCGATGGACGTGCCGATCGCGCTGGGCCTGGGCGTCGGCTGGCTGCACTCCGCCTATGCCACGCTCACCGGGGTGGGCGACGTCTGGTTTGACTCCCTCGCCGTGCTCATCGCAGCACTGCTCACCGCGCGCTGGCTGCAGATGCGCGGGCAACGCTTCGCCGCCGAAGCCACCGAGCGCCTGCTCTCATTACTTCCCTCGACCGCGCGGCGCATCAACCCCGACGGCCGCATCGAAGAAATACTCGCCGCCACTCTGAAACCCGGCGACCGGGTCGAAGTGCGCGCAGGTGATGTGGTCCCGGCCGACGGCATCGTCGAGTCCGGCGCGTCTACCTTGCACCGCGCTATTGTCACCGGCGAAAGCCGCCCGGAACCCATTGGCCCTGGGGAGCGGATCGAGGCTGGGGTTACCAACCTTGGCGCCATCCTGGCGGTGCGCGTGGAGGCCGCCGGCGACGATACTCACGTCGGCCGGCTGATGCGCTGGGTTGAAGACGGTGAGCGCCGCCGCGCCCCGGTGGTGCAACTGGCGGATACTCTGGGGGGAATCTTCGTGCTCGTGGTGCTCGCCGCTGCCGCCATCACCGGCGGGGTATGGGCGCTCATCGCCCCGCAGGCCGCCATCGCCCACGTGGTCGCGCTGCTGGTCATCTCGTGCCCCTGCGCGCTCGGCATGGCCACCCCGCTCGCACTCACCGTCGCGGTGGGTCGCGCCGCGCGCCAGGGCATTTTTATCAAGCATGACGATGTGCTCCAATCCCTTTCGCGCGCCACCCATATCCTCTTCGATAAGACTGGCACCCTCACCGAGGGGCGCATGACGGTCGCCGAGTGCATCGGCGATAGCAACGCCGCTTTTGACGCCGCCGCGCTTGAGCTGCATAGCACCCACCCCATCGGGCGCGCGCTGGTCGCGTGGGCCCACAAGAACGCGCCGGTCTGGCCGCCTGAGCAACCCGCAGAATCCGTTGAAGAACATCTTGGCGCGGGGATTACGGGGCAAATCCCAAACCCTGATGCCCACCGCGAGGTTGCGGTCGGCCGTCTTGACTGGCTCGCCGGGCGCGGTGAGGGCGAACAGGCACTGGCGTACTGGCGCCAGGTCGAAGCCCAGTTCGCCCGCGCCGGCGGATCACCGGTCTTCGTCGCCATCAACGGGCGCATCGCGTGCGCACTCTCAATGGGCGACCGAATCCGCCCCGACACCCTCGCCTTGCTTCAACAACTTCGCCAAAATGGGCTCCATATCGGCGTCCTCTCCGGGGATCACCCCGAACTCGTCGCCCAATGCGCCGCGTCGCTGGACGTCGACACCGCGCTCACCCGCGGCGGCGTGAGCCCCGAAGATAAGCGCGACTTCATCATGACCCTGCGCGCCCATAGGCCCGACGCCGTCATCATCATGGTCGGCGACGGGGTCAACGACGCCATCGCCATGCAGCAGGCCGACGTGGGCATCGCGGTCTTTGACGGCGCACAGGCCGCCCTGGTCGCCGCCGATATCTTCGTCACTCGCGAAGGACTCGCCCCGATCGGCCTGCTATTCGACGGCACCAACCACGTCATGCGCACCATCCACCGAAACCTCGCCGGCTCCGCCGTCTATAACGCCCTGGGAATTAGCGCCGCCGCGCTGGGGTTTGTCACCCCGCTGGTCGCCGCGGTCGCGATGCCCTTTAGCTCGCTATTCGTCATCGCCTCTTCGCTGATGCAGCGCTCCTTTGAGCCCACCGAACCGGGAGAGCGCAATTGATCGTCATCTTCTTTATTCTTCCGCTCGCGCTACTGCTGGCAAGCCTGTCCGTCTTTGGCTTCCTCTGGGCGACCCGAAAAGGACAATACGACGACCTCGACACCCCACCGCTGCGTTTGCTGATCGACGAGGAATACGTCGAAAAGCCGGATAAGAATAAGAACAGCCAGATAAATTGAAAAATAGGTGAAAAACCACCCGTTTCAACCGTTGCCCCTCCATTATGACTGAGTCTGTCTCGTATATTTAATCCGCCAACCCGCACCAAAGTCGCTATCAACCCGCCTTTCAATTCACAAAGTGACAGCAAAATCGGTATGCGACCGATCTTCAAGTTACGAAGTGACAGCAAAATCGGTATGCGACCGATCTTCAAGCCATAAAGTGACAGCGAAATCGGTATGCGACCGATCTTCAAGTCACAAAGTGGCAGCGAAATCGGTATATGACCGATCTTCAAGTCACAAAGTGACAGCGAAATCGGCATATGACCGATCTTCAAGTTATGAAGGGACAGCGAAATCGGTATATGACCGATCTTTAAGTTATGAAGTGACAGCAAAATCGGTTTGAGACCGATAGTTGAGATGCTTGGTTGTTGAGCGAAGCCTGCGTGTCTTATAAAAAATTCTTAAAATGCGACGCGAAACCCACCGCTCACGCCTCCAAGAGTCGGACTCAACCCGTATCTAACTTCCGCTGGCAATGAAGACTTCGGGGTCGGCACGGGGGAATAATCTTCCGGCAGCCCCAGCTCATCTTTAAGCTGCTGATTATACTGGTCGGCCAACTTCCACGCCTCGCGCTGAGTAATCGGCTGAAGCGTGGCGGGCTTATAAATCAGCCCGCCTATCAATAACGCCACCGACGCCCCGGTCACCAGGGCGGGCAGCAGATAATTCGGGTCATCCCCTCCCAGCCCCTCAACCGTCAGCCAGGTCGCGCCCGCCGCCGTGCCGAGCATGCCCGTATACATGATCAAACCTCCAATAAGCATCCCGCTTTCGTTCGTCTCAAGCGACTCGACCAGGTCCGGCCGCCCGATCTCCTGATAAAACTCCTGCGGGCTCAGCCATTCCTTGTAGGTCCCCTGATACATCCCCGTCAGATCCGCTTCCTGCGCCGGATCAACGCCCAAAAGCGCGTAGGACCAGATGAACTTCTCGGCAAACGCCTCGCGCGCAGTTTTGTCGTCGACCGTTTGCTCCTGCGCGAAGACCTGTGAGGCGCCAAAAAGTATGGCAAACACGACAAAAATACCCGAAATATGCCGGTTCAACATAAATAATGACCTCAATCTCGATAATATAATGCTAAAAAATAAACCGAAGCGTTCAGCTTGCTTATGAAAATTCAACGCCGCCGACGTGTTTATCCGGAGCGTGACCCAAAAGACCTCGCTGAGCGGCTTTTACTTGCCTGCCCCACAGGGCCTGATCCGAATTAAGTGAGCCTACAACGCGTACAATCAATCAAATGCCGCGCCTAATTATCACGCCCACCGGTGAGTCTCCAGCTTCTAAACACAAGCAAGGTTGCCGCCGCTCCGATGTCCCCGTATCCTCGCCGCTGTGAACCCTTTTAGCCGAGCATTTAATGCAGCCTCTCCCACCCACGAAAAGGGCGCTTCTTCTCGATCTCAGTGTGCTCGCCGTGTTGGTCGGGGCGGGCGTTTGGATGCGCCTTTACTGGGGGCTTGGGGCGCACGGCGTGTATCATCCCGACGAGATTTACCAGGCGCTTGAGCCGGCGCATCGGCTTATTTATGGCTTCGGACTGCAATCCTGGGAGTGGGAGTTCGGCGCGCGCAATTGGTCCCTGCCCGCAATGCTCGCCGGGGTCCTGGGCGCGGCACGCGTGGTGGGGTTGGACCAGCCCCAAAGCTATATCGCTGTCATGCGCGTCTTCATCTCCTGTCTCTTCAGCGCCACCGCCTTCGCCGTCTACCTGCTCGCCAGACACTTCAAGGCCTCGCGCATTCTGGCAGTGGCGGCTGCCGCAATCTTCCTATTTAATCCCGTGACCATTGCCCTGGGTTTTCGAACGCTCAGCGAAGTTATCAGCACGCCGTTTGTGCTCTTCGGTCTGGTCGGGGCGCTTGGCGCCGGATCGCTTGGCCAGACGGATGAGCTAAATCCAAGGGCGCGCCGTTGGCTTGTAATTGGCGTCTCCCTCCTGAGTATCGCGGTGCTTTTTCGCCTGCAAAACGCCGTCTTCGCGTTATGCATCGTCTTACCCTGGCGCTTTCAGGCCGCGCAGCGTGCGCGCTACGAACTCGCCATGAAAGTACTGGTGGGCTGGGCGCTCGTTTACGGGGCGATCGATTGGATTAGCTGGGGCGTTCCCTTTGCCTCGGCGGGCGCCTACATACGGTTCAACCTGCTGATGGACGGCGCGGCGGCGTATTTCGGCACAAGCCCGGCCTACTATTATCTGCAGACCTTTTATTCATCGATGGGTCTGCTGGGCGTCGCGCTGCTGGTGCTGCCGCTGCTGGCCGTTACGCGCGCGCGCGCGCTCCTAGTGTGCACCGTCATATTTTTGGGGATGCATTCGGTTTTTTCGCATAAAGAGTTTCGCTTCGTCCTGACGACAATCCCACTCTTTGCGCTGCTCAGCGCGGTGGGGCTTCAGTGGGCGATCGACCAAAACAAGCGCGCGAAACTTCGACGAGCACTCGGTTTTGCAATCCCCGCCGCGCTACTCGCCGCAACAAGTTGGGGCGTCGGGCAGGTCTCCAGGCTCACGATGGGCGATATGGGGGCGCCCGATTTACCCAATATCCCCTCCAATACGCGCGTCTTTGATATTTTCGCCCCCGTGAACCTGTTATTGATTGCGGCGAGTGAGCGTGATGATATTTGTGGGCTCTATTTGCCGGAGTATATGGCGGTGGAGACCGGCGGACATACTTATTTTCATCGCAATACCCCGTTCTTCCACGAGAAAAATCGCCCGGCTGAAAAAGCGAATTATAATTATGCGATCGCAGCACAGAAGATGCAGCCCGAGTGGGTCTTTATCGAAGCAAAGCAATCCTTCTCACTCTATCGAACCCAGCTTCAAAATTGCACGCCCGCTGCCGGTTATGACACAGCGCTTTTCCCCGAGCAGCCCGATGTCTGATTTCCGTAGAGCCCGGCGAGTTTTTGTCAGCGGTTGCCGCCCGCGGCTTGGGCGCGTACTCTTCGGGCTAACTCGGCGCACAAAGCGCGGGCTATAATGCGCCCTGCGATTTGAAGATCGCCGCACAACTCAAAGATAACGGTATTGGCCACATCATAGTCTGCATCCTTGAGAAATAATGGCTCTAAAACACCGAAAAAAAGTGCTCGCAATTGAGTGGACCTGGCTTATCATCGGCTCCGCTGCGGTGCTTGTCTATGCGGTTGAGTCCTGGGCTGCGCCCTATGTCCCGGTTTTGTGGATGTTGGGGATTCTGGGGCTCTTCTTTGCCTATCGTTTTGCGATCACCCTCTACGAGATCAATTGGCCGGAGCCCGAATACACGGCGACAGACGCCGCGCAGGCGGCGCGCCACGGGGGCGATGGAATTACGGGGACGGTGGTCTATGCGCTGCCGCAGATGCGCGGGCGCTCGGTGCCTCAGGACCGCGATAGAAAGCGCGCCGAGGCGGCCTCCAAGCTCGCGCTCCCTTCGGCCGATGGGATTTTTGAGGATGATAACCTCGATACCGTCTTTGGCATCGTCGCTGAAGACTCCTCGCCGACGCCTGCGCTGGGGAGCGAGGGTGCCCCTCAGGTTCGGGCCGTGGGCCGGCCAGGACTCTTCGGCGTCATGGTCTATGACTATGAGGAACTGCGCCCCGAGACCGATGACGATATGACCGGCACGGACCTGCCGATTCCCAGCTTCGCCGAAAGTAAGCTGACCAGCCTGGAGCGCGAAAAGGCTTTAAAGGCGAAGTATCAGAAGCAGCTGAATAAACCGATCCATTTGTCCGCGGCAGTCGCGGCGGTGGTGAACCGGGACCCCGCCGAGGCCTTGGCAGGGAATCAACCCAAACCCAAGGAGGGACTTTTCGGCCTGGATATCCTGAAGGGCGAAAACCCCCATGAGGGCCTTCGCCCCGAAACCGACGCGGATATGACCGGCACAGACCTGCCGATTCCAAGCTTTGCCGAGAGCGTCCTGACCAGCCTGGAGCGCGAAAAACGCCTCAAGCAACTCCGTCAGCAGAAACATTCCTCGAGCCCCGCACGTCCGGCATCCTCCGCACCGCTCAATGCAAACCAACCCGCTCGCCGCCCCCAGGCGCCAGACCCGATGCTCGACGAACTCACGCATGTCGATCGCCCCGCCCCCCTCAGTGAGGTGACCCGTGATGTGACCAGTCTGGGCAAAAGAATACGCGCCCATAAAAGAGACGATGCGCTGCCGCTTGATGAACTCGCGCTCGATGAGATGAAACTCGATGAGATGAAGCAAAAAGAGATGCCGCTCGACGAACTCGCGCTCGATGAGATGAAACTCGATGAGATGAAGCAAAAAGAGATGCCGCTCGACGAACTCGCGCTCGATGAGATGAAACTCGATGAGGTCACCCAGGATGAAATCGACCTCGACGCGCTGCTGCTGGACGATGCGATCCTGCTCGACGAGGAAATTCGACCCGAACAGGACACGCGCTTGAGAAAGATCGCCGCGCCTGGACACGCCCCCAGTGGCACCTCCAGCAAGGAGACTTCGTGAAATTTAACTTTCTACGCCCCGCCAGCGGCAAATTCGACACCACCGACCTGCTGGAGAAAATGTTCCCGCCGATCGCCCTGTGGCAGGTGGTCTTTTTGATCGCGATCACCGTGTTGGTGAGCATGTGGAACCTCGACATAGTGCGCGAGTTTGTCTTCGATTCGCTGGAGCGCGGCCGCCAGGAGCGCGCCGTCCAGGCGCTCACCGATTCCAGCGATAAGGTCGCATCCCAGGCCTGCTATTCGCTGCTGCGCGCCGAGGACACGACCTATTATGCGTATATCACCGATATCCTCTATAATCGCCCGCATGTATCCTTTACCTGTCTGAGTCGCGCCGCTCAGCCGGCGCAGGTCGACTCCGCTCAGGCCGACTCCGCCCAGGCCGAGATGCCGGCAGAAACTTCGCCAGATGCGGGCATCCAGGGCGATCCGTCGCAGCCGGGAGCCCTGAGTTTCTCCGAGCAAGAGACCGAGAGCTGGCCGGAAACCCGTCTGGCAACGGGATCCGACGGGATGGTGCCCAATTATGTGCTGGTCGCCTCCACGCTCGGCAGCCTGTGGATGAACGACCTGATCCGCGGCAGTGATAATACCTGCCAGACCGCGCTGAACACGCGCCGTGCGCTGGACCTCGCACGGGTTGACCCGACCTACCGCATGATGTCGTGCGCGCTGGGGGCCGATTCCGCCGAGGTGCGCGAATGCTGCGTCTCCCAGCTTGGCGGGCATGAAGCCTTCACCACGTTGCTCGACGATTCCGGGCGCGTGCCATTGATCCCGGCCTCCTTTGACTACCGTGCGCTGGTCGGCTCAGCGTTTCCCGAGGTCCCGCTGGCCTCTGAATTGCTCGGGCGCCGCTATCAGCGCTGGGAGGCCGAAGTTGCCGTGCCCAGCGCCGAGGAGCTCACCCAGCGCGGCGAGGAGCGCTTTGGAAATTTGCAATATAATGTGCAGGATTGGGTGGTGGAAGTCGGCTGCGACATTCATTATAATCTGCCGTCGCGCGGGCTGGTGCCAGCGGCATTCGTGCCCCTGGTCGAAGCCAAGGGCTGCAGCCCGGCCAACCCGCCCTGGGTGGGAATGTATAGCCCCGCCAGTTGGTCTGATATGTGTCTGGGGATGTATCACGAGCGCCGAAGAATGGGCGCCACCCCGCGCGATGCGATCTGTGACTCCCTGGCAACCTCCACAGTGGGCCGCTCGGTGGTCATGGCCAATATGATCGTGCTGAGCGCGCTCAGCAGCAGTATCCAGGTGCCCGGCGTGCGGCGCAAAAAGCTTGAGCTTCGCGGCACAAATTTCGGTGAACGTATTTTTAATCCGCATAGCAAAGAAGCCAGACGCCACAGGGAGCGCGAGCGTACCGGCGCACCCTGGGCGGCCGATCCCAACGCCGTCCCGATGTATTGATGCCCGCCGGCCTCGTGCCCATAAATATCCACCCTACCCGCAGCTGAGCAGAAACCCCCATGGCATTTGATGACCTTCATCGAGTCCTGCGCGCGCGTTTAGAAGCGCAAGGGCTCTCCGCAGAACACCCACCCCACAATGACGCGGTATGGCAGCAGTTTTTGCTCGAACTCGACCGTTCCTTGCACACCCTTAGCGAGAACGGCGCGCTGATACTGGACCCGAGCTTCGACAAAATCATCGCTCACGCGGTTGATGGCTTTGTGATCCATGATACCCGGGGCCAGGTGCTCGATTTTAACCAGGCCGCCTGCGATATGCTCGGCTATACCCGCGAGGAGTTTCGCACCCTGAATGTCGCCGACTTTGAGCGCGACCTGGATCCCGGCGCATTCTGGGAGAATATGTCGGTCGATCAGGTTTTTACCGTCGAAGGTGTCCACCAGCGCAAGGACGGCACGACCTATCCCGTCGAGACCCGCGTGGGCGCATTTATGAGCGACGGGCGAAAGGTTTGTCTGGCCTTATGCCGCGATATTACCCGGCGAAAAGAAGATGAAGAAGCACTTAATTTGCTCAATAAGAACCTCAAAAAAGCCAGTGAGACCGCGCGCAACGCCAACCAGGCGAAGACGCACTTCCTGGCCAATATGAATCATGAGCTACGCACGCCCCTCAACGCCGTGATCGGGTACTCCGAGTTTTTGCTCGAAGAGATGCGCGACCGCGGTGAAGACCGCTATATCGACGATCTCGAGCGCATCCACACCTCCGGGCGCCACCTACTTGCTCTGATCACCCATGTGCTCGATCTCTCGAAGATCGAGGCCGGAAAGGTCGAGGTGGAGATCAGCGAATTCGAGGTCGTCGCGATGCTCTCCGACATCGAAACCACTGCCAAACCGCTGGCCGGCAAGGCGAAAAACACCCTGGTCAACGCGATCTTGAGCCCGCTTCCCCCGATGCGCTCCGATCAGACCAAGGTGCGCCAGATCCTATTGAACCTGCTAAGCAACGCCTCCAAGTTTACCGAAAACGGCGAAGTTGGCATCCGCACCAGCTATGACCCACACAGCGATCAATTTGAGTTTGAGGTCTATGACAACGGCATGGGTATCGGCCCGGAGCAACTCGAGCACGTCTTCGGCGCCTATAACCAGGCCGACGCCTCGATCGCCCAGAAGTTCGGCGGCACCGGGCTGGGCCTGGCGATCAGCAAGCATTTTTGTGAGATGCTCCAGGGCAGCATTGAGGTGCACTCCGAGCTCGGCGTGGGCACTCAATTTCACGTGCGCCTTCCGCGTTTCAGCAAACCCGGTGCCTGAGCGCTGGCCCGCATCACGAAAAACCCTTGCATCAATCCCCCGGGGCACTTAATATTTATAATAGTTGGTCGGGCTGCGGCTCTCGTGCGTTATAGGTGCGTAAGAGAAACCCCGTAAGCAACTCCATGGGGACGGTCCCTGGTGAGTAATAGGCACGCCTTATGTCTGCCTCGATGGCGACCCAAAGGACGTCTGGCGCTCATTATTTACTGCCCACCACCTGGTAATACCAGGGTTTCACCAGCCTTTTACAATATTCGGCTCTTGCGGCTCACCAACCCCAGAGGCAGCGTTTCGACGCTGCCTCTGCTGTTTCCCCTTCACGCTCGTTGGGTGCTTCGGTGGAATTTGTTGAACTCATCGTCAACCTCTTGCAAAAAGTCAGCGTCCTGCTCGCCGCGACCCTCGTGCTGCTCTTGCTGCGCCCGGCGGAGGTCTGGCTGGGCGAGGCCGGGGCGCGCGCGTCGCGTCGCCGGCGGCTATTTTTGGTGGCGGTGCTCAGCGCGCTCGCTATATGGGGCGTCTTTCTAAGTTTCGATATCGGGGGGACCCGCTTTAACCTTCGCGCGATCGGCATCCTGGTCGCCGGCTACCTGGGCGGCAGTCCGGTCGGGGCGGTGGTGGGTGCGGTGGCCGGGCTTGTCTACGCATTTAATGTGCACAGCTCGGTCGCCTTTTATGTCTTTGCGGCCAGTCTCTTAGACGGATTACTTGCGGGGATCTGGGGGCGAAAATTCGGCACCGGAGTGGTGTCGGTGGCACTGGGATCCGTGGCGATTCAGGCGATTCATCACGGACTATTGGGGATCCTGATGGCGCTGCTCGATCTTGAGCAGGCCCTGTCGATTGCCGGGAATCTCGAGTTGCATATGGCGAAGATCGCCGCCAACGCCATCGGGGTGACCGTGGTGATGGGGCTTTTGAGCGTGGTGCGCGAGCTAGACCTTGCCCGACGCGATGCCCAGGCCTCGCGCGATCTGGTGCGCTCGGCGCGCCTGGAGGCGCTGCAATATCAGGTGCGCCCGCACTTCCTATTCAACTTGCTCAATACCCTGGCCTATCTGATCCGCACCGACCCGGCGCGCGCGCGCGCGCTTACCCTCGATTTGGCCGAATTCCTGCGCTATACCCTGGCGCACCCCGCCGAGGAGACCACGTTGGGCGCTGAAATCGAGCAGCTCGAGCGTTATGTCGACCTGGAGCGCGCGCGATTTGGCGAAGGCCTGCGCTTTGAGGTGACCTGCGCCGAGGAGCTGCGCGACGAGATCCTGGTGCCGCCTTTAATCCTGCAACCACTCGTCGAGAATGCGATTCGCCACGGCGCCCGCGAGGGCAAGGTCCAGGTGCGCCTGGAGGTGCTTGTGCGCGAGCATTCCAGCCAGTCCGACACCCTGGTGATCCGGGTGCTCGACGACGGACCGGGGCCTTCGCCCGAGAGTGAGCCGGCGCGAGATGCGCGCCACGCCGACAGCCGAAGCGGGGTGGGCCTGCAAAATGTGCGCGAGCGTCTGGAGCGTTTCTACCGCGGGCGCGCGCGCCTGGAGCTGCGCTCGCGCCGCGGCACCGACGCCCTGGAGACTCTGGGCGCCTGCGCCGAGATCACCGTCCCGACGGACGTCGCATCGCGCGATTCGCGTCATTTACTAAAAGACCAGCCCCTCACCAAGTTGCGCGAGCAAGCGCGCGAGAAGTTAAGAAAGGTGGTGCTATGAGCTCCGAGAATCCTGCCGAAGTGCGCCCGCTCAACCTGCTGATCGTCGACGACGAGGAACCCGCGCGCGAGGAACTTCGCTGGCTGCTGCAGCAATGCGACGGCATCCACATCGTCGGCGCCGCCGCCTCGGCCGGCGCAGCCCAGCAGATGCTCGAAGACTTCGCGATTGACCTGATCTTTTTGGATATCAATATGCCGGGCATCGACGGGATGCGCTTGGCCGAGTTGCTGCATAAAATGGGCGCGACCCGCGGCGCCGACAGCGCGCGCCCGGGCGTCATTTTTGTGACTGCCTACGACCATTATGCGGTCGACGCCTTCGCGATCGACGCCATCGATTACCTGCTCAAGCCGGTGCGCCTGGCGCGCCTGCAAAAGGCGCTGGAGCGCGGGCGAAAGTTGCTCCAGAGCGCGTCGAAACCCGCAGAATTGTCGCTGCCGCGCGGCCCCTCGGGCGAATCCGGGGCTTCCAGTGGCATATTGGAGCGCATTTCGGTCGAAGATCACGGGGTCTATCGGGTCTTGCCGGTCGACGAGATTTTATACTTCGAGTCCGACGGCGGCATCGTGGTTGCCGCCACGCTCACCGAGCGTTTTATCACCGATTTCAGCCTGAAATTTCTTGAAGACAACCTTGGCGAGCGCGCGTTTTTTCGCTGCCACCGCGGCTATATCGTGCGCCTGGACGCCATCGAGAGCATCGCCCCGTGGGGGGCTGGGACCTACCGGTTGATCGTGTCGCGCGAGCATGATTTGGGCGTACCGCTATCGCGCTCGCGAGCCGCCGAACTCAAAAGTCGCATCCCTTGGTCGGCGCGCGTTGTCGACGGATAGTCTGGGCTTAGGCATTGGGTCGCGCGCGCCGCCGCCATCTTATGGGGCGCGACATCTGTGAGAATCAACGCTATATTGATAATTGATCTTTTTATTGATTTGTTTGCCCCGGAGTGCTCGTGTCCTATCTTCTTAAGTCCTCGGTCTGGCTTTCTCTTTGCCTCGCATTCCTCAGCATTACCCTGTCGGGCGCATGCTCAGATTCGGAGTCTCCCGTTGGGGAGGCCGACGTCGTCACCGATGCAGATTCCGGCGAGTCCGATGTCGAAGAGGTTGATAGCGGGCCGGTGAGTTGTGAGCTTCAGCGCGACTGCGCCGCCGGGGAAATTTGCCTGGACACGCAGTGCCAGCAGGCGCCCGAATGCGGGGCCATCGCGAATTGGAAGTCCTGCGTCGAAGCCTTCGAGGACGTCGATCCGGACCTGGCGCGTCGGGCGACCTGCGATCCCGACACCCTGCGTTGCCGCGCCGCCTGCTTGCTCGACGCGCATTGCGCCGACGCAGAGTCCTGCACCGACAACGGATTTTGCGTTGCGTATACCGGCGACCTCACCGGCGAGGCGCCGGGCGGCGCGGCGCGCGCTCCACTGAAGGCGGGGGTGTCCAATATCTTGATGAACTTCCCGATCGGCCTGTCCCAGGGCGGCTATGGCTCGCGCATGCAGACCAACGGCGGGCGTTATGTCACGTCGCTCGCGCCCACCCACGGCATCATGGAGGGGATGTTCGCGCGCGCGTTTGTGCTGGATAACGGCGAGCGCCAGCTGATGTTTATTCGTCTGCCGACGGTCTTTCCGACGATGGCCTTGCACGAGGAGGTCGCGCGCAAATTGCAGGCACTCACCGGCAAAGACTGGCGCGACAGCCTCATCCTGACCGCCACCCATACGCACTCCGGGCCGACGCGCTTCTGGCATCTGCCGGGCGATGCGCTTGTGAAGCTCGGGTCATTTGGCACCGATGAGTTCTCCCAGGAGGTCTTTGACTGGATGGTCGACTCGACCTTCGAGAGCGCCGAAGCTGCGCTCAACGACCTTTCACCGGCCAGGTTTGGCTGGGAGATCGTCGAGAGCTTTGACAATGACGACCGCATCGCAAGCGACCGTTGGGGCGCGACGCCGCCCTTTGATGATAACCGGTTATTGCTCTTTCGCATCGATGATACCGACGGCAACCCGCGCGCGGTGATGGTCAGTTTCGGCGCGCACGGCACCGTTCATAGCAAGAGTTATTTTACGGGCGACGTCCCCGGCGGGGTGGAGTTCGGCGTGGAGCGCGCGTTGGCCGAAGAATACGGCCAATTTGTACCGGTCTTTTATCTCAACGAAAACGGCGGCTCGATGTCGCCGCGCGGCGACCACTGGGGCCACGAGAGCACCGAGCGATTCGAGGCGATCGGCTTCGAGCTGGCCCTGCGCGCGATGCCGGCGCTTCGCGAGATGCAGATGACAGACGATATCGATCTTAAGGCCGTCACCCATCGTTTTCCGATTACCTACGAGAGCATCGGCTACGGAGCGGAGGAGTGGAAATCCGGCTCGCTCGGCAAGGGAAGTTATCATGATGTGAATAATTATGGCGCGCTGAATTGCCTGGGGAGCTCCGAAGACAATGATCCTGCAACCTATTTCACCCCACCGATCAGCGAGGGTTGTCTGCCGGTGCACGCGCTGAACTACCATCGCCCGGCTTCGCTTTTTGCGCGCTCCCAGATCACGGTCCTGCAGGTCGACGAACTCACCGTGATCACATTGCCGGGCGAATCCACGATGGAGTTGGGCTGGCAGGTGGCGCGCGAGGCGCGCGATCGCTACGGCATTGATCCCCTCAAAAGTTGGGTGATGGGTTATGCCCAGGACCACCAATTCTACCTGTCACCGACGAATTTACGCGGCGAATTGCCGGTTTATCCCGGGATTTCGACCCCCAAAGCGCCCGACGAATACCCTGACTTCGCGTTTAGTTGGCTGCAAGGCGGCTATGAGGCGGGCTTAAGCGTGTGGGGATGGAAGTTCGGCGATTTTATGGTGGAGCGCGCCATGGAAACGGTCGCAAAATTCAGCGATGCGCAGGTTGAATTCGCGTTTGGCCCGACCTTGCCGAGCCAGTTCAGCCGGGTCGAGGGCGCTGGGTTTCCGGTCGAATCCAGCGACCCTGCGCGCGTCGGCACGGTCGTGAGCGAGCCGCCAGCCAGCGTGGCGCGCATGACGCCCATCGAGTTCGCGTGGGTCGGCGGCGACCCGGGCGCCGAGATGCCCCAGGCCCCCAAAGTCTCGCTTCAGAAGAAGTCTGGCGACTCCTTCGAGACGCTCCAATCCTTGACGCTTCGCCCCTATAATAATCGCCAGGCGACAATGCTTACGCGCGTGCGAAAAAACGTCGATGACTGGGAGTGGGTTGTCTATTGGGAGGAAATTCAGAACTTCGACCTCGGCGAATACCGCTTCGCGGTCGAGGGGCATTTCCAGGATGCCGATGGCCAGCGAAAACCCTATGAGGTGCACAGCCGGGTTTTTGAGCTCGTTGCGGTCGACGACCTGGTTGTCACCATCGACGCCTCGCAAACCACCCCCATCATCCATGGTACCCTGGGCTATGCGCCCGGCTCGCCGCTTAAATTTGAGACCTCTCGCGAAGATCCGGGCAAGGTCAGCGGAAACCTGCGCATGCGCCACCCGCTGGTCGCGCTGGGGCACTCCGCCCCGCTGATCGCCGGCGAGGATATTGATGCGACGAGCATCACGGTGACGATCGGGCAAGAAGGCAGCGAAGTGCTGAGCTTTACGCCCGCCGAGATCACCGTTGCGACCGCCGCCGAGCATGCTAACGGGCGCGACGAAGTTCCGGTCACCCGCTTCGTCGCAGACTCCCCGGGCGCGACCCTTGCGCCGGGAACCTACGCGGTCGAGGTCAGCGTGACCGACGCCTGGGGCAATACCGGAAGCAACACGGCAACGCTGACCATTGACTGATTATTAACGCGCGGCGAACTCGGTATGCCCGCGCTGGGTGCCGTAAAGCGCCTGATCATCAAGCTCGCCGCGGATCTCCCAGAGCAGCGGGAAGATGCGCTTGCTCAGGGTAGAGGACAAATAATTCACCCCAGAGGAGCCGCCGGTGCCGCGCTTGGTGCCGATAATCCGCTCGACGACGCGCACGTGGTGGAAGCGCCATAGCAGGATATTCTGGTCGTGGGAGACCAGCGCCTCACACAGATTATAGATATGAAAATGCTTCTCGGGGAACTGATAGACGTCCATCAGCCCGGCGAAGATCTGCGTGCGCACGTCGAGCTCAGCGGGCGCGTCTTCCGGCGGAATCGCCACGTCATAGCCCAGGCGTTGGAGCATCTCGAAGAAGATCGTGCGCAGGCTAGGCTCGCTCAACCGTCGCTGCAGACGCTCGCGCTCCGAGGCATGCATCTGCATATTTTTCATGACATTGCCGCCGCTTTTAAGTCCGCTAAGGAACTCAACCTCGCGAAATTGCACCGACTGGAAGCCGCTGGCGGGGCTGAGCGCGGAGCGAAAGCTCAAGAAGTCGCGCGGGGTCATGGTCTCCAGGATATGGATCTGGTCGACCAGGAGCGCCTCGATCTTGAGCACGCGCCCGAGCAGACGCGCCGCTTCATAAGGGTCATCGGCGCGCATGGCAACGCCGACCGAGTCGAGCTCAAAGATGATCTGCTTGAACCACAGCTCATAGGCCTGATGAATGGTGATAAAGAGCAGCTCGTCATGGGCGGGCGGGTTGCTCTCAAGCTGCTGAAGCTCCAGCAGCTCGGGGATCTTCAGATAAGAGCCGTAATTAAGCAGAGCGTTGGGGTAAATTCCTGCGTTCTGGCCGTGGCCGGCGGGGCATCCCTTGGGGGCGTCGTCTTTGGAGTCAACCATAATAATCATCCGTGTTCGGGTGGAACGGAGTTGTTTTCAAAATGGGTACATTTTTGCTTCTAGTGCGACTTTGTGATGCTTGCAAGGGCGCACTCCTCCCATAAAATTTACGCATATTTTACCGACTTATGCAGGCGCGTTGAGCAGCGGGGCGATGGGCTCCAGGAAGATATCGGCCATGGCGTTGAGCAGCGACTTGAGTTGGGGGTATTCGGCAAACTCGGGCGCGTTGCAGGCCAGGTCGCGCCGGCGGGCGATCTCATCGAGGGCAAATTGCAGGGAGCCTTCCAGGCGAAATGCCTTGGCGGCCCAGTCGATTTGGGTGAGGGTGGTGGCGTCGCGATCGGCGGCAAGTATGTCGCGCAATCGGGCACGTTGTTCGGGGGGAGCGTGGGTTAAAAAATGGACCACGAGCGCCGAAATCTTCCCCTCACAGATATCCGTGCCGCGATGCTCGCGCCCCTTATCGGCGTAGAGGTCGAGCACGTCATCCTGGATTTGGAAGAGCACGCCCAGGTGACCCGCCGCGCGCTCCAGCGCTGCCACGACTTCGCCCGGTGCCGCACAAAACTCGGCCGCGCCCGCCATCGGCAGCGCGAAGAGCCCGCTGGTCTTGCCCTCGACCATCTTAAAATAGTCCGTCATCGTCGGCGCCGAGAGGTCTTTGAGCAAGAACTCGCGGTCTTGCCCGTCGATGACGCGAAGCGTCTCACGCAGCAGTCGTTTCGAGAGCTTCTCGCGCCGCTGCACATCGCAGTCCAGGCGCATCAAGATCAGCAGCGACCAATAGAACATCGCGTCGCCCAAATTGATCGCGCGCGCCTCGCCGAATTCCACCCAGATGGTCGGCTTATCGCGGCGCACGCGGTCGCCGTCCTGCAGGTCGTCGTGCACGAGCGTGGCGTTATGGAGCATCTCACACGCCGCCCCGAACGCCACGAGCCTTGCCGCATCCACCCCGAGCGCCTCGCCGACCGCCAGCGGCAGCAGCGCGCGCAGGCGTTTGCCACCCGTTTCCATATGGTAGGCGCACATTATGGCGAGCGAGGAGTCGGCGGGGGATTCCTCGGCGACGACGGTCTCCAGAAGGTTGAGGATCTGGGGCAGATGGGTCGCGCGAAGGTTATCAAGATGCGTCATCAGCTCGCTCATATGCATTATCCGACATTAAAAATAAGGTTGTCGCGCGCCCTTAAAGCGGGCGCGACGTGGCGGCGTATTCCAAGTCGCTCCCATAGCATAGATTTGGGCGCGGCTGCTATGGGGTGGGCGCGTCATCTTCGTCGGCGGGAAGGTAGATGACCGACTTATAGTCGGGGGCCGGCGCACATTGGGCGGAGCTGGTCGCGTAGAGGGTATAGGGCGTGTGGGTTTGCAACGCGCGCCACGCGGGCTTGGGCGGATGCTTTGAGATCGCATAATTGTAGGCGCCCGGTTGCGGGGGTGGGACGGCCTCATGAAAGACGGGCATATCTCGATGAAAGTAGGTATGCCCGCCCGCGTTAACCGCCCATTCCTGCTCCAGAAAAAGACCGCAAATATCGTCTTTACTCGCCGCCAGAATCAACAGGCGATTCAGTGGGTCGCGGTGGCGATACGCGCTGGTTTCGGGGGGAAGATGCAGCGTCTGGGCCTGGCCAAGTTGCCCAAAAGTTAGAGATGAGGCCTGCAAACTCCCCCAACTCGCCGCGCTAAAGATTCCCAAGGCGGCAATTGCTGCGGCGAGGTGTTGTGTCTGGGGGTTTTTCAGGTGCTCAAGCAAGCATTGAATACCCACGGCGCTGAGTGCGGCGAGCATCGGGATGGTGCTGAGCACGAATCGGAGGTCTTTGTGGGGAAAAAACGAGTGGGTCACAAGAAAGACCCCGGCGCAGATCAAAACCGCGCGCGCTCGCCAGGCCGCAAAGATCGGCAGTACCAGCATCAAGATGCCTGGGACGCCCATCGCTCGGACAAAATAATAGGGATAAAAGAAGATCGAATCCGCGCCGTAATACTCCGTGCTTCCATCCATCAGCAGGTTAAAGCGCAGGTAGGCGCCCGCCGAGGCGAAGGGAAGTCCCCAGCTAAAGAAATCAATCGCACCGAATATCAACGCCCAGGCCACAAGCACTTTCATGGCGAGTTGATAGCGTTCGAATTGCGTCTTCTGGAAGCGCCACGGGAGCACGAGTGGCACGATAAAGAGGGCGTTCTGCAGGCGAAAGAGCACCGAGATGCCCAGCAGGGACAGGCCCAGCATAAACCATAGGCGTGCGCGTTTGCTCGCAGGGTCGTCGGCGCTGATGGGGCTCGCGCTGAGCGCTAAAAATAGCCCGAAGAGCACAAAGGGTGTGCTGATGACCTCGCTAAATACGCGAAATCCCAGATAGAGCGATACCGGATTGAATAAGAAAAGTGCCGCGCCGGCCAGTGCTAGCACGCGCGCGGCTTTGAAGCGGCGTGCGAGCAAATAGACCGCGAATGCGCTGCTTGAAAATACAATCGCCACCAGTCCGCGCAGGACTGCGAGGTAGGCGGGCGGTTGCTCCAGTCCGAAGACGCGCGCCACTCCCAACACTCCGGCAAGCATCGCTGGGAGCAAGGTATTGCGCGCGCCGATATCCCATTCCCAGGCGTGTAAGCCGAAGCCATAAACCATCTCGTGGGCGGGCTCCAGGGTCTGGTAAATCTCGTCGGGATGGTAGATGCCGTAATCATCCAATCCCAGATGAAGCTGCACGAAGACGCCGATCGTCACAAAGATTGCGAGGATTCCAAGGTCTATATACAGCGCGCGTCGGCCTGTTTGAGAAAGCATTTTCATGGTGCGCTGCCTGGTTGCGTGCGGGATGCATCGGATGGTTCGGAGCTCAAGTTCTCGTCATCAAAGCGCCACAAATCGACAAATAAGAGCCCGGCGACAAGGAGCAACCAGATATAAGTCATATGATGATAAGTATGGATGCCGTTGGAGTCCGCAAAGATCCAATAGATCGGGTCGAAGGTCGGTGCGGCGAGCAAAAGCGCCTTGCGCCAATCCCATCGATTCCAGAAATAAAAGATGACCGGCAATATAATAAGATAAGAGTAAGCCGAAATGCGCGGCCATGTGAGCAGCAACACGCATGCCCATACCCAGATATCGGGATTGCGCTCGCGCTGGCGGCGCAGCAGGGCGACCGCACCGGCCAGCCATAGCAGCGCAACGGCCGGAAGCAGTGGGCTATAATACTCGAGCAAGGACGGGGACCTGAATTTGAGGCGAATCTCGGTGACGCGCGCCCACCAGTCGTCGAGCAAGACCTCTCCATGCCAGGGCATCATGCTCAGTCCAATGACGATCAGCGCCCCGGCGAGCAGTCCTGCGGCGCTTGCCCAGCGCAGGCGCATTAAAAGGATGATGCCTGCGGCCAGGCCCCACATCGGCTTAAAGATGAGCACGATGCCGAGCAGGACGGCGAGCAAGACATGCTGAGCCCGTTGTTTAGGCTGCTGCGCCAGCCAGATGCACGCGACAAAGGCGGCGAACATATAAATCGCCAGATTGCCCGAGCGGTAGCTGATGGTGAACGGGTGCCATAGCAACGCGAGCGCCAGGCAGATGGAGAGGGGGAGTTCCAGGTGAAAGTGGCGCCAGAGATAGCGTGCCGAGAGCGCGAAAGCGCCCAGATGCAGCAGGGTTTCCAGGGCGGCCAGCAATTTGGATGAAAACCAGGTTAGTGGCCACAAAAACGGCAGAGTGCCGGGCGGGTAAATATAGATATAACCCTGGAAATTCGGCGCGTCGTAGAGCTCGGTGGTATACGGATTCTCCCCCGCGAAGAAGGTCTGAGCCGCGGCGAGATACGCGCTGAAATCGACGGCCAGCTCGGGGTCGATATAGCGACTTATGGCCAGGGCAAGCGTCAAAAGGGCTAAAAATACCCAGATTAGCGTGGACCAGCGCGCCAGATTATTCACCGGGTCGGGTGCGCCGGACTCGCCTTGGGACGCTGATATATCGGGTTGCTCTTGCACTGCCATATCGCATCTTATTTCAAAAAAACGCCGTGTGCCAGAGGGGCCGGGCGTGACAAGAATTCGGCTCGGATTAAATAAAAGGTAAGCGTTCTATGGGGTCATCAAGAATCGAGTTGTGCACAATAAACCGGAGGCGGGGCATCCTTGCCCTGGGCGCCGCAACGCGGCGAAAGCGAGTGAGCAATCCCTTCACAAGTTGACTTATATATGTCATGCGGTGCACGAGATTGGGCTCACGCCCAGACAAGCCAGGGATGGCCTGCCTCCAATTTTAAAGCTCCACTGAACGTTTACAATAAAAAAAAGGACGCCCGCGAGTCTTCGTCGGGGCGTCCTTTCTTCTTAGCATTCCTGGGTCTTATATGCAGCTTTCGCCGGGGCGATCAGGCCTCGTTGCCCATGCGGCGCAGCACCATATGCAGGATGCCGCCGTTTCGATAATAATCGAGCTCGGCCGGGGTATCGATGCGGCAGTCGGTCACGAATTCGGTGACTTTGCCGGTGTCGGGGTCGGTGGCTTTGACCCAGACCTCGTCCATCGGGTTAAGGGTATCGTCGATGTCGATATCGTAGATCTCCTTGCCCGTCAGGCCGAGTGATTCCTGGGAATCCCCCTTCTGGAATTGCAGCGGCAGCACGCCCATGCCGATGAGGTTGGAGCGGTGGATACGCTCGTAGCTCGTCACGATGGTCGCCTTGACGCCCAGCAGGAACGTGCCCTTTGCGGCCCAGTCGCGGCTGGAACCCATGCCGTAATTTTGCCCGGCCAGCACGATCGTCGGGATGCGATGCTCCATATAGCGCAGCGCTGCGTCATAGATAAAGCACTGCTCGCCCTGCGCGGGCGTATAGGCGACCTCATAGTTAAGCTCGGCCGGGTTTTCGGCCGGCTCATCGGGGCCAAAATAGGTCGTATACCCGCCGCGGGTGCCCGGGGCGAGTTGGTTGGTGAGGCGCACGTTGGCGAAGGTGCCGCGCGTCATGACCTGGTCGTTGCCGCGGCGCGACCCGAAGGAGTTGAAGTCGCGCGGGGCGATGCCGTTGCTGATCAGGTAGCGTCCCGCCGGGCTGTCGGTCGGGATCACACCGGCCGGGCTGATATGGTCGGTGCTGGTATTATCGCCCACCTTGACCAGGCATCGTGCGCCCTTGATGGCGTTGATCTCGGGGACCTCCAGGCTCATATTGCGGAAGAACGGCGGCTCCTGAATATAGGTGGAATCGTCGCGCCAGGCGTAGACATTGCCGGTGGGCGCCTCGAGTTCCTTCCACTCTTTGGGGCCTTCGTAAACTTCGGCATATTTGGCGATAAAATCATCGCGGCTGACATGCGCGTCGATCATCTCGCGGATCTCCTGGTTGGTCGGCCAGATGTCTTTGAGAAAGACCTCGTTGCCGTTCAAGTCGGTGCCCAGCGAGTCCTTATACATATCGAAGTTGGTCGTGCCGGCGATGGCATATGCGACGACCAGCGGCGGGGAGGCCAGGTAGTTGCCGGTGGTAAAGGGGCTGATGCGCCCCTCGAAGTTTCGGTTGCCCGAGAGCACCGAGCAGACCACCAGGTTATTATCGACCGTGGCTTTTTCGATGGGCGGGGGCAAGGGGCCGGAGTTGCCGATGCAGGTGGTGCAGCCGTAGCCGACGGTGAAGAATCCGAGCTCTTCGAGGTCGGCGGTGAGCCCCGCGTCGTCGAGATATTGGGTGACCACACGCGAGCCGGGGGCCAGCGAGGTTTTGACCCAGGGTTTGGTCTTCAGCCCGAGCGCGCGCGCTTTTCGCGCGACCAGGCCCGCCCCGATCATCACCGCCGGGTTGGAGGTATTGGTGCACGAGGTGATCGCCGCGATGACCACGTCGCCGTCGGTCAAATCGAAGGTATGCCCGCGGAACTCGACGTCCTTGGCAACCGTTTTCTCGGGCTTGTCGAAGATGGTCTTGCAATGCTCCAAAAAGGTGCTCTGCATCTGGCTGAGCGCGACGCGCTCGTGCGGGTTTTTCGGCCCGGCCATGCTCGTCTCGACCGTGCTGAGATCCAGCTCAAGGGTGGAGCTATACTCGATGGGATAGTCGTCGTTTCGCCAGAAACCGTTGGCCTTGCAATATTGCTCGACCAGGTCGATCTGCGCGGGGTCGCGCCCGGTGAGCTCCAGGTATTCCAGGGTCTTGTGGTCGATGGGGAAGAAGCCCATCGTCGCGCCGTATTCCGGCGACATATTGCCCAGGGTCGCGCGGTCGGCCAGTGACAGATTCGCAAGGCCCGGGCCGTGGAACTCGACGAATTTTCCGACCACGCCGTGCTTACGAAGCATCTGGGTGGCGGTGAGCACCAGGTCGGTGGCGGTGGTGCCCTCGCGCAGCTCGCCGGTCATGCGAAAACCGACGACTTCGGGGATAAGCATGAAGATCGGCTGGCCGAGCATGCAGGCCTCGGCCTCGATGCCGCCCACGCCCCAGCCGGTCACACCCAGCCCGTTGATCATTGTGGTATGCGAGTCCGTTCCCACCAGCGAATCCGGGAACGCGACCTGCTCGCCGTCGCGCTCTTCGGTGAGCACGCAGCCGGCCAGATACTCCAGGTTGACCTGGTGGACGATGCCGGTTTCGGGCGGAACGACCGAGAAGTTCGAGAAGGCCTGCTGGCCCCATTTCAGGAACTCGTAGCGCTCCTGATTGCGCTCAAATTCGCGGTCGGTATTGATCTGAAAGGAGTTGACGCTGCCGAAGTCGTCGACCTGCACCGAGTGGTCGATGACCAGGTCGGCGCGGCTCAAGGGGTTGACCTTGCTGGTATCTTTGCCCCAGCGATCCATCGCGCTGCGGCACGCGGCAAGGTCGACGACGGCGGGGACACCGGTGAAGTCCTGCAGGACGACGCGACCCGGGTTAAACGCAACCTCTTGCTCCCCGACATTCTTGGCGTCATAGCCGGCCAGCGCCTTGACGTGCTCCTCGGTGACCACGCGCCCGTCGAGGTTGCGCAGGCACGACTCCAGCAAAACCTTGATGGAGTACGGGAGTCGATCGATCTTGCCAAGCCCCGCCTTTTCCAGCGCCTTGAGGCTATAAGCGGTAAAGTCGCCCTTCTTGGATTTAACGGTGATCTTGGCGTTCCACGGATTTTGATTCGCTGTCATGCGCTTTCCTCTGGTCACGAGAGATAATGAGTCCGGCATCCATAATCATTTCGCCGGTATCGTACTGGCTGGAAGTCTAAGCACGCCCGCGCTATAAGTAAAATTGATTGATTCTATTTTGTCGATAAATATTGCTTATGGCATGGGTTTTTCCACTCCAACATAAAAGAACATGGATCTGAACCAACTTCACGCATTTTTGGCGGTCGCTCGCGAGGGCCAGATGACGCGCGCGGCGCGCCAACTTCATCGCACTCAGCCGGCGATCAGCGTGCAAATCGCCAAATTGGAGGAAGAGCTCGGCCAGCGCCTCTTTGATCGCACCTCGACCGGCATGGTCCTGAGCGACGCGGGGCGCACGTTTCGCGGCTACGCCCAGGCGGCGCTTGCGCGCCTTGAGGACGGGCGAAACGCGCTGGACCAATTGCGCGGCATGCAGCGTGGCTCGCTGTCGATCGGCGGCGGCGCCACCGCGACCACCTATCTATTGCCGACGATTCTGGGCCGCTTTCACGCGCAGTATCCGGGCATTCGTTTTTTTGTGCGCGAGCAACCCAGCAAAGTCGTCATCGAACAGGTGCTCGACGGCCAACTGGATCTTGGCGTGGTGACGCTTCCGATCCACTTGAGCTCGACGGGCTCGGACGCCTCGACGCACCTGCAGGTTGAGGAGTGGGTGCAGGATGAGATGCGCCTGATCGTGCCGCCGGGCCACGCGCTCCACGGGCGCGCCACTTTCGATTGGCACGAGCTTGCGGCCGAGCCACTGGTCCTGTTTGAGGCCGGCTCCGCGGTGCGCGGTCTGCTCGATCGGGCGATGAGCAGCGCGCGCATCGACGTCGATATTGTGATGGAATTGCGCTCGATCGAGTCGATCAAGCAGATGGTGGCCCAGGGAATTGGCAGCGCGTTTGTCAGCCAATTTGCGCTCGGTGGGCCGCGCGAGGGCCTTCGCTGCGTCGAGGGACCGTTACAGCGAAGGCTCGCGGTGATCTACCGCAATGACCGCATCCAGAGCCCGGCGGCCCGGGCGTTTTTGCAGATGATGCACGCCTGAGCCAGCCGGCCAGGCGTGCCGTTTGGGCGCGGGTTATTCGGCGGGCAAGCTTTGCTCAAGAATCTTGAACTCCACGCGCCGGTTCTTGGCCTGCGCCTTCTGGCCGTCTTCTTGGACCAGAGGCTGCGACTCCCCGTAGCCCTTTGCGTTGAGGCGCTCGCCGGCGATCTGACCCTGCTCAATCAGGTAGGTCTTGACCGCGTCGGCGCGCTCCTGGGAGAGCACCAGATTGGTATCCGCCGGGCCCACCTGGTCGGTATGACCGGCGATTTCGACCTTCGTGATATCCGGGTTGCTGCGGATCACCAGCGCCACTTGCTGGAGCAGGTTGAAGGACTCGCTCTTAAGCGTCGCTTTTCCAAGGTCGAAATAGACCATCTCGAGGATCTTGATTTCTTCGGCCTCGCGCACGACTTTCACGTCTTTGGGCGGGCAGCCGTCGTCCTCGCGAAGTCCCGGCTTATCCGGGCATTTATCTTCGTCGTCGGGGATGCCGTCGAAGTCGGCGTCCGGGCAGCCCTGGGCGGTCGGCGAGCCGGCAATATCGGGGCATTTATCCACATCGTCGGCGACGCCGTCGCCGTCTCGGTCGCTGATGGGGCAGCCGTTATTGCTGGCCGGGCCGGCTTCTTCGGGGCACTGATCGGCGTCGTCGGGCACGCCGTCGCCGTCGGCATCGCCGATCGGGCAGCCGTTATTGCTGGCCGGGCCGGGCTCATCGACACACTGGTCGACGTCGTCGGGCACGCCGTCTCCGTCGGCATCGCCGATCGGGCAGCCATTATTGCTGGCGGGGCCGGGCTCGTCGGCACACTGGTCGACGTCGTCGGGCACCCCGTCGCCGTCGGTATCCATGACCGGGCAGCCGTTATTGCTCACCGGGCCGGGCTCGTCGGGACACTCATCGCGGGAGTCGACAATGCCGTCCTCGTCGCGGTCGCCCTCGGGCGCCTCTTCGCGCTCCACAAACGCATAGCGAAGGCCGAGGAACGCGCGAAACTCCGGCGCTCCCACGCCCGAAACCAGACCGCCGCCCGCGCCACCAAAGACCGAGAATCCGGTATCGCTGACGATCTTGGCGCCCAGGATTCCCTCCAGCGGGGCTTCGCGCTTATCGGCAAAGAACTCGCCAAGTTGCGTGCTCCCATAAAGCTCGCCGCCGACCTTCAATAGCCCGCTCAAAAAACTCGCCTCGGCACCCGCGCCGTACTCAAACCGGTCGCCCGCGTTGAGGTTTCGAACCGGACGGTCCTCCAGAATGCGCACGCCCAGGTTGGTGGTGAGCACCACGTTGGCGATCTGGGTGTCGACGATAAGCGCAGGCGCCACCGACAAGGTGCCCGCGCCCACCAGCGCCTGCTCGCGCCCGGTGGGAAGGGTGACATTGGCGCGGATGCCCAGGCCAACCGGCAGGGTATCGCGCGATAAAAGCGTGAACTTCGGCGTCAGGCTCAGGTCGCCGACCACACCGCCCTGGATTTCGGTATCGGAGACCGCGCTGTCATTGATAAAATAGACCGGCAATCCCAGGTCCAACTGCATGATATCGAAAAAGCCGATGCCCGCGACCACGTGCATGGCGAGCTGCTGGTCGAGCAGCGCGATATCGTCTTGGTCGCCGGGGCGCTCAAGCACCAGCGGGCGGCTGGCATAATTGAGAATCACCGCGCCGGAGGCCTCCAGATTCTTGAGCACCTCCGAGGTATCCTGGGTGAAGATCGAATACGGCCCGGCGGCCGGGCGAAAGGTCTGCGCGTCAAACTCAAGATTCTCCTGAGCCGACACATCCACGCTCAGCGCCATCGCCGCCACCAGGCTCAACGCGCCCGCGAGCATCCGGCGACGCTCCAAATACTTAGAATACTTCAACATCTTCATTCTCCCATTCAATTATATGCTTGATTTGCGCCCGGGGCGCGCCGTAATTCACGTTTCAGCCGTCTTCATACCCCGGCGCGACGATAGACAATATAGTAAAACACTGCATGGCTATAACTCAGTTATTCAGAAAACTCAAATTTACGCCTTGAGGGCGCGTCGCTAAAAGATGAAGCGTCGTTTAAGATACATAGCGCGCGCCTCCTGGCGTGGTATCATCGTCTCCTTGCAAGGCAATATCTATGTTCATACAACAGAGTTTTCGGCCCGAAACCGCCGACGGATGGCGCCTTGATGTGGTTTGCTACCGAGATTCCAGGCGTTTTGACCCGCGCAAAAAACCGGTGCTCATGATTCCGGGATACGCGATGAATGTGTTTATCCTGAGCTTTCATCCCAGCGGGATGTCGATGATTGAGTATTTATGCGCGCAGGGATTTGAGGTCTGGGCGGCGAATCTTCGCGGGCAGGGGGCGTCGCGCTTTGCGGCGAAGCCGGCCAGGCCCTCCCGGTTTGGGCGCGGCAGGCGCGGCGGGCGCGGTCCGGCGTATGGATTTCGCGAACTCAGCCTTATTGATTTTCCAAGTGTGCGCGATTTCGCCCTGGCGCATACCCTGACCGGCGCCAATACGGTGCACGCCATCGGATGCAGCCTGGGGGCGAGCGTGATTTACGCCCACCTGGCGCATTATCCGCGTGAGCATCAATTGGCCTCGATGACCGCCATTGGCGGGCCGCTTCGCTGGGATAATATTCACCCGGCGATGCGCGCGGTGGCCGGGTGGCCGGGGCTTGTCGCGATGGTTCCCACGCGCGGCACGCGCCAGGCCGCCAGCCTGCTGCTGCCGATGCTCAAGCGCGTGCCGCGGGCGCTGTCGATCTATATGAACGCCGCGCAGATCGACCTGGAGCACAGCGATCAAATGGTGCAGACCGTCGAGAATTCCAGCTCCCGGCTCAATTATCAGATTGCCCGATGGGTCAAAAATAGCGATCTCGTGGTGGACGGCGTCAATGTCACCGACGCGCTCGCAAGGCTCGAAGACCTGCCGATTTTATGCATCGTCGCCAATGCCGACGGCATTGTGCCCGAAACCGTGGCAAATAGCGTCTGCGCGATCGCCCGCGCCTGCCCGACCCAGGTATTGCGCGTCGGCGGCGACCAGGGCGACTGGTATGCCCACGCCGATCTCTTCGTCTCCCGAGACGCCCAGCAAACCGTCTTTGAGCCGATGAGCCACTGGCTTAGCGCCCAGGCTTATGTCGGAAATAAAGGCGTCTGATTCAGTCGAAGTTCTTTAAATTCTCTTCGAAATTTTTGAGCAAATCGGTGTCTCCGGATTTTTTGGCCAGCGGAAGACCGCGCTCGAGCGCCTTTTTTGCCGCGGATTTATCGCCCTGTTTCAGGGCGGCGCGCGCAAGCGCGTTATAGGCCCAGGCCTGGGCCGAGGCGTCGGCGGCCGGGTCTTTGATGAGCGCATTCAGAGTGCTCTGCGCGCCCTTCCAGTCCTCTTCTTTGAGCTGAAGCTGGGCGAGCTGGGTGCGCAACTGCACGCCGACGGCGGCGAGCGGGTCGGCGGGAGATTGGGCGGCACGCGCCAATGAGATGCCTTTTTCGAAGGCCTGCGCGGCCTCTTTTTGCTGGCGGGTGCTTGCGTAGATCATGCCGCGGCGAAGATGCGCGTCGGCGGCCAGGCGGAAGTTGGGCGGCGAGAGTTTTTGGGCGAGTGTTGCGGCTTCTTCGAGGTTTTCCAGCCCCTTGGCCGCGCTGCCATCGCGCCCGGCGGTGACGCCCACGGCGTACTGAGTTGCGGCGAGCATCGCGGGATCGACGCCGCGCTGCGCCTGCAATTCGGTGAGGGCTTTTCTGCAAAGAAAAGACGCGCCCTTGGTGTCCAGGGTCATATTTACCTGGCATAGATTGGCCCGAGTTTCGCCGATCCCCGGGGCGTCGGGGCTGCCGGGAACCCGCACGGTTTCCATCGTCTGGATCGCCCTCGAATAGTAGGTGCTCGCCTTATTGAGGTCTCCGGCGCCGTGGTACAGCTTGGCGAGTTGGGCGTTGCTGCGCGCGGCGAGGGTGGGCATTTTGAGTTTCTCAAAGCCTCGGGCGGCGGATTCGCAGTGCGCGATGCTCGCCTGCGAGAGCGCAGCGCTTGCGCTTTCGGTGGGATTCTCGAATTCGCAAAGCGCCATATGTCCGCGCGCGATGAGCGTCGGGCTGCCGGTTTGTTTGGCGACGCTCAGCGCCTGGGCGAGCAGGCGCGCGGCCTCGTCCTGGTGGCCGCGTGCGCGGGCGTCTGTGGCGCTGAGCGCCAGCGCGTCGATCAGGGAGGGGCGGTTATTCATGGCCTGGAACGTGGCGATTTTTCCCGCAAGGTACGGGCGCGCGTCGGCGTGGCGGCCCTGATCCTGCAAGACCTTGGCGATATGCAGGCGGTTTCGCAATTTTGCCGGCACACTTTCGGCCCGGTCGAATTGCGCCTGAGCCTCGTGGAGCAGGGCGAGGGCGCGGTTGGTGTCGCCGTTTTTCTCGTAAAAACCTGCGGTGCGCGACAGCGAGGAGCCGACCGAAAGCGGCGTGCCCGCGGCCTTCAATTGGGCGATATCGGCCTGATAATCGGACTGCGGCCCGGCCGGGCGCCCGCGTAATTGACGCACCAGACGCCGGTTGATCGAGCAGAGTGCCGCGAAGGCCTGGTCGCCCTGGTCCTTCGCCGACTTGATGCAAACCGCCAGCGTATTCTCGGCGCTAGTCAGCTGTCCACGGCTCGCCTCGATCTGGCCTTTGGTCAGCAATAGCCGGCCGATGGCCGAGTCCAACTTGAGCGCCTCGGCCAGCCGAAGTGCCTCGTCGATATGCTTGGACGCCTTTTTATAATCGCCCTGTTGCCACAAAAGACTGCTCCACCCCAGCGCGGCCTCGGCCTTATAGGCGCTGGTCCTGGGCGTCTTCGTATACGCCTTTTCGTAGGCTTTGAGCGCCTGAGACCACTCACCGCGGTGATATAAAAGCTCCGCGGTATTGAGCAATTCTGCCGGGTCTTCGCCCTCGTCGGCCATCGCCGGGGTGGCGAGCATCAGCGCGGTGGCGGCAAAAATTCCGAGTATGAGCAGTAGGTGGTTTTTCATGGCAATCATCTCAAGCGATGTCGAAAGAATCTCGGCTCCATCCAAACAAGATACTAGTGCAGCGACCTGAAAGTACCTAGGCACTCTCACCGCTCAATCCTCGCCGAGACTGCTCAGGTATTTCCAGATCGCTGCACTCGCAAAGATGGACGCAGGTTGTCTGCGTTGGAGTTATTTAGAGCGATTCAGGGGCAAAATATTCCCCCGGGCGCCC
>Ga0209075_1000692_pt1 | contig 32680 bp, 28 predicted proteins | sample Stecom2011_FD_187523 | JGI IMG/M metagenome (GOLD analysis project Ga0209075, IMG submission 187523) | Agricultural soil microbial communities from Utah to study Nitrogen management - Steer compost 2011 (SPAdes) (version 2) | ecosystem: Environmental > Terrestrial > Soil > Agricultural land...
GGCTGGGGGAGGTCTACCTGGTTCTGCCTAAGCTGGAGCAGGCCAAGCAGGCGTTTACCGTAGTGGTCAGCCGCCATCCCAACCATCGCAAAGCGTCGGATGCCTACTATAAGCTAGGGGTGACCCTGGATCGGATGGGTGAGGCGAGTCAGGCTCGCCAGTATCTGGAAGGGACGGTGAAGAAATATCCGGGATCGGCCGCAGCAGGCCTGGCTCAGGATTACCTGAAGAACATGAAGTGATCTTTGGCGATGAGCATTGGAAACGGACTAATGGCTGAAGACAGGTTGCAGGCAGATCTTCTATTCTGATGGGGGCTGACTGTAGGCTTGGTTAATCTGTCATCAATTTGTTTGATTCATCGCCAAGGCTATAAAAATCTGAAATTTTTTTCGCAAAGGGACTTGTTCTTTTTCTAAAAATCCGTACTATAGGCGCCTCGTTTGGGTCGTTAGCTCAGCTGGTAGAGCAGTTGGCTTTTAACCAATTGGTCGCAGGTTCGAATCCTGCACGACCCACCACCTTACGAAGGATCCGCTCCATATGAGGCGGAATCATTCGGCGGACGCATTTTCTCAGGGATCGAACCCGGTGTCGGGTCGTTAGCTCAGCTGGTAGAGCAGTTGGCTTTTAACCAATTGGTCGCAGGTTCGAATCCTGCACGACCCACCAATACTACCCAGAAGGGAAATGGATAGCTCCCTTATCTTCGAATCCCTCCCATGCATCTGCCTAAGAATCCTATAGGATTCGGCCAATTGCGTTTTCTCAATCTCAAAGCCCCGCACAAACTGGTTTGTAGTATAATGGCCGCTCTTTATCTAGCCGAAGTTGAATTTGCGAGTTTCCTGTCTGTCTAAGTCTCGGTCAGCAGTCATTGCGATCAGTTTCCGGATAGATTGACCTAGCAGTGTGAGGTTGCCAGCCGCAACACAATTCTGGAATGACGCGGCAGGTTTCATCTGAAGGGTGCTTATCTGAGAGTTTGTAAACCTAGTTGGCTGTGAGTCCTAAAGAGAGTATTTGTCGAGATTGCCTATGACCAACCTTGCCGATCGTATTCTGGTTCAGGAACATTTTGCCCGTGAGCACGAGGCGACACGCCCTGGCCCTGAGCAGACCAAGGTTCTGAAGGAGCGGATTAAGCAGTTATTGAAAGAGCAGGATGCTGTCTTGGTTTCCCATTACTACACGGATCCCCTGTTACAGGAGCTGGCTGAGGAAACCGGGGGCTGCGTAGCCGACTCCCTGGAAATGGCTCGGTTTGGCAACCGGCATCCTGCAAAGACACTGGTAGTGGCTGGTGTCAGGTTCATGGGTGAGACAGCGAAGATTCTCAATCCCGAAAAGCGGGTGTTGATGCCGACTCTGGAGGCAACCTGTTCTCTGGATATTGGTTGCCCGATCGATGAGTTTTCAAAATTTTGCGACGCTCATCCAGATCGTACTGTGGTGGTCTATGCCAATACCTCGGCTGCAGTGAAGGCCCGCGCTGACTGGGTTGTCACTTCCAGCATCGCCCTGGAGGTGGTGGAGCACCTGGCGGCCCAGGGAGAGAAAATCATTTGGGCGCCGGATAAGCACCTGGGCAGCTATGTCCAGAAACAAACCGGAGCAGATATCCTGTTGTGGGACGGTTCCTGTATCGTTCATGAGGAGTTCAAGGCCAAAGGTCTTGCGGACTTGAAGCGGATGTATCCGGACGCGGCGGTGCTGGTGCATCCGGAATCGCCGGCGGCAGTGGTCGAGCTGGCGGATGTGGTCGGCTCCACCTCCCAGCTGATCAAGGCGGCCCAGACCATGGATCGGGAGCGTTTCATTGTGGCCACGGATAGCGGCATCTTTTACAAGATGCAGCAAGCCGCTCCCAATAAGACCCTGATTGAAGCTCCTACGGCCGGCAATGGCGCGACTTGCCGCAGCTGTTCCCATTGCCCCTGGATGGCGATGAACGGCCTGGAAAACCTCGCGCAGGTTCTGGAGCGCGGTGATCAGGAGATCCAGGTGGATCCTGAACTGCAGAAAAAGGCACTGGTTCCACTAACGCGCATGTTGGATTTCGCCGCAGGCAACAAGCTACAGGTGAAAGGCAACGCCTGACCAGGCTTCAGGTCACCCCTGAAGGCCTTGGCTCCTGCCCGGGCTGGTTGAACCAACTTGGGCCGGGGCTGCTTCCCGCCGATCCCATCTATCTCATCCTTTTTTAGCCTGTGTAATTTTCTCTCCCGGGATTGCAATCAAAGGGGGAGGGCGCAGCGGGCCCTGCTGATCTTCCAGCCCCGTTTCCCGCCAAAGCCTACGTTATAGGTTGATTAGAACTTAAATCCTTCTTTTGCCCTAAAAAAGTCATCCAGCCGTTTCTGGATCAAGGCGTTTTGTTGGAAGCTTCCGGAGCTTTTTCTAAGAGCCTGTTGCAGCTGATTGAGGGCTGCTTCGATATCGTTGGTCAGGAACAAATACTCGGCCTGGGCCTGGTGGACGGCCACAATATTGCCCAGACGGCCCTGAACCTCACTGAGGGTGCGCCAGAGGTAGGGATTGTTCGGGTTTTTCTGTAACAGGGTTTGTAAAATCCGCTCTGCCTGTTGGTCTTGTCCGGCTCTGATCAGGGAGTTGGCATAGGTCTGCCCGAGAGAGTTGTTGCCGGGGTTGAGCCCGTAGTGCTTGGCAAGCAGGGCCAGGCTTTCAGACTGTTTGCCCTGGGCTTCCAGCAACTCGGCCTGGGCGATCAGGATGGAGATCCGGTTTGGATAAAGTTTGAGCAGCTTGTTGAGTTCTCGTTCGGCATCCTCAAGTTTGCCGGCTTGGATGGAGGCCAGAACATAACCGTATTGGGCGCCTCGGCTGGTGAGGCTTTCGCCGGAGTCCATGATCGACTTGAAAAGGTTGCGGGCCGCATCGCTGGATTCCGAATAGTGCAGCATGACCCGGCTTTTCATGAAGTAATACTCCACGTCTTCGCGATAGGCCCGGGGCGGGTACTGTTCGGCCCGGTTACGGGCATCGGCAATACGGGACTGGCTCAGGGGGTGGGTCCGCAGGTATTCGGGTACATATTGGCCGAAGCGGTTGCTGCGTAGCATGGCTTCGAACATTTCGGGCATGGCACGGGGGTCTATTCCAGAGGCTGCCAGGGTAGCCAGTCCAATGCGGTCAGCCTCTTGCTCGTTCTCCCGGCTGTAGTTCAGTTGTTGTTGGATGTTGTAGGCTTGGGTGGTGGCAATGGCTGCCATTCCCGCGTCACTGCCGGCGGCTGCGGCCACGATAATGCTGGCCAGCAGTCCGGCCATGGCCAGCGGCTGGTTGCGTTGGTTGCGCTCCAGGCGGCGGGCAAAGTGCCGTTGGCTTAAGTGGGCCAGTTCGTGGGCGATGACCGAGGCAAACTGGGCTTCGCTCTGGGCGTGGAGGAAAAGTCCGCCGTTGACACCGATAATCCCTCCCGGTACGGCAAAGGCGTTCAGGGAGTTGCTGTCAACGACCACGAATTCAAGGCGCGGGTCTTCCAGTTGGCTGTTGGGCGCGAGACGGTAGGCCAGATCCTTGACGTAATCCTGAATCAGCGGGTCTTCCAGGGTTGGTAACTGGCTGCGTAGGGAGCGCAGCCAGGCGCGTCCCAGTTCATATTCCTTGTCCGTGGAAACCAGGCTGGAGGTACGGTTGCCGAGTTCCGGAAGCTCCGACTGTGCATAGCTGGGGGAGGCACCTGCCAGGAGGGTTATGCATAGGAATAGGATGATTCCCCAGGGGCGTCGAATCGGGCGAGGCCTGTGCTTCAAGGGGAGGAGGTCATTTAGGATCAATCCGGATATTTCCTCTGCGAATATACGGCCTCTGGTTGGGAGGCATTTAGATTTGAGTTAGAGTATTTGATTCTAACCTAAGTTATGAAGTTCCCGCCGCTTCTCGCTAAATGAATAGGCCGGCCGAATTGAAGGTCACCCGGCTGCTCACTGGTGTGGGGGAAAACTCCTGATGTCATCCAATGTTGAGGCGTTTTGAATGATGGAAACCGACCACTTTCTTGATGCGTCTGGCCTGACTTGCCCGATGCCGCTGCTGAAGGCGAAACAGAAACTGAACCAGATCGCCGTGGGCGAGACCTTGCGTGTGATCGCCACGGATCCCGGCTCCATGCGGGATTTTGCATCCTTTATTAAGCTGACATCCCACGAGATGCTGGAATGTGTGGAAGAGGATAGGGTCTATCGGTATGTGATCCGGAAAGGGAGCTGACCAGCTCCCTTTATAGATTGGGCCGGTTAGAGGGCGCGGGCCGCTTCCAGGACTTCGTCCACATGGCCCTTGACCTTCACCTTGCGCCACTCCTGGCGCAGGATGCCTTCCTTGTCGATCAGGAAGGTACTGCGTTCGATTCCCATATATTCCTTGCCGTAGAGTTTCTTTAGCTTGATGACGTCGAACAGCTTGCAAAGCTCTTCGTCTGGGTCAGAAATCAGCTCAAAGGGAAAGTTCTGCTTGGCTTTGAAGTTTTCGTGGGTTCGCAGGCTGTCTCTTGAGATGCCGAAGACTGCTGTGTTGGCATCGAGGAAATCCTGATAGCGGTCGCGGAAGTCCTGTCCCTGGGTGGTGCAGCCCGGCGTGTGGTCTTTGGGGTAGAAATACAGAACCAGATTCTTGCCTTTGAAGTCGGACAACTGAATGCGCTGGTCGCCGGTGGCCTGAGCGGTAAAAGAAGGAACGGGTTTTCCAACCTCAACCATGATGACTCCTATTGATAACTAAGCACTGAAAGCGGCTGGTGGGTGAAATTCCTAGTCGCCAGTGGTATTGCTGCTGGGTCGGATGAGGCTTTGCCTGCGGCCCGGCATGACTGGGCGACTAGATTGCTCGAACCGGCTCGATCACCGCGTCGAGATTGCGATCATCGCAAAAGATCATGAATTCGTCCCGCAGGCTCGCCAGGTGGGTGTCTGCCGGGATGTCCACAATCATATTGAGGCTGAACATCTGGGTACCCGTGTGGGGAGCGGCATAGGTTCCACTTTCCAGGTCCTGGATGTTGATGTCCATGCGGGCGAAAAAGCCTGCAATCTCATGCACGATCCCGGGGGTGTCCAAGGCGATCACGTTGACATTGTAGGTGTAGGAGCGTTTCGGTTCGCGGGGCTGGGTGCGCTTGATCATGGTGGTCAGCTCCAGCTTGCGGGCCAGGTTGGGGAGAGCCCCTTCGAGCTTGGCCACGGCATCCCAAGTGCCGCTGACCAGCATCATGATTGAAAACTCCCCTCCCAGGACGGTCATGCGGCTGTCGATGATGTTGCAGTTGTAGTCCGCGCAAGTCTTGGTGAGTTCATTGACGATACCCGGGCGGTCGCTGCCTAGGGCGGTGATGACCAGGTGTGGATCGCGGGAGATGAACTTTGACATACTGACCTTGCCTGACATCCTGTGAAAGCCTGGATAAACGGGGGAATCGATTGCGCAGCAGGGAATAGTCCGGCCCAGACTCCCCATTGTCAAGCCCGGGGGCCGAAACCCTGCGTTCCGGAGCCGCTTTTCTCTTGTTAAGCGTATACCGGCCAAGTAACATATCTTTTTTTATTGTTGACGGAGTCCGTTTATGATTCAAGGCAGCTTGGTTGCTCTGGCTACCCCGATGTTCGCAGATGGTGCGCTGGATTGGGATGCGTTGAAGAAGCTGGTGGATTTTCACGTCAAACAGGGCACCCATGGAATCGTAGCCGTCGGTACCACCGGGGAATCTCCCACGTTGGACATGGACGAGCACATCGAAGTCATCCGTCGCACAGTTGAATATGCAGCTGGCCGCCTGCCGGTCATTGCAGGGACTGGCGCCAACTCCACTTCGGAAGCGCTCGAGCTGACCGAAGGCGCGAAGAAGGCGGGAGCGGATGCCGCGTTGCTGGTGACTCCCTATTACAACAAGCCAACCCAGGAAGGCTTGTATCAGCACTACCGGAAAATCGCCGAGTCGGTGGATCTGCCCCAGATCCTCTACAACGTACCGGGCCGCACGGCCTGTGATATGTCCAACGACACTGTGGTCCGCCTGGCTGAGGTGCCCAATATTGTGGGTATCAAGGACGCTACCGGTGACATGGCGCGCGGACGGGACTTGATCCAGCGGGTGGGTAACAAGATCGCCGTCTATTCCGGCGATGACGATACGGCCTACGAACTGATGCTGATGGGGGCCAAGGGCAATATTTCGGTGACGGCAAACGTCGCGCCCGCCCAGATGGCCCAGCTTTGCGAGCTGGCAATGGCCGGCAAGGCGGATGAGGCCCGGGCCCTGCAGGAAAAGTTAAAGCCCCTGCATCGCCTGATGTTTATCGAGAGCAGTCCGATTCCGGTGAAATGGGCTCTGTATGAGATGGGCCTGATTGCAGAAGGAATCCGCCTGCCGCTGACGCCGCTGGCCGAACCCCATCGGGCTCCCTTGCGTGAGATCCTCAAGGCGTTGGGCGCCATTGCCTGATGCCTTCTCATCGGATGACCATGATGCACATCCATTCTCGAAAGATCGTTCGTTTCTGTGGAGGCCTGCTGATTGCAGGCCTCGGCGTTCAAATGTCAGGCTGCGGGTTGCTGACAGACCGCACCAATTACTATGTGGACGCTAAGCGGCATGCACCTCTGGTGGTTCCGGACGGCCTCAGCCAAGAACGCCTGCAAGACGATTACGCCATTCCTCCCATTGAAAGCCAGCGGACGCTGGCCGCCGAGTTTGTTGTTCCGCCCCCGCCAGAGGTAGACGCCAAGGTGCTGGAGGAGCAATACAGTATCAGACAAAGCGATGACCAGGTTTGGCTGCTGGTAGGCGAAGAGCCGGGACGCCTCTGGCCTGCGCTGGCCCGTTTCTGGAGTGAGCAGGGGCTTGAAGTGGTTGACTCTCTCGCCAGGGAAGGGCTGGTCTTGACCAACGCCGCGGGTAGCACTGCCCGGTCCCACAACTTATTGGAGTCTTTAGGGCTGGATCCAAATGCAGGGCGCCGTTTTCAGTTAAAGCTGGATCAAGGCCTCAAGCGGGGCACCAGTGAGCTGTCTGTGCGGCTGCTTCCCGCCAATACGGCTGTTCAACCCCTGGAAACTCTGTGGCAGCAGGCTGACCCAGACCCGCAGCGCGAGCAACAGCTGTTGGAAATGCTGATGTCCTATCTCCAGGCTGAAGAGGCTGAGCGCAGCTATTCTTTGGTGGCGCAGGATATTTCCACGGGGGCCAAGGTATTCCTGCAGACCGAGGCAGAGGTACCCTTTATCCGGCTCGACCTGAGCTTCGAGCGGGCCTGGAGTACGCTGGAAAAGGCTCTGCAGGATGCCCAGGTACGGGTGGTGGATTTGAACCGCAGCGAAGGAGTTTACCTGGTGAGCTTTGGGCAGGAGGAATCCCGCTCCTGGTGGCCCTGGTCCAAGGGTTCCGAGGCGCTGTCGGACCGCTATAACTACCGGATCATTTTGCAGCAAACCGCCGAAGGGATACAGGTAACGGCCGAAGGTACAGAGGCCGATGCGTCTCGGGATCAGGGTGTCCAGTTGTTGACGCGCATCTATGAGAACATTACGTAATTTCCCGGGCCAACAGACTCATTATCATTGATCAGCAATGGGCAGGTTTGCCTGCCCTGTAACGTAGTCTTGGAGATCATTCGAATGCAAAAGCTTGAAGAGCTGTACTCCGGCAAGGCGAAGTCTGTTTACCGTACCGAAGACCCGGATCTGTTTGTCTTGCACTTCCGCGACGACACCTCCGCATTCGATGGTCGCAGAATCGAGCAGTTGGCCCGTAAGGGGATGGTGAACAACAAATTCAACGCCTTCATCATGACCAAACTGGCGGAGCAGGGCGTTCCCACGCACTTTGTCAAGCTGCTGTCCGACCAGGAATCCCTGGTGAAAAAGCTGGAGATGATTCCGGTGGAATGCGTGGTGCGCAATTTCGCCGGCGGCAGCCTGGTCAAGCGTTTGGGAGTGGAAGAAGGACTTGAACTGAATCCACCCACCTTCGAGATGTTCCTGAAAAACGACGAGCTCCATGACCCCATGGTCAATGAGTATCATGTCCGCTCCTTTGGCTGGGCGACGGATGAGCAGCTCGCTGAAATGAAACGGTTGACCTTCAAGGTCAACGACATTTTGAAGAAGCTGTTCGATGACGCCGGGATGTTGCTGGTGGACTACAAGCTGGAGTTCGGCCTGTTCCAGGGCCAGGTGGTTCTTGGGGATGAATTCAGCCCGGACGGCTGTCGGATCTGGGACAAGGAAACCAGAAAGAAACTGGATAAGGACCGTTTCCGTCAGGGGCTGGGGGAGGTGGTTGAGTCCTATGAAGAAATTGGCCGGCGCCTGGGTATCCAATTCTAAAAAGTTAACTGGTTCATAATTCCAGGGAGCGCCTGACAGTATTGCCTGGTTCGCCAACTATACTTAGGGCGCGATTACCTGTAGGAGATAAAAATGACATTGAAGCCGCTTGCGTTAGGGGCATTGGTTTTAGGGCTGTCTGCCACTGCATCTGCCGACATTGTGGGTGTGTCTGCGGGGGTGTATGGGTGGAATCCGGACTTTTCCGGAAGAGTGACTTCCGGGTCAACCAGTGTCGATTTGGAAGATGACCTGAAACTGGGCAATGAATGGGCAACCCAAGGGTATGTGGCCCTGGAACATCCGATTCCGTTGCTGCCCAATGTCAAGTTGCAGTTCACCGAGTTGAGCCAGGATGCAACTGGTCGTATTGATACGCCATTTGACAGCGTCAATGGTGCCGTGGATGTGGATCTGGACCTGACCCATACGGACCTGATCCTCTACTATGAGCTGTTGGATAACATCGTGTCCCTGGATCTGGGGCTGAACGTCAAGTTCTTCGACGGCCACTTGAATATCCATGAGCGGGCAGGCAACAACAGCTCTCGCACGGACATCGATGAGATTCTACCGTTGCTGTATGTTGCGCCTTCTGTGAGTCTGCCCCTGACCGGGCTGTCGCTCGGCGCGGAAGTGGCCGGTGTGGCCTATAGCGGCAACCGCCTGACGGATATTACGGCACGTCTGCGTTATGAAGTGGCTGTATTCGGCGTTGAAGCCGGCTGGCGCCAGATCAATCTGGAAATCGACGATGTAGGGGACCTCGATACGGATATCCGTTTTGGTGGACCTTTCGTGAGTGTCATGGTGGATTTCTAGGCAGACACTTGATCAATGGGAGGGGCGAGTTTTTTGAACTTGCCCCTTTTTTGTTTCCGCCTTCCCTCGGCCCTATCTGGCCTCCGCTACGAGCCTTCTCAACATTATGATGTGGCATAAAGTCAGGTTCTCATTCCCATTGAAAAAGGCGCTGGCGGAATGAGAAAATGGCGCACCCTTAGGGATGAGGCTAAGTGCGGGCTGTAATAATCTGGAGGAAAAATGAAAATATTGGTGACTGGTACGGCCGGATTTATCGGGTCTGCCCTGGCCTTGCGCTTGCTTGAGCGCGGCGATGAAGTGATCGGGGTGGACAACCTCAACGATTATTACGATGTGCGCTTGAAAGAGGCGCGTCTGGCACGTTTGACACCCCACGCCAATTTTACTGACGTCCGTATGGATGTGGCGGATCGGCCGGGCATGGAAGAGCTGTTCCGTAAATACAAGCCCCAGCGCGTCGTGCATCTGGCGGCTCAGGCTGGCGTGCGTTACTCCCTGGAAAACCCCCAGGCCTATGTGGACGCCAACCTGGTGGGCTTTATGAATATTCTGGAGGGCTGCCGCCATCACCAGGTTGAGCACCTGGTTTATGCCTCCAGCAGCTCGGTGTATGGGGCCAACGAGTCCATGCCGTTCTCGGTGCACGATAACGTGGACCACCCCTTGAGCCTTTATGCGGCCACCAAGAAAGCCAACGAGTTGATGGCCCATACCTACAGTTCACTTTATGGCTTGCCCACCACTGGCCTTCGTTTCTTTACCGTCTATGGCCCCTGGGGCCGGCCGGACATGGCGCTGTTCCTGTTTACCAAGAGCATTCTTGAGGGCAAGCCCATTGATGTCTTCAATTATGGGCATCATCGCCGTGACTTTACCTACATTGACGATATCGTTGAAGGCGTTATCCGGACCACGGACCATGTTGCAACGCCCAATCCGAATTGGAGTGGAGCCAAGCCTGATCCCGGCACCAGCAAGGCACCGTACCGGATCTATAATATTGGCAGCAACAATCCGGTGGAGTTGCTGCGCTATATTGAAATTCTTGAAAACTGCCTAGGCAAAAAGGCGGAGAAAAACCTGTTGCCATTACAACCCGGGGACGTCCCGGATACCTATGCGGATGTGGATGCCTTGATCGCGGATGTGGATTACAAGCCCACCACGCCCGTTGAAGTTGGCATCGAGCGTTTTGTGCAGTGGTATCGGGATTTTTATCAGGTGTAGTTGTTAAAGGCGGCCCCACAAGGACCGCCTTTTTTGTAGTGATAGGAACATTACAAGAGGTCCTATGAAAAAAGAAATCGCTAAGTTGTTGGAGCGAAACAAGGCATGGTCTGAAGAGGTTCGGAGGAAGGATCCCGATTTCTTTCCGACGCTCTCGAAGCAACAGGCCCCGGGCTATTTCTGGATCGGTTGCTCCGATAGTCGGGTGCCGGCCAACCAGATCGTGGATATGCTGCCCGGTGAAATCTTCGTGCACCGTAACGTGGCCAATGTGGTTGTTCACACGGACCTGAACTGCCTGTCGGTGATCCAGTTTGCTGTGGAGGTGCTTAAGGTGCGCCATATCATGGTGACGGGGCATTACGGCTGTGGGGGGGTGCGCTCCGCCCTGGAGAATACCGAGCTGGGCCTGATCGACAACTGGCTGCGGAATATCAAGGATATCTACATGATTCACCGGGACGAGCTGGACGCCTTGGATTTTGAGGCTAGGGTAGATCGCCTCTGTGAATTGAATGTGATCCATCAGGTACGTAACGTCTGCCATACCAATATTGTCCAGCGGGCCTGGCAGCGGGGGCAGCCCCTGGCAGTGCATGGTTGGGTGTATGGACTGACTGATGGCCTGGTGCATGATATGGATGTGACGGTCGAGTCTCCCTCTCAATTGGAAGAAATCTACCGCTACCATCCGATTCGTTAGAGCCCGTAGCCTATCCAGAAATCGTGCCGTCGGAGTCGCTTAGGACGTTAGGGGCCGGAGCTCCAGCGGCTGCCTGCTTGGTGAAGGAAACAGTCCATGTCTAATCATTGCGAACGTCTCGGATTGCTGCCAGTAGCAGAGGCGCTACAGACTCTATTGGAAGCAGCCCGTCCCGTCATGGAAGCTGAATCCATCAAGCTGGCCGAGTCTCGGGGAAGGGTGTTGGCGGAGGCGGTCTTGTCCGGGGTGGATGTGCCGCCCCTGGATAACAGCGCCATGGATGGTTACGCCGTGGCCTCTGGTGACCTCGCAGCGGGAAAAGTCCAGTTGCCCATTAGTCAGCGGATAGCCGCAGGCCAGGTCGGACAACTTTTGGAACCCGGCACCGCAGCGCGCATCTTTACCGGTGCGCCGATGCCGCCAGGCGCAGATGCGGTGGTGATGCAGGAGGATACGGAAACGGACGGCAACAGTGTACGGATCCGCACGACGGTGATTCCTGGTATGAATGTGCGCAACCGAGGGCAGGATATTGCCAAGGGGGCTGTCGTTTTGCCGGCTGGCCGGCGCTTGCGGCCCCAGGATATGGGGCTGTTGGCTTCGGTCGGTATTGCTAAGGTGAAGGTATGGCGTCAGATGAAGGTGGCAGTCATTTCCACAGGCGATGAGCTGGTGGAGCCGGGACAGCAGGCCGGGCCGGGGCAAATCTTCAACTCCAACCGCTATACCTTGCTGGGTATGCTGGCTTCTTTGGGCATGGAGGTTGTGGATTTCGGGATTATTGAAGACACCCCGGAAGCCACGGAGCGGGCGTTGCTTCAGGCCGCCCAGGAGGCGGACTGCATTATCAGCAGCGGTGGTGTGTCGGTGGGGGAGGAAGACCACGTCAAAAATACCGTAACGCGCCTGGGCAGGCTGGAGCTTTGGAAACTGGCTATCAAGCCGGGCAAGCCACTGGCGTTCGGTTATGTGGGGGAGACGCCTTTTATGGGCCTGCCCGGAAATCCGGCGGCGGTGTTCGTCACCTTTGCCGTGCTGGCGCGGCCATTTCTGCTGAAAGCCCAGGGTGCCTCGGAGTGGCTGGCTAAGACCTGGCGCCTTAAGGCGGGTTTTGATTATCACAACCGGGGAGCGCGCCAGGAGTACCTGCGCTGCCGACTAGTCAGCGACGGAGCCGGGGAGTGGACCATCGACAAATACCCCAACCAGAGTTCAGGGGTTCTGGCATCGGCCAGTTGGGGAGACGGGTTTGCCATAGTGCCGCCCAGGCAACAGGTAAAGCCCGGTGATTTGCTGGAGTTTCTTTCCTATCACGAATTAGGACTTTGATTCGCTAACTGCTTGTTTGGCTAAAGAATGTTCATTACGGGCCGCACTTGTGGGAAGTGGCAGGTTTAAGTGAAGCAATTAGCAAATACTGCTTGATCGCCCCCAGCAACTTTGTTACAGTACGCGCCGCTGGAGACATAGGACCATAGCTCAGTTGGTTAGAGCGCTACCTTGACATGGTAGAGGTCGGCGGTTCGAATCCGCCTGGTCCTACCAAATTTCTATATAAAAGAGCCACTTAGAGAGACCCTCAAAAGTGGCTTTTTTATTTTCTCAAAATTTTCTCAAATCAGCGTCCAGTAAGCTGCGTTCAGCCTCTATTCCTACTAGCTTTATCGCTGCAAAGCCTTTCTATTTCAGTCAGTTAAAAGTTAAAGCTTCCTTCCTGCCAAAGCCGTTGTTAGAGCCAATGTAAAGATTCACATTGTTTGACAATGGAAATTTAGAGTTCCTGCTAATCTTGCTGCCAACACAACGTTAATTATTGTTTAGGTACAAGGCAAACAATGAACAAATGGCTTGCGGTTCCTCTTGTTACGGTAATGCTGTCCGGCTGTGCCACCTTTAACCAGTTTACTGGTCAGGAGGCCGCTACTCTGGATCGGGAACAATATATCGCAGAGTTATCCAAGGAGATTGAAGCTGTTGGCTTTAACCGCGTTGAAATTCAGGCGGGGTCGATGAGTTCCTGAATGTTTGTGCATCCCTGCTGGAGCGGCAGTACACCGTGATGGGGGAGTACCGCACCTTGGCCGCCAACCATGTGGATGTGCAGGCGTTTCTCAAGGCCCATCAGGGCCTGGCTGAGGAAGAGCTGCTCGCTGCAATGTTTGAGTTTGACTCTGGTGCCACTTCGGACAATGAAAAGATCAGCACCAAGTTTGCGGCCTATGAGGCAGCGCTGGAAGCCATTTCCGCCAAGAATACTGAGCTGGGCCTGGAGATTACCGTGAATTTGGCCCAAGCCACGCTGATCATGAAGGACCATGCCCAGGCCGTGGCCTTCGCCAGTGGCACCAACCTGCTAAATAGCTTTTTGGGTGAGGGTGAAAAGACCGCGGATAATGATCTGGGTCTGGCAATCCTCCGCGCCAAGGATCAAATCTCTCTGGCCTCTGAAGCCAACAAAATCATCTCTCTGGAACAGGAGACCATTAAGCAGATCAACGCCCTTCAGGCTGAGCTCGAAGCCAAGGGATGAGGTCATTCGCTTATAGGGCAGTGGCGGCTGCCATCGCAGTCGCCGGCTTGGCCAGCCCTCCAGTCCAGTCGGCACAGCCTCCGGCCTGGGTGTTTCAGGCCCCGGTGTCTGACTCACGCCTGATAGCTGTCGGCATGGGGAAAACCCTCGCCGAAGCCCGTCAGTCGGCCCTTGCCAATATCCTGCTGCAGGTCAGTCAGGAGGTACAGGTCACCACTGAATCGCGGGTGCAAAGCCGCAATGGTGATGGAGAGACCCTGTTTCGGCAACAGTCCCGGGGGGAGTCTCTGGCCCTGGATGTGGGCCAGGCCGATATTCTGCAACAGTGGCAGGATCCCGACAGTGGTGACCTCTATCTCCAGCTGGCCATCGCCAAGGACGACCTGGCGCGGGCGCTGCTGGATCGTCTGGATCGGCTGGCTGCATTGAACTTTCCCACAAAAGGCTCTGAAACAGACCAACTGCTCTGGTCTCTCAAGTTCCTGGAGTCCCTGGATGAGGGGTTGCGCCTGGAGCGGGCCTTGGCGGGCCTGGGACAGGGGCAGCCGCGGATTCGGGAGCTGCTTCTTCGTCATCGTCAGGCATCCCTTGCTGTCTGGCAGTCTGCCGGCGTCCGGGTTATCGCCAAACAAGCGCTGACCTCTGTTGCTGGTGTGGTGAGCCAACGTTTGCCGGTTTCCGGCAAGACGGTTTTGTGGCTCCAGTTGGATCAGCAAACCCACAGCCGAAAAGTTGCCGGACAGACTGAAGTCAGACAAGTCCTTTCTTTCGACTTGAAACAGCCCGCTCCCCCTTTTACCAGCTACCACCGTGGCGAGCTGGTGGTCGTTGGTGCAGGCCCTGACCGAAACTCCGCAGCGCAGGCAGCCGAGCAGGCGCTGTATCAAAAGCTCAATCAGTCGTTAGCCAGCTGGCTTTTTTAACAGGTTCAAATGATGAAAAAGATCGCGCATGCTACCGTTATCGCTCTTGTGGTGAGTGTTGTTTCCGCCTGCCAGAGCGGCCCAGCCCGTCAAACCGTGGATGCAATGAGCAGCAACCGGGCATCAAATGCCACGGTAGCCCGGAGTGCTTATGACTTTCGCGATGACGACATCAAGGTGCCGGCTTATTTTGATACCCAGGGCCTGCAGAAATGTACCTTCGACCCGGCGAATGAGAGCGAAGGCTGCCCGTTGAAAAAGCCGGTGGTCCGCATCTATTTCTCGGGTACGGATGTGGGGGGCGAAGGGCAGGGGGTTGAAGCCCTGCGCAGCTATGACGATAAGCAGTTGCTGTTCATGCTGGAAAACCAGTTTGCCGGCATCAACCGTTTCCGCATTATTACCCGGGACGATGACGTCATTGCCGCTGAAAAGCAGACTTTCCTGGAACAACAGGGCGCTGCGGCACTGGCCCAGCGGGCCTCTCAGCAGAAGGTTCTGCAACCGGACTTTATCGTCAAGCTCGATACCCTGCGTACCGTGAAGAGTGAAGGCAGCATCACAGGCTGGATGGACTATACCCTGGAGCTGACCACTGCCGTACTGAACCCCTTTACCCGGGAGCTGATGTCTTATCCCAACCTGGGCAAAATCCGGGTCAAGTCCGAGGACGTGCGTGACCGCAGCGAGTTGAAGTACGTGATGGTCAATAACCGATATGCCACCGGTTTTCGCTATCACGATGCGGCCCACGTCAATGCGGTCATCAATGACATGGCATCCCGTGGGATCGATATCCTGCTGACCCGCATGCTTTCCGAAATGCCCGCCACCGCCCAGGTCCTGGGCATCAAGGGCAACCAGGTCAGTCTGGACCGGGGGCAGAACGCTGGTGTGCTTCCCAACGAAACCATGATCATCTTCCAATATGAAGCCGGCTTTGTAGAGCCGATCGGGGTGGCTCATGTGAATCCGTCCCGTAACAGCGCCACTGGTGAAATCATTCGCTGGAAGAGCGGCAGCCTGGCGGGAGACATCAAGAAACAGGCGGCCAAGGGGATTTACCGGCCAGGGCAGGGAGTCAAGATCTTCGCTGTCTCCGTAGGTACACCGGCAGGCTTTTTGGAGTCCCGGACCTGATGGCCCGTCATCTTCTGTTGTCCGCTTTGTTGCTGGGAAGTAGCAGTGCCATGGCCCTGCCTTCGTTTCTGGTAGATGGCGGCTTGTCTGTGGATGGCTGCGCGTATGGACGGGGCGCTCTGGCGGTGGAAGACGCCAAGGCAACCGCCTTGCAGGAGCTGGCGGGGGTTCTGCAGTCCCCCGGGATGTTCGCGGAGAGCACCGCCCATGAAGAGCTGGATACGGAGACCATCCAATGGCTACGCCAGCTGCATGACAAAGCCGTGGAAGGGCTGCAGGTGCAACAGATGCCGGTGACGATATCCGGTTCCCGAATTGAAGGTAACGATACCTGCGTAACCATAACGTTGGCCCGGGGTACCTTGCCAGGCCATTTGGCTGATGAGGCCGGCGGATGGGAAAGCGATGTGCCGGAAGTGAGCGTCACGGTAACCGGCGAAGGCTGGCCTGATCCTGAAAATGGCCTGACCGCCCGCCAGCAGGCGGAGCTGGATGCCTTGCGCCGGGCGGTATCCCAGGTGGTTGGTGTTTGGCTGACCCATCAGCGGGCCCAGTTTTCCAGCTTGGAGGAGCGGGCTACGGGTGACCACAGCTCCATTGCCCTGAACGATGTGGTGTCCCAACAACTGCATACCCGCTCAGAAGGCCTAGTGAAAGAGTGGAGTTTGCTGGACTCCCGGAAGCTGGAGCAAGGGGGCGTGGAAGTCACCATCCAGGCCGTGGTGGAAAAGCAGAAACTGGCTTCCGCTGCCAGTGATGTGCTGACCGCGATCGGCTCGCCCCGGGTGACTGTGAGTGGGCCGGATGCCGTGGTACGGCCCTTGAAAGCCTGGCTGATGGAAAATGGCATTGAAGTCAGCCGGAGCGCAAGTCTGCGGATTCTGGCCGATGCCCAGCTCAAAGCCAGCGGCAACAACCGGCTGCTGGATCTGACCATTACTGTTGAAGACCTGTCTGGCCAGCAATATGGGCTGTGGCGTAACGAGCCGAGCCTGTTGGCTCTGCCAGCATCCGCCAGTGTTCAGGCGGATCTGATCGAGGTGCATCTCGCCCTGCCGGAACAGAAGGAGGCCCTGCATGGCGAATTGCAGCGGGCCTTTCAGGCAATGGTTGCCCAAGGTGGCCTGGTGCGGGAAGTCCGTGTCCGCAAGGCCCTGTTACGGGAGCCCGACAAGCTCCACGCCATGCTAACCACTTTGGGTGGTGCCCGGGATGTGTCTGTTGTCACTGAAGGCAACTATCACCGGGCCAGCCTGCGCTATGCCGGTGCCACCGGAGAACTTGCCAGTGCCCTGCGCCAGTCGTTACGGCCCATCGCTGCCGGTACGCTGCCCCAGGCCAAGATTTCCCGCGAATATGAAATTATCTTTGAATAAGGAAAGTGGTATGAAACGTTCCGCGCTTTGGCTTGCCCTGTTTCTGTCCCTGCCGGTGACGGCGCAGGAGTTTGATCTGACTGACATGACCCCGGCCCGGCCCGGGCAAGCAGTGGACACTTCGGATGTGTCCACTCAAGGGATTGTGGTGGTCGCTAATGACGAGCAGCAGGGAGTGGCGGTTGCCCACCAAGCCCTGATGGACAGTGACAATGACGGTGTCCGCCTGATTCAGGTGGGCAGCGGCACGGGGATTCTGTCGACCGGTACCGTGAGCTATCAGACCTACGACAATCTCAATGCCACCTTGCTGTCCAAGCGCGGTGCCTATACTCAAGCGGCCCTGATTGCCAAGAAGCAGCTGATCGAGAACATGACCGGCCTGCAACATGCTTGTGAAACTGCTGCCCAGTCCGCACTTGATGTGATTGATACCGGCACGGACAGTGTTGCCAATACCCAGACCGCATTGCAGGAAAACTGTGCGGAAACCGTGCAGGGTGCCTTGTCCGGTTATGTCACTTATGACGTCTTCGATGATACGGACAATAAAGAAGTCCGGGTCAGCCTGATTTCCACGCCGAAAACCCGTGCCCAGATTCGCAGCAACCGGGGCGCGGTGGCTGTGACCTCTGATCCCAACGGGATCTTCAAGGAAGTGGTAGCCGATATCAGCCGCGGTGTGCTGCCGCCAGTGGGCGCCAAGATCCTGACCCATGCTGATACCGGCGAAGTGGTGGTCATTGGTTTTGGTTCTGCCATCGTTCGCGACAACAGCAACCGCCAGATTGCGAACAAGCTCAAGGATGCCGCCAAGAACCAGTCTCAGACTCGCGCCCGCTCCGCCCTTCTGGCGACCTTGAAAGGGGAGGAGGTTTACTGGCAAGGCAGCTTCAGTGAAGAGCAAATGGAAGGCAGCCAGCAGTTCGAATATCTGGATCCCAGCCTTCAGGATCCGGCTGAGGTGAAAGTTCTGAATCAGGAGCGCAATAGCTTCCTGAGCCAGATGAAAATGTCCGATGGCTATCGTTCCATCTCCCAGGGACAACTACCTCCCGGTGTCTCTACCCGCAGTTTCAACAGTGCAGATGGTCACTGGATGTACACCGTAGCGGTCTATGCACCCAGCCTGGAAGCGACGGCACGGGAAGCCAGCCGGGAAATGCAGGGTAAGGCCGGCGGCCAGCCGAGCAATTCCGGGCGCAAGATCAATACCCACAATGGCCTGAATGAGAACTCCGCCAACCCACGGGGTGCATCCGGCCAGGTTTCTAACGCTGACGCGCTGTGAAACCCCTAGCATTGCTTTTCACTGCGCTCGGGCTGGGAGTCGTTTCCCAGCCCCTGCTTGCAGAGGTGGATCTAAACCTGTTTGAAAGCCGCCTCAACGGCAATGAAGCCGCGGTACGTCCCCTGCGGGACTTTCCCGCTTCTGCCGTGAACCAGGCCTGCCGGCGGGTTCTGACGGGGCCCGCCCGGGCAGAGGTGCGCCAGCGACTGTCTGCGGCAGTAGAGCAGGCCCTTCCGGAAAATGTCAGTTTTATTCAGGCGGACATAGAGGGTTACCAGTCCTGGTCGGAGGGCGCATGGCTTCACTGTCGTGGCTCTGTGCAGGTGAGCGACTGGCCCGCCAATTTGGCCGGTCTGGCGGTGCGGGCCGCCTGGCATTACGGCGCCTTGAAACAGCCAGAGCCGCTTCGGCCCTTGCTCAAGGTCGCACTGGAGCATCCCTCCACTACGGCGGATGCGGTGGCGCTGATCGCCTCCCTGGCGCCCCAGGAGCAGCAGAAGGCCTACCTGGAGAGCAACCTGGCGGCAGATCAGCTGACCATGCCTGAGGCGATGGAGGCGGTTGCCGGGATCTGGTTGGGGCAGGCGCGGTGGGAGAGCGTGATGGCTTTGACAGAGCGTTGCGACAGCGTCGCTTGTCGTCGATTGGGCCAGCAGGCCCGGGAACAGAAGGAAAAAGAAGATGCTGAAAAGGCTGACGATCTGTCTAGCTATTTTTAGTGCCGGCGGCCTGGCCTGTGCTGAGGGCGACGGGGAATTCGCGGAGTTTCTGGAGCAGCAACAGCAGGCGTTTGCCTCCTTTGAGCAAGGGCACCACGAAGAATTCGAAGCTTTCGTTAAGCGCTGGCAGGAGGCGGAGCAGGCCTATCGGGCACAGGTGGCCAAGCACTGGCAGGATGCGGAGCTCAGTGGCAGAACACGGTTGGTGCAATACTCCGGGAATCTGAATCAGCGGACCATCGTTGATTACGAGGAAAATACCGTCACCGTTGAACTGGCCCAGGATCAGTCGGATGCGGAAGTGCGGGAAACCCTTGCCCGTGAGTTGAACAAGCTGCGCCGCACGACTGTTGCCGAAGCTGCCAGTCAGGATCCGGTTCTGGTCAACGCGGGTGTGTCGGTCCGCTACAAGAGCGGCAGCCAAGTGGGGCAGCGCAAGCTGGTGCCTGGTTTGGCGGACGCCGAGTTCACGGCGGATGCGGTCACCATTTCCCGCAATCAGGGGCGGGTGACTGCCAAGGTCAAAGTGCCTGACCGCAACACGCTGAAACTTGCCGAAGAGTTTCTGCCCCTGGCTCAGGAAAACGCCAGGAAGTGGGGGATCCCGCCGGCGCTGATTCTGGCCGTTGCCCATACCGAATCCAGCTTTAACCCTCTGGCCCGCTCCCATATACCGGCCTTTGGCTTGATGCAGATTGTGCCCACTTCCGCGGGCAAGGATATCAGTCAAGAGCTCTATGGCAGTCCACGTCTGTTAACGCCGGACTACTTGTATGATCCGGAAAAGAACATCGAGGCGGGGAGCGTGTATCTGTACTTGCTGCTCAATCGTTATTTCAGGCAGGTGGCTGATACGGAAAGCCGGTTCTACATGGCCGTCTCTGCCTATAACACGGGGCCGGGCAATGTGGCGCGCGCCATGAGCAACACCACCAAGCTACCGGCTGCGACCCGGGTCGCCAATCAGCTGAAGCCCGAAGAGGTTTACCGGCATCTCCTGCAGAACTTGCCCGCCCAGGAGACCCGGAACTATCTCACCAAAGTGACAGAACGTTACGCCTTCTACCAATCTCATCTGGAGTCACAACTATGATCGCAAAGAAAAGCCTGATGTCTCTATGCCTGGCGTCCCTGCTCACGGCCTGTGCATCCGCCCCTCAGAACGGTCCCATCGACAACGCCCGCAGTGTGACCGGCAACAGCACTGACAATGCACCGGCTTGGGTGTTTCTGCCGAAATCCGAGAAAGGGCTGGCGGCATCTTCCTGTGTGGAGTGGACCGGCAATATGTCAATTGATCGCCCCCATGCCATTGCCAATGCCCGGGCGGACCTTGCCCAACAGATCAGTATCAAGGCCAGCGTGCTGGACAAGCTCTATAACCGCAAGCTTCAGGCGGAAGGCAAGAGTGATGTGGGCTCCACCTTTGAGCAGGTCTCCAAGCAGGTGGCCAGCGAATCCCTGCAAAACTCCAGCCCGGAAGAAATCGCCCTGGCCAGTCTGGACGGTAAGAAATACCTCTGCGCCCTGGTGGTCCTGAACCAAAGCCAGGAGGCGTTTGACGGTCTGGTGGCAGGTTCCGGCCGACAGCTGGATCCCCAATCCAAGGCGGCCCTGTATGAAGAGTTCCGGGCGCAAAAAGCCATGAAGGAACTGGAAAAGGAATTGGAATCCCTGTAATTCCATTCCCGTAGAGGAGCGGGATAGGCCGTCGCTCCTCTCAGCCATGGAACAAAGTGGACCAGCGCAAGCGATAGGCCGAGAGGACTTTCCTTCGGGGACAACCTTCAGTAGTACTGATGGGTCTGGTATGTTGGGATCCATGTAAAATACTGGAGTAATTCGATGATTCCCTTTTCCATTCTTGATTTGTCCCCTATAGGTGATGGAAAAACCGCTGCCGAAGCCCTGAAAGATACCCGGGCTCTGTCCCAGAAGGCAGACCAATTGGGATATTATCGTTACTGGTTGGCCGAGCATCACAACATGCCGGGAATCGCCAGTGCCGCCACGTCGGTGGTGATCGGCTATGTGGCCGAAGGCACGGAGCGGATTCGGGTTGGCTCGGGCGGCGTAATGTTGCCGAACCACTCACCACTGGTGATCGCAGAACAGTTCGGAACCCTGGAAGCCTTGTATCCGGGTCGAATCGACTTGGGGCTGGGGCGTGCGCCCGGCACGGACATGATGACGGCGCGGGCTTTGCGGCGGGATATGGCCGCCACTGCGGAGCGGTTTCCCCAGGATGTCCAGGAGCTATTGGCTTACTTCAGGGAGCCGCAACCGGGCCAGCAGATTATCGCGGTTCCAGGCGCGGGCCTGAATGTGCCAATCTGGCTGTTGGGCTCCAGTCTCTATAGCGCCCAATTGGCGGCCATGTTGGGCTTGCCTTTTGCATTCGCTTCCCATTTTGCGCCGGCTGATATGCGCGCAGCTGCCTCCCTCTATCGCAGCCAGTTCCAGCCGTCGGCCTATCTGGAAAAGCCGTATCTGATGCTGACCGTCAACGTATTGGCCGCGGATACGGATCAAGAAGCCCGTTATCACTTCAGCTCGCAACAGCAATCCTTCGTGAATCTGCGCCGCGGCATGCCCGGGCGGGTGCCGAAGCCGATCGACGACATTGAAGCTTTTTGGTCACCCATGGAAAAGATCATGGTCGAGCAGGCCCTGAAGTACTCCTTTGTGGGTGCTCCTGACACAGTAGAGCAGGGCCTGAAGGATTTTCTGGCGGAGCATCAACCTGATGAGCTGATGATCACGGCCTTGGTTCATGATAACAACGCGCGTCTGAGGACGCTGGAGCTGGTGGCGGAAATCCGAGAACGCCTGTCTTAACGGTTTATCAGCCTATTCTTTTGGCTTTCTTTGGAGGTGCCCCGCGTCGACCTGGCGGGGCCTTCCTGGACTTTAGCCAGCATCTTCGGCTTCCGGTGGGCGGCGTGCACGGGCTCCAGTATGGAAATGATGGAGCATGGTGAGGGATTGCCCGATCAGTTGCGCGCGCTTTACCCAGGGCTCGGCCAGTTCCGGTTCCAGCATTTCGCTGACAGTCTTTTGAAACAGCGCCAGCCAGTCGGCCAGCAATGCCGGTGTGAAGCCGGCCTCCATATGCTTACTGGCCACCTCATAGCGATATTTGAGATAGCGCTCTCCTCCCAGGGATACCCACCAGAAGTGAGTGATCAATTGCTTGTGGTGAGGCCAATCTTCCACCACCTGAAAGGGAGTCTTTAGAGTAGGGTGCTCTTGAATGCGATCGTAAAAGCGATCCACGACCTCTGCGACTTTGTCGTGTCCAATGAGATGGGCAATGTCCTGCATGTTGACCTCTTGTGTCGGCAGTTTCTGCCAAATGCCGACATTATCCCATAGGTACCAAGTCCTGGTAAGTCAGGGAAAGGAGTGCCGAAGAAAGCTCTAATTAATTTATGGGTCTAACTAAAAACAATATATTGCGAATAACTCCTTTGATGTTTGGTGCAATTGGTTTGATCGATTAATGATCAGTTTTGGGTTTTTTTGGATTTGTTAAGAGGTGAGAGGGAAGGTTTTCCTTAAATTTTATGAGGAAAACTGCTTTTGGTGCAATTTTTGATCAAATAGAAGGTTAGAGTCCTAAATATTAGACGACCTTGGTAAATACCGCTATAGTGTGCCTCGCTTAGCCTGATTCCCTATGTGATCAGCGCGAGGAATATCATTTCTGATCCTGACAGGATGCGTTTCTGGTTGTCGCATATGGCAACGCCCACGAATGTGTCCATGCAACTGAATGAGGGAGCAAAAGCTCCTTTGTCAGCTCTCGAACTTTTATCTTCGACACCTTTGGTCGAGCCTTCTTGCGCTTTGGGCACATAAGGAATCTGGCTGCCTCATCTTGCCTGCTCACCTGTTCAACAACGGGTGCAGGGCAGGTATTACCTGTTGTTGGTATGGAGGAGAGATGTACCAGTTTTCTGCCACAACCGTTCTGGCGTTAATGATCGGTTTTTATCTGCTTACCTTCCTGATGACTCTGCTTATCCGTGAGAAGAAAGAGAACGTTGACGGATACATGGTGTCCAATGGCTCCGTTGGTTTCGGGGTGTCCGCAGCCAGTATGACGGCGACCTGGATCTGGGCGGCATCCTTTTATGCAGCAGCCAGTTCCGGATATACCTATGGCCTTTCCGGCCCCTTGCATTACGGGTTCTGGGGAGCCTTGATGATTCTCTTCATCTATCCCTTCGGGCGCCGCTTCCGGGAGGTTGCTCCCAAGGCCCATACCTTGGCGGAAGTCGTCCATGCGCGCCATGGCAGTTCCAGCCAAATGATCCTGGTTATTTCCAATATCATGGGAAGCCTGATCAGCCTGATGGTGAACTTTACGGCAGCCGGTGCCCTGGTTTCCATCCTGTCGCCTCTGAGTTTCATTCAGGGGGTGGTGATTGCTGGCGTTGGTGTGCTTGGTTACACCCTTTGGTCCGGCTTCCGTGCCTCCACCCTGACGGATTTTGCCCAGGTGGTCGCCATGATTTTGGCGGCTGTCGTGATCATCCCCATGATCTGGTTCAACGTGGGTGGCAGCGGTGCCTTGGAGGAGGGGCTGAGCCGCCTGACCTCTGAACAGGCCAGCTTTTTCTCGAAGACCGCCTTTCTGGAGCAGGGTGCCCCCTTCTTTGTGGCGGTGCTGGCCTACGCCATTGGTAACCAGACCATTGCCCAGCGTTTGTTCGCCGTGCGGGAGGACCTGATTAAACCTACCTTTATCACCGCGACCATTGGCTATGGTGCGACCGTCATCGGTCTGGGGATGCTGGGGCTGATCGCCCTGCTGATTGGTCTGGAGCCGGCAGAAGGGGACCTCAACAACATCATTCCCCAAATGGCTTCTAACTATCTGACGCCGTTTTTCATTGGGGTCTTTTTCATCATGGTGATCGGTTCTCTGTCGTCGACAGCGGATTCCGACCTGGCGGCCCTTTCTGCCCTGGTGATGACAGATATCTACGGCAAGAACCTGGCCCGGGGCAAGGTGAACCCCAAAACCATGCTGTGGATTGGCCGCACAACGATGATCACGGCAACGATGCTGGCGGTCATCTTTGCCAGCCTGAAGCTGGATATTCTGGAAATGCTCATCTTCGTTGGGGCGCTTTGGGGCGCGATCGTATTCCCCGTGATTGCCAGCTTCTACTGGAACCGGGTTACCAACCGGGCCTTTACCATGGCGGTCGTCTCGGCTTTCGTCATGTTTATTCTCGCCCGCTTCGAACTGGTGCCCATGGAAGGCGTTATTGGTTCCTTCTTTGAGTTGTTTGCCATTATTGGCGGCGGAGTTGTGATCGGCCTGATGGCTTTCGGCTTCTTCGGCTTCCGCGCGGGGATCTTTTTGGGTGGGCTGGCAACTTTGGTGTTGGCCTTCTATGGCTTCGGCTTCCTGCGCGACTACACGGTATTGCTGAGCTCCCTCACCGCCTATGGTGTGAGTGCCGCAGTTTGCGTAGGCCTCAGCTTGCTTGCTGACGAACGCTTTGACTTCGACTTGATCGGTGAGCGCGTTACCGACTTTCAGAAAAGCTAAAGGATTTCCCGAGATTATCGTTCGTCCAAGAGTGGTGATCTCGGTTTTCCCCGCATCTGGGGATTGCTGCCTTTCGGGTGGCGTTCTGGCCTTGGGCCATTGATTGAAATACTGTTAGGAGGAATAACCATGAGCGAACTGGCTCTTACCAGCTATGTGATGGTGTGGCCTATTACGGCTGCAATTGTTCTGGTCGTACTTTGCGCTGGCTTTATCCGTGATGTGCGCAGTGCGAAAAAGAATGGCGAATCGGTCGTCTGACTATTTTTCATTAAGAGCTTCTATCAAAACCGAGACAGGCGCCAGGCCTGAAATTTAGCTGCTTGGTTTTGTTAGACACTCTAATAAGGGTCGGCTGTGGTATCTTCCGGATATCGCCGGCCCTTTTTTTTGTGTTGGTGAGAAGGCTCGGGAGTCGAGCCGATGATAGAGCAGAGCGGGTCGTTAAGTTTGGTTCAAGGCCGAACTGCAAATAGATTGGCGCGAGCAACTTTACAATCTTCCGACCGGCCAGCAGACGATCAGGAGTAACCATGCAGGCAATCAAAATTCAAGACGACAAACTGATTTGGGCTTCTCACCCGGATCCCGGCCCCCTGAAAGCGGACGAAGTGCGGATTCGGATCGCCTGGGCAGGGATGAACCGCGCGGATCTGATGCAGCGGGCGGGTAGCTATCCTCCGCCTTCCGGAGCTTCTGAGGTCATGGGATTGGAAGTTAGCGGCTGGGTTGAAGCAGTAGGGGCTGATGTCAGTCGATTTGCTGTAGGTGATGAAGTCTGCGCGTTGCTCGCGGGGGGCGGGTATGCAGAGCAAGTCGTGGTGTCCGAGTTGCAGGTCTTGCCGGTTCCCCAGGGGCTGGGCCTGCGAGAGGCGGCTGCCTTACCCGAGGTATTTGCCACGGCTTGGCTGAATCTGTACATGGAGGCCCGGTTGCAGCCCGGTGAGCGGGTGCTGCTCCATGCCGGCGCTAGTGGCGTGGGCACCGCGGCGCTCCAGCTCTGTCGCATGTCAGGCAACCCCTGTTTTGTGACGGCTGGCAGTGCGGACAAGGTTGAATTCTGCAAGTCGTTGGGAGCAGACGCCGGCTGGAACCGCCATGACGGGAGTTTTGTGGAGGCGGTGAAAACCTGGGGAGGTGCTGATGTGATCCTCGATCCAGTGGGAGGGGATTACATTCCTCAGGACCAGGCTGTACTCAATTTGGAGGGGCGGCTGGTGTTGCTCGGCCTGATGGGCGGGCGTCACGCTGAAGTGGATTTAGGGCGGCTGTTATTCAAACGTCAGCGCCTGATCGGTTCCACCTTGCGCAGCAAGTCGTCCCAGGAAAAAGGCGCGATCCTGGGCGAACTCCATCGGCAGGTCTGGCCCCATCTAAGCTCAGGAAAAATCCGGGCCTTGATCGATTCCGAGTGGCCGATTCAGGAAGCGGATGCCGCTATGCAGCATCTCCGAAGCAATCAGACCATCGGTAAGGTGCTGCTTCAGGTTGCGGAGGCCGGCCGCTGAGGGACAGACGGGGGCAGGATGCCTAAAATGACTGACAGGCTCTCCTGTCCTAGAGCCATACCAGAGGCTTTAAAACTGGCAGGGAGGAACCATCGGTAAGGAGACCCCCAATGGCCCGTCGTTTCTGTAAGCAGACTGTTGCTCGCGCCTTTTCGGCCTTGGTTCTATCGGTATTGATTGGTGCTTGTGGGGAGGAGCCCCAAGCGCCGCCGGGAGCTGAGGCCGGCGGCGCGCCCCAGGCCCTGCCGGTGGCCGTGGTGGAGGCGCAGCCGACCCAGGTGCCCATCACGGTGGAGGCTGTAGGGGAGACCGAAGGTGTCCGGGAAGTTGAGATCCGTGCCCGCGTCGGCGGGATTTTAGAGCGGCGTCTCTATACCGAGGGTGAGCCTGTCGAGGCGAACCAGCCCCTGTTCCAGATCGACCCTAAACCTTTCGAAATAGCCCTTGCCCAGGCCAAGGCGAATCTGGCCCAGCAGCAGGCCAACCTGGAGCAGGCGCGGCGAGAGGCCAAACGCTTGGGCGAGCTGGTGGATCAAAACGCCATCAGCCGGCGGGATTATGACACCGCCATGTCGGAGCTGGAGCTGTCCCAGGCCTCTGTGCAGGCGGCTCAGGCGGGAGTGCGGGAGGCCGAGCTCAACCTTTCCTATACCACCGTGCGGGCGCCTGTGGGGGGCGTGACGGATCGGGCCTACCAGTTCGAGGGTGCCTTGATTGATATCAACGGGGAATCAGGCCTGTTGACCCGGATCTATCAAATCAACCCGATCCGGGCGCGCTTTAGTTTGCCCTATAGCGCAATGGCCGACTTGCCGGAAGGCCAACTGACTCCGGAAAACGTCAAAGGAGTCCAGCTGATCCTGCCGTCCGGTGAGACTTATCCCCACCATGGGAAGCTGGACTTTGGCGCCAGTGCAATTAATCCCCAATTGGGAACGGTGCAGTTCCGGGCGGAATTTCCTAACGAGGAGCGAGGCTTGCTTCCCGGTGAATTTGTCCGGGTTCGGGTCGTGGTCGGCGAACAGGAGGGAGTCTACCTGATTCCCCAAATTGCAGTGATGCAGTCCGCCCAGGGCTCCTTTGTGTATGTGGTTCGGGATGGTAAGGCTACCATTCAGCCTGTCCAAACCGGCGAATGGCACGGACAGGACTGGGTGATCCAGAAAGGACTGAAGCCAGGGGATCAGGTGATCATCAATAACCTGATCAAGGTGCGCCCGGAGGCCCCAGTGACTGTGGTACCCGAGGCTGAAGGTGAACAAACGGCTGAAGCGCCGAAGGGATAAGAGGGCGCAGCCATGTCGAGCTTCTTCATTAACCGCCCCATCTTCTCGGCGGTCATTTCCATCATTATTGTGATTGCCGGGTTAGTGGCCAGCAGTATCCTGCCGATTTCCCAATATCCGGAAATCACACCGCCGACGGTCAATATCACCGCAAGCTATCCCGGCGCCAGTGCCGAGACCCTAGCCAAAACCGTGGCGGCCCCCATTGAGGAGCAGCTTTCCGGTATTGAGGGGCTGATTTACTACAACTCCCAGTCCAGCTCCAACGGGCAGTTGGATATCACCGCCACCTTCGCGGTGGGAACGGATCCCAAGCAGGCGACCATTGATGTCAATAACCGGGTGCGGCAGGCGGATCCTCGGCTACCGGAAGAGGTGCGCCGCAATGGCGTGGTCGTGGAGCGGCGCTCTACCGCGTTCTTACAGGTGGTGTCCCTGACGTCCCCCAAGGGTACTCATGACACCCTGTTCATGAGTAACTACGCCACCATCAACCTCCTGGATGAACTCAAGCGGCTACCGGGCGTGGGGGATGTGATCGTGTTCGGTGCCCGTGATTACTCCATGCGGATCTGGTTGCGGCCCGATCGCATGGCCCAGTTGGGCGTGACCACGACAGACGTGATGAATGCCATCAATGCCCAGAACTTCCAGTACGCCGCCGGCAAGATCGGACAGGAGCCGGCGCCCGAGGGGCAGGTGCTGACCTACAGCGTGATCGCCCAGGGGCGGCTGGCGGAACCGGAGCAGTTCGGCGAGATCATCATCCGTGCCGGCGGCGCCCAGGGCATGCTGCAACTGAAAGACATCGCCCGGATTGAGCTAGGGGCTCAGTCCTATGATTCCTTTGCCACCCTGGACGGCGACCCGGCGGTGAACATCGGGATCTTCCTGCAGACCGGCGCCAATGCCCTGGCGGTGGCTGAGGCGGTGAACGCCAAACTGGACGAGTTGGCCGCCAATTTTCCCCAGGACATGATCTATTCCGTTCCCTTCGACACCACCCGATTTGTGAATGCCTCCATTGAGGAGGTCACCCATACCCTGATCGAGGCGGCCATCCTGGTGTTGGTGGTGGTCTTTATTTTCCTGCAGAGCTGGCGGGCGACCATTATCCCCATGCTGGCGGTCCCCGTTTCCTTGATCGGTGCCTTTGCCGGGCTTTGGCTGTTTGGATTTTCCATCAATACGCTCACCATGTTCGCCATGGTGTTGGCTATCGGGATCGTAGTGGATGATGCCATTGTGGTACTGGAGAACGTGGAGCGGCTGATGCGGGAGCAGAAGCTGCCTGCCAAGGAAGCCGCCATCGAGGCCATGCGGGAGGTTTCCGGTGCCATTGTCGCCATTGTGCTGGTATTGCTGGCGGTATTTGTTCCGGTTGCCTTTCTGGGGGGGATCGCCGGCCAGCTTTATCAACAGTTCGCCGTAACCCTGGCGGTGGCTGTGGTGATCTCCGGGGTCGTGGCCTTGACCTTAACGCCCGCCCTGTGCGCCCTGTTACTGAAACACGGACATCACGAGTCACGCTTGTTTCGCCCCTTTAACGCGGGGTTTGCATGGCTGACCCGTCTTTATACGGCCACGGTAGGAGGCATTATCCGCCATTACCTGATTGGCTTGCTGATCTTTGTCCTCGTCATCGTCCTGTCCTGGTGGCTGTTGCAACGCATTCCCGGCAGTTTTGTGCCGGATGAGGACCAGGGGTACCTAATCAGCTCCATCATGCTGCCCGATGGAGCCACCCTGCAGCGCACCAATCAAACCGCAGCCGCCTACCAGCAGGCCCTGGCCGACGACCCGAATATCGCCAACGTAGTGTCCATCTCCGGGTTTGACCTGATTGGGGGCGGCAACAAGACCAACGCCGGTACGGTGTTCTTGCCACTTACCCCCTGGGATGAGCGTGAAACCACCGCCCAGGAGCTGGTGGAGCCCTTGATGGGGGTGGGGATGACCTTTCCCGACGGTATGGTACTGACGTTTAACCCGCCGCCCATTCAGGGCCTGGGGACCGCCGGAGGCTTCGAACTGTATGTGCAGGATCGGACCGGGGGTGACATCCAGGAGATCTACAATGTGGTGCAGCAATTTATGGCGGCCTTGAGCGAGCAGCCCCAACTGACGGATATCAACTCATTTTTCCGGCCCACCGTACCCCAGCTCTATATTGAGGTGGATGAGGCCAAGGTATTGTCCATGGGGGTGTCCGTTACCGAGGTGTACCACACCCTGCAAAGCACCATGGGGGCGCTCTATGTCAACGACTTCAACCGCTCCGGCCGAACCTTTCGGGTGCAGTTGCAGGCGGAGCCGGAATTTCGCTCCCGACCGGAGGATTTGTCCAAGGTCTATGTGCGCTCCGCCAGCGGAGAAATGATCCCCCTGGGTTCCTTGCTTCGGATCCAGCCCACGATTGGCGCGGAACAGCTGGAGCGTTTCAATGGCTTTCCGGCGGCCAAGGTGATGGGGAGCGGCCAAGTGGGCGTGAGCTCCGGCGAGGCAATTCGGCTGGTGGAGCAGGTGGCAGAAGAGGTGCTGCCGGATGGCTACTTCATTGCCTGGACAGGCCAGGCCTTTCAGGAAAAGCAGGCTGGAAGCTCTTCGGTATTGGCCTTTGTTTTCGCCATTATCATGGTGTTTTTGATCCTGTCGGCCCTGTATGAACGCTGGTCGTTGCCCCTGGCGGTTATCACGGCGGTGCCCTTTGCACTGATGGGGGCCCTGTTGGGGCTCCTGATTCGGGATATGCCCAACGACATCTACTTCCAGATTGGATTGATCGTGCTGATCGGGCTGGCAGCCAAGAACGCCATTCTGATTGTGGAGTTTGCCGCCCAGAACTGGGCCGAAGGCAAGTCCCGCACCGAGGCAGCCCTGGAAGCGGCCCGTTTGCGGTTTCGTCCCATTGTCATGACTTCCCTGGCGTTTATCCTGGGGGTGCTGCCGTTGGCCATCGCCACCGGTGCCGGAGCCTCGGCTCGGCAGTCCATGGGAACCGGGGTGGTGTTTGGGATGCTGGCAGCGACCTTTATCGCGATCCTGTTCGTGCCCATGTTCTTTACCTTACTGCTACGGGAAGGGAAGAAACCGAGAGGGGAAGCACTGCCCAAGCGTGGTGAGGAATCGCCGGACTCCAAGCCGAGCTAACCGTTGCCGCCGTCCCGGATCCCCAAACCTTCAGCCATAGTTGTAAAACCAGAACCGGCTCCAGAAGTCCAGCACCTTAGCGGGATACCAGAACTGCCCGTAACTACCGTTATAGCGGGCCAGGGCTGGCACGACCTTACCTTTTTCACGGTCCAGGTAATGCTTGAGGATGGTACAGCCGTAGCGCAGATTGGTGGCCACATCGTGTAGGTTATCTTCTGGGCGGCCAATTTCCTTTTTCCAGAAGGGCATCACCTGCATCAGGCCCTGGGCGCCGGCAGAGGACAGAGCAAAGGGGTCAAAAGCACTTTCGACATGGATTACCGCGATAACCAGCTCCGGTAACAGGCCGGCCCGGGTAGCCTCCAGGTGAATCAGCTTGAGGATGTGAAGGCGCTGTTCCGTATCGGGAATATGGCGTTGCAGACGGGCAGACATGTCCACCAGCCAGACTTCCGCATCAAAGCGGTCAATGAAACTGCTGGACTCGTTGACGGTTCGACGCAGCAACTCCCGTAGTTCAGGGTCGGGCTGCTGTTGGGCTACTGCATAGGGGGAGAGCAACAGAAGGGAGAGGAAGGCTGCCAAGAGCAGCCTCCATCCCGAAGATATTGAAATACTGGACTGATACGTCATGATCTGGCTTGGTCACCAACTACAGACACTACCATCAAGTGTATCAGTGATCTCAAAACCTGCTGCGTGAGGGATCACGCCAGGCGTTCGGCCAGGAAAGCTTCCAGCTCGTCGAGCTTCACATCCTGGGATTCGCTATCACGGCGTCCTTTGTATTCCACAGTTCCGTTGCCCAGGCCCCGGTCACTGATGACGATCCGGTGGGGAATACCCATCAGTTCCATATCCGCAAACTTCACGCCGGGGCGTTCGTTACGGTCGTCCAGGATGACGTCCACACCTTTGGCGGTCAGCTCTTCGTAAAGCTCTTCTGCAGCCTCACGAACGGCATCGGATTTGTGATGGTTGAGGGGCACAATCGCCAAGCGGAACGGCGCGATCGCCTCGGGCCAGATAATGCCGCGCTCGTCATGGTTCTGTTCAATGGCAGCCGCCACAATCCGGGACACGCCAATACCGTAGCAGCCCATGGTCATCACCACGGCCTTGCCGTTCTCGTCCAGTACGGTGGCTTTCATGGCATCGGAATAGTTGCGGCCCAGCTGGAAGATGTGCCCGACTTCGATGCCGCGTTTGATCACCAGGGTGCCTTTGCCATCGGGGCTCGGGTCGCCTTCTACCACGCTACGCAGGTCGAAGACTTCGCCCAGAGGGAGGTCGCGCTCCCAGTTCACGCCGGTCAGGTGCTTGCCGTCTTCGTTGGCTCCGCACACGAAATCCGCCAGATGAGCGGCACTGCGGTCGACGATTACCGGAATGGACAGGCCTACCGGGCCGATAGAGCCCGGGTTGGCACCGGTGGCGGCCTTGATTTGGGCGTCGGACGCCATGACTACGGGATTGCCCACCAGGGGGTGTTTGCTGGCTTTGACTTCGTTCAGCTCATGGTCGCCACGCAGGACCAGGGCCACCAGCTTGTTCTCATCGGGCTCGCCATCCTCGCCACGCCCCAGCACGATCAGGGTCTTGACGGTTTGCTCCGGGGCAACCTTCAGGAACTCGCAGACTTCGGCGATGCTGTGCACGTTGGGCGTGTCCACTGTTTCCAGAGGCTTGCTGGGCGCGGGACGTTCGCCGGCGGGGGCAACGGCTTCTGCCATTTCCACGTTGGCGGCGTAATCGGAATTTTCGCAGAAGGCGATGGCGTCTTCACCGGAAGAGGCCAGTACGTGGAATTCGTGGGAGGCACTGCCACCGATGGAGCCGGTGTCGGCGATTACCGCACGGAACTCCAGGCCCAAACGGTTGAAGATGCGGGAGTAGGTGTCGTACATGACCTGGTAGGTCTCGGCCAGGGATTCCTCGTTCACGTGGAAGGAGTAGGCGTCCTTCATCAGGAATTCCCAGGCGCGCATTACGCCAAAGCGGGGGCGGCGCTCGTCCCGGAATTTGGTCTGGATCTGGTAGAAGTTCGCGGGCAGATCCCGATAGCTGCGGATTTCATTGCGGATCAGGTC
>Ga0209075_1000693_pt1 | contig 32661 bp, 25 predicted proteins | sample Stecom2011_FD_187523 | JGI IMG/M metagenome (GOLD analysis project Ga0209075, IMG submission 187523) | Agricultural soil microbial communities from Utah to study Nitrogen management - Steer compost 2011 (SPAdes) (version 2) | ecosystem: Environmental > Terrestrial > Soil > Agricultural land...
GATCACAGATAGTCTCGACGACTTCGATGTTCTGCTTCTCGTTATGGCCGCCGATGTTGTAGGTCTCCCCTACCTCCCCTTCCGTCACCACCTTGTAGAGCGCCCGGGCGTGGTCTTCCACGTAGAGCCAGTCGCGGATCTGCTCGCCCTTGCCGTAGACCGGCAGCGCCTTGCCTTCCAGGGCGTTGAGGATCACCAGCGGGATCAACTTCTCGGGGAAGTGATAGGGCCCGTAGTTGTTGGAGCAGTTGGTGATCAGCGTGGGCAGGCCGTAGGTGCGCTGCCAGGCGCGCACCAGGTGATCCGAGCTGGCCTTGCTGGCCGAGTAGGGAGAACTGGGGGCGTAGGGGGTTTGTTCGGTGAAAAGCCCCTCGGGCCCTTCCAGGTCGCCATACACCTCATCGGTGGAGATATGGTGGAAGCGGAAGGCATCGCGACGCTCGGCATCCAGCCCGTTCCAGTAAGCGCGAGCCGCCTCCAGCAGCGTATAGGTGCCGACGATATTGGTCTGGATGAATGCCGCCGGGCCGTCGATGGAACGGTCCACGTGGCTCTCGGCGGCCAGGTGCATCACCGCATCCGGCTGGTGCTCGCGGAAGACCCGCTCCACCTCGGCGCGATCGCCGATATCCACCCGCTCGAAGGCGTAGCGGTCGCTGTCGGCCACTTCCGCCAGCGACTCCAGGTTGCCGGCATAGGTGAGCTTGTCGACGTTGACGACGCTATCGGCGGTGTGGCGGATGATATGACGAATCACGGCCGAGCCGATAAAGCCCGCGCCGCCGGTGATGAGGAGTTTCATGGGGGCTCCGGTAAGCGGCCTTGCCTTACACCTTGTAGAAATCCCGGTACCAGGCGACGAAGTTGGCGACGCCCTGCTTCACCGGGGTGGCGGGCTTGTAGCCCACGGCCCGCTCGAGTTCGGTGGAGTCGGCGTAGGTGTCGGGCACGTCGCCGGGCTGCAGAGGCAGCAGGTCCTTGATCGCCTGCTTGCCCAGGGCCTCTTCGATGGCTTCGATGTATTCGGAAAGCTTCACCGGGTCGTTGTTGCCGATGTTGAAGATCCGATAGGGGGCGTTGCTGGTGGCCGGGTCCGGGGCATCGCTGTCCCACTCGGGGTTGGGCTCGGCGGCCTGGTCGCTGGCGCGGATCACCCCTTCGACGATGTCGTCGATGTAGGTGAAGTCGCGGGTGTGGTGGCCGTGGTTGAACACCGGGATCGGCTCGCCGGCCAGGGTCTTCTTGGTGAACAGGAACAGCGCCATGTCCGGCCGGCCCCAGGGGCCGTAGACGGTGAAGAAGCGCAGCCCGGTGGTGGGCAGGCCGAACAGGTGGCTGTAGCTGTGGGCCATCAGCTCGTTGGCCTTCTTGGTGGCGGCGTAGAACTGCAGCGGGTGGTTGACGCCCTCATGCTCGGAGAACGGCATCCGGGTGTTGGCGCCATAGACGCTGCTGGTGCTGGCATAGGTGAGGTGCTCGACGCGGTGGTGCCGGCACGCCTCCAGCACGTTGGTGAAGGCCACCAGGTTGCTCTCCACGTAGGCGTGGGGGTTCTCCAGGGAGTAGCGCACCCCGGCCTGGGCGGCCAGGTGGATCACCCGCTCGGGGCGGTGCTCGGCGAAGGCCTCGTTCACCGCGGCCAGGTCGGCCAGGTTGGCGCGCAGGAAGGTGTAGGCGCTGCCGGTGCGCGCGGCGGTCTCTTCCAGGATGGCCAGGCGCGCTTCCTTGATGGTGGGGTCGTAGTAGTCGTTGACCACGTCGATGCCGATCACGCTGTCGCCGCGCTCCAGCAGGCGCTTGGCGGTGTGGAAGCCGATAAAGCCGGCGTTGCCGGTCACGAGTATCTTCATGGGGGTCCTGTCATCCTGTGGCGCCTTCCGCCAGGCTGGCGAGAAAGGCGCTGATCCTGTGTTGATGAATGGCCTTGGCGATACGCTTTAACACGGCGGCGCCTCCGTGCCGATCAGGGGAGCTGCGCCATGCGCTGGAAGGTGCTGTTGCGCGCCACCAGCTCGTCGTAGCGCCCCTGGTCCACCACCCTGCCCTGCTGCATCAGGTAGATGATGTCGCACTGGCGCACCGTGGCCAGGCGGTGGGCGATCATCACGATGGTGCGGGTGCCGGTGAAGTCGTGAATGCCGGCCATCACCTCGCTCTCGGTGATGCCGTCCAGGGCGCTGGTGGCCTCATCCAGGATCAGCACCCGGGCGTCGTCGTAGAGCGCCCGGGCGATGCCGATGCGCTGGCGCTGCCCGCCGGAGAGCTGGATACCGCGCTCGCCGACGCGGGTGTCAAGCCCCTGGGGCAGCTGGTCGAGCAGCTCGTCCAGCCTGGCCATGCTGGCGGCGCGGCGCACTCGGGCCTCGTCGATGCGCTCCGCCGGCAGCCCGAAGGCGATGTTCTCGCGGATGCTGGCATCGGCCAGGAAGATCGCCTGGGGCACGAACCCCAGGCCGTTCTGCCAGGCGCGCCGGCGCTCACCGGTGACCGGCTGGTCATCCACCAGCAGCGCGCCCTGCTGGGGCTCGATCAGCCCCAGCAGCAGGTCGATGGCCGTGGACTTGCCCGAGCCCGAGGGGCCGACGATGCCGATGACCCGGTTGGCGGGCAGCACGAGCGAGACACCGTCCAGCGCGGCCTCGTGCTTGCCGGGATAGCGGAAGGTGACGTCGCGCAGCTCCACGGCCTGCTGGGGCACCAGCGGTGCCACCCCCGCGCCCGCCCCGGGCGCGTCGTGTTCGGCGCCGCGGCTCTCTTCCAGGTCCCGGCGGATGGCCTCGAAGGCGGCGATATTGCCGCGCATCAGCGAGACGCTGCTGTAGATCTGCTGGAAGGCCGGCAGCAGCTTGAAGCCGGCCAGGGCGTAGACCGAGAGCACCGGCAGGATGGTGCCCAGGTTGCCCTCGTGGGTGGCCAGCAGGTAGAGCACCAGGAAGATGACCGCGCCAAAGGCGACCAGCTCGATCAGGTAGCGCGGCACCTGGGCCAGCGCCTTGGTGGTGCCCTGGGCGCGGCCGTAGCGACGGCTGGCCGTCTCGAAGCGTTCGTTGAACAGGCCCTGGCGACCCAGCAGCAGGGTGTCCTTGATGCCGCCGAAGCCTTCGGACATCAGCCGATAGCGCGCCACCTGGGTGGCGGAGACCGCCCGGCCGTTGGCGGCGAGACGGCGGCGCACGGTGCGGTAGAGCAGCAGGTAGCAGGCGAGAAAGACACCGACCCCAACCAGCGCCACCAGCGGGTTGAACAGGAAGATGGCCACGGCCATGAAGCCGGCGGTGGCCACCTTGGCGTTCATCTGCATGAAGGGTGAGATGAGCGAGTCGGTGATCCGCTTGGACTCCTGGGCGACGTTGTTCACCAGCCGAGTGCTGCTGCCGCTGGCGTGGAAGAGCCAGGGCTGCTTCATGTAGTGCTTGTAGAGCCGGATGCTCAGCTCGGCGCCCAGCTGCTGGCCGTAGACCGAGAGCCGCCAGACGGTGAGCATCGAGACCGCCGCGGAGAGCGACAGGGCCACCAGCACGGCCAGGCCCATCCAGAACAGGAAGTCACGCGGCGAGGCCAGCCCGCTCATGGCGTAGAGCTGGGCGAGCAGCCCGTCGCCCTGCAGCCGGCTCATGTCACCCACCAGCGCCATGAAGGGACCGATGGAGAGCACCCCGCCCACCTCGGCGAGGGCCATCAGCACGACCAGGACCTGCAGGCGCAGCAGCCGGCGGCGCTGTTCTCGTGTCAGCAGCTGAAACAGGGCACGAACGTTGGCGAACATGGGGCCTCGCGATTCGGTGGCGCTGCCCCTGGGGCAGCCGAGGGCGTGCCCTATCAATGTGACATTCTGTATCCAGGACGCAAGACTGAAATGGGTAATACTCCAGCGCCTCCCTTACTTGTAGGAGTAGTTGTAGTACCCGTAGCCGTAGCTGGTGGCGGCCTTGCGCTCCATGGCGTTGAGGATCACGCCCTTGACGGTAACGCCGGAGGTCTCGAGGCGGCGGCTGGCGATCTGCAGTTCGCGCACCGGGTTGGCCTGGAAGCGGGCGACCATCAGAGTGGTACCGCACTGGGCGCCGACCACGGCCGCGTCGGTCACGGCGAGCACCGGCGGGGTGTCGATGATCACCAGGTCGTAGCGCTGGCTCACCTCCTCGAGGAAGCGGCTGAAGGCGGCGGTCATCAGCAGCTCCGAGGGGTTGGGCGGTGCCATGCCCCGGGCGATATAGTCGAGGTTCTCGATGCCGCTTGCGCGGATCACCCCGTCGAGCGCCTGGCGGCCGCTGAGCAGGTCCGAGAGCCCGCCCTCGCTCCTGCCATTGAAGGCGTTGTGCACGTGACCCTTGCGCATGTCGGCATCGACCACCAGCACCCGCTGGCCGCCCTGGGCGCAGGTGGCGCCGAGGTTCACCGAGATGAAGCTCTTGCCGATACTGGGGCTGGGGCCGGTGATCATCAGGCGGTTGTCCGCGCCCTCCAGCATGGCGAAATGCAGGCTGGTGCGCAGGCCGCGCAGCGCCTCCACGGCGGTATCCGCCGGGGCGCGGTCGGCCAGCACGCCGCTGACCACCTCCCGGGCATGACGGTCGCGGCGGTGCTTGACGCGCTTGACCAGCTTGCGCTGCTCGTCGGAGAGCGGCACGGTGGCGTAGACCGCCAGGCCGGCGTTCTCGATCTGCTCGGGGGATTCCACGCCGCGGCTGAGCAGGCCGCGCAGCAGCACGAAGCCCACCGCCAGCAGGCCGCCGAGCAGGGTGGCCAGGATCACGATCAGCGGCTTCTTGGGCTCGATGGGGTCCGGGCCTACCAGAGCGTCGTCGATGATGCGCACGTTGCCCACGGTGCCCGCACGAGCCACCTGCAGCTCCTGCATCTTGTTGAGCACGTTGACGTAGATGGCCTGGGTGACCTCCACATCCCGGGTGCGTCGCACCACCTCCTGCTGGGCGGCCGGCAGCTCGTTGACCCGGGCATTGAGGCGGGCGCGATCCTCTTCCAGCTGGCGCTTCTGGCGCAGCAGGGCCTGGTAGGTGGGGTGGCTGGGGGTATAGCGCTGGGCCAGCTCGGCCTCCTGGAACTCCAGTTCGTTGAGGCGGCTCTCCAGTTCGATGAACTGCTGGATGGCGGCCTGGGCCTCGGAGCTCAGGTCGACGCTGTCCTGCTCGACCCGGTACTGGTTGAGGTTGTCCTCGGCGGCGGCCAGCTGGTCGCGCAGTTCCGGCGCCTGCTCCTCGAGGAAGGCCAGGCTCTGCTCGGCCTGGGCCGACTGGCGCTCGACGTTCTGGGTGAGGAAGGTCTCGGCCACGGCATTGAGCGAACGGCGGATCTCCTCGCGGTCCGGGCCACTCATGGCCAGGCGCAGCATGCCGGTGCTGGCGTTGCGGCCGCCGCCCTCCTCGCTGACGCTGAGCCGGCCGCCCAGCGAACCGATGGCGGCAGCCCGCGAGCGCTTGAGCAGGGTGAACTCGGCGCCGGGCGGCGCCTTGAGCTCGGCGATGCGGACCTGGATGTCACCGTTGCGGAAACTGGCGAGCTCGCCGACCCGCCCGCTGCCCAGGGGCTCGGGCGTGGCACCGCCCAGGGTCAGGCGGTACTCCTCCGGCCCTTCCACGGTCACGATCAGCGGGGCGCCACGGAGGGTGTCGGCCACGTCCAGGCGACCCAATTGCAGCGACTCGCCGCCCCACACCCAGGGGCGCCCCTCCATCAGGCCCGGGCGTTCGATGCCGCGGCGCACCACGAAATCGCCCACCACCGGCAGCAGCCGAGGGTAGACCACCGTATCCAGGCCGATGCGGTCCACCACCTGCCCCAGCACCATGCGCGACTGCAGGATCTGCACCTCGGCGGAGGTGGTGGACTCGGTGCCCTCGCCGAGCACCGAGGAGAGGTCGCCCAGCGGGCTGACCGAGGAGCGCCGCTCCACCTGCACCAGGGCATCCCCGCGGTAGATCGGCGTGGCCAGCAGCGCATAGACCGCCCCACCCAGGGCAAACACGAAGGTGACGGCGAGAATCAGCCACTTGTGGTCGAGGAGCAGGCCGAAGAGGCGGCCGAGGTCGATTTCGTCGTCGGCCGGGGCCGAGCTCGGTGGAGCAGTGTTGGAAGATTCGGTCATGGGTGTCTTTACGGAGATGAAGGTTATCGGAAGGCCTGCGGCATCCGTTCGCCCGGCAAAGCCGGCCTCCTACAGGCGGGCGGCCCAGCAGTCGGTGGCACGGCCGAGCATTCGATGGACATGTTCGAAGACTTCCCGGCTCTTGCGGTAGGGGTCGGGAATCTCGGGCTCGTCGGGGAGCCACCTGCCGAGCAGCATGGTCTTGCCCAGGGCCTCGGGGGCGAGGTCGGCGATGGCGCGGCGCTGGCCGTCGCTCATGACGAGCACCAGGTCGGCGGCCTGGAGCATCTCGGCGGTGAGCTGGCGGGCCCGGTGGTTCGAGGCGTCGAGGCCGTCGGCCTCGGCGAGTTCCCGGGCGGTGGGTTCGACGCCGTGGCCGACCAGGGCGCCGAGGCCGGCGGAGCTGATCTCGCGCTGCGGCAGCGCGCGCCGCAGCATCGCCTCGGCCACCGGGCTGCGGCAGATATTGCCGGTGCAGACGACGAGGATACGATTGAACATCAGTCGTTGAAGTCGCGCACGTCGTCGATGGATTCCACCGTGGTGCCGGGCAGTCGGATCGACGGCAGCAGCAGGCTGATCACGCGGTTCCAGCGCGCCAGCGGGGCGGTGGTGACGTAGACCACGTCCTGGGGCTGCAGCGTGAAGTGGCTGCCCAGGGTGAAGGCGGTGGCATTGCGGATATCCAGCTGGTAGACGGTGGCGAGCTTGTCGCTGCCCTCCCCCTGGCCGCGAATCACGAAGATGCCGGAGGGCTGGGCGGTGCCCTCGTTGACGCCGCCGGCACGGGCCAGGGCGTCGGTCAGCGAGAAGCGCTCGTTGCCCAGGGCGATGTTGCCGGGGCTGCGCACCTGGCCCATCACTGCTACGGCCTGGTTCTCGGCGCTCGGCACGTGGAGCACGTCGCCGTCCTGCAGCAGGCGATTCTGGCCCTGATCCCCTTCGCGCAGCAGGGCATAGAGGGAGAGGCGCTCCTCCTGGCCATCCCGTGTGAGGATCACCTCGTGCCAGTTGGCGTTCTCCTGGGCCCCGCCGGCCTGGCTCAGGGCGTCGACCACGGTCATCGGCACCCCGGTGATCGGCAGCGTACCGGGGGTGCCAACCGCACCGCTGACGTAGACCTTCTGGGAATTGAAGGCGGCCATGCGCACATCGACCTGGGGGTCTGCCAGGTAGTCGGCCAGGCGGCGTGCCAGCTCGTCACGGATCTCGTCGAGGGTGCGCCCGACCACCTCGACGCGGCCGATATAGGGGTAGAAGATGGTGCCGTCGCTGCGCACCTCGTTGCCTGCCTCGGCAGCGCTGCGTTCGGCCCCGGCGGGGATGGTCAGCTCCGGGTGGTCGTAGACGATGATGCTGAGCACGTCGCCAAGGCCCACGCGGTAGGTCCAGGCGTCGATCTCGGCGCGCAGGGGCTCGGGCATGGGGGCCGCGCGCTCGACGGTGTTGCGATAGGTGGCCACGAGCCCAGGGGTGATCGGCTCGATATCCACCAGGTCATCCAGCGGGGCGGTCTCGGTACGGTAGTCCATGTGGCCGCCGGGGGCCAGGGCGCAGCCGGAGAGCCAGGCGGCGCCGGCCAGGGCCAGCAGCAGCAGACGAAGGGAAGCCAGATGGCGCATAGGGGGTGCCTGTCGGGTAAGGGGGGAGCACATGGGTCGTGAAGACACGCTACCGCCCCAGGGTGACAAAGGCGCATCCCTGAGGCCGGCTGGGGCGCGCCGCCCTCCTGGCAGCGCGCTGATGATCATATTCACCGCCCAAGCCGCTGAATTCATTGATGAAGACAGAAGAACTGAGCGTTTTGAATGGCGCATGTTAGCACGTCTAGCCTGACAAAAAACAAACGTCGCGGATGAGAAACATCTATGTCTCCGAAGGGATGTTCACTATACAGAAGGGGGAGGGCCTTGATATTACCGAACGCCCTTCCACCCTACCATCTTGGTTCTCGTGGAGGTAGGATGCCCCTACAGAGGGAGTTATCGCCCATCTTTTTCAAGGAGCAGGCAATGATCAAGAAGACCTTCGCCATGGCCGCCATTGCCGGCATGCTGACGTCGCCGCTGGCGCTGGCCCAGCAGGATGCCGACCAGGCCCAGGCCGCACCGGCTGAACCCAACGTGCCCGCCCAGGCACAAACCGCCCCGCAGGCCGGCGGCGCCTCTGGCCTAGCCGAGTCCCTGGGCATCAGCCAGACCGCCCTGACCGTGGGTATCGGTGCCGCCATCGCCGTGGGCATCGGCGTGGCCGCCTCCGGTGGCTCCTCTTCAGGTACTGGCACCAACTGATCGGAAGCGCCATGCCGACTGCGACCACCGGCAGAGTCGCGACACCGCAGAGCCGCCCAAGGGCGGCTCTCCCGCGTCTGCTCCCCTCCCGCTGCCTTCTTGCGGCTGTGCTGGCACCACTGGCCCTGGCCGGCTGCGCCAGCGGCGGCGCCACCCCCATGGGCGAGCTGTTCCGGGACGCCCTGGGCGGTGACGGCGCGCTTGCCGAGCGCGCCGCCGAGATCCCCTTCGCCAGCCTGGCGCTGGATGCGGAGGACCGCAGCGGCCTGGTGGTGCTGGGGGCCCTCGCCGAGCCGGAGAGCTACTGGCCCACCGGCAACCGCGGCCTGGTGACCCTGCGCCACGAAGGGCTCCACGCTACCGCCGGCCTAGCCGCGGACCTGCTGGATACCCGCTATTCGCTGCCCGAGGGCGACGTCGAGGCCCCCTGGCGACTCGAAGCACCGGCGCCCTTCACCCTGACCCGTACCTGGCAGCATGAGGACGGCCTGACCGTGCAGATGAGCGCCAGCGGTACCCTGAGCTGCGACTCGCCTGCGCCCCGGGAGCTGCCGCTGGCCATCCTGACCCTGGAGCCCTGCGAGATGCGCCTGAGTTGGGAGAACGGCCAGCGCACCCAGGCCACACTGTGGCGCGATCCGGAGAGCCGCCGCCTCTGGGCCGGCGAGGAGCAGGCCTGGCCCGGTGGCCCCACGCTTGGCTGGGAGGTGGCTCGCCCATGGTGGTAATCACGCGACTTGGCGCCCTCGCCGCCGCCGGCCTGCTGGCAGCGGTACTGGCCGCCCCCGCGGCCGCCGAGCCGGTCACCAGGCTATCCGACGCCTGGCTCGCCTATCTGCCCACCGCGGAGCAGAGGGTGGCCTGGAGCCACGCCTTCGCCCTGCGAAACGATACCGCCCATGAGCTCGAGGCCCGGCGCACCCGGCTGATCAGCGAACTGGAGACCCTGGTGATCGGCGCCCGGGTGGCCGGCAACACCACCCTGAGCGAGGGGCTTGCCACCTGGCGAGAGGCCCTGGCCGACGCCCTGCCCGCCCGCACCCCGGGACGCCACGACCTGCCCTGGCTCGGCGCCGACCTTCGCCACGACCCGGCGCTGAGCCGGATCCGGCACTGGGGGCACTGCGAGGTGCCGGGCTGGGTGGAGATATGGCACCCGGGCGGCGTGGCGCGGCTCGAGTGGCGCCCCGGCATGGACCTGGATGGCGCGCTCGACCAGCTGCCCGGCGAGGCACATCGCAGCAGCGACAGCGCCGCGGTGATCACCCCGAGCGGCGAGCGGATCTCCCGCGGCATCGCCGCCTGGAACCACCAGGCCACGCCGCTCAGCCCGGGCAGCCGCGTGGTGCTTGCCCTGCCCGAGGTCGGCGAGCGCCAGAGCACCCTGCCCGCCTCCGTCCGCCAGGAGGTCGTCCTGGTCAATGAACGGCTGCCGGCCTACCTGGCCACGCGCCTCCCGGGCGACGACTGCAGTCTGCAAGGCAAGGGTGAAGAAGGATGAGCAAGTTCAAAGCCCCCTTTGGGGTCAGACCCCTAAATCGACTTAAGGGTCTGACCCCGTGCGCCCTGCTGATGGCCACGGCGGCGGCACCCGCCTCCGCGGCGGGCCTCGCCGGCGAGCTGGGCGCGGGCCAGGGCGACTTCGGCGGCGTGGGCATCATGCAGACGCCGACGGCGCGGATGGCGCCGGAGGGTACCATGAGCGTGAGCTGGAGCCGCACCCAGCCCTACCGGCGCTACAACGTCTTCTTCCAGCCCACCGCCTGGTTCGAGGGGGGGTTTCGCTACGTGGAGGTGGAGAACCGCGAGTTCGCCGCCGCCGGAGACGGGCGCCCCAACCTCGACAAGGGCTTCGACATGAAGCTGCGCCTTCTTAATGAGACCCGCTACCGGCCGCAGCTCGCGCTGGGCTTTCGCGACGTGGGCGGCACCACCCTGTTCGGCGGCGAGTACCTGGCGGCGAGCAAGCGCTGGTACGACCTGGACGTCACCCTGGGGCTGGGGTGGGGCTATCTGGGCAACCAGAGTGACGTGAGCTCCCCCTTCGGCTGGGTCTCTGATCGCCTCGACGAGCGCCCGGGCCGGGCCGGCGGCGACCAGGGCGGCGAGTTCGCCCTGGATGCGCTGTTCCGCGGCCCCATGGCGCTGTTCGGCGGCGTGGAGTGGCAGACCCCCTGGCAGCCGCTGGTGCTGCAGCTGGAGGTGGAGGGCAACGACTACGCCAGCGAGCCCCAGGACAACACTCAGGAGCAGGATAGCCGCCTGAACCTGGGGGCGCGCCTGGCGCTCTCGGATAACCTGGAGCTCCGCGCCGGCTGGCAGCGCGGCAATACCGCCATGGCCGGGGTGACCTGGAACATCGACCTGGCCGGGCTGAGCCAGGTGAAGCGCAACCCGCCGCCGGCCGATATCAACACCGCCCCGCGGGAGAGCTGGGCCGAGGTGGCCAATGAGCTCGAGCAGAATGCCGGCATTGCGGTATCGCGCATCACCCGTCAGGGCCGGGATATCACCGTGACCGGCGAGCCGGTGACCTACCCCTCGCTGATGCATAGCGAGGTGCGTGCCGGGCGGATCCTCAACGCCCAGGCCGACGAGGAGGTCGAACGCTTCCGCTTCCGCTGGGAGAACCGCGGCCTGGACCTGCGCGAAGGGGTGCACAGCCGCCCGGCGCTGGTGGCGGCAGCGGGCAGCGCCGAGCGCGAGGATGACCACCTCTACGGCGTCTATGCCCATGCCGAGCTGCGTGACTCCCCCCGGACCGAAGTACTCCACGAGACGCCGCCACGGCGCTTCAGCTGGAGCCTGGGGCCGCGGCTGGACCAGAACTTCGGCGGCCCGGACGGCTACCTCTACCGGGCGCTGGCGGTGCTGGAGGCAGAGTACCGCACCGACCGCAACGGCTGGCTCTCCGGCCAGCTGGCCTGGACGGCCTTCGATAACCTGGACAAGTACGAATATATCGCCGACTCCGACCTGCCCCGGGTGCGCACCTATATCGGCGACTATCTGGGCGAGTCCAGCCTGGGCATCGAGTCGCTGCAGTACACGCGCACGGCGCAGCTCGGCGACAACTGGTATGTCATGGGCTACGGCGGCCTGCTGGAGATGATGTATGCCGGCGCCGGGGGCGAGCTGATGCACCGCCCCTTCAACAGCCCGCTGGCCCTGGGCCTGGACGTGAACTGGGTGCGCCAGCGTGACTTCGAGCAGCGCTTCGACCTGCGCGACTACGACACCTGGACCGGGCACCTCACCGCCTACCTGGAGACCGGCATCGAGGACGTGCTGGCCAAGCTGAGCGTGGGGCGCTACCTGGCCGGCGACCTGGGCACGACGCTGGACCTCTCCCGGGAGTTCGCTTCCGGGGTGCGGGTGGGCGCCTGGGGCACCTGGACCGATGCCGGCGACGACTTCGGCGAGGGCGGCTTCGACAAGGGGCTCTACCTCTCGGTGCCCTTCGATGCCCTCTTCACCCGCTCGAGCCGCGACCGGGCCGAGGTGGCCTGGCGGCCGCTTACCCGGGACGGCGGCGCCACCCTGGATCGCCGCTACAACCTCTATGATCTGACCGAGGAGCGCGACCTGGGCGGCTATTGGGACGAACACGCCACGGCGTGGGAGTGACCAAGCGGCAAGCCGCAAGGAGCGGGCCGCCTGGTCACTTGCCGCGAGCCCCTTGTAGCTGGCCGAAGGGCTACGTAGACTGCATAAACAAGCATCACGGATGGACCTTGGCCCTCGTCGCGACGCAGGGCACCGATCAGGAGAAGATATGATGCGCATTTCCCCGCTGGTGGCCGCTGCCACCCTGTCACTTGCCACCCTCTCCGGCCAGGCCCTGGCCTACCAGGCCGGCGATATCTATGTGCGCGGCGAGTTCCACAAGGCCGACACCAACACCAACCAGCTCTCCCGGGAGAGCGGCTTCGGCCTCGCCGGGGGCTACCTGTTCACCGACCAGCTCGGCGTCGAGCTCGGCATCGGCGAGAAGATCGAGCACGACTACGTGCTGAAGGCCGGCGGCACCGGCACGCTGGACCGCATGCCGGTCAACCTGCTGCTGCAGTACTACCCGCTGGGCGGCATCGAGGGTGCCCGCGTGCAGCCCTTCGTCGGCGTGGGCATGAACTACACCCGCTTCTCCGGGGTGAGTGGCGACGGCCTCAGCGTCGATAACGACTACGGCTTCGCCGGCCAGGTGGGCATGGATCTGGTGATCGTCGGCAACCTCAATGCCACCGCCTTCGCCCGCTACACCGAGGTGGACGCCAGCTTCGAGAGCGGCGGCGAGACCGTCGAGAATGTCCGCCTCGACCCGCTGACCGTAGGCGCCGGCATCACCTACCGCTTCTGAGCTCCCCGCCCCTCCGTCTCCTTATCGGGGTCAGACCCCTAAATCCGCTTAAGGGTCTGACCCCGGGTCGTGTCTGGGAGTGACCAACACAGACCAGCTTTCCCCTCCCCGCCGGCATGACGTATCTGAGCCGGCGACATCACTTCTATCATCATGTTTTCCCAGCGATTTCACCTTGGGCAGACCCTAAGCCGCCTATATAGTGTCACTTACAGAAACACACGTTAAATAACTCGCAGAAAAGTTATTCCTCACGCTCGGATACGACCTGTCGGCATACGACGACATCTCGCAAGGAGGTGCCGAGATAGTGATGGCTTAGCGTGTCAGGGAACGCTTAGGGGGTCCAGACGATGAGTTTTCTGCTGCAACGTGCCTTCCGACTGCCTCGCCGGGTCAAGAGTCTGCTGCTGCTGTCGGCCGATGTCATACTGCTTTCTACCAGCCTGTTACTGGCCCTGGTGCTCAAGCAGGACAGTTTCTCTCCATTGGTCAGCAACCAACCCCTCAACCTGCTGATGATCGCGGCACCACCCAGCCTGCTGATCTTCAGGCAGCTGGGGTTCTATCGCGCCCTGATCCGCTTCATCGGCCAGCGCGCCCTGCAGACCATTGCCCTGGGGGTGATGCTCTCGACCCTGGTCCTGTGGGCCGCGGCGGGGCTGCTGGACTCACCACTGACGGCTTCCACCCTGATCATCTACGCCATGCTGGCGCTGCTTGGCACCGGCGGCATGCGTTTCCTGCTGCGCAGCCTCTACCGCCGTGACACCCTGCGCCCCAGGACCCGCGTGGTGATCTACGGGGCGGGGGCGGCAGGGGCCCAGCTGGTCAGCTCGCTGCGCCAGGGAAACGAGTTCCTGCCGGTGGCCTATCTCGATGATTGGCGGGGGATGCATGGCACCATCGTGGAGGGCCTGAAGGTCTACTCGCCGACCAGCCTGGGCCGGCTCGTGGAGGACCTTGCCGTGGAACGGGTGCTGCTGGCGATGCCCAGCGTTCCCAGGGCGCGGCGCCGGGAGATCCTGGCATCCCTGCAGCCGCTGCACATTCCGGTGCAGACGGTGCCGGCCATCGAGGAGATGGTCAACGGGGGGGCACAGATCACCGAGATTCGCGACGTGGCAGTGGAGGACCTGCTGGGCCGGGAGACGGTGGAGTCGCGCCGGGAGCTGCTTCAAGCCAATGTGCGGGGCAAGGTCGTGATGGTGACCGGAGCGGGGGGCTCCATCGGCAGCGAGCTGTGCCGACAGATCCTCCGCCAGCGCCCCGCGACGCTGCTGCTGCTGGAGCTCAACGAGTTTTCGCTCTACGCCATTGATAACGAGCTCCAGGCGATTGCCGGGGCGGAGGATCTGAGCAGCGTCCACATCAAGCCCCTGCTGGGCTCGGTGCAGCATCGCCAGCGCCTCGAGAGCGTGATGGCCGGGTTCGGGGTCCAGACGGTCTACCATGCCGCCGCCTACAAGCACGTACCCATGGTCGAGTACAACGTGGCCGAGGGCGTGCGCAACAACGTCTTCGGCACTCTGGAAGCGGCCCGGGCAGCCGTTGCCGCCGGGGTCGAGACCTTCGTGCTGGTCTCCACCGACAAGGCGGTAAGGCCCACCAACGTGATGGGCACAACCAAGCGCCTGGCCGAGCTGATCTGCCAGGCCTATGCGGACCGTCAGCGGGCCACACGCTTCTGCATGGTGCGCTTCGGCAATGTGCTGGGCTCCTCAGGGTCGGTCATTCCCCGCTTCAAGCAGCAGATCGCCGCCGGAGGCCCCCTGACCGTGACCCACCCAGAGATGACGCGTTTCTTCATGACGATCCCGGAGGCGGCCGAACTGGTATTGCAGGCGGGGGCCCTGGGGAGGGGGGGGGATGTCTTCGTCCTCGACATGGGGGAGCCGGTGAGGATCGATGATCTGGCGCGCGAGATGGTCAGGCTCTCCGGCCTGGAGGTGCGCTCGGCATCCAACCCCGACGGGGACATCGAGATCGTCTACAGCGGCCTGCGCCCGGGAGAGAAACTCTTCGAGGAGACCCTGATCGGTGCCGACGCCCAGCCTACCGTGCACCCGAGAATCCTCACCGAGCAGGAGCCTCACTGGGCGTGGGAGCCGCTCGAGGCCTACCTGGAACGCTTGATGGCAGCCGTGGAGCGCAACGCCATGGACGAGATCCGGCACCTGCTGGCCGAGGCGCCTACCGCCTACCGGCCCGACAGCCCGATCGTCGACCTGCAGTGGGTGGGCCGCGCCGCACCGGCCGAGCATGCGCCGCTACCGGCAGTGAGCGTGCCCCTCCCCCGCCCCGAAGCGATGCCCCAGCCGGCCCTGGCGACCCGCACCGTGGAACTGCCGGCGGAGGCAGCGGCCACCGGCGAGGACCCGAAGGGCAGGATGATTCAACTGGCTACGCGCTGAATCCGCGCTGGGGGCAGCTGGGGCGGCGGGCGGCACCGTCATGGAAGTTCATGGAAGTGCCGAGGCCGCCTGCGCGTCCTGGTTCAACAACACGTTCATCCGAACCAGAATATAAGCCCGGAAGGCCAGCACGTAGGGGTCGACTCGTGGCTTGACCAGGGTATCCCTGAGCCGGCTCTTGAAATGCGACGGCACCCGGCGCTTGATAAACCGGATCAGCCTGGCCTGTCTGCCGGAGGTCGCGCCCTTACCCTGGATGCCATCCAGTAGATGGTCAATGAGGGCCCCAGGCAGCACGCCGTCATCTCGGGCCTCCTGAAGCGTGATCCTGATGTGGTCGACGATGCCCTGGTTGGCCAGCAGTTCCGTTACCGGGGCATTGGCACCGGTCACGGCGTAGGGCACGTCGGGGCCGATATCGTCGACGATCTCGCGAAACAGCGCCTTGTTCTCACGCAGGGCATCCGGAATTTGCCGGACGATGGCGATGATATCGTCGTAGACCAGCGGATTGACCTGTTCAATGTAGGAGAGCTTCACATCGGACAGTGCCGCCAGCACCGTGGGCATGCGGAAACTGTGATAGAGCCGGTCACGCCAGGCCTCGAGGGACTCGTTGCCGTGCCGCTCGAGCCCCTCGGGGAATCGCTGCTCGGGCAGCCCATACCTGTCTTGCAGCACTGCCAGGTTCTCGAAGTCGCGGCACATCGCACAGCCGGTCCGCAGGCGCACCGAGGCGGGTGACGTCACCGGGATCCAGCCGAAGCCCTCATCGCCGCGAATGATGCCCTTGACCCCCTCGTCATGCAGTTGACGCCAGATGGCCATCCCGTCCGCGTAGGCCGCCAGGTGATCGATGCGCCCCTCCGAGCAGAGCAGAAAGCGGTCCAGGATGCCCGATACCGGCTCCCGGGCAATATCCGTGGTCTGGAAGCGATGCCCCACCCCCATGGTATCGGCCAGGCGGGCGGCCACCCGGGCGTCGCCACCCGGGCGCTCTCGCTCAGACTGCACACCCCAGGTCAGGGTGCGGATCTGGCCGACATCGGGCGTGGTGCGAGCCAGGTAGCAGAGGATGGCCCGGCTGTCGTAGCCGCCGGAGAGCGGCAGCGTCCAGCCGTCCAGGTCTTCCGTGAGGGAGGTCACGGAGGCCTCGATACGCTCGCTGAGTCGGCGCTTGAGCCATTGCCGATCTCCCTCGGCCTGGAAGGCCGGCGTCTCGCAGTGCAGCGTGGTGGTCCAGCGGCGCCTGTCCAGACAAAGCCTCGCAGAGGCGGGGAGGCGGTGAATTCGCGAGTCCCAGGCGAGTGCGGGACCGAGGGACCCCGAGGAGAGCATCCAGGGCACCACGTCGGGGTCGAACCGGAAATCTCCCAGGAACAGGACGATGGCCCGCTGCGAGGTGGCGGCCAGGAAGTAGTGATCGTCCAGGTAATACCAGAGGGTGCGGGAACCCACGCTGTTGGTGGCAAGCTCGAGGCACGCCGGCGCCTCGCGGAACAGGGCGTAGTCACCCGAGGGGAGCGGCCCCCCGGGACGGGACCAGGCATTCCCCCGGGTCAGCGCTCGACCACACAGCAGACTGTTGCCGACGCGAGTAAAGCTGCCCCGGTCGTTGACGATCAGGATGGCCAGCTGGCCGGCGATCCGCTTGTCGTGGACGACCCGCTCGGCCGCCAGGTTGTCGGGCACCAGGCGCTCGGCGACGAGGTCCAGCCTGTCGGTGTCGGCGGCATCCACCCCGCCATGGCGCTTCATAACGTACAAGACCTTGGACATGAAACCCTCACTCCTTCGCGCATATCCCTGTCAGTCGGTAATCGGCGGCCTCGGGTCGGTCACCGGTAGCGGGCGGCGACTTCGTCCAGGGCCGCCTCGAAATTTCGTCGGGGCGGCACCGCCACGCCTTTTCCCTGGCCTCTCCACCAGGCGCGATGGACGGCAACGATCCTCAGCGGGTAGAGGGTATCGGCGCCGACGATCTGGGCCGCCGCGAGGCGGTGCCGGCCGCGCTCGGTCTTGAGCAGCTCCCCGTGGCGGGTGACCATGCCGTCGGGGAGGTCGGCCCCTTCCTGATGCCGGTACCCCTGGCTGGCCATGGAGCTCAGCAGCGGCATGAAGTGGTGCTCGAAGAGCCCATCGAGCTCGGCCTGGCTGCGCGCCTGAAGATGAATGTTGTGATGGTAGGGAATGCCGCTCTCGATCTGCTGCAGCGCTCGGCGGTACCACTCGCAGCCACGGTAGTCCGGCATGACCCGGTACAGCCCTTCCAGGTTGCGGTAGGTCGGCATCTCGCTGATGCGTTCGCCCTGGAGGTCCCAGTCGCCGGCGAAGACCAGGCGACGCTTGGCGAGCCGGTAGAGGCGTCCGAGCAGGCGCGCGGGCAACCCCAGGGGCCAGCGTTCCGCCGCGTCGAGCAGGCCTCGGTAGCGCTTGTAGGGCTGCATGGCATGGTGGGTGATGCGCTGCGGGTTGACCCAGATAACCGGATGCGCTCGGCCAGCCTCTGGCGACCGGACACCGCCGGGGCCCCGGCCGTCAGGATTCATGCCCGTGACCGCGAAAGGCATCGTTGGTGGCATGCCCGGGCTGGGTAATACCGTCGCGGCGCACGACTTTCCACAGGGTCATCCAGAGAATCCGCAGATCCAGCCAGAAGCTGCGGTTGTCCACGTACCAGACGTCGAGGCGAAACTTGTCGTCCCATTTCAGGGCATTGCGGCCATTGACCTGGGCCCAGCCCGTGATGCCGGGCCGCACCGCATGACGCCGGAACTGTTCAGGGGTATAGAGAGGCAGGTACTTCATGAGCAGCGGCCGCGGGCCGACCAGGCTCATTTCGCCCCTGAGCACGTTCCAGAGCTCCGGCAGCTCGTCGAGGCTGGTGGCCCGCAGCCACCTGCCCAGCGCGGTCAGCCGTGCCTCGTCCGGCAGCAATGCCCCCTTGGCATCCCGGGCGTGCCGCATGGTACGGAACTTGATCATCATGAAGGGCTGGGCATGCCAGCCGGGGCGCTGCTGCCGAAACAGCACGCCGGGCCCCATGCTGAGGCGAATCAGCAGGGCCACTCCCGCCATCACCGGCGACAGCACCACCAGGGCCGCCAGCGAGACCAGAACATCGAAGAGACGCTTGCTCATGAGACCCCCATTTCCTTCAGCATCACCGCGTTGACGCGGGTGACGTCGTACTTGTCCAGCGCGATCTCCCGGGAGCGCCTGCCCATGCGCTCGAGCAGCACGGGCTGTTCGATCATGCGACGAATGGCCTGCACCAGGGACGGTACGCTTCGCGCCGCTACCAGGTAACCGTTGTCGCCATCACGCACGGTCTCTCGGCAGCCGGGCATGTCCGTGGTAATGATGGCCCGCCCCATGGCCAGCGCCTCGAGAATCGTGCGCGGCACCCCCTCCCGGTAGGCGCTGGGCAGCACGAAGGTGCTGGAGGCGGCCAACGCCGGCCGAACATCCTTGAGCCTGCCCAGGTACTCGAGCCGGCCATCGGCGATCCAGCGCTGGAGCTCCTCGTCGGTGATGGCGTCTGGGTTGGCATCGAGGTACCCCACCAGCTGAAAGCGCGCCTGGGGATACTCCACCCGGATCTGCCGGGCGGCCTCGGCATATTCGCGCACGCCCTTGTCCCCCAGCAGCCGGGAGATGAGCACGAAGGAGGGTGCCTCGGGCAGCGGGACCGGGGCATAGTGGCGGGTGTCGACCCCCGATCCGTTGACTACCACGGCCGGGGTGCGACCGAGCAGCCCGCGCTCCCGAAACAGCGCCAGGTCGTCGGGGTTCTGGAAGAACACCTTGTGGCAGCAGGCAATCGCCAGCCGATAGAGCCGCTCGACCAGGCTCCGCATCAGCCGTCGCTTCAGGCCGGCTGGCCGGTCGCTGAACACGTAGCCCAGGCCGGTGATCAGGCAGAAGCGCCTGGGCACCCGCGCCAGGCGAGCGGCCAGGGCACCGTAAAGGACCGGCTTGATGGTGTAGCCCATGGTATGGGTGGGGACCAGCCGGCGCATCAGCCGGAACAGGGCGTAGAGGGTGACCAGATCGCGCAGGGGATTGAGCCCGTTGCGCTGCATGGGGATCTCGTGAACCCGGATGCCCCGGGCCTCCAGCCACTGACGGACCTCGCTGTGAGCAGGCAGATCCGGCGCGGCGGCATGCACCTCGAACCCGGCGTCCTGCAGGGCCTTCATGAAGTGCCAGCGAAAGTTGATCAGCGAATTGGCGTAGCTGGCGATCAGCAGGAAGCGCTTGGCGGTCATCGCGACGCTCCTTCGGTCCGCGGCGCGAGGGTGTCGTGAGGGGGGGCCGCCCGCCACAGCTTCCGGTAGGCATCGACCATCCGCTCCAGGCCGTATTCTGCGTGGATACGCCGGTGGCCTCTGGCCTGCCGAGCCAGCCAGGCTTCGGGCTGCTCCCGGCGCTCACGAAGGGCTAGGCCAATGGCGGCGGCCAGCACCTCACTGTCCCTTGGTGGCACGACCCAGCCGGTGTCTCCAACGATACGCGCCGCATCGCCCACGTCGGTGGTGACGCAGGGCGTGCCGCAGGCCATGGCTTCGGCGAGCACGTTGGGGAACCCCTCCCCGAATGCGCTTGACAGGACATGCAGGTCCAGGGCATTCATGACCGCCGGGATATCCGTGCGCGTGCCCAGGGCGATCACGGTGTTCTCGAGCCCCCGGCTCGCCAGCCACCTGGCGACATCGGGTACCTCAGCGCTCACTCCCTCACCGACCAGCAGACACCGAACGTCTTCGCCTTGGCGCCGAAGCGTGACAAGGGCATCGAGCAGATTTTCATGGTGTTTCTGGACATTGAGCCTCCCGACCATGCCGATCAACACAGTAGTTCGCGAAATCCCGAGGGCGTCGCGCAGCGCAACCCCGATCTCGGGTTGGGGCATCAGGTCGTCGAGGGCATAGCCGTTGGGAATCACATGAAGCTTGTGGCTGCAATAGCCCAGCTCACGGTGAACCCGGGCGGCGTTCTCTGCACAGCAGACGATGGCATGGGGCAGCCAGGGGGACAGCCTGGCGCAAAGCCTCGCCACGGCGATGGTGGAACGCGGGCTTTCCCCCGGCACCAGCCCGGAGTGGCGAATCCCCCAGCAGACCCGGGGGACACCGGCCAGGCGGCTGACCAGCCCCCCCAGGAGGTCGGCATGGTACATCCAGGTCTGTACCACATCGAAACGCTCCTGCCTGAGCAGTCGCCATAGCCTCACCAGCGGACCGAGCCGCAGCTTGCCTCTGGGCATGCCGAGGTAGACGACGCGGACTCCCCGCTCGGCCAGCAGTCGTCCATAGCGCGCCTCTTGCATCATGCAGATGACCGTGTGCTCGTTCCTGGGATCGTTCAGGCAGAGGCGGCTGAGTACGGCCTGGGCGCCACCTTCGCCGATCCCGGTGATGATATGCGCGACTCTCATGTGCTCTCTCCCGTTACAGCCGCTCCCTTGACAGGCGCGGCCTGTGGATCGACAAGTCCCGAGGGGGCCGGCATCCGCAGGGCTTCTTCCAGATAGCGACGGGCGATCACCGCCGGGGCGAACTCACGGCACCGCGCCAGCCGTGCCTCTCGGGTGCCGACCGGCCGGCTCAGCGAACTTTCGATCGCTCGAGCCAGTCCCCGGGGATCGGCCGGAGGAACCAGGCTTCCGAGCCGGCCTCGGTCGAGGATGGCGACGGTCGCACCGGGGCATGCGGTAGCGACGATGGGGATCCCGCAGGCCAGGGCGTCCATCAATGCATTGGGGAAACCCTCGGAGTGGGACGAGGAGACGAAGAGCGAGGCCCGCGAGAGCACGGTGCGGGGTCCGGCAACAAAGCCGGGCAGGTGAAAGCGCTCGGCCACGCCCAGTTCCCGGGCTTGTGCCAACAGCGTGTCTCGCATGGGCCCCTCGCCGAGGATCACCAGGTGAGCGCTCCTGTCGGCCATCCGGGCAAAGGCATCGAGCAGCAGGTCGAACCCCTTGACGGGGACCAGCCGCCCTACCCCGCAGATCAACGGCGCCTCGGCGGGCAGGTCATCCAGCCACGCCGGCGGGGCGGCATCGTCGGGCTCGGCCATGAAGACAGGGTTACCGATGAAGTGCCGCTCCCTGCACGGAGTGACCCCGATCCCCTGCAGCGATGCCAGAATATCCTCGGCAATCACCACCATGGCATCCGCCCGGTGGTAGAGCCGCTGCATCAGCCACTGGAGCACTCGATAACGACCCCACCCGACGCCCGGTGTGTCACGGCGAGCCATGCCCGTTTCTCGAATCACGATCCGGCAGGGCCTGCCGGCCAGCAGCCAGGCCAGCAGCGCCACGATATTGCAGTCGCTCATGGTGGTAAGCAGCGCCCGCGGGCGATCACGGCGCAGGTAGCGCACCAGGGCCGGCAGGGCGCGCATGACCCGCGTCTGCCCGAAATCGATGAGACGTACCCGCGGCGAGACCTCCGAGATGAAGGGCCCACCGCCACGCGCCAGCAGCAGGTGCACGGGGGCTCGCGTGTGCTCGGGAAACTCGTTGGCCAGGTTGACGAAGACTCGCTCGGCCCCGCCCCCGTTCAGCGAGGGCAGGAACAGGGCAATGGGCTGCTGCGGTTGATCATGGCTCATGCATCCTCCTGGCTGTCCGTCGCCATCCGGGCCGATTCAGACAAGCTGATATTCGTTCGGGAGCGGGCCAGCATCGCGGCCTTCCGCCTGCTGCCGGGTCTCCGGCACCTCTTCCGCGTCCGCCTCCACCTGCCGCTCCAGCGCAAAGACGAAGAGAGCGGCAAAGGCGAACCAGAGCCCCTTGTGGAACTCCCAGTTGGCCATGGTCAGCGGTACCAGCAGCGACAGGCAGAGCAGCAGGCAGGCCAGCCGGTACCCCTGAAGCCGATAGAACAGGAAGAGCAGCAGGCCCCAGAGCGTCAGGAAGAGCAGCAGCCCCAGCATTCCGAGGTTGAAGAACAGCGCCAGGAAGGCGTTGTGGGGCGCACGTCCGACGATCTCGTTGAAGCCACTCAGTCCGGCACCGAACAGCGGATTGCCGAGTTCGGCCATGCCCTGCCCCCAGATCGCCCCCCTGCCGGAGAAATCTCCCGAGAGAATGAGGTCACCGGCGGAGGCGAAGCGCATCATGAGCCCTTCGATGTCAGCCTGAACGAAGAGGTTGAAGACCATCAGCGTGGCCGCCAATGGCACCAGGAAGGCCAGCTTGTAGCCCAGCGAAAGCCTTGCCATCAGCGCCAGGCTCATGAGCAGGAAGAACGCCATGCCCCCACGTGACCCCAGCAGGAAGACTGCCATGCCCACCAGACACCAGGAGAGGAAGTAGAAGAGCCTCGCCTTGAAACCGGCACTGTCGAGCAGCACGAAGATGCAGACACCGGACATGACCAGCAGGAAGCTCATCCAGTTGGGGTTGAAGTTCTCGACGACAATGCGCCTGATGGACTCCGAGGTGAGACCGTGATAGATCACGGTCAGGGCACCGTATAGTGATCCCAGCACATAGGGGAGACACACCACTCCCAGCCCGAAGCGCATGCCCGCCAGAATGATCATGAAGGCCATGGCCATGACCTGTACCAGCGAGAACCAGGATATAAAGGCACGCTGCATATCCGGCGCCCAGGCGATGGCAAAACCAGCATAGACAATCAGGGCCAGCGCACAGAGTGCCGTGACATAGACCATGCCGTTGATCCTGCCGCTGGAAAGCACAATGAACACGACGGCAGGGGCCACGGCCAGGCCGAGGAGGCGGTTGAGGGTTCCCAACCCCTCGATCATCATCATGTTCTCCATGGGGATGGTGAAGATGACGGGAAACAGCAGTATGGCTATCAGGTGTACCTGTCTCATGGCCGCCTCTCCTCCCCGCTTCCCACCATCAGGTTCTGGGTTCTCCAGCGGCCGCTCCTGTGCTTCCCTGACGGCGACAGCCTGGACAGCTGTGAACGCATGCCCCGATACCAATCGATGCTGCCCGGCCAGGCAATCAGCAGCCGCGCCAGGCAGCGGTCGCGCATCCCGAGCAGACCACCGAACTCCGCGTAGAAGGAGATCCTCGCCTCATGGCTGGCCTCGGTCAGCTTCACTGCCTTGAAGATCAGGTCACGATTTGCCAGCTGAAAACTTGCAGTGAACTGCCTGCCGAGCCACTCATCCAACCTCTGGAATGAGTGAACACGCTGACGAATTCGGGTCAACTTCCTCAAGGGATCAGCTGCCTCACGACTGGACCAGGAGCCGGGCACCTGGTAGCGGTAGATGGACATGGGATCCGGCAGATAGCAGGCCCCTCCCCGACTGGCGGCGAGGGCCTCCAGATAGACGTCGGAGACAAGCTTGTCCTCCTGCCCGGCCATGAACCGCTTGAGCTCATGAAGGAGCGGGGTCCTGACCACGGTCGAGGCCGTGGGGATTCCGCCATGACGCTTCTCGATCACTTCCTCGGCGGAGACGATGCGCGGCCGACTGCCGTAGTGCCCGGTTACACCCAGACGCCCGTCACGGTAGCGCATCTCGGCGGCATGGAAGGCCATGTCGCACTCCGGGTGCTGTTCCAGCATGTCGATCTGGCGCTGCAGCTTGTGGGGATCCGTCCAGGCATCGTCGCCCTCGCAGATGGCGGTATAGCGGCCGCGACACAGTGGCAGGGTGTGGGTGAGCGGAGATATCCCCTGCGACAGCTGGTTCTCGCGATGGAGATTGCCGCGAATCAGCCGGGGATAGCGGCGCTGAAAGTCGCGAATGATATCGGCGGTGCCATCGCTCGACGCATCGTCGTTGACGATGATCTCGAAGGGGAAGCGAGTCACCTGCGCCAGCATGCCCTCGAGTGCCTCACCGATGTATTCGGCGTGGTTGTAGGCGGTGCATTCGATGCTGACCAGGGGCAGACCGCCCTGCCCCGGCCAGTGACGCATGATGTCGGCTTCGCTGCGCATCGCTACCTCCCGCCCGTTCATGCCGCCCCCACGTGATAGCGCCAGCCGGCCAGCAGCGGTTGGATTACCTGCTCGACCGGCACCCCGCAATAGAGCGGCAGGCACAGAATACGCCGGGCCAGACTCTCTGCCCGGCTCAGGTTCGTGGCCGATGGCAAGCCGCGGGCCGGCGCCAGCGCAGCCACGCGCGAGAGCGAGGGATAGAAGTAGCGACGTGCCACCACGCCATGCTCCTGAAGCAGCGCCAGTATCGCCAGCAGGTCGCTCTCGCTGGCCAGCGCGATCGGGAAATAGGCGTGGTTATTGCTACATTCCGGATGGCGGCGCTGGGTGATGAAGCAACCGGAGAGCGCCTGCTCATAGCGCTCCCAGGCGGCGGCGCGGCCGGCCTGGTTGATCTCGAGCTCATCGAGCTGTGCCAGGCCCATGGCGGCCTGAAATTCGTTCATCTTCGCATTGATGCCGAGCTCGTTGATCTGCTCGGGGCCGGCGATACCGAAGTTGATCATCAACCTGGCCCTCTCGAGATCCTGACGCCGCCGGAAGACAATGGCACCGCCCTCGATGGTGTGAAAAAGCTTGGTGGCATGGAAGCTGAGCGTGGCGGCATCTCCCCAGTTCAGCAGGGACTCGCCGCGTAACCTGACGCCAAAGGCGTGGGCGCCATCGTAGACGACCTTGAGTCCGTGGCGATGAGCCACCCTCTCGATGCCTTCGGCATCGCAGGCGTTGCCGAAGACGTGGACCGGGACGATGGCGCGGGTGGCCGGGGTGATGGCGGCTTCCACGGCTTCAGGGGCCAGGCACCAGGTCGCCGGGTCGATATCGGCAAACACCGGCTGCACACCCTCCCACTTGAGCGTGCTGGCCGTGGCGACGAAGCTGAAGGGCGAGGTGACCGCGTCGACGCAAGCGTCGCCGCCGGAGACTCCCAGCGCCCGATAGGCAACCTGCAGCGCCAGAGTGCCGTTGCCCACCAGCAGCAGGTTGTCGACGCCCAGATGGCTCTCGAGGCGCCGCGTCAGCTCCTGGACCAGAGGGCCGTCATTGGTCAGCCAGTGCCGCTCGTAGATACCGTCGATATAGTGCATGAGGCGTTCACGGCTGGGCAGATAGGGGCGAGTCACCTGAATCATGGCGTCACGATGCTCTTGAGGTATTGGCCATAGCAGTTCTTCGCCAGGGCATGACCTTTCTCGAGCACCTCGGCGGCACTCATCCAGCCATTGCGCCAGGCGATCTCTTCGAGGCAGGCGATCTTGTAGCCCTGGCGCCTCTCGATGATCTCCACGAACTGGGCCGCCTCCAGCAGGCTCTCGTGGGTGCCGGTGTCCAGCCAGGCATAGCCGCGCCCCAGCAGCTCCACATGGAGATCGCCGCGCTGCAGGTAGACCTGGTTGATGCTGGTGATCTCCAGTTCACCACGCTCGGATGGCGTGACCGCGCGGGCTATCTCGACCACGTCATTGTCGTAAAAGTAGAGGCCGGTCACCGCATAGTCGGAGCGTGGTCGGCAGGGCTTCTCCTCGATGGAGATGGCGCGCTGCTGGTCGTCGAACTCCACGACTCCGAAGCGTTCCGGATCCTTGACCTGATACCCGAAGACCGTGGCGCCATGACGACGGCGGGCGGCCTGCTCCAGCTTGGGGCTGAAGGCATGCCCGTAGAAGATGTTGTCGCCGAGCACCAGGCAGACGTTGTCATTGCCGATAAACCGCTCGCCGATCAGGAAGGCCTGTGCCAGCCCGTCGGGGCTGGGTTGGACGGCATAGGAGAGTGCGATGCCGAACTGACTGCCGTCACCCAGCAGGCGGTGGAAGCAGGCGCCGTCCTCTGGCGTGGTGATCACCAGAACGTCACGGATCCCCGCCAGCATCAGCACCGACAGCGGATAGTAGACCATCGGCTTGTCGTAGATCGGCAGCAGCTGCTTGGAGACCCCTAGCGTACTGGGGTAGAGGCGCGTTCCGCTGCCACCTGCAAGTATGATGCCTTTCATGTTCTCACTCCCCAGAGGTTGTGCTCAGCGATAGGCGTACTGGTAGTAGCCATAGCCATAGCTGGCCGCCGCCTTGCGCTCCATGGCGTTGAGAATCGCTCCCTTGACCACAACCCCACCCGCCTCGAGTCGGCGCCTGGCCATTTGCATCTCGCGGGGGGGGTTCACCTGGAAACGGGCTACCATCATCGAGGTGGCACACTGCGCCCCGACGACCACCGCATCGGTGACGGCCAGCACCGGCGGCGTGTCGATCACCACCAGGTCATAGCGCTGACTTACCTGAGCCAGACACTCGCTGAACGACGCGGTCATGAGCAGCTCCGAGGGGTTGGGCGGTGCAGTGCCCCGCGACATGTAGTCGAGGTTCTCGATGCCGGAGCCGCGCAGGACGTCCTCGAGCTGCTGCTTGCCACTGAGCAGCTCGGACAGGCCGCCGTCGCTGGCGCCACCGAAGGCATGATGCACCTGGCCCTTGCGCATATCGGCATCGATCACCAGGACTCGCTGACCCGACTGCGCGCAGACGGTAGCGAGATTGACGGCGATGAAGCTTTTTCCGACCCCAGGGCTGGGGCCGGTGATCATGAGGCGGTTGTTGCCGGCTTCGAGCATGGCGAAGTGCAGGCTGGTGCGCAGGCCACGCACCGCCTCGGTGGTGGTGTCGGCGGGTGCCCGGTGGGCCAGCACGTCGCTGAAGACTTCTCGGGCCTTGCGGTCGCGGCGATGCTTTACCCGCTTGATCAGTTTCTTCTGTTCGTCGGAGAGTGGAACGCTGGCATAGACCGGCAGCCCGACGTTCTCGAGCTGTTCAGGGGCCTCAACGCCGCGATTCAGCAAGCCCCGCAGCAGGACGATACCAACTGCCAGCATGCCGCCCAGCACGGTGGCGAGCACCACGATCAAGGGCTTGCGGGGCTCGATGGGGAAGTCGCCTACCAGGGCACTGTCGATGATCCTGACGTTGCCGACCGTGCCTGCCCTGGCGACCTCCAGTTCCTGCATCTTGTTGAGCACGTTGACATAGATGGCCTGGGTGACTTCGACATCCCGGGTACGCCGGACCACCTCCTGCTGCGCAGCGGGAAGGTCATTCACCCGGGCATTGAGCTCGGCGCGCTCCTGCTGTAGATGCTGCTTCTGGCGAAGTAGCGACTGATAGGTGGGGTGGCTGGTGGTATAACGCTGGGCCAGGGCGGCTTCCTGGAACTCAAGCTCGTTGAGCCGGCTTTCCAGTTCGATGAACTGCTGTATCGCCGCCTGGGCTTCCGAGCTCAGATCTACGCTGTCCTGCTCGACCCGGTACTGATTGAGACTGTCCTCGGCGGCTGCCAGTTGGCTGCGCAGCTCGGGAGCCTGCTCTTCCAGGAACGCCAGGCTCTTTTCTGCCTCGGCCGACTTACGCTCGACGTTCTGGGTCAGGAAGGTCTCCGTCACTGCGTTGAGCGAGCGACGGATCTCTTCACGATCCGGGCCGGTCAGTGTCAGGCGGAGCATGCCGGTGCCTGCCCCGGTCGACCGCCCTCCCAGTTCATTGACCTGCAGGCGCCCTCCAAGATGCCGAATGGCGGAGTGCCGGGGACGCTTGACGAGGGTGAACTGCGCCCCTTCTGCGGCCTGGAGCTCGGCCAGTCGCAGCTGGATGGCGCCATCCTCGAAGCCGACCGTCTGTCCGACGGTGCCCGTGCCGAGTTCGCGAGGCTCCTCTCCCCCCAGCGCAAGAGCGAAGCGGCCTGCCTCCTGAGCCGTCAGGATCAGTGGAACGCCCCGGAGGTGGTCGACCACTTCCAGCATACCAAGCCGAAGGGTCTCCCCTCCCCAGACGGCGGATCTGGCGTGGGCGAAGCCGGGCACCTCGAAGGAGCTACCGAGAAAATCGGGAAGCGCCAGCCCGCCCTTCAGGGCATCCGGCATGGAGGAGGACTGAAGTGCCTCGGGAATGGCGATCTGCTCAGGCAACCAGTCGGCCAGGCTGACACGGTGGTTGATGAAGTCGGGCCTGGCGATCTGGCGGCGCTGGATGAAGTTACCCACGAAGGGTAGTTCCCTTGGAATCACCACGGTATCCAGCTCGACGCGGTCTACCACCTGCCCCAGCACCATGCGCGATTGCAGGATCTCGACTTCGGCAGCGGTACTGCTTTCCGAGAAGCCCCCCATGGGATCCCCCATCACGTTGGCAAGATCCCCCAGCGGGCTGACCGATGAGCGCCGCTCCACCTGGACGAGCGCATCGCCCCGGTAGATGGGGATCGAGAGAATGGCATAGAGAATGCCGGCCACGGCAAAGGCGAAGGTGATGGATAGGATGAAGCCTTTATGATCCATCAGCTGACCGATGATGCGACCGAGATCGATATTATCGGTGATGGTTGCGGCGTGCTTGCTCATGTTCATTCACCGTAATGTGGGTTACAGGTCGCGAACGTCGGTCGCACTGTCAGCCACGGTGCCGGGCAGCACCAGCGATGGCAGCAGGAGGCTGATTACGCGATTCCAACGAGCCAGTGGTGCCGTCGTCACGTAGACAACGTCCTGGGGTTGCAGGGTAAAGCGACTACCCATGCTGAAGGCTGCCGCGTTGCTCACGTCGAGCTGGAACACGGTGGCAATCTTTTGGTGCCCCGGCTCGTTGCCTCGAATCACGAAGATCCCCGAGGGCTCTGCGGTCTCTTCGCTGATCCCCCCTGCCCTGGCCACCGCGTCGGTCAGAGACAGCCGTTCGTTGCCCAGCATGAGGTTCCCCGGGCTGCGGACCTGGCCCATTACCGCCACGCTTTGATTCTCTGCGCTGGGCACATGCACCACGTCTCCATTACGCAACAGGCGGTTCTGGGTGTGGTCCCCCTGGCGGAGCAGGGCGAAGAGCGAGAGCCGCTCCTCCTGGCCGTCTCGATTAAGAATCACTTCATGCCAGTTGGCGTTTTCCTGAGCACCGCCGGCCAGGCTGATGGCATCGACAAGGGTCATGGGTACGGCCGTGACTTCCAGCGTGCCGGGGTTGGCGATTGCCCCGCTGACATAGACCTTCTGCGAGTTGAACGCGGCCATGCGCACATCAACCTGGGGTTCGGTGATGTAGGCAGACAGGCGGCGCGTTAGCTCGGCACGAATGGACTCGAGGTTGCGCCCTGCCACCGCCACACGGCCGATGTAGGGATAGAAGATACTGCCATCGCTGCGCACTTCGTGGCCGGCTTCGGCGGCACTGCGCTCGCCGCCGGCGGGTATGGTGAGCTCCGGGTGGTCATAGACGATGATACTCAGCACATCACCCACACCGACCAGGTATTCGTAGTTATCGATGGCGTTTCGCATATCGCTGGGCATCGGGCGGGCCAGGCTCACTTCCTGGCGATAGGTCGACACCAGCGCAGGGGTGATGGCCTGTATATCCACCAGATGGTCGATCGGTTCGGCCTCGACGCCGTAATCAATGTGCCCACCCGGTGCCATGGAACAGCCGGCCAGAAGCATGATCCCCAGGAGGGCCGAGACGGGTGGAAGTAGACGGATCTTGCTCATGGTGGCACCACCTCTTGTTGTCATGTCGGGTCGCGGCCGACGGGCTTCCCGTGTGCTTGATACGCCAGCTGTTCCAGAGCCTGTGGCTCTTGGCACACTCCAGTCGCATGGGGGCAGAGAAAATCCTTGCGCAGATTCGTGCGAAGTGGGAACGGTATGCCGGCCACACCTGGAGGCTCACCACCCGTAGTTCCGAATCGATGCCTGCCGATCCTGAAACAAATTATTACACAGATATACAATACTGCACGCCGAAGACGTTTGATTTTACTAGGCAGGCGTATAGTAAATTTTATTAGTCACTACTCCAGGAAAGTATGAGAAACACTAGTTCTCAAGGTCTTAAAACTTTAGTCACCAAGCATTTTAACCATAATATCAGCGATATAATTCATCTCCTCGGGTCCATATCTCTGGTCGATGGGCAGTGGCACGAGATGTTCTGCAAGGTATCGCTCCCACTCGCTTGACTGTTTCCTGTGCAAAACATCGTCCCAGTATCTTGCAACGAATATTCCCTGCTGAATAAGCCGAAGACGTATCTCGGGGTTCTCTACCAGCATGGGGTATATCATCGGAGCCCGACCGCGAAGAGATGTTAGATGAAAGTCCAGCTTGTTCAGTGAACCAATTCGGTTATTCAAGACCACGAAATTTTCGCTTCTCCGCTGGATAGCTGCTCGATAGTCGATAGATCGTAAAATGGCATCAGTAAACTTCGACATCCTCGATACCGGTTCTTCCTCAAGCTGCTGCTCCGAAAGCTGATAATCCGGATAGAAGTCGCCGGCGCAAGCCTCCATTCTCCCGACAAGGTGCCTGATGCGTCCATGGCTCTTCGAAACAGGCAATGAAGAAGCCGAGATACCACGGGCAAAGAGATAGCCACCGTCACTAACGCCAAGAAACTTTCTGGGAGAGTAAAGCGTATCGACATCTGGCATCGGAGCCGAGAAGAAGGCCTGAGAATTATCAATCACCAAGCGGCTTCGAAATGTCTCGCCGAAACTCTGTATAAAATCATCCTTCAAACCAAAATAGTTCACATACAAGAATCGCTCACCATCATCCAGCGAGGTCGACTCCGACGGCTCAAAATTACCATCAATATTATAGAAACGAAACTCTACTCCTTGGCGCCTCAGCGGATTCAACATGCTTTCACATATATAGGAAGGAAGATGAACTCTGCGGACCCTGCGCTTATCGAGCAGAAGCTCGAATGCATTGCTGGCACTATTAAGCTTCATACAGTCACTGTGATAGTGATCTCCAGGCGGGTTGATTCCGAGTTCGAAATATCCACCGATTGGCGTCATGGCAACCTGCCGGCCATATCAAATTGCCTGTAGCAAATTGAGGGGGTTTTCATTGACCTCGACGTGAACATGCAAGTTCATATTCTCGATGATTTCCAGCATTTCACCGTGACTGCGAAAGCTCAATATCAGAATCCCCAGTGTATTGTTTGACCCCTTGGCCGTCGCCACAGGGTCTCCCGGCTTCGCCCAGATCATCTCCTGAACAATACGCTGACGAATAAAGTCGGAGTAGCGAATGCCTTCAAGCCAGCCGGATTGCAGGGAATGCACGACATAGTTTGACCAGTAACCCCGCGGGGGAGCATTCACCAGATCACTACAGCCATGGCCCAGGGCCGCTTCCACTGTATAACGTACAAGGTCCACGCCCGTTGCCAGCTTCAGGGTGTCGGGAATGCCATCACCACCGTTCCGCGGCCCTACCTCCAGAAACCAGATCTCACCCTGGGGGCCAACCATGAACTCAACGTTGAAGGCCCCGGCCCTGAACCCGAGAATCTTCAACATCCGTTCGAGTTCCATGGCCGCGTGCCTGCCGACGGTTGGGTCCAGCGTCGAGGGAACGCTATTGGCAATGGGAAACGGCGGGATGCAGGCCGTGTCGAAATGGGCATCTGCCCATTGCCAGAAACGCAGCTCACCCTCCACCATGAAGGCATCGCTGTCGATCTGGAAGCCAACCCCGGGGATCCGCTCTTCGACCACGACTCTGCCTGCCCTCGAAAAGCTCAGCGCGTAGGCGAACGCGTCATCGAGTTCATCGGCATGTTCCAGGCAGGTCATGCCCTTGTTGCCCGATGAGTCAACTGCCTTGATGAAGGCGGGAAGTTCGAGTTGGGATAGCCACTGCCGGGCCTCCTCCACTCGATGGAAGGACCTGGAGCGGGGAGAGTTGAAACCGTGAGTTACCAGAAAGTCTCGAAACTTGTCCTTCCGCGCGAGAACTTCCACTGACGAAAAGGGGTTTCCGGGCAGCCCGAGTTTCTCGGCCACATAGGCGGCCGTCGGGGCGGCTGGATCCGAGGCATAGGCAACGATCCCGTTGATGTCGAGCCGCCTCGACAACTCCAGCACGGCCTCCATGTCCGTGGTCGACACATCATGGGACTCGTGGGCAAGCAGGTGACCGGGGTTGCTCGGCAGGTAATCGCAGGTGATGACGTAGTAGCCCTGATCGATGGCGTACTGGATAGGTGGAATCTGTGGTGCGGCGGCGCCAAGGAACAGTACCTTCTTCACCGAAGCCTCTCCCCCTGAGTCAGGCATTCGACCAAGAATATCGCCGCCAGGGCGAGAGGCCGAATGAAACGTTGCATACCGATACAATCTATTACACAACGTACGCTAGCGCAGTCTGAATGTCCTGATCGAGAAAGATCAGAAACATGATCCGGAGGGCCGGCTGCGCTCGCCCGAGGTCATCCTGAGGAGAGCGCAGTCCGGGGGGAGACAAGCGTATCGCGTGCGGGGAGGGTTCAGAACACCCGGTTCATGCCGTTCATGGCCGCCACCCGATAGGCTTCCGCCATGGTGGGGTAGTTGAAGGTGGTGCTGACGAAGTACTTGAGGCTGTTGGCCTCGCCCTTCTGCTGCATGATCGCCTGGCCGATGTGGACGATCTCCGAGGCCTGGTCGCCGAAGCAGTGGATGCCGTAGATCTCCAGGGTGTCCTGGTCGAAGAGGATCTTCAGCATGCCCACGG
>Ga0209075_1000694_pt1 | contig 32647 bp, 30 predicted proteins | sample Stecom2011_FD_187523 | JGI IMG/M metagenome (GOLD analysis project Ga0209075, IMG submission 187523) | Agricultural soil microbial communities from Utah to study Nitrogen management - Steer compost 2011 (SPAdes) (version 2) | ecosystem: Environmental > Terrestrial > Soil > Agricultural land...
CAAAGCCATGATGCTGACTGCAGCCTAACCACCCACCCTATTCATAGACAAGCCGCGCCTGGCGCGGCTTTTTTATTTGGCACATCCATGCAGCGAAAACTTATCGCCATAGCTGGCTTTTTCGGATTGACGGCTGTCGCCTTGGGGGCCTTTGCAGCCCACACCCTCAAGGCCCACCTCTCTACACTTTTATTGAGCACCTTCCAAACAGGCGTGCAATACCAAATGAGCCATGCTCTGGCTCTGCTTCTGGTTGCTCTGCTGCTCGACCGCTACCCTTCACGCTGGTTAATGGCCAGCGGTTGGCTATGGGTTACTGGCATCGTTTTGTTTAGCGGTAGCCTCTATGGGTTGGCGCTGGGCGGCCCAGCTTTGCTGGGGCCAATTACGCCACTCGGTGGTATCTGTTTTTTATTGGGCTGGGCCTGTGTAGTGGCCGCAGCTTTGTCTTCTTCCGCAGAACGATGAGACCTCATGTCCGAAACATCCACCTACCCCGATCGCCCAGAATATAAACAAAAAGCCATCCGCAGTTTTGTCATTCGCGCCGGCCGCATGACTGATGCGCAAAAAAGCGCTTTTGCCCGTCACTGGCCAACTTACGGGTTAAGCCTGTTTGGCGGTCCACTCGATACACAGCAACATTTTGGTCGCGAAGCACCTTTGGTTCTGGAGATTGGTTTTGGCATGGGTGACTCGCTATTAGAGATGGCCCTTGCTGAGCCCGACAAAGACTTTATTGGCATCGAAGTGCATCCACCCGGCGTCGGCCGATTGCTCAACGCCGCTGCCGAGGCGGAGGTGAGCAATCTGAAGCTTTATATGGCTGACGCAAAAGATGTTCTGGCCGATTGCATACCTGCAGCCACCCTGGATAGACTACAGGTGTATTTTCCCGATCCTTGGCACAAAAAAAAGCACCATAAACGGCGCATCATTCAGCCCGATTTTATTCAGGCTATTGCTCCCAGCCTAAAAGCTGGCGGGCTTTTACACCTGGCCACCGATTGGGCCGAGTACGCGGAACATATGCTGGAAGTTATGGAGGCTGCAGAAGGTTTTGCCAATACCAGTGCTGGCTTTACCCAGCGGCCAAGCTTTCGCCCGATCACCAAATTTGAAAAGCGCGGCGAGCGATTGGGACACAGTGTCTGGGATCTGTTGTTCCAGCGAGACTGACGCGTTTGTGCTCAGAGCATTGTGCTTACAACCACAGGCCGCTTTACCTCTCCTTATGTGGCTTCTATACTCAGGCGAACAGCCACAACGAGGTCACTCCATGAGCCCCCTGTACGACGCCCACCCGGTCATGTTCAAAAATAACCCTCTGGGTTTTATTCTGGCACTCCTGCTGGTGTTGGCCTTTGGTCTGGGGTTAATTATTTTCTTGATTTGGTATTTAAAAAACAAATCTTCCCGACTCGTCGTCACGGCCGAAGATGTTCTGTTTGAAAAAGGTTTACTCAGCAAAGAGCGGGTGGAATTAACCATTCGCAGTATTCGAACCGTTAAAGTAAAACAATCTTTTTGGAACCGTGTTTTTGGCACTGGCACCATTGAGCTTTATACGGCGGGAGACGCTGCCGAGATAATTGTGCGCGGTATACCTGATCCCAATCGCGTAAGAGATATCATCAAGACTCATAATTAAAGGTCGCTGCGATGAATAGCGATAATCGAGATAAGCGCGAAGCGCGGAGTATTTTGTTGGCCATTCTGGCGTTACTTATTGTCGCTGCAATCGCCGCCTTACTGCTGCTGCCCGCATTGGCCACAACGGTAGATACTCTTTTTAGCCCTGGACTCGGCCTTAAGCCCGCAGCCGTTATTGCTTTTTTTGTGACCCTGGTGCTGCTGGTAGTGCTGGCTCTAGCCGCCGGAGATGGCCTGCTAGGCGAACTGCAGTTTATCCTCGCGGGTTTTTTTGCTTTCTTTATTATTTTTTGGTTAATGATTGCCTGGATATTTTAACGTTAACGACTCACACGGAACCCACTGTCTATGACTTTACATTCTTCTTTACGTTATCTCTTGGTATTGGCCTTGGCCTTTACCGCCAACGCCACCTACGCCGACAATATGCGCGGCTTCTTCCTCGGCGGGGGTTTGGCCAGACTCGATGTGGAAAGCCCTGTGCTGGACGTGGATACCGAGCTGGCTGAGGTACTGGTAGGCTATAAGCACAATGCCTGGATGGGTTTAGAGCTGCGTTATGGCGAAGGCTTGAAGAGCGAAAAAGACGGCTTTAAATTTGATCACTACTATGCCGCCTACTATCGCCTGGAAGCGGTCAACGACACTGGACGCTTCTACCTCTTGGCGGGTTATGCCGAAACTGATTTCCATATACAAGGCAGCGAAGACGATTTCTCCTGGGGTGCGGGCATTGGTTTTATGCTGACACCCAAGCTCAATTTGAACTTTGAGTACAAGAGCCTGCTGGATGTGGAAGATCTGCGCTTTAGAACTCTCTCAGCGCACCTTGATTACCGTTTCTAATGAGCGGTCCGCTGCTGGAGTACTCCCTTCACTGCCCCTACTGTGACGCCCCGCTGACATTATTAGTTGATGAGTCGGCGGGGCCACAGGCTTACACGGAAGATTGTCAGGTTTGCTGCCAACCCATGTTCGTACAAGTAAATGCAGACATGGATGGGCAGCTGACGGTCAATCTGGAGCCAGAGAACCCTTAAAACACCCTCTGGACAACTACCTTTGAACAACCACCATCAACGCAGGGCTGCTTCTATCGCTTGCGTTATTTTTTCGCTGTCAGGCTTGGTTTGACTATCAAAGTGGGTGACTTGGCCAATATCGCCAGCAACAACATATTTATTAAAGTTCCAGCCAGGCTCCTCTGACTCTTGCGCCAGATAAGTAAATAAGGCATTGGCCTCAGAGCCTGTTACTTTGGTAGGTGCCAACATGGTAAAGGTAACGCCAAAGTTGGTGTAGCAAATAGTGGCTGCTTCCTCTTCTGTTTTGGCTGCCTGATTAAAGGAATCACTGGCAAAACCCACCACCACCAACCCTTGGTCTTTGTAAGATTGATGCACCGCTTCCAGCGCCTCAAACTGTGAGGTAAAACCACAGTGACTAGCGGTATTCACCACCAGCGCTGTCTTGCCATCTAAGAGCTCACACATATCTACCGTTTCAGCAGCGTGCAAACGCCGATACTCCCCCTGCAAGTGCGCAGGGCATTGGGCTGCTGCTGTGGCTGACAGCATAAGCAGCCCTACAGTCATCAGTTTATATTTCATGGGCCACTCCATAATAATGATGGGGACGCCTAAGGCTTTGTGGCCTTTTTGCGCCAAGATGAATCCAGCTGCTCGCAACTGGTATCATCTTACTCCTCATAACGGTTGGATAACAATACATGCGTGTACCTCGGATCTATACCCCTCAACCTCTCGAAATAGGTCAGGCTTTGCAGATGGAAGATGCGACAGCCCACTACTTGTTACGTGTATTAAGGCTCGGGCTTGATCGCGAGCTGATTGTGTTTAATGGCGCAGGCGGGGAGTATCGTGCCAGGGTCACTCAGGTGAATAAAAAACAGTTGGAAATTACTCCCGAGTGTTTTGTTGCTGAAGATCGCGAGTCTGCTTTAATCACCGAGCTGGCCATTGGCCTGTCGCGCGGTGAGCGGATGGACTTCATTATGCAAAAGGCCACCGAGCTGGGTGTTACCCGAATCCTTCCCCTGCTGACTGAGCGCACTGAAGTCAAACTAGCCGGTGACAGAGAAAATAAAAAGCTGCAGCACTGGAGGCAGATCAGCATCAGCGCTGCCGAGCAATGTCAGCGCAACCGACTGCCTGAAATATTACCCATTACCCCGCTATCGGATTATTTGGCGAGCTGTCAGTGTGAAGCGCGTCTGGTGCTTCATCACCGCGACACCCAAGGCTTACCCACAGCTATGCATCCAGCCAGTGTGGCGTTACTGATAGGACCGGAAGGTGGCCTTAGCGCATTGGAAATAGAGGCAGCCCTTACGGCGGGTTTTACACCTCTGACGCTTGGACCCCGAGTGCTGCGCACAGAGACTGCCCCACTGGCAGCCCTGAGTGTTGTGCAGTATTTATGGGGAGATTGGTAACACAGAAGACTGAAGATGTCGGGAAGGCATTCGCCTGATCATTGTTGGCGACTACCTTCCCGTAGAGCATTATTGCGTTTGGTGAATTACTGCAATACATCCTGTGCGGCATGCACCAGAAAAATATAAGGTGCGGCCAGAGTAATCACGTATTCATTTTGTCCCCAGAAGAAAGGCCAGTCTTCACGGTTCTCGGGTAAGTCCGGCTTCAAGATCAAGATCCCCGGCACAATACCACCGGCAATAAACGAAAAGTCTGCTCGATTAATACCATAGGCCACTTCCTTGGAGCGCGTTCCCACCCCGCTCACCAGAGACAGGTTATGTGCCGGGTGAGTGCCATAAAGAAAATTCAAGCCACGCAACACACCTTCACGATCAACCAGATCAGGGAAAGCCTTGTGCAAGTAGTACTGAGTAATCGCTTGACGTATCACTACACCGGCTCCAGCCCATCCGCTCTCAGTAATAAGAACACCAAAAGGATTGGTCTGTTGCATCTGCTCCAGTTGGGGCAAACTCTCTTTCACCAACTGTTTGATAGCAGCACGATAATCACTGGACATATGCTCCATGGCTCGCACCAGCAAGACCGCGTGCCACGCAAAGCCAGGCGATACTTCGGGCAGCAGCTGTTGTATCACTTGAGCATATTGCTCCTCACCCGTGGTAATCAACAACTCCACAGCGGCCTTTAAATGCTCAGCAACCAGCGGCCCACCCGTCGTATTACCATGATGAAATAAATCGGGCTCATCCTTGGCTGCCTCTTCATCCCAAGCGCGACGGGCGTGGCTCAAAGCTTCCTCGGCCAGGTCATCGTTGTAGCCCGACAGTGCCCGACTGGCTGCCGCCAGAGCGGCAATAGAACCGTAGTTAAGCGGTGTCGTTTTGGTCGTAAATGCCCAGCGATCATCAAATTTACCGCTGCGGAATCCATCTGTTTCCAACTCATCCATGGAGGCATCGTAAATCAAATTATCGGTTTTGGTTACCCCGTCACCCAGATGAGTGTATTGCCCTATATGAGCTTCCACTATGCCGGGAATAGCGCGTCCCAGGGCACGGTGTTGGGCAATCAACCCCAGGGTGCCATGCTCGATTTGCTGAAGAATGTCGGGCTTGCCATCGGCGACAAACATCTGCACATGGCGACGATCATAATCGACACTAGTGGTGTCGCGCAGGGGCCGGAAGCTCTCCCACACGGCGACCAGGTCCAGCACTGTAGCGTACTGGGATTGGGTTCGAATATCGTAATCTCCGGCATCATACCAACCGCCGATATTCAATCCGGGAATGTGCTCCCCCGGCTGATAAGGGGTATCAGTGGTCGGCCCCTGCGCATAGAGATCAAAGTGCTCGTGGTCTACGGGCGCTTGTAAGGCATCATCCAGATGCGAGGCGCCGTGCCACACTCGGTAAGCTTCTTCCACCGTCATATGATCCATCTGCACGGGCAGAAAGACATCCAGCGTCGGCTGCCAGGCAGTGCTATATACATCTTCGGCAATCGCAAAGCTGTGGGTTTGTTGATTCCCGTAACGAATCATATACAAGCCCGGCTCAGTGATCTCAGTGAAATCAAACAGACGGTAGTTGTAGCGCAAGTATTTACCCCAGGATTTCGGCTTGGCGCGATGAACAACTTTTTGTGAGCCATCATTGCCGACGCGGATTAACGCTGCGCGCTCTACTTTCTTCACGCCAGCATCCAACTCAATAACCGCTACCTTTTTTTGCTCAGGGTGATAGCCCACTTGCGAGTGAGCAATCATGGGGTTGCGGGTCCAGTTTTTTTGAGCACTGGCGGTAATGTTCCAGCGAATCACATCGCCCGATTCATCTGCCGGGATATCACTGCGCACCACGAACCAACCATTTTGCGCTTTTGTCCGAGCATCGTACAAACTGATAGAAGTATCGTCAGAGCTGATGCGCACGCGGCGCTCGCTGTCTTCTGGCGCTAGCACTAGCTGCGAGCCTTTGGCCAAGGCTGTGGGTTTAACCTGGTCGTTAATTTCCTTGAGCCCACCGGGGTAGACAGGGAAAGTGCCAGGCTTGCCATCCATCATATACGCCTTATGAAAATAAGCCGAAGGAATAAACTCCATATTAAAGCCGGCTTTTCCCACCAGCTCCGCAGGCAAGGGACGAGGCAAATTGACCACCACTTCCATGCCGCCTTCATGTGGAACAGCACGAATGGAGTAATCAAAGTTGTAAGCAGGATAATGCAAAAACGCTTCGATCGTTTGCGTCTTGGCGTCTACTCGGCGTTCTTTAAACTGGGGAATGGCATCCCATTGCTCTGGCGTTACATTAAGGCGCACATCACCATTAGTGGCGGTACGCACACCGTGATGCACCAACTCAACTCCGCTAATTTTGGCATCGCTGAATAAGCCGTCGTACCAATTACTAAATACCAGTACATTGAGGCCTTGGGCTTCAAAGTATTCAGAATCATTCAGGGAAAGTTTAACGCTGTCGGCCTGGGCACTTACAGTAAGCAGGGTCAAGACTGTCAGCGTGACGGCCTGTAAAAAAGGGGTTATTTTAGACGTTATCATAGCTCGCTCCTTATGGCAGCTTAGCCTTATAGTCTATAAGACTATTTTGTGCAGGAGCAAGTAAAGAAGCGGTAAGAAAAACAAAAGTGGCCAACAGCAAGACGCAGATATTAAACAATACGGCAGCGATTCTTCGCCTGCGGCTGTTTATTCATTATTGAGAGCCTCGGCAATTACCACTGGGCGGCGGCTTTCCAGGTAGTAAAAATAAAAAGGCCGCAAGAGGTGAGGGTCTTCCTCTGGGCACTGGGCTTGGTTATTGGCTTCTCGCTCACGCAAATTGACTACTAAACGGGCCAGATTACTGCCATATTCCTCGGCATAAACACTCTGCAGTTGTAGCCTATGGTGACAGCTATTGTTTTCGCGCTCACCCAAATCCAGCAATATCACTTGCCCAATGTCAAAATCTGGTTCTTCTTCAGGCAAGCGATCGCTATAGCGGTCGCTGTAAAGATAATAGCTTTGCTCATCTCGCAGTATAAGATTCTGGCGATCGCCATCAATCAGCAATAAAGGCTGATCATCATGCAGGATACGATTGAGGGTAATACGTAGACGGTCTGAGTCGGCATCATCATCGGTCGCGCCCTTACCTGGGTCAAACGGCTCGTCACGCTCCGAGCCACAACCGGCCAGTACACAAGCCAATAATAAACACCAACAAAAACTTACAGGCTTCATACAAGTCTCGCCAGACATCCCCTCTTGGCGAGAACGTCATTACTAAAATCAGATGCCAAGATCCAGGTAAGCTTGCTCCAGCTTAGCCACATCAGGTATGGCCGCTTCTTCACCCGCCCATTGCACCGGCATTTTATCAAAGGGTTCTGTCAATGTCTGCTCAGCTACTGCCAACTCTTCGGCAGAAACACGAGCTAAACGGGGTAGCCCCTGTGTAAGAATTGCGATAAAACCCAGCTCTTCACTGCGCCCCGTCGCATTGAGCACAGCGATACGCGAGCGGCTGTCCAGCGCGGGACGATCATGACCATTAATCGCTTCAAAAGAAATCAACGGTACTTCCAACTCACGCCACAAAAAATTTCCCAGCAACCAAGGCGGGGCGTCTTCCACACTGGCAATCTGACCTATAGGAACAATCTCTGCCACAGTAGCGTGGGGTAGCAACAGCAACCGATCTGCAATAGGTATCAATAGACTGGCCACTTCCTGCGGTAGCTGATCTGTTTCGAGAACTTGATTGACTCTCATGAACCTGTTGCTCCTTCGCTGCAAAGAGGTCTACTGACAAAATTTACTAATGCTTCGGCCAGCTCACGCGGCGTACCCACTTGTTCTACACAGCCCAATTGCATAGCCGCCTCAGGCATGGAGGCTACCACACAAGTGTCGGGAGTCTGCACCCACACCTGCCCACAACGCTGTTTAATCAATCGCCCTCCCAGAGCTCCATCGTCACCCATACCCGAAAAGACGATTAGTCCCGTGGGCACCCGTAACACTCTGGCCACATTAGCCGCCAATTGATTAATGCTCGGCTGATAAGGACCTGCCCAGGGCCCCTCGTGTACCAAAAGAGTGGCGTTTTCCAACACTTCCACGCGATGAACCGGATCAATTACCGTTACGGTATCACTGCCAATAACCGAACCTGTAGCAGCCAAGACGGCTTCATAGGCGCCGGTTTTATTCACCAGGTTGGCAAGTACCGAGCTATATCCCTGATCAATATGCTGGGCATAGAGAAACCCTAATCCCAACTGCCCTGGCAGGTGCTGCAAAAACTCTTTAACCGCCCCAACACCGCCAGTGGAAGCTGCCAGAATCCATATAGAATCAGCGCGCTTGTGACGTACCAGACTAACATCGCCACCGAGGCGTTGCAGTCGTGATTTTAATTGCCGACGCCAGATATCGCGCTCCGAGGCTCGATCACTCAGCTCACTGCTATCACAAAATACTACCGGAACATCGACTGCATGCAGGATGTCTTCTAGCAAGCGCGCACGATCCACCTTTTCCGCTGTCTCGGTCAAAATGAGATCCGCCACCCAAGCATCTACCGCATCCGGTGTAGTTATCTCATCGGTCAGGGTGTTCATCACCAGGGTGTGCACCACCTCATGACCCGACTCCAGCGCTGCCGCCTTGAGATCGTAAAGCTTATCTTCGCTATCAACCACGACTCCCAAACGCAGGCCGCACACAGCATTATCCCTTCTCGCTACCAATCAGCTCGCGAATATTCTTCAGCAGCAAATCTTCTTGGTAAGGTTTACCCAGATAGCGGTTTACGCCCAGCCCCAGGGCTCGCTCACGATGTTTATTGCCCGTGCGTGAAGTAATCATAATAATTGGCAGCTCTTTCAAACGCGAACTGGTACGAATGTTCTTCGCCACCTCAAAGCCGTCCATCCGTGGCATTTCAATATCCAGCAGCATGATATCCGGCACTTGATCTTGCAACAGCAGGATAGCTTCGGCACCGTCTTTAGCGGTAATAACGCGATAACCTTCTCGCTCCAGAAAACGCCCCGTCACCTTGCGTACCGTCACCGAATCATCTACGACCATCACTACCTGCTCGGATTCATCTTCATCAGGCTGTGGCACTTCTTGTATCGGCTCAAGCAAGGTGGCCTGAGCCAGACCCAGGGCCATTTGCTCACGAATGAGCGCGTGCAGATCAAGAATGACTACCACGCTACCGTCACCCATTACCGTGGCGCCCGAGACGCCACGCACAGCGCCAAACTGAGCCCCCAGTGTTTTCACTACAATTTCGCGGCTGCCCAACAAACGGTCTACTTGCAAGGCAACCGTATTTTCCGCACTACGCACTAGCACCACGGGTAAGGGCAAAGCATGGCCATCTAATTTAGGTAATGAATCGCTATCGAGCAGCGTACCGAGATAACGCACTAAATAATTTTCCCCGGCATATTCAAATTTGGCCTGCTCATCTTGATAATAGTGCTCAAGCTCAAACGGGCTGACCCGCACAATACCTTCGATACTATTCAACGGAATAGCGTAATTGTCTTCGCCAATTTGTACCATCAGTGCGCGGTTGACCGAAACGGTAAAGGGCAGGCGAACGGTGAACTCAGTGCCCTGACCCCAGCGAGAGTTAATAAACATGGCGCCGCCGAGCTGTTTGATCTCGGAGTGAACCACGTCCATACCCACACCGCGGCCGGAGATTTGCGTTACCTTATCTGCGGTAGTGAATCCTGCATGCAAAATAAATTGCATAATGTCCGAGTCGCTCAGAGGCGCATCGGCACTCATCAAGCCACGCTCAATAGCTTTGGCTTTGACCTTCTCCAGGTTGATCCCGCGACCATCATCCACCAGGCGAATAAGTACATCTCCGCCCTCTCGCCCAAGACTTAACGCAATAGTGCCAGTGTCTGGTTTGCCCGCCTGTTGACGCTCCTGTACTGTCTCGATACCGTGATCCACAGCATTGCGAAGCATATGCTCCAGCGGTGCGATCATGCGCTCAAGTACCGAGCGATCCAGTTCGCCTTCTACGTTGTCCAGCTCAACATTAACTTCTTTGCTCAGCTCAGCTGCCGCTTGACGCACAATGCGTCGCAAGCGCGGCACAAGACGGGAGAAAGGCACCATGCGCGAGCGCATCAAGCCTTCTTGCAGATCAGTATTAATACGCGACTGCTGCAACAGCAGTGTCTCGGTATCGCGGTTCTTGTCAGCGATGGTCATGCGCAGATCCAGTAGATCCGATGCCGACTCAATCAAAGAGCGCGAGAGCTGTTGCAATTGGGAATAGCGGTCCATTTCCAATGGATCAAACTCATCGTGTGCGGCCATTTGTTCCTGACGAAACAGCACTTGGGCTTCCGTTTCGATATCCAACCGACGTAACTGCTCTTGCAAGCGCTCGATTGTGGCATCCATCTCGTCCAGCGCCATGCCCACGTCACCCACCTGCTCTTCAATACGCGAACGGGCAATAGATGTTTCACCGGCAAGGTTGACCAGCTCTTCAAGCAACTCAGCAGAAACTTTTACGACTTCTTGTGGACCGCTGCGCTTGGCCGCCAGGTGCTGGGCAGCCTGACCTGCCGTGGTAATCGCGCCTTCGCGCTCAGCGCCACCCACAGGAAAACCGCCGCCGCTAAACTGAGGCTGTGGTTTAGGCTTGGGTGCAAATGGCAAGACCTTACCCTGCTGGTTTGCTGGAGCGGGAGGCGAGGCTGCAGCCGTCTTCGCGCTCGTCGTCTCGTCTATTGTTGGCGCCTCTTCAATCACCGGCACCACAGGTGGTGGCTCCTCACCGCGCAATCGGGCACGTACACTTTCCACGCTCTGATGAATATGATCCTGATAATTAAGCAGACGATTAAAGACTGACTGATTCAGGTCAGCTTCAATATTCATCTCGATCAGCAAGGTTTCAAAATCGTGAGATAAATCACCAATTTGAGTCAAACCAGCCAAACGTGCGCCGCCCTTGAGCGTGTGCAGACTACGCTTGAGCTCTTCCACGCAAGCCGCATTGCTCCAATCTTCCTGCCAGTCGTGCAGAGCGCGCTCAATATCTTCATTGAGCTCGTCGGCCTCCTCAAGGAAGATTTCCAGAATTTCTTCGTCAAGCTCGTCTTCGATTTCCAGATCATCAACGACAAGAGTAGGTGGCGGTTCTTGGGTCGCAGTTTCTTCAGGCTCAGCAGTCTGCTCCGCATCTCCTTGAGACGGGGCCTGCATGTCTTCCTGGGCCTCTTCAGAAGATCCTTCAGAAACCTCGTTAGTGTCCTCCTCAGAAACCTCGTCGATACACTCTTCAGCGGACTCTTCAAAAGCCTCTTCACTGACTTCCTGTTGCGTCTCGCTATCTTCATCGGCAACGGATATTTCTGCTTCAGGCTCAGATTCAGATTCAGATTCAGATTCAGATTCAGATTCAGATTCAGATTCAGATTCAGATTCAGATTCAGATTCAGATTCAGATTCAGTCAACAGACTATCGGCCACCCACACACTGTCAAGCAGCTCGGCAAGTTCGGCATCTATCGCTGGCGGAATTGGCTGTAGGTTTTGTCCCGCCGCCACGGCATCGACCATGTCCAACAAGGCATTGTGAATATCAATTAACGCTGTGCATAAAGCATCATCACAGGAGAGCTCACCCGCCCCTATGCGTTGATAAACCGCGTGTAATTTATCCCCCAAGCTGGCCATAGGAGGCAAATTGGCGTGGGCCGCACCGCGGGTAAGATTAACCAGTTCCTGAGCCACAGGTTCCAGACATTCAATATTCTCTGGCTGCTGCCGCCAGGCGGCAATAACCTGGTCGGCATCGAGGAGCAGATTCATCTCCTCGGCCATAAATATTTCTAATAACTCGGGGTCAACCGGCCGCTTGCCGTTCAGGTCGGCTTCTTGAAGATGGGCCAAAGGCGCCACAAAAATTTCCCGCAACTCGCCGACTCGCGCTAAAAATTGTTCCTGACGTGGAATGATTACTGTCTCGCCACGGCTTATCGCATCCAAAGCATTTTGGATATAGCTGACAGCATCACGCAACAACTGCAGGATATCTTCATTAATATTGACTTGGTAACTACGCAGCTCTTTGACAAACCTTTCCAGTGGGGTGGCCACTTCCGCAATAGACGTTACATCAGCCATATGTGCACTGCCTTTAAGCGTGTGCAAAGCGCGCTGCATTTCGTCACTGGGCGGCTCAAAGAGTGGGCTGGCTTCCTCCATACGCGCGATATAACTGTTGACCACGTTTAAATGAGATTCTGCCTCGACACCAAATATATCCCACAGCTGACTGTCATCATCATCTTCTTCAAACTCGACCACCAGCGGAGTGTCTTGCGGCTGGGATTTCTCAGCCTCCACTTGCTTATTGAGAATGTCGGGTAGCGGTTGCTGAGCATCCAGATCGCCGGGTATTTCACCGCGCGCAAGAGCCTCGCCTTGCTGGCGCAACTGTTCAATTAACTCAGGCGCAGACAGTGGTTTTTTGTGAGCAAAGGCTTCGATTAAATCAGGTAGCTGTTGACGCACATTCTCTACGAGCACTATATGAGCTCGCTGTGATGTCACACTGCCATCAATGATCCGATTGAGCATGTTCTCCACTGCCCAAGCCAGCTCGCCAATATCGTTAGCGCCAACCATGCGCCCGCTGCCTTTAAGCGTATGGAAAGCCCGGCGAAACTCGGTCAGTGATTCCTCATCATCAGAATTCTGTGCCCAGCGAGGGAAATATGTATTGATGGCCTCAGTAACCTCTCCGGCCTCCTCAATAAAAATCTCCAGAATTTCATCATCGATGTCATCGTCATCATCGCTGTCTTCAACGGCGGACGTCTGCGCCGTGGCGGCCTCTGCTTCAGAGACTTCTGGCAAGCTGGGCAATTGCTCTGACGCGCCCTGCTCTTCTTGCTCATCGGCAATGACGACTTCTTCAGGCTCCGTTGCAGAAAATTCTGTGTCAGCTTCTTGCTCTGTTGCGCCAAAAGCTTGGGAATAAGCGTCTTGCAGTTGCTGCGCCATGTCCTCGGCTGAAGCTTCTTCTTCCGGTGCGGGCTCCAGGGTTTCTGCAGTACTACTGGTAGCGTCTGCGCGCCCAACAGAAAACCTGGTGACTGCATAACCGAGACTGGCCACACTCTCTTCAGCGACAGCCAGCAAAAGATCATTTTCCTCTTCGCTGCTCTCGCCACCAAAGCGTTCCAGATAGTACTCCACACTGGTAATCGCATCGGCAAGCGTGTCGAGGGTAGACCACTCAGGCGTCAACTCCCGCCCCTGCAGTTGCTCTTCAATGTAACGAGCACAGGCGCTAAGAATACGTGCCGGGCGCGGCAGAGGCAGCATCTCCAGGCTGCCACGCAATTCGCGCAACACCTGGGGTACATTTTGTAAATGCTCACGATTCCATTGCGAAGCGATATATTCAACAATGGCATCTTTAGCCTGTTCTAAACCGTTGCGCGCTTCACGAATAACAGCGCTCTTCGCTTCCGAGAGGGTGATATCTGCCTGGTCGGTCACCACTTGTGCCGGAGACTTACCAGCATTCAGCGCCACCACATCCAGCTCGCCTTCGATATCGACGATATGGTTGGCGACTTCGATAAGTTTTTCCGTATCCAGTCCACCGCTCAGCGTCAGCAGTGACTCTATCGCTGTGCCCTGTTCCAAAACAGTGCGGCGCAAACTTCCCAGGCCCAGTACCGCCAAGGTATCAGCAACCCGCTTAACTGTCGTTACAGCCTCCGCCAGAGTCTCTTTGTCTCCATCACCGGTTACTGCTTTATCCAAGTGACGCTTAACTACTTCCATTTCCGCTTTCAAGGCGGCGACCACTGAGCGCATGGCTTCAGGATCTGGCGAAGCGAGTAAATCCTGTTGCTTGTCAGCGCCTTGTTTACCCTCCAGCAAGGCATTTTCCAAGGCGTATTTATCGTAGACATTCTGCAGGTGAGAGTCGGCAGAAAAGCCAGAAACATGTTTACCCGAGCGCGCTACGTAATAAAGCAGATTGCGCAATAATTCATCGCTGGGGGGCGTATTGAGTGAACGCACCCCATGTATCGCCATTACTTTGATTTCTCGATCGAGATTGCGCAGCAGATTTTTTACTGAGACGCTGGGCTCTACCGCATCCATCTCCAGAGCTTCAGCCAGCGCCAGGCTGATTTCCCATAAAGGTTGGCGAGAGGTACCCGAGGTCAAGCGATGCAAACGCGTAAAGGCTTTGATTAAATAGCCAAGATTTTCATCCGTATTGACTGATTTAATAAAGCCTGCTGCCGCATATTGATACATCTGCCGCAATTTTTTTACGGTGGCTTTAAATTCAACGTCACTGTTCAACAGCGCCAAACGTTGGCCGCTGGCTACTCTGGCGGGCGCCAGGTTGGGCATAAACAAATTGGAATCAGCGAGTAAGCTTTCGCCACGCACCGTGCGCAAATCGTTCAACAAAGGCAGAACAACCAACGGATTATCTTCGCGTGACGTTTTCACTTGATTGAGGTAAATGGGAAATTGCAAGATCGCCCGCATCAACACTTCCTGACCTTCAGCCAGATTATCAACGGTGTCGTTGATCATCGCTTGCGTCAGCAGCTCCATTTCCTCGGCCAGCATGGCGGCGCCAAAGAACTCCACCATTAGAAGGCTGCCACGAACCTGATGAATATGGGTCAGACAAAAACGGATACGGGTTTTATCACGCGGATCCTGTACATACAGCTCCAGTGATTGACGAGCTTGATTGAGGGTCTCCCCAATTTCGTTGATCACCCAATCGAGTGATGCGAAGTTGTGATTATCGGCCATTGGGCAGTGTCCTCATAATCTTGGCTGCTCCAGCCGGATATAGGCCTGAACTTTATCACTATTGACGCGGGAGATTGCTGGATTATCCCAGTCCACTACTTCTCCCAGGCCAATCACCAACAAGCCACCAGGCTTCAGGCGCTCTACCAGGCTGTTGAGTATGTCACGGCGTAACCAACGCCGAAAGTACACTAATAAATTCTGACAAAAAATGACGTCCATATGCACAACGGGCATCTGTTTTATGTTGAGTACATTGCCGAGGGAAAAACACACTCTGTCGCGCAACTTCTGCACAATCTCGTATTGCCCGTTGCCACAGGGTACGCAATAACGACGCGCCTCCTCTTCAGTCATTTGACCAATAGCGCGTTCGCCGTAACGGCCCAAGCGCCCCTTGGCCAGAGCTGTGGAGCTAATATCGAGCGCTGTCACCCCATAGTAAGGATCGAGCTGTGCCAACTCAAAACAATCATTGATGACCATTGCCAGCGAATAGGATTCTTCGCCTGTTGCACAACCCACACTCCACACATCAAAGCTTTCGTGTAAAGACTGATTGTTAATTTTATTTTGCAGGTAGCGCCGGACATATTCGAACGAGTCACGATGGCGAAAAAAACTGGTTTCCTTAATGGCTATACGATCCACCAGGATCGACCACTCAATAGCTCCCTGCATGCCATCGGTCACCAATGCCAGGTAATCACTATAATTGTCGTAACCTAGCTCGCGCATACGAATCGACAACTGTGATTGCAGCAAAGATTTTTGCGTTGCCACTAACTGAATGCCTGCTCGTTCTTCCAGCAATTTACTCCACTGTAAAAATTCGGCTTCACTCAGTTCGGCAATTGTCCGTAGCGACCAACCCATATATATCCAGGCCCGATATCAGCTGACACATTTAAACCGATTGATGATTGGTTGAATCATCGAGGTCATCCAGCTGCACTTCCTCGTTGAGATCCACCACATCGGCCTCGTCAAATTCTATCGTCTCCTCCATATCCATTACTGTGCTGTCAAAGCCAAGGCCGCCTGAGAAATCTTCATCACCGGCATCTTCTTCCGGCAGCTTGAAGCCGGCTACCGACTCACGCAGATCCAGGGCCATGGCCGCCAGTGTTCCAATAGACTGAGCTGTCGCACTGGTACCGGCAGAGGTCTGGGTAGTAATTTCCTGAATCACGTTCATCGTGTTAGAAATGTGTCCAGCCGAGGAAGCCTGCTGACGGGCAGCGTTAGAAATGTTCTGAATCAATTCGGCCAGCGAGGTAGATACGTTCTCAATTTCTTCCAGCGCTACACCGGCGTCTTGCGCCAAGCGCGCACCTCGAACCACTTCAGAAGTGGTCTGCTCCATGGAAATAACCGCCTCGTTGGTATCGTTCTGAATGGTTTTTACCAGCGCTTCAATCTGCTTGGTTGCAGCCGCAGAGCGTTCAGCCAGTCGTTGCACCTCATCCGCTACCACCGCGAAACCGCGCCCAGCATCCCCAGCCATAGAGGCCTGAATTGCGGCATTCAATGCAAGAATGTTGGTCTGGTCGGCAATATCGTTAATCAAACTCACGATGTCACCAATTTCCTGGGAAGACTCACCCAAACGCTTAATCCGTTTCGAGGTGTCCTGAATCTGCTCGCGAATTGTATCCATGCCGTGAATGGTATTTTGCACCACCTTGGCGCCATTGCTGGCGATGGATACGGCACGTTCTGCTACCGCTGCCGATTCAGAGGCGTTGGCAGATACCTGATCAATGGTCACGGCCATTTCGTTTACCGCGGCCGAGGCGCCCGCAATTTCCTGCGCTTGGTGCTCGGAAGCTTCCGCCAGATGCAATGCCGTCTGCTGTGTCTCCTGGGCCGCCGCCGATACGTTCACTGCCGTTTCGTTAATGCGTGCTACCAGAATACGCAGCTGGTCAATGGTGTAATTGATGGAGTCAGCAATGGCACCCGTAAAGTCTTCGGTTACCGTTGCAGTGGTGGTCAAGTCACCATCGGCCAAGTCAGCCAGTTCATCCAACAGACGCAAAATTGCAGTCTGGTTACGTTCGTTGGTCTCATTAGTGATGACCAGACGACGACGCGTACCCAGGAACAACAAGATGCCGATAAAAGCCAGGCAAACAATAACCAGTCCCACCAGTACCAGCAGTATCGTATTGTTAAAAGGCCGCTCACTTGCCAAGCCGCCAATCTTGTCGATAATTTGCCCCAGAGACTGCAGCAGCAGAGGCGTTTCGTCCAAAATAGTGGTCTCGGCCTGACGTGCTTCAAACAAAGCTGGTGCGCCTTCAAAAATTTCATTAACCGAGCTGCTGACACCCTCAAACAGACTGGCAATATCTTCCAGGCTGGCACGGGCATCGGGATCGGTCACACGGGATATACCCAGCAACTCACTTCCTGCTCCAGTTTGCATAGCCATCAATACCCGTCCATAGATATTGGCGTCCAGGTTAAACTGATCGGCCGCTGGCGCAGCATCGCTATCGCCCCGCAGCATCTTATCCACGTTACGTCCGATACGCTCAGCGCGCCAGGACTGCATCTGCGCTTGCGAAATCTGATCCGCAGGAGCGCCGGACTCTAGTAGAATCTCCACAATATTTGTGTGCTGTGCCTGCAGCGTAGGCAGGTTGTCGTTCAGCTCCGTACCAATGCGGTTAATCAAAACAATCTCACTCTGGTTGGTGAGAATGGTCTGCACCTGGCCGCGAATCCGATTCCAGATCTGGGCATAACCACTAAATTCATCCGAGAGAGCATCGCGTGTGCGCTGGTCGGCAGCGCGCAATTGCTCCCAAGTGGCGTTCATATTAGTCACCACAACGTTCAGCCCATCAAAGGCTTCCTCATTGCCCGAGGTAGCATCACGCGTCAGCGATGTCAGCTGGTAGGCTTGGGCTCGCAACTCCGCCGCCTCCTGCAAGTAACGCTGGTCGTTTTCTACCCCTTCCTGTACTTTTAAGTACACTACGATAGTTGCCACGAGTAGCACTACCAGCAGTAGCGCTGCGGCAACCATGGCCGGATTGGCCTTGAGGCTTGCGGCAACAGTTCTGGACTCAGTTTTCATTTAGTTACTCCCGACCGACATTGCTTCTTCATTTAGTACCAACAGGGTGCTTCGGATTCACTCACAGGCTTTTTTAATAAAATCCTGATACGCAAGTGATCACATCCCTCTATTTTTAGTGATTTTTCTCAGCTGCCTGATGGCAATTTATTTCTGGACTATTTGGCCGCGTTAATAAATTTTTCATCCTTGGCCAATAACGACAAATGAAACACATTCCACATCATATCCCCTACCGGATAACTGCCGCCTACATACGACTGCATGCTCTCCACCAGATCGCTACTGGAAGGCTGATATTCATCGGCAGGAAAGTGCTGCATGCCAAGTACTTGGTCGACAATCAGGCCGCTGTACAGGGTTTCGGTTTCCAGCACCAAGATGCGACGTTTTTTACGTCCGCCCACCAAGCGGCCGCCGCAAAAAGCGGCCAGGTCAAATAATGGTAGAAGGCGGCCACGCACATTGGCCACGCCGCGCACCCAAGGCTTTACACCAGGCAGATGTGTGTAACTGGGCACTTCGAGCATTTCAGAAACTTCATCCAGGGGAGCGACAAAATGGCTGCCAAGCAGCGTAAAGCCAATACCGCTCCATTGGGGACGAGCATCTATCTGCGCTGGCAATCCACGTGCGACCGCCCGACTCTGCCGAGCCAGTTCCGTCAACATTTCAAATGCAGATTGTTGCTCGCTCATGTCATTCCCAACCTGTGAGCCTCTATTGTTATTAATGTTATTCAGGCTTTATTCTACCGAGTGGACACTGAGAAGGGTGATCCCGTCAGCATACCTTTTTATACGCAGAATTAAGCCGTTACCTCGGCAATAGTCTTCATCAACACATCGGCGGTAATAGGTTTTGACAGGTAAGCGCGGGCACCCTGACGCATACCCCACACCCGATCTGTCTGCTGATCTTTGGTGGTGACAATAATCACCGGTATCTTGGATGTTTCGGGCGCCTTGGTCAGTTGACGCGTAGCCTGAAAACCATTTAAGCCCGGCATAACAATATCCATCAATACCACATCCGGCAGCTCTTTTTTGGCTACAGCTATACCCTCTTCACCATTGGGCGCTGTCAGCACAGCATGCCCATTTTTCTCAAGCATAGCGGTCAACTTATAGGTTTCGGTGGGCGAGTCGTCGATAATAAGTACTCTTGCCATGGAAATCCCCAACTAATTCTGGTTTGGTGTTGTCTACATCAACCGTCTTTTATGCCTCAAGAGGCTTGGACGGCCTTAACGTGTTCTTCAATTGCGCCAAGCAGTTCGCTTTTGCTAAACGGTTTAGTCAAATAACGATCCGAGCCCACAATGCGGCCTTTGGCTTTATCAAATAACCCATCCTTGCTCGATAACATAATGACCGGCGTGGATTTAAATTCGCTGTTGTTCTTGATCAGGGCGCAAGTTTGGTAACCATCCAGGCGCGGCATCATAATATCCACAAAGATGATGTCGGGCCGTGAGTCGGCAATTTTGGCCAAAGCATCAAAACCGTCAGTGGCGGTTATGACGGTGCAACCGGCTTTTTTCAGGAGGGTCTCGGCAGTGCGACGAATAGTTTTACTGTCGTCGATCACCATCACCTTCAAGCTTTCAAAACTAACGTCCATAGAGGCTAACCTTCACGCTTGTTATAATGCGCACAACCTGCTGACGCAAGCACAAATGACGCATAATACCACCTTAGTACGCATTTACACTTACTGCAACAAGCTCTGCAGAATAATCATACGCTGAACTTTTAACACAGTTTGTAGGCTTTATCCATAAGCCGCTGAATATATACAAAAATTAACGCTAGCCCCACCTGTGGCGCCCTCAGCCCGTCTCTTTTTTAGCGCTTGCGTTCACAGGCAGGAGGTAATAACTTTAGCCACCATTGTTACTCGCCGCAGATAACGCAATCAGGTACAAGCCCAGGAGCCAAGACAAATTATGAGCAGACGCCTCGGTGTGGTGATGGATCCCATTGCCGCCATTTCCTTTCATAAAGATACCACTCTGGCTCTGTTACTGGCCGCTCAGCAGCGCGATTGGAAGCTGGTTTATATGGAGCCTCAAAATCTCTACCTAAAAGGCTCACAAGCGCGAGCAACAGCGCAACAATTACAAGTTTTTGATAACCCTGAACACTGGCATGAATTAGCCGCCCCGGAGGATATCGCTCTTGGCGATCTCGATGCGCTGCTAATGCGCAAGGATCCTCCTTTTGATACGGACTTTCTACACAGCACTTATATTCTCGAGGCGGCTCTTGAACAGGGATGCCTGGCGGTCAACCACCCCCGCAGTTTGCGCGACTGCAATGAAAAGCTTTTTGCCACCCGGTTTCCCGACTGCTGCCCACCGCTTCTTGTTAGCGCAAACATGACGCTGTTGAAAAACTTCCATAAGGAACAGGGCGATGTCATTTTTAAGCCGCTGGACGGCATGGGAGGCAGCGGTATCTTTCGTTGCCGGCCCCAGGACCCCAATGTCAGCACCATCCTGGAAATGCTGACCAATCACGGCAAGCACTTGATTATGGCCCAGCGTTTTCTGCCCGAAATCATTGACGGAGACAAACGCATCCTCATGGTAAATGGCGAGCCTATCCCCTACTCTCTGGCACGCATTCCTGCTCAGGGGGAGACGCGCGGAAACCTGGCAGCCGGAGGACGGGGAGTCGCCCAGCCGCTCTCAGCTCGAGATCTTGAAATTGCTGCCCGCGTGGGCCCCTCCCTTAAGGAGCGCGGCATACTGTTTGCGGGCCTGGACGTGATTGGTGATTACCTGACTGAGATCAATGTCACCAGCCCCACCTGTGTGCGGGAAATTGACCGGGCCTACGACACCCGCATTGGCGAGCGCCTTATGCTGGCGATCGAAGCTCAGTTATCAGCGGCCTCTGACAGCCCATGAGCCAAGAGCCCGCTATAGCCGCTGGCGTCAGCACCCTGGTCGGCACAAGCGACCGGCTGGGGTTTACTCTTTTTCTGGCGATCGTAATACACGCCATGGCCATTTTTGGTATTACTTTCACACTGCCCGACTCCAATTCCGTGGCCCCTACTCTGGAAATTACTCTGGCCAACCACCGCTCCGAACAAGCGCCAGATAGCGCCGAGTTTCTCGCCCAGCACAATCAACTGGCTAGCGGCACCGATGAACAAAACCGGGAGCTGGCCGCCGAGCAGCCCGCGGAATTTGCCGCTCCCGATGTGCGCCAAATCAGCCCGGCACCGCAGGTCAAAGCCAGCATAACCAGCACGGCTCAACAGGCACAGCAAGTCACTACCGTCGCAAGCGCTACCCATCAAGTCAACTTCCAGGAAGAGGCGCCTCAGGATCCCGAGCAGGCCCGCGAGGGCGAGGCTGAAGATGCGCCGATGGTCAATCCTGAGGTTGCCAGCCTACAGGCCAAGCTGGCGCATCAACGGCAAGAATATGCTCAGCGCCCGCGTATCCGCAGGCTGACTTCGGTGGCCACGCGCAGCTCTGCCGATGCCGCTTATCTGCACCAGTGGGCCACGCAAGTAGAGCAAGTAGGCAATCAAAATTATCCTGAAGAAGCTTTGCAACAACGCATTACCGGCAAGCTGCAAATGGCTGTGACTCTCAACCCTAATGGCACTATTCGCGAGCTGAGGCTCACCGAGCCTTCCGGCATTGGGCTACTCGACCAAGCCGCGCTGCAAATAGTACGGCTGGCGTCACCCTTTGATCCCTTCCCCGATGAGATGCGTAAAAACACGGATCAACTGGTCATTATCCGCACTTGGTCATTCGAAATTGACGGCCTGTCCACCGCTCAGTAACAGTGCCAGGCGTTTTCATTCACTTAACTAACACTTCCTTGCTTATCATCTGCGAACAGCCACTTGAGTTTCACACACAATGCCACCATATTAGCTCTATGGACAAAAAACCGCTTACCCATATGCCCTTGAGCCTGGAGGGCCAATTTCTGGTAGCCATGCCTGGCATGGATGACCCCACCTTTGCGCAAACTGTCACCTACATTTGCGAGCACACTAGCGAAGGCGCCATGGGGTTGATCATTAACACGCCGTTAAGCCTTACGCTGGCCGATATTTACCACCAGCTTGATTTGGCTTCCACCGATGATTCTCGAGAAGTCCCTGTTTTGGCGGGCGGCCCAGTGAGCATGGAGCGCGGGTTTGTTTTACATCCCCCGCCCCCAGAAGACAATTGGCTGTCCACCGTTGCTGTGTCAGAGACCATTAGCTTGACCGCCTCGCGCGACATCCTTCAGGCCATGGCCGAGGGTCAGGGGCCAGAACAGTTTTTGGTAGCGCTCGGTTACGCGGGCTGGGACAGCCAGCAACTGGAAGATGAGATCGCCAATAACGCTTGGCTCACAGTGCCCGGCGATGAACAAATTCTGTTTCACACGCCCTGTGAACAGCGCTGGCAAGCCGCCGCACGTATTATCGGGGTAGATCTTAATTTAATGTCCCATACCGCTGGTCACGCATGAATTCAGCACTGACGCTGCTGGCCTTTGATTACGGCCTCAAACAAATCGGTGTCGCCAGCGGCCAAACCGCCACCAGCAGCGCCTCGCCTTTAACGGTATTAAAAGCCCGCGACGGCATTCCTCAGTGGGAGCATATTGCCCAGCTGCTAGAAGAATGGCGACCCGACCGGGTACTGGTGGGGCTGCCTTTGAATATGGACGGCAGCGAAAGTGAGCTGAGCACCCGCGCTCGCAAATTTGCCAACCGTTTGCACGGCCGTTTTGGCGTGGCAGTAGAAATGGTGGATGAACGCCTGACGAGTTTTGCCGCCAAAGCGCAACAGCAGGCGGCAGGCGGCTCCACCGATTACCGCAAAAACCCCGTCGACGCTCTGGCCGCAAAAATGATTCTGGAAGACTGGTTTAATGCCCAACATCAAGCGCCTGCAACCTGACCGTCAGAACATTCTTCCGCGCCCCCCTGCATCCTCTTCTTCAATAGAATAATCGTCAGCCGCTTGCGACAAATAGACGGGGTCCGTTTCTGATTTCAACTTGATTTTCAGACGCACATCGTTAGGTGAGTCAGCATGCAGCAAGGCATCTTCGTAAGTAATTTCGCCACTGTCGTACAAATCATAGAGCGCTTGGTCAAAAGTCTGCATCCCCAGCTCGGTTGACTTTTTCATCAACTCTTTGAGCTCACCGACTTCTCCCTTGCGAATCAAATCTTGCGCCAGCGGTGTATTGATCAATACTTCCAAACAAGCTCGACGCCCCTGACCGTCGGGCGTGGGAATAAGCTGTTGAGCCACAATGCCTCTGAGGTTTAACGACAGGTCCATCCACAACTGGCGGTGCCGATCGGCGGGGAAGAAATGAATGATTCGGTCCAGCGCCTGGTTGGCGTTGTTGGCGTGCAGAGTACACAGACACAAATGGCCGGTTTCAGCAAAGGCGATGGCGTTCTCCATCGTCTCGCGCGTACGTACCTCGCCAATCAAAATCACATCGGGTGCTTGGCGAAGGGTGTTTTTCAAAGCAGTTTCAAACGATTCGGTATCAATACCCACTTCCCGCTGGGTGATGATGCAACCTTCGTGCTGATGAATAAATTCGATAGGGTCTTCAATAGAAATAATATGGCCCTTGGAGTTGCGATTGCGGTAGCCGATCATAGCAGCCAACGATGTCGACTTACCTGTACCCGTGGCACCCACAAAGATCACCAGGCCGCGCTTGGTCATGGCCAACTCTTTAACAATTTCCGGTAGCCGCAGGTCGTCAATGCCAGGAATTTTGGTTTCGATTCGCCGTAGCACTATGCCCGCCAGGTTGCGTTGGTAAAAAGCACTGGCACGAAAGCGCCCAATACCCCGGGCACTGATGGCAAAGTTTAATTCCTTGGATTCAAGAAACTCCCGCCGCTGCTTTTCATTCATAACGCTCAGCACCAATTCGCGCGCTTTTTCCGGCGCCAGTGGGGTAGCGGTGGCAGGCACTATCTTGCCATGCACTTTAATGGAAGGAGGAACACCCGCTGTAATAAATAAATCCGAGGCACCCTTATCCACCATCAACTGCAACAAACGATCAAAATTCATAATTATCGTCCAAGTCCAATAAGCCGTAGATTAATTGACGCACTGAGCCGCTTCTCCAAGTCCGACAGGCGAGGTAGCCTGTCGACAATTTTTCTGCTCCATCGACCGGCAAAATTAAAAGTTTTCGGGCATTTTGGCTTTTTCACGCGCTGCTTCCCGACTGACAATGCGTTTAGCCACCAAGTCTGACAGACACTGATCCATGGTCTGCATGCCCAGTGATGCCCCGGTTTGGATCGCCGAATACATCTGCGCCACCTTGTCTTCGCGAATCAGGTTACGAATAGCCGAGGTGCCACGCATAATTTCGTGTGCAGCGACCCGGCCGCCACCGTTCTTCTTCAACAATGTCTGCGAGATAACCGCTTGCAACGACTCAGAGAGCATGGAGCGCACCATGGATTTTTCATTGGCCGGGAATACGTCCACAATCCGGTCGATGGTTTTGGCCGCACTGGTGGTGTGCAAAGTACCAAACACCAAGTGTCCCGTCTCTGCCGCCGTCAAGGCCAGACGAATCGTCTCCAGGTCACGCATCTCGCCCACCAGAATAATATCCGGGTCTTCCCGTAGCGCTGAGCGCAAAGCTTCAGCAAAGCCGTGGGTATCGCGGTGTACTTCGCGCTGGTTTACCAGACATTTTTTACTTTCATGAACAAATTCGATGGGGTCTTCAATGGTGAGAACGTGCTGATATTTATTGTCATTAATGTAATCGACCATGGATGCCAGGGAAGTGGACTTACCCGACCCGGTAGGGCCTGTCACTAACACCAGCCCGCGCGGAACAGCGCAAATATCGCGAAACACCTGCCCCATTCCCAACTCTTCCATGGTCAACACTTTCGATGGAATGGTACGAAATACCGCACCCGAGCCACGGTTCTGATTAAAAGCATTCACCCGAAAGCGGGCCACACCCGGCACTTCAAACGAGAAGTCAGTTTCCAGAAATTCCTCGTAATCCTTGCGCTGTTTGTCGTTCATGATGTCGTAAATCAGGCCGTGCACCTGCTTGTGATCCATGGGCGGCAAGTTGATACGCCTTACATCTCCATCCACCCGGATCATCGGCGGCAAACCAGCTGAAAGGTGTAGGTCAGAAGCGCCCTGCTTAGCACTGAAGGCCAATAATTCAGTAATATCCATACAGCTAAAACCTTATCGTTGTCATTGTCGTCGTGTTTGTCCGGTGCCCCGATACAGCGCAATGGGCGGTGCTGAGCGCCACCTTGATTTGCCCCTTCCCCGAATTGCGTTTGCGAGCCGTGCGGCGCCCTTTACACAAGATAGACGAGATGCCGACGAAAGTCACCGATTCCTGATCCTCAAATGGCTTGTGGACTGTCCCTTTCGGGCCTGAGGCAACGCAAAGATGCCAGACTTACATCGCTTGAGAGAGTACAATAACCCCCGATTTACAGCCCGTGGAGCCCCCATGCCCGTTATTGCCCAACAGTTACAAGGCGTTCACCAACGTATTGCTGCCGCTGCCCGAGAGGCGGGGCGCGAGCCCGAAAGCATTCAGTTGTTAGCGGTCAGCAAAGGGCAAAATCTGCAAAGCATGCGCGCTGCTTACCAGGCGGGGGCACGACGCTTTGGCGAGAGCTATTTGCAGGAGGCGCTCAGCAAACAGGAAGCGCTGGCTGATTTGACGGATATTGAGTGGCATTTTCTGGGGCCAGCGCAATCCAACAAAACCCGCGCACTGGCCGCGCACTTTCACTGGCTGCACAGCCTCGACCGGCTAAAAATTGCCCAGCGCCTCAGCGAGCAACGCCCCTCAACACTGCCGCCGCTCAATGTTTGCTTACAGGTTAATATCGATGCTGAGCCCAGCAAATCCGGTGTCAGCCCTGATACACTGGAACCTTTGGCGCGGGCGGTAGATGCCATGCCGGGCCTACGCTTGCGCGGCCTGATGGCCATACCTGCGCGCAGCGCTTCAGCGGCACACACACACAGCGCCTTCGGCGCTCTGCGCCAAACATTAATAGAGCTGCGCAGCTTGGGTTTGAAAGGCCCCTTGGACACCTTGTCCATGGGCATGTCGGGAGACCTGGAAGCCGCCGTTGCTGAAGGGGCCACCTGTGTGCGCATCGGCACGGATATCTTTGGGCCTCGGATTGCGGCCCAGCCAAGCTAACCGTTCGACTCCGCCGCCCGAAACGGATCGGCGACTAAATCGATCATCGACGAATATAGAGATGTAAGATGAACTACCAACCACTCGCGTTTATCGGCGCCGGCAACATGGCCCGAGCCATTATCCAGGGCCTGCTGGCCGAGGGATATCCACCCGCATTACTGCGTGCCACTACCTCCTCGACCACCTCCGCAGCCGCAGCCGAAGAGGCGCTGGGCATTAGCGTCAGCAGCGATAACCTGACTGCCGTTAGCGGGGCTGAAGTTGTGGTACTGGCCGTCAAGCCGCAAATGCTGGCCCAGGTATGCCAGCCGCTCAAGGGCGCACTGGGCAATAAACTGGTGATCTCGGTAGCCGCCGGCGTGGAAACCACTACCTTAGAGCATTGGCTGGGAGAAGAGCTGGCTCTGGTTCGCATCATGCCCAATACTCCCTGCCAAATAGGTAAAGGAGCCAGCGGTCTTTTTGCCAACGCCCGTGTCAGCACTGAGCAACGACAATTTACCGCCCAGTTGGCAGCCGCCACCGGTACCTTTGTGTGGGTGGAAGAAGAGCAACTGATGCACGCCATTACCGCCGTGTCAGGCTCGGGCCCGGCGTACTTCTTTCACTTTTTTGCCGCCATGATGGCCGCGGCGGTGGAGCTGGGTCTCAGCCCTGAGCAAGCGCGCGAACTCACCTTGCAAACCGCCTCTGGAGCAGCCGCGCTGGCCGCTGCCAGCGATGAGCATGTGACCGAACTGAAACAGCGCGTTATGTCGCCCGGCGGCACCACTGAACAGGCCATCAACGTCTTTGAACAAGCCCAACTGACAGATATTGTCAGCCGGGCCATGCGGGCAGCAGCCGCGCGCTCGGAGAGCTTGGCCCAAGCGCTGAGGCCTCGACCCTGAATATTTACCAATTAGCCTGGATACACGAGGAGCACCCATGAATACCCTGGCACAAATGATCATCTACCTGATCAAAACTCTCGGCTCGCTTTACCTACTGTTGGTGCTTTTGCGCTTTTTGCTGCAACTGGTGCGCGCCGACTTTTACAACCCTATCTCTCAGGCCATCAGCAAGGCCACCAACCCTCTGCTATTACCCTTGCGCCGTATTATTCCCGGCTTTTACGGTATCGATCTGGCCTCCCTGATCTTGGCCCTGTTGGTGCAATGGGTAACTTTCCAGCTTATTTTACTGGTGGCCGGACTGGGCTTACTCAATCCGCTGCTCCTGTTTGGCTGGGGCGTCGTCGGCATTCTTGCCATGCTTTCGGGCATCTACTTCTGGGGCATGTTGATTTACATTATTGCCAGCTGGGTAGCGCCCTTTAGCCACAACCCCGCGCTGCTTCTTTTACGGCAACTTATTGAGCCGGCAATGGCGCCTATTCGCAAAATCATTCCGCCACTGGGGCCCATTGATATTTCCCCTATTTTTCTGATCCTGGCACTAAACCTGATCAATCGTTTTCTGATCCCCGCCGTGGCCCAATGGTTCAATGCCCCAGCCTGGATACTCTTCAGCGCCTATTGACCCCCCACCCATCAAAAGCGCCCGATTATCGCCACTGATCTCCCCTCACTGGCAACGGGCGTATATTTAAGCTTTAATGCTGTGTCGTATGTAAGGTGAGCCAGGGTAGAAATACACCCAAAAAAAACAACAAGACAATAACGGCAAGGGCTATGGATATTAAAGCGCTACATCGGCAGATGGCCGAGTACAATGCCTGGAAACAGCAGCTAGACGAGCGGTTAGCTCATTTCGAACGCTGGAGCCAAACCTATTCGTTAATTACTCCCGAGGCTCAACGCAGCTTACGGCGAGCACGTCATTTGCTCCAGGGAAAAAATTTCACTCTGGCTTGCGTGGGTGAATTCTCCCGCGGCAAAACTGAGCTGATCAACGCGCTGCTACACAATCAAAGCTTCAAACGACTGCTGCCCTCCCAGCCGGGGCGCACCACCATGTGCCCCACCGAGATTTTCTGGGACGAGCAACAGCCAGCCAACTGCGTGCGCCTATTGCCCATCGAGACCCGTCGCAGCCCGGCGAGCCTGCAAAGCTTCAAGCGCATTCCACAAAACTGGCACACCATTATTTTTGATCCGCTAGACCCCGAGTCGGTGGCCACCGCCATTGGACAAGTCTCTGCCAGCAAACAAGTCACCCGCGCCGAGGCGGCCAAACTGGGATTCGATAACCAACAACTGCCGGAGCCGGATGCCCAGGGTTTAATTAATATACCCACCTGGCGCCACGCCTTGGTCAACCTTGACCACCCGTTACTGCGCGAAGGTCTGCGCATTGTCGACACCCCCGGGCTGAACGCCTTGGGCAACGAGCCAGAGCTGACCCTGAAAACCCTGCCCGAAGCCCAAGCTATCCTTTTTCTGCTGGCCGCCGATAGTGGTGTGAGCGCCAGCGATATGGCTATTTGGCAAAATCATATTCAACATTTGCGCGAAGAAAACTGCACAGCGGTACTGGCACTGCTAAACAAAATCGATACGCTCTGGGATGATTTATCACCCATGCCGCAGGTGAACGCCACTATTGAGCGCCTGCGTGCAGAGACAGCGCGCCACCTGCAATTGTCCACCGAACACGTACTCCCTTTATCGGCACGACAAGCCTTGATCGGCAAGACGCTGGGACGTTCGGAGCTGCTGCTAAAAAGCCGTTTTGCTCAACTGGAACAGCGATTGTCGCAATGCATCCTGCGCTCGCAGCAACAAGTTATCGCCCACCGTTTGGTCAGCGCTAGCTATGATATTATTGTTGGCACTTACACCGCGTTACAAGATCGCATCGCCGACAATGAACAGGCTCTGATTGATCTGCGCCAGGCCAAACCGGAAGACCGGAACACCGAGCTGCATAAGCAGCGGGAAAAAATCCGCAATGCCCATCACCAGTATCACAAGCAAGCTCTATCTCTGCGCACCAGTCAAAAAATGCTCGTCAATCAACGCGAGGCTTTGCTCGCGCCCGTTAACGAACACCTGTTGCAGGGCCTGATTGAAGAGACCTATGAGCGCATGAACCAAAGCTGGACCACGCTGGGCTTGTCGCGCGCCATGGGTGATTTCTTTGAGGACGTGGACGCCAGCATCAACAACCTTTTGCGCGAAGCCGAGCGCGCCAACAAGCTGCTCCTTTCTATTTACGAACGTCCCGAGCACGGCCTGTCTAATAGCGAATTGGCCATTAAGAGTCAGTTTAATATCACGCCCGAGCGGCGACAGCTACGCAATCTGGCCCGCAGTGCCGAGAGCTTCCGCCGCTCGCTCAATAGCGTATTCAGCGTCAAGCAGACATTAATCAAGCGCTTTATCGCCACTTTGGTCAAAGAAGTTCAGCAGGTCTTTACTGACCTCAACCGCGCCATCGATAACTGGCTGGCCGAGGCCCTGGTGCCTCTGGTGCAACACAACCAGCACCAAAAACAGTTGCTGGAACACCACCTGATGCAACTCGGAAAAGTCCAGCAACAGCAGCGCTCGTACAGCGAGCAGATAGACGTTCTGGCAGCCGAGCTGCGCACGCTAAGAGAGGCGGCACAAGCGTTGGAGCCGCTGTTTCACGAAGTTTCGACCCTGCCCGCCGAGCGCCAACCTGCGAGTAGCGCAGCCGTCGTCTCCCTACAGCAGGCACGTCAAGCCCAGCAGCGCTAACAGCGAGCGCTTGCAGCCGGGCGGCGGCGACCTTAGACTTGCGCTTTTAGTGCGCACAAATGCGCCGTTTGGTTATACGGAAAAACGATGACAAACCCTTCTGCGCCCGGCTCTGTAGGCTTGGTCACCCCCGAGTTATTGTCTTTTGACACACCGCTGACCCTGGCCTCGGGGCGCACGCTGGCGCACTACCAACTGATGGTGGAAACATACGGCAGCCTCAATGCCAGTAAAAGCAACGCCGTATTGATTTGTCACGCCCTGTCGGGCAATCACCACGCGGCAGGTTATCATCAGGAAACAGATCGCAAGCCCGGCTGGTGGGATGCTTATATCGGCCCCGGCAAGGCCATCGACACCAACCGCTTTTTTGTTGTCTCGCTCAATAACCTTGGTGGCTGTGACGGCTCTACCGGCCCTACGTCTCTCAATCCGCAAACCGGCCACCCCTGGGGCGCGAGCTTTTCCACCCTGCGGGTGCGGGACTGGGTACACAGCCAAGCGCGGCTGGCCGACCGCCTCGGTATCGAACAGTGGGCCGCCGTTATCGGCGGTAGCCTGGGAGGCATGCAGGCGATGCGCTGGGCATTGGAGTATCCCACGCGGGTCCGCAACAGTATCGTTATCGCCTCTGCCCTGAAGTTGAGCGCACAGAATATTGCTTTTAACGAGACCGCCCGACAGGCCATCGCCAACGACCCCAATTTCCACAATGGCGATTACTTGCGGCACAACACCTACCCCAAGCAGGGTCTGGCGGTAGCGCGCATGATCGGTCATATCACCTATTTATCCGACTATGTGATGGGGCAAAAATTTGGTCGCGAACTCAAAAGCGGCAGCTTTACCCAAGGCATGGAAGAGCTGGTAGAGTTTCAGGTGCAAAGCTACCTGCGCTATCAGGGAGACACTTTCTCGGAAAAATTCGACGCTAACACTTATATGTTGATGACCCGTGCACTGGATTATTTTGATCTGGCACGGGAGTATAACGACGATCCGGTGGCGGCATTTGAACAGTCACAATGCAACTTTTTTGTTTCAGCCTTTTCTACCGACTGGCGCTTTCCCATTGAGCGCTCACGGGAAATTGTCGATGCATTAATCGCTGCCCGCCGGCCGGTAGCCTATACCGAAATTGACTCCCCCTACGGCCATGATGCTTTCCTGTTGCCCAATGAGGATTATCAGGAATCCTTTACCCGCTTTATGAACACCATTGAGATCTGAGCCATGCGTATCGATCTAAACCACCTGCAGCAGTGGATACAACCCAACAGCCGCGTGCTGGACCTGGGCTGCGGCGACGGCACCTTGCTGGAGTCTCTTACCCGTACGCGCACGGTGGAAGGCTACGGCCTGGAAATTGATCCCGCCTCCATTCACCAATGCATCAGTCGCGGGGTGAATGTTATCGATCAGAACCTGGATCGCGGTCTCGGTAACTTTGCCGATAAAAGTTTTGACACAGTAGTGATGACCCAGGCAATTCAAACGCTCAATGTACCTCATCTGGTACTGGAGGAAATGCTGCGGGTGGGCAAGGAATGTATTATCACCTTCCCCAACTTTGGCCATTATAAAGCCCGCATGCACCTTGCGTTTAAGGGTCGTATGCCGGTTTCAGACTTACTGCCCTACCAGTGGTACGACACCCCCAACATTCACTTTTGCACCTTCCGCGATTTTGAAGTGCTCTGCCGCGAGCTCGACATTACCGTTCTGCATCGTCTGGTGGTTAATGAACGCACGGCTCAGTGGTTGGGCGACTTGGCACCCAATTTATTTGGCGAGACGGCCATTTATCATTTGCGCAAAACCCAGCCGCTAAAGACCAGATCACCCTGAGGCCGTACGCGCGGCTCAGAGCTCTCCCATGCGCTGCGCACCAAAGTGCATCATCTTTGTACGGCTGCTCTCAATATCCAGCACTTGTTCCATAAGATCGCGGGCGCTATCACTCTCAGCGCGTCGATACAGATGGGTGTAAAGATCCATCAGACCGTTATGCAATTGACTGACCTTGCCCGCAATCTCCTCTTCGCTCATTTGGCCAAAAGCAATATTCCGCGGATCTTCGTGAATAACCTTGTGCCGGTCGGTGTACTCATAAAGCCAAGTATCCAGAGCACCTAAGTCAGATTTTTGTAAAAAAGTTTCCAGAATGTTAGATAATTTTTCTTCGTGCAAACTTAAATAGTCCAGCAACATATGCCGGCGCTGCGAACTGATGCCATCCGCATGGTTACGTAAATGCTCAGAGAGCTGACAGTGCCAGTCCTGTGTCAGTTGGAGAACATCTTTCATCGTTTTCGCTTCCATCACCATAGCGCTACTCCCCTCAATAAATAATACGTGTTGACTATTAGCGAAGCATTTACCATGCCATCAAACCCGAAATGCCTCGCTCTTTTAAAAGCCCTATTGCAATGTGTTAGCATAGCCAATTCATGTTTTGCGATGAGAACTCATGCCTTCCCGGTCCATTGGTCTGCGGCACAATATTCGCACGCGACTGCTGCTGTTCGTGCTCCTGCCTTTTGTTCTGATTATTATTGGTAGCGGCTGGTACAGCCTGCGTACGCTGGAGCTCAGTGTCCAGGCGCGAATGGAGCAGGATATTCAACTGATTGCCCGCGCTATCCGCCCGGCTCTGGGGCACGCGCTGGAGTACGGCCACAAAGCGACTA
>Ga0209075_1000696_pt1 | contig 32624 bp, 32 predicted proteins | sample Stecom2011_FD_187523 | JGI IMG/M metagenome (GOLD analysis project Ga0209075, IMG submission 187523) | Agricultural soil microbial communities from Utah to study Nitrogen management - Steer compost 2011 (SPAdes) (version 2) | ecosystem: Environmental > Terrestrial > Soil > Agricultural land...
GGACGGCGGAGCCGTCCTATAATGGCGTTGCTGCCGACAACCAAGGCAGCCTACGGCAGGGCATGCCGGAAGTAACGCCTGTGGAGATACGAGCAGCGGTTGCGCACTCGGCCCAGGAACCCACCGAAGCGACTCAGGGGCGGCTCAATGCCACCCCTGAGCGCCGTAGGAATCTCCAGCCTTTAGGCTGGGGAGGATGTCAAAAGATCCACCTGTTTGATGTGGAAGTGGAAGATGGCCATGGCCGCTACTGTGAGTCCCAGATATTCGAGCCGGGTGAGGAGCCTTTGCTGGTCGAAACGCCTTGGGGCAAGCTGGGCGTGGCCATTTGCTACGACTTGCGCTTCCCGGAGCTGTTCCGGCACTTGCGGGAGCTGGGCGCGGAGATGATTGCCTTGCCGGCAGCCTTTACCCAAGTGACGGGTGAAGCCCACTGGCATGTTCTGCTACGGGCTCGGGCCATTGAGAACCAATGTTTTGTGATTGCTTCGGGGCAGGGCGGCTGGCACTCTGAGCGCCGCCAGACCTATGGCCATTCCCTGATTATTGATCCCTGGGGGCTGGTTCTGGCCGAGCATGACACCGGTCCCGGAGTGGTGGTGGCCGACTTGCAGCCGGCGAGGCTTGAGGAACTCAGGCGTCGGATGCCGGTGCAGCAGCATCGTCGTCTTTAGCCCAACACCGGTTGCTACACACCGCGCCAGGAATAGGGAGAACGGGGGGAGCAGGAAAGCCGTCAGGCTTCCTGTTCCTGCACTTCCCGTAGGTATTGAAACAGCTTCTTGCTGTGGCCCCGGTTTTTCTGCTCACGCACATCCTTCACCGCGTTGCGCACCAGTTGCCGCAAGTGTTGAATGTCCGCCTGGGGGTGTTCGTCCAGATACTGGGTGACCGCTTCCGGCCCCTCATTGATCAGGCGATCCCGCCACTTTTCCAGTTCGTGGAACTTTTGGGCATGGATTTGGCTGCTGCTGTCGAATTCGTCCAGCACCCGCTGGATGGCTTCCGCATCTTCAGCGCGCATCAGCTTGCCAATCCGTTGTAGATGGCGGCGAGCGGCCTCATGCTGCTTGATCCGGTGGGACTCCGCAATGGCATCCCGCAAAGTGTCGCTCATGGGCACCCGGGCCAGCTGGTCAGGTTTGAGCTGGGTCAGGCGCTTGCCCATGTCTTGGAGAGCGTGCATTTCCCGTTTGAGCTGGGATTTGCTCTTGGGAAGCTCCTCTTCCGTTTCGTTGATGTCAGTGTCGAAGTCTTGCATGAAAAACCCTTATTCACCTTCGCCAAACTTGTCGTCAATGAGCTGGCAGATGGCGTCTGCTGCCGCTTCTTCGTCAGGGCCATCCGTTTGGATAACGAGCTCGGTTCCGATGCTGGCAGCCAAAAGCATCACGGACATGATGCTCTTACCGTCGACCGACTTATCGCCTTTTTGAATGCGCAGGCTGCTTTCAAATTGGGAAGCAGTGGCGACCAGCTTGGCCGCAGCCCGGGCATGCAGGCCCAGCTTATTGGAAATGACGACAGTTCTGGTGATCATTCTTTTGGTAGTGGCTATGTGGGATCGGGCAGTTCTTTATGGCGAACCTGCACGTTATTGTAGGTTTTCCGAAAGTAGGCTCCCAGCTTTTCACTGATATAGACGGAGCGGTGCTGGCCTCCCGTGCAACCAATGCTGATCGTCATATAGCTGCGGTTATTTTGCTGGAAGCGGGGCAGCCAGTTTTCCAGGTAGCGGCTGATATCCCGTATCATCTCGCCGGTTTCCTCATGGCGCTCCAGAAACTCGATCACCGGCAGGTCTCGGCCGGTAAACCGACGCAGGTTCTGATCCCAATGGGGGTTGGGCAGGCAGCGCACATCGAACACCATATCTGCATCCATGGGAATGCCGTGCTTGAAACCAAAGGACTGGAACAACAGGGCGATTTCCTGGCGGCTATGCCCGACTACCCGCAGTTTGACCTGATCCCGCAGCTCGTACATGTTCATGGCGCTGGTGTCGAGATAGAGGTCGGCGAGGGAACGGATCGGCGCAAGCAGCTCACTTTCGGCGTTGATGGCTTCCTTGAGGGAAACCTGGTCATTGCTCAGGGGGTGTTTGCGCCGGGTAGCGTGGAAGCGTTTGAGCAGGGTCTGGTTCTGGGCGTCCAGGTAAATAATATCCAGCTCGATGGGCATACCCTTGAGCTTTTCGTAGATCTGCCGGAACTGTCGGATCTCGCTGGACAGGTTGCGGGCATCAATACTGACCGCGATCTTTTTCAGGCGCCCCTGCTCAGCCAGGGCTTCTTCCGTGAGAGGGAACAGCAAGCCTATGGGAAGATTGTCGATGCAGTAGAATCCAACGTCCTCCAGAACCTGGAGGGCGGTACTTTTACCGGAGCCGGAACGGCCGCTGACAATGATCAGCTGCATAGGGGCGGTGCTCTTATGGGCCAAACTAGATTGTATCGTTCTTGCCGGAGGCTACGAGCTCATAGAGCTCGGCGTCACTGCGGCAAGCACGCAGTTTTTCGCAATAACTGCGGTCGTTGAACTTCTCTGCGAGCTGGCTTAGCAAATCCAGGTGCTCGCTGGTCGCTTCCTGGGGAACGATCAGGGCAAAGAGTAAGTCTACTGGCTCATTGTCGATGGAGTCGAACGGAATTTTTTGCTCCAGGGTCAGTAGCACACCAATTACCCGGTCACAGTTCTCAAGTCGACAGTGGGGAATGGCAATGCCCTGGCCGATCCCGGTGCTGCCGAGGCGTTCTCGGCAGACCAGGTTGTTGAAGATCGCATTCTCATCCAGGAACGGATAGTGCTCGGCAACCAACTGGGCGATGGTTTCCAAAATGCGTTTCTTGCTGCCTCCCGGCACACCACAGCGGGTGAGCGCGGGAGAGAGGATTGCTTGCAAGGAAATAGACGTTTCAGTCATGGGAGTTATCGGTTGGTCACCCTTTGCATGCGATCGACAGATTTTTCCTTGTGTTTGAGGATCTGGCGATCGAGTTTGTCGGCCAGTTCGTCAATGGCTGCGTACATGTCTTCTGCCTCGGCGCGGGCAAAGAGATCGGCACCGCTGATGCGGATCGTCGCTTCGGCGATCTGGCGTTGTTTTTCGATGGTCAGGATTACCTGCGCACTCATAATTTGGTCGAAGTGTCGCTCCAGCCTCTGAAATTTGTTCTCCACATAGCCTTTCAGAGCCTCCGTTAACTCGACTTGATGACCGCTAATGTTCAGCTGCATAAGATGCTCCTGTACCTTCTTTCATCATTGAGCGGGGGAAGTGTCCAGTAACTTCAACACTTCGGTTTTTTACGCATACTACCACATCATTTTCCGGGTTCCTTGACCTGGATAAATGGTTGCGCAAATTCTTTTCATATTGTTGTTGTTCGCTTCATACCAGCCGCTTCCTTTCGTTGGAGGGCGGAATGGACATTGCTTCACGGTATTTGGCAATGGTCCTGCGCGCCACTTGAATGCCTTGCTCTGCCAGCATGGAAGCAATCTTGCTATCGCTCAGAGGTTTCTTCGGCGACTCTGCGGCAATCAGTTTCCTGATAATAGCCCGAATCGCAGTAGAAGAGCACTCTCCCCCCGTATCGGTACTCACGTGGCTGGAGAAAAAGTATTTCAATTCAAAAATGCCGCGGGGCGTATGCATGTATTTCTGGGTGGTCACCCGGGAAATAGTGGACTCATGCATATCCACCGCTTCGGCAATGTCGTGCAGCACCAGAGGCTTCATGGCCTCCTCGCCGTACTCAAGAAACCCTTGCTGGTGTTCCACGATGCGCGTTGCCACCTTGAGCAGGGTTTCATTCCGGCTCTGCAGGCTCTTGATGAACCAACGGGCCTCCTGCAGGTTGTCCCGAAGGTAGGCGTTGTCGGCACTGTTGTCCGCCCGCCGGACCAGGGAAGCATAGTTGGGATTAACCCGTAGGCGCGGTGCAATTTCCGGATTCAGCTCGACCTTCCAGCGGCCATTGCTCTTGGTCACGATCACATCGGGAATAATGTATTCCGGTTTGGAATCGGCGATCACAGAGCCGGGCTTGGGGTTCAGGCTTTGGATCAGGCGGATGACCTCACGCAGGTCATCTTCCCGTAGCCGGCTGCGGCGCATGAGCTGGGCATAGTCCCGGTTGCCCAGCAGGGTCAGGTAGTGGCTGACTACCAGTTTGGCCTGAGGCAGCCAGGGTGTATCCGGCGCCAGCTGGTTGAGCTGGATCATCAGGCATTCCTGCAAGTCCCGGCAGGCTACTCCCGGCGGGTCGAACTGCTGGATCCGCTTGAGCACACAGGCCATTTCGTCCAGCTCCACCTCAACCCCGTGGTTATCCACCAGGCCGCTATGGATCTCTTCCAGGGAAGTGGACAAATAACCGTCGGGCTCTACGGAGTCGATAATCGCCAGGGCGATGATCCGGTCCGTGTCCGACATGGGTGTTAGGTTCAGCTGCCAGAGCAGGTGGTCCTGGAGGGTTTCCCCGGCGGAATTGCGGGATTCAAAGTCGTAATCGTCGTCAGGGTTTGCCGGTCCGATGCTGCCCGTGCCCTGGTAGATGTCGTCCCAGGCCGTGTCTACCGGCAAGTCGTTGGGAATGGATTCGGTCCAGAGTGTGTCGCTTTCGCCGGCATCGCTTTCTCCGGAATCACTGTCGTGGCTGGACTCGGGGGCTGCAACCGGATCCCGCTCTGGCTTGAGCTCGCCATCCGGCAGTGAACTGAGTTCGTAGTCGTTGTCCAAGGCGTGGTCAGTGTCATGATCATCCTCGGAAAGCTCCAGCATGGGGTTGTTGTCCAGGGCCTGCTGGATTTCTTGTTGGAGGTCCAATGTCGACAGTTGTAGTAAGCGAATGGCTTGCTGCAGCTGAGGGGTCATCGTCAACTGTTGGCCCATTTTTAGCTGCAGAGATGTCTTCATAACCATTAAGCGATTAACACCCGATACTTTGCCTCAAGTGAAAAAAGACCTGCGAACGCAATAGAGTCTAGTCTTAGTTTAATAGGAAGTCGCCTTTCCGTGTTGTGACGCAAAACCAAGACTGACAGGGGCTTACGGAATTTCCGCCTTGGCACGGACAATCCGGGCAAGCCCGTTGGGGCTTCGGCTCCTCCGGGCCTTGTCGGTCTTCCGGGCGATTCCCGGCCTTCCTGATTTTCAGGTTGCCCTGGCTTTTCAGGGCTTCTCGGACTTTACCGGCGAGACCCTGGCGACTACAGGCGGAACTGGTCTCCCAGGTAAACCTTCCTGACCCGTTGGTTGCTCAGGATATCGTCGGGAGACCCACTCGCGATAATATGCCCTTCACTAACGATATAGGCTTTTTCACAAATGTCCAAGGTCTCGCGTACGTTGTGGTCGGTGATGAGCACACCGATTCCCCGGGATTTCAGGTGCAGGATGATTTGCTTGATGTCGCTGACGGAGATGGGGTCGACACCAGCGAAAGGCTCGTCCAGCAGGATGAAGGCGGGCTCCATGGCCAGGGCCCGGGCGATCTCCACACGGCGTCTTTCGCCGCCGGACAGGCTCATGCCGAGGCTGTTGCGGATGTGGGTGATATGGAATTCCTGGAGGAGCTCCTCCATTTTCTGGCGCCGCTGTTCCTTGTTGAGTTCCGGGCGGGTTTCCAGGATAGCCATCAGGTTGTCGGCGACGCTGAGCTTGCGAAAGACCGAAGCTTCCTGGGGCAGATAGCCAATGCCCTTGCGCGCCCGGCCGTGCATGGGAAGTGGCGTGATGTCGACACCGTCAATGCTGATAGAGCCGGCGTCTGCGGGCACCAGGCCCACGATCATGTAGAAGCAGGTGGTCTTGCCGGCGCCGTTGGGGCCGAGCAGGCCAACGATTTCACCGCTTTCAATGCTGACCGAGACATCTTTGACCACGCTGCGCTTTTTATAGCTCTTGGCCAGGTGCTGTGCTTTCAGAATACTCATGGCTGGCTTTGCGCCTCACCCTTCGGGCTGTCTTTGGACTGAGGGTGGAAGATCATTTCCACCCGGCCGCCACTGCCGGGTTCGCTGCCGGCTGAGGCGATCACCTTGCGGTTAACGGTGTGGTACTGGATCTCGGCACCCTGGAAGGAGTTCTTGTTCTGCTCCAGACGGGCGTTTTTAATGAGCTTGATGGTTTCGTCCGCCTGGGTGTAGATGATGGTCTCTGCATAGGCATGAGTGGCGGGGGCGGACGGGGTCTCCCGCTCCTGGTAATGGGCAGGTTTGCCGGTGGCGACCAGCTTGGAAATCTGGCCGGCTTCGGTGCTGTGGATCACCACTTTGTCGGCCTCCAGGCTCGTCACTCCTTGGGTGATTACGACATTGCCCGTATAGGTGGACAGGCCTTTCTGGTCATCCAGCTCCGCCCGGTCCGAGACAACGCGAATTGGCTGGTCCCGGTTCGGGCCAAGGGCATGGGCGGTGCCGGCAAACAGCACCAGCAAAAGGCAGACAAGGTGGTTAAGGCGAGGCTGGAGCATAAAGACCCTTCACATGCGATTTTAAGATCATGCGTTCTTCATCCACGTAGGCGTCCATACCGATAGCGGTGACTTTGCCCTGGGGGGAAGTAATCTTAACGGGTTGGTCTGTTGTGATAAAGCGTGTCCGGTTATTCAGGGTCAGCTCGTCGGTCTCCAGGGTCGAGGCTTGGGGACTGTCACCCAGGCTCTGGAGGCGGACGTTTTTCCGCAGGATGGCGATGTCGGAGTTGAAGTCCAGGAGGCCTTCTTCCGACTCGGCATGCCAGGGTTGGCCATCTTGGGGGAACAGCTGGATTTGTGGAGACTGCAGGTGTCCGCTGTTGTCGTGGGGATAGTGCACGGCGCGGGGGGAGACCAGCAGGCTGGACAGATGCCCATCTTCCCGGAAGGTGCGATAGCGACCGTTGGTTACGAAGGCGTCCGGATTATGACCCGGCTCGGCTTCCTGTCCGCTGGGCAGCATCAGGGGGTTATCGTCCTGCCCGCTCCACACGAGCAGCATTGCTACAGCCAGTGCCGCAATGGAAGCGAGAACTTTCCGGTCCTTCAGGCGCGTCATTGGCGGCTCTTGCTCCTTTGGTCAAAGGCAGTGGGGTTCGGGGCCACTGCCTGCGTCAGTTAGAGGTGATCGTCAAAAACCTGGGTCAGCAGGCCCTGGGCGTCCAGGATCAGGTCGCAGGCCTCCCGTACCGCACCCAGTCCGCCCGGCGTCTGCACGCACCAGTCGGCATGCTGGCGCACCAGCCAATAGCCATTGGGAACGCTCAGGCCCAGGCCAGCCGCCCGGATGGCAGACAGGTCCGGCAAATCGTCTCCCATATAGGCAATCCGATCCAGGGTTAGTTCCAGCTTATCGGCCAACTCCTGGAGGGCAACCAGCTTGTCTTCACGGCCCTGCATCAGGTGCTTCACCTTCAGGTCCGAGGCGCGGCGCGTGACCAGGGGCGAGTTGCGCCCGGTGATGATGGCAACGTCGATACCGTAGCGCTGTAGCATCTTGATGCCATGGCCATCCAGGGTTGTGAAGGTTTTGAGTTCATCACCCTGGGCGGAGAAGTACAGGCGCCCATCGGACAGGACACCGTCCACGTCCAGGGCCAAAAGCTTGATGCGGGACGCCCTGAGGCGCACCGATTCGGGAATGGAGTAGGGTAGGGCGCTCATATGACTCCGGCTCTCAGCAAGTCGTGGGTGTTGAGGGCGCCAATGACACGCTCGTCGACATCGGTGACCACCAGGCCATTGATCTTGGCTTCTTCCATGATGTTCAGGGCTTCAGCGGCCAGCATATCCTGGTGTACGGTCCGGCACTTGCGGGTCATGAGCTCGTCAATGGTGACCCTGTGAATATCAATGCCCCTGTCCAGAGAGCGGCGCAGGTCACCGTCCGTAAACAAGCCTTTCAGAAAGCCCTGGCTGTCGACAATGGTTGTCATGCCCAACCCCTTGCGGGACATTTCCAGCAGGGCGTCACGCATTAAGGTGCCTTCCGTGACCATCGGGATCCGCTCTCCCTTGTGCATCACATCGCCTACCTTGAGCAGCAGGCGCCGGCCCAGGCGTCCGCCCGGGTGGGAAAAGGCAAAGTCTTCAGCGCTAAAGCCTTTGGCTTCCAGCAGGGCCACGGCTAAGGCGTCGCCCATGACCAGGGTGACGGTGGTGCTGGATGTGGGGGCCAGCCCCAGGGGGCAGGCCTCGGTTTCAACGCCTACGTCCAGGTTCACATTGGCCTCGCGGGCCAAGACGGACTGAGGCGCGCCGGTCATGCTGATCAGGGGGGCGCCCATACGCTTGATCAGGGGAATGATGGTAATGATTTCGGCGGTGGAGCCGGAGTTGGAAATCGCCAGCACCACGTCTTGGCTGGTGATCATGCCCAAGTCTCCATGGCTGGCCTCGCCGGGGTGCACAAAGAATGCCGGCGTGCCGGTGCTCGCCAGGGTGGCGGCGATCTTGCTGCCAATATGGCCGGATTTGCCCATGCCCGTGACAACGACCCGTCCCTTGCAGGCCAGGATAAGATCGCAAGCTTTGACAAAGCTGGCGTCGATACGGTCGGCCAGCTGGGCTACCGCCTGGGTCTCGATCTGGATTGCCCGCTTGGCGGACTCAATGAGATCTTGGGGATTATTCATGGTGAAACTGTCTCTGTGAAAAACGCGGCCAGGTTTTTGATGAAGCCTTTAGCTGCCATCGGAAAGGCCCGGAAATGCCGCGGACAACGGGGAGTTGGGTGCACCAGTATAGACCAGGCCAAGGGGTATTTCTTTCCGTATACCAAGGCGCGGGCGCCATTATACAGGCAGGCGGGAGGAGCTGTCATGGCTGATGGCTGTCGGGTGGTCCGCTGGGTATTTGCTCCTGTTCCGACCCGCTATGTGATGGGGTTGGGGATTTATGAAATTTCTGTCATTTTATTGGGTTGCCTTTCGCCTGGCCTAGCAGGCGGGGTACAAACAAGAGCGGTTAGCCTTTACAATGGCTGGCGGCCAATCGCGGCGCACTCGGACAAAGCTGTGCGGGAAACTACATGAGCAACCAGTCGAACAACTATGTCGAGATTCGGGGACTGACCTTCTCCCGGGGGGGGCGGCGTATCTTCGATAATGTCGATATCGACATCCCCAGAGGCAAGGTCACTACCATCATGGGCCCGAGCGGCACCGGCAAGACGACTTTGTTGAGACTGATCGGCGGACAGCTGCGGCCGGAGCGGGGATCTATCCTGGTCGATGGCGAGGATATCACCAAGGTGAATCGCCGCGAGCTCTACAAGCTGCGCGAAAAAATGGGCATGTTGTTCCAGAGCGGAGCGCTGTTTTCCGACCTGTCGGTGTATGAGAACGTGGCCTTCCCGCTTCGGGTCCACACCCGGTTGCCGGAGGACATGATCCGCGATATCGTCCTGATGAAGCTGAATGCCGTGGGGCTGCGCGGGGCACGGGCGCTGATGCCCAGCGAGCTGTCCGGTGGGATGACCCGGCGCGTGGCTCTGGCCCGTACCATCGTTCTGGATCCCCAGATGGTTATGTACGATGAGCCTTTCACCGGGCAGGACCCCATTGCGATGGGAGTGGTGGTTCAGCTGATTCGCCTGCTGAACGACGCCCTGGGGCTGACCAGTGTGCTGGTGTCCCATGATGTCCAGGAGTCCATGAGCATCTCCGACAATCTCTGCATTATTGCCGATGGCCGGGTAATGGGACAGGGCGCTCCGGATGAGCTCAAGCGCAATGGTTCGGCCTTTGTAAAACAGTTTTTAAACGGCCTACCCGATGGTCCGGTGCCTTTTCACTATCCGGCTCCGGATTATGCCCAAGATTTAATAGAGGGAGATGGGAATGCTCGATTCCTTGCAAAGGCTCGGTAAAAGCGGCCTGGAAACGCTGAGCACGCTGGGACGGGCGGGCATCTTCCTGGTCAATGGCCTGTTTGTTGTTCCGAGCTTGCGGGGCTTTCCCCTGTTTGTTCGTCAGCTGTTCAGCGTGGGTGTCCTGTCCTTGCCCATTATCGTGGTGTCGGCACTGTTTATCGGCATGGTGCTGGGCTTGCAGGGATACAACATCCTGGTCGACTACGGTTCCGAGTCCGCCATCGGGCCCATGGTGGCACTGACGCTGGTGCGTGAGCTGGGGCCGGTGGTGACGGCGCTTCTGTTTGCCGGCCGGGCCGGCTCTGCCCTGACCGCCGAGATTGGTTTGATGAAGGCGACCGAGCAGATCTCCAGCATGGAGATGATCGGGGTCGACCCCATGCGCCGGATCGTCGCTCCCCGCTTGTTGGCGGGCTTTGTCGCCATGCCTCTTCTGGCCCTGATCTTCAATGCCGTCGGCATCTGGGGCGGGATGATGGTTGGTGTGGAGTGGTTGGGAGTTTATGAAGGTTCCTTCTGGAACAATATGAAGGCATCCGTCGATTTCGGCGAAGATGTGCTCAACGGTATTATAAAAAGCGTTGTATTTGGCGTGGTTTGCACCTGGATCGCGGTCTTCCAGGGCTATAACCTGATTCCAACTTCGGAAGGGATCAGTAATGCCACGACGAAAACGGTGGTGATTTCATCTCTGGCGGTCCTGGGATTGGACTTTATTCTCACTGCGGTCATGTTTGGAGATTTCTGATGCGCACTCGAACGATGGAGATTTCCGTCGGCATATTTATTTTAGCGGGTATCATTGCGTTGGCCGTCCTGGCGTTGAAAGTGAGCGGCCTGTCCCTGAGTCCGGCAAAGCCGACCTATAAGCTCTATGCCCAGTTTTCAGACCTGGGTGGCTTGTCGGTGCGGGGACGCGTGTCCATTGCCGGTGTAACCGTTGGCCGGATCACGGATATCCAACTGGATACGGACCGGATGGTTGCCCTGGTGGAAATGGAAATTGACCAGAGCGTGGATACCCTGACTGTCGACAGTATTGCTTCGATCCGCACGGAAGGCCTGCTGGGGGAGAAGTTTATCGACATCAGTGTCGGCGGGGATCCGGAATACCTGGCGGACGGGGATACCATCATCGATACCCAAAGTGCGCTGTCGATCGAGAGGCTGGTCAGCAATTTCGCCTCTTCCTTGGGCAAATAGGCTGGTTGGAGCTGGCGAGGCCTGCTTGATTGGCAAGGCATCGGGCAAGAGAACAAACGAGGACTGTTGGTGCCAAAAGGTGTAGGCGCCACGAGTTACAGGTGTTCAGGCTGCAAGTAGCAGGCACTGTAGGCACCGAAAACTGTCAGTCTCAAGTGATAAGCAAGTAAGGCAGGAATTATGGGACACATTGTGAAGGTTTTGATGCTGCTGGTGGCTTTATGGGCCCCCTTGGCAGGCGCGACGACTGAAGCGGAGTTGACCGCTCAGGTCCGGGAAAGCTCGGAGCAGATGATTGAGCGCTTCAAGAATGAAAAGAATCTGTATCACGAGAATCCTGAGCGGTTCTACCAGATTATGGAAACCTCCCTTGAGGAGATCGTGGACTTTCGCCGGATTGCCGCTCGGGTCATGGGACGTCATGCCCGTCAGGCCACCAAGGAGCAGCGTGACCAGTTTGTGGAGGTGTTCAAGAAGAGCCTGTTCAATGCCTACGCCAAAACACTGGTAGAGTCCGGTGACTTCAATGTGGCGGTCTTGAGCTCTTCCATTAATGCCCGGGACGACAGCCGCGCCAGTGTTGAGCTGGAAATCACCTCGCCCAGCGGCAACAAATATCCGATCACTTATTCCATGTATCGCAACAAGCAGGATGGTAAGTGGTATATCGAGAACGTTATCGTCAGTGGCGTGAACATCGGGCTGGCCTTCCGGGATCGTTTCGACCAGGAAATGGCGTCCCGCCGCGGCAACATCGACCAGGTGATTGCCAACTGGACCAGCCAGATTGCCGAAGAAGAGTTTGAGGCGGAGCCCAAGTAATGGAGAAGGGGGCCGTTTCCTGGCAGGATCCCGACGTCCTTGTAGTAGTGGGTGAGGTGGATCTCGACTCCGTCGTCGATGTGCGTAAGGCCGGAGAAAAGCTGATCGATGGGGCGGGTTCGTCTTTCCTGGTGGACTTGGGGGGGCTCACCTCGGCCCATAGTGTGGCCTTGTCGTTGCTGGTGCGCTGGATGGCCTATGCCCGGCAACAGGAAAAGACCTTCGAAATCCGCGGAATGCCCGCCAAATTGTTTGACGTGGCCCGGGTCAGCGGAATGGAAACAGTTCTGCCCCTGGTGTCGGAGCCCTAGAGCGCCGGCGTGGTGCGGGCTGAAGGGCGGTTTCGTCAGCCTCGCTAGAGCAGCAAATATTGGGGAAGGGTAAACGTTGTGGCTTACCGATATTGGTCGGAATAGCCGGATTCGTTACAATGCCGCCCCATTAATCGGTTTGGGGAGAGCTCCGGCCCTTGTCCGGCCCATGAGAGAGTTCCTTTCCAGGCGCAGCTCGCCGGCCTCTCGGCTATAGGCAGGGGCGGAGCGCCTTAGTATCTTTCAATTTGGAGTGGCAATAGTGCTGACCGAGCAAATCAAAGAGCTGATCACCAACGGATTGCCAGGTAGTCAGGTTTTCGTGGAAACAGATGGCTATCACTATAAGGTAATTGTCGTTTCAGCGCAGTTTGAGGGATTAAGTCGCGTCAAGCGTTCGCAAGCGGTCTACGCTTGTATTGGTCACTTGATTAATGACGGTACCCTGCACTCGGTGCCAATGGAGACCCATACGCCAGAGGAGTGGCAATCCAAGCAAGGTTAACTTGCGTATCCTTCCGTTTCTTGACCGGTACCCTTCATGGATAAATTACAAATTTCGGGTGGCAAGCCACTGAATGGCGAGATCCGAATTTCCGGCGCGAAAAACTCCGCGCTTCCTATTCTGGCCGCTACCCTGCTGGCGGATGAACCCGTTACGGTAGGCAACCTGCCTCACTTGCACGATATCACCACCATGATCGAGTTGCTCGGCCGGATGGGTGTCGAGCTGATGATCGATGAAAAGATGAGCGTGGAAGCCAACGCAACCACCATCAAGCATCTGACGGCCCCTTATGAGCTGGTGAAAACCATGCGGGCCTCGATCCTGGTGCTGGGACCCATGCTGGCCCATTTCGGCCAGGCGGAAGTTTCCCTGCCGGGTGGCTGTGCCATCGGAAGCCGCCCAGTAGACCTGCACTTGCGGGGGCTAGAGGCTATGGGGGCGGAGATTGTAGTGGAGGGCGGCTATATCAAGGCTCGCGCTCCCCAAGGCCTGAAAGGTGCCCATATCTTTTTGGACACGGTCACGGTCACCGGCACCGAAAACCTGCTGATGGCTGCGACCCTGGCCAAGGGCAAGACCATTATCGAAAACGCGGCCCGCGAGCCGGAAGTGGTGGACCTGGCCCAGTGTCTGATTGCCATGGGCGCGGACATCAAAGGGGCGGGCACCTCTACCATTGAGATCAATGGCGTCAAGTCGTTGAAGGGCTGCCACTACAACGTACTGCCGGACCGGGTGGAAACTGGTACTTTCCTGGTAGCCGCGGCCGCCACCCGGGGACGGGTTAAGGTCAAGGATACCCGGGCCGATATTCTGGACGCGGTGTTGCTGAAGCTGGAAGAAGCTGGCGCCCACCTGTCCATCGGGGAAGACTGGATTGAGCTGGACATGAAAGGCAATCGCCCACGGGCGGTCAGCCTGCGTACCGCACCTTATCCGGCATTCCCTACCGACATGCAGGCCCAGTTCGTGGCCATGAATGCCGTGGCCGAGGGCACGGGTACCATTATCGAAACCATTTTCGAAAACCGCTTCATGCACGTTCAGGAAATGTGCCGGATGGGAGCCCAGATCCGTTTGGAAGGGAACACGGCGATTACCGAAGGCGTTGAGCGCCTGACCGGAGCCCCGGTGATGGCTACTGACCTGCGCGCCTCGGCTAGCCTGGTGATTGCGGGTCTGGTGGCAGAAGGCACCACGCTGGTGGATCGCATTTATCACATCGACCGTGGCTACGAGTGCATTGAAGAGAAAATGCAACTGCTCGGCGCTAACATTCGCCGGCTGCCACGCTGATTTCAACAGGTTCTGTTATGCCAGATATGCTGACAATTGCGCTCTCGAAAGGGCGAATCCTTGAGGAAACCCTGCCGCTGTTGGCGCAAGCAGGCATCGAGCCGGCGGAAGATATCAGCCGCAGCCGCAAGCTGATTTTTGAAACCACCCGGCCGGATGTGCAACTGGTGGTGATCCGTGCCACAGATGTGCCCACGTATGTGCAGTATGGCGCTGCCGACATGGGGGTTGCCGGGAAAGACGTGCTGATGGAGCACGGGGCGGAAGGGGTCTACGAGTTGATGGACCTGAAGATTTCCCGCTGCCGGCTGATGACCGCAGCCCCTGTACAGGCCAAGCCCGTACAGGGGCGGATCAAGGTGGCCACCAAGTTCGTGAACCTGGCCAAGCGCTATTACGCAAGCCAGGGCATCCAGGCCGATATCATCAAGCTTTACGGTGCGATGGAATTGGCTCCCTTGATGGGGCTGGCCGATGAAATCGTCGATATCGTGGATACCGGCAACACCCTGCGTGCCAACGGGCTGGAGCCGCGGGCCCTGATCGCCCAGATCAGTTCTCGGTTGGTGGTTAACCGGGCTTCCCTTAAGATGAAGCATACCCGGATCCAGCCCATTCTCGACAAGCTCCAGCTTGCCGTGAACGAGCTCGAGGCGCAGCGCGCCGCATCCCAGAAAGTTTAGATGTTTCTCATGGTAGGAAGATACGCATGACCAGCGAACTCAAGATTAAACGGCTAGCGACAACTGACCCGGATTTCGATGGTCAGCTTGCCCATCTTCTGGCTTGGGATGACGCCGAGGATCATGCGGTCCAGACCACGGTTACCGGCATTCTGCGGGACGTGAAGACCCGAGGCGATGAGGCGGTGCTGGAATATACCCAGCGCTTTGACCAGGTAGAAGCAAGCCGGCTGGCGGATCTGGAAATCTCCCGGGAGAGACTTCAGCAGGCGTTGGAGCGGATTGACTCCAGGCAGCGTGAGGCCTTGGAGAAGGCGGCCCAGCGGATTCGCACCTATCACGAGAAACAGCTCGGAACCTCCTGGACCTACCAGGAAGCGGACGGTACCGTGCTCGGCCAACAAGTGCGTGCGATGGATCGGGTCGGACTCTATGTGCCTGGCGGCAAGGCTGCCTATCCTTCCTCGGTGCTGATGAATGCCATTCCGGCTAAGGTGGCAGGAGTGGGTGAAGTGATCATGGTGGTGCCTACGCCCCGGGGAGAGGTCAACGACCTGGTGCTGTCGGCGGCTGCCATTGCCGGTGTGGATCGTGTCTTTGCCATTGGTGGTGCCCAGGCGGTTGCGGCCTTGGCCTATGGTACGCAAACCGTGCCCCAAGTAGACAAGATCGTGGGCCCGGGCAACATTTATGTGGCCACAGCCAAGAAGATGGTGTTCGGCGTGGTGGGCATTGACATGATTGCCGGCCCTTCCGAAATCCTCGTGGTGTCTGATGGACAAACCGACCCAGACTGGCTGGCGATGGATCTTTTCTCCCAGGCGGAGCATGACGAGGATGCCCAGTCCATTCTGATTGCCACCGATGGGGCGCACCTGGATGCGGTGGAAGCCAGCATCAACCGGCTATTGCCCACTCTGGAGCGTCAGGAGATTGTTCGCAAGTCCCTGGAGCGTCGCGGCGCCCTGATCCTGGTGAAGGACCTGCAGGAAGCTGTGCAAGTGACAAACCGGATTGCGCCGGAGCACTTGGAATTGTCGGTTGAAGATCCCGAGGCCCTGTTGCCGCAGATTCGTCACGCCGGTGCCATCTTTATGGGACGCTATACGGCGGAAGCCGTGGGCGATTACTGTGCAGGGCCCAACCACGTGCTGCCGACCTCGGGTACCGCCCGGTTCTCCTCACCCCTGGGGGTCTATGACTTCCAGAAGCGCTCGTCCATCATCTTCTGCTCGGCGGAGGGAGCAAGCGAGTTGGGTAAGACGGCATCCGTGCTGGCGCGGGGAGAGGGACTCACGGCTCACGCCCGTTCAGCCGAATACCGTATTTTGCCTGGCCAGGGCGAGTAATCACTGCTGTCGCCCGGCTCCCGGGTGACAAACGGGCTTAAAAGAGGCGGTAGCCGGAAGGCGCCGCCTCTTTTGTTTCTCTGCCTATTCCATCTTGAGCGGGCTTTGGAGGGCTTGGGCTCAGGAGGATGAGGTCAAGTCCAGGGGGCGTTCGGTAACCTGGGCGTGCAGTTCCAGGAGCTTGCCCTGTCGATAGATACCCAGGGCGATGGAGTCGCCGGGCTGCATCTGGGCCACCTGCTTGAGGGCGTCGACGGCCCGTTGGATGGGGTGCCCATTGATGCTCAGAATGACATCACCCGGTAAGATGCCCGCAGCTTCTGCCGGACTGTTACGGTGAATGCCCGTAATAATCAGGCCGTTGGTGTGCTCCAGGTTAAAAAACTCCGCTTCCTTGCGCCCCAGTTGGTGCATTTCCACCCCCAGATAGCCCCGGATAACGCGTCCATGCTGGAGCAGGTCCTGCATGATGCGTTGCGCCAACTGCACTGGAATGGCAAAGCCAATTCCCTGGTTGCCTCCTGTGGGGGAAAAAATGGCCGTGTTGATGCCAATCAGCTCTCCTTGGGCATTGACCAGCGCGCCCCCGGAGTTGCCCGGATTGATGGCCGCATCCGTCTGGATGAAATCCTCAAAGGTGGTCAGGCCTAGTTCGCTGCGCCCGGTTGCACTGATGATGCCCTGGGTCACGGTTTGCCCAACTCCGAACGGGTTGCCGATGGCGAGCACCACATCGCCAATGCGCGCCTGGTTGTGTTCGGAAATCTTGATGGCCGGCAAGGGTTGCAGCGGGATATGAAGTAGGGCCAGGTCACTTTCCGGATCGACACCCATGATGGTCGCTCCCACTTCCCGGCCATCCTGCAGGGCGACCCGAATGTCCTTGGCCTGGCGGATCACGTGGTAGTTGGTGAGCACCAAACCCTGTGGGTCCACAATGACCCCGGAACCCAGCCGGGTTTGCAGCCGTTGTGCCGGCCCAGTGCGATCTTGCAACAAGGGCGCGAGCAGGGGGTGGTTCAGCAGCGGGTGCCGGGAAAGCTCGATCTGGTGGGTGGTATAGATATTGACGACGGATGGCGCTGCCCGCTGCACTGCCTGGGTATAGCTAAGTGCGGACGAAGGCGCCGGCTGCTGCAATTGCAGCCATTGCAGGCCAGCGATACCCAGCAAGAGTCCAATCAGGACAGGCCAACGCAGGTAGCGGCACAGGGCCAGCAGTTTCATGCTCAGGTTCAAACGCGGCTCCGGAAACTGGTTTCGTTGCGTGCGAATGTTAACATAGGCGATGAAATTCAGTGAGTCGCCAAGAGGAGAAAGTCGTGGGGGTAACGCTGCGAGAACTGGTGAAAACCGCCAACCAGTGGCTGATGCCCAAGCCGATCCAGGATTACTGTCCCAATGGCCTACAGGTAGAAGGGCGGGAAAGGGTCCACAAGCTGGTCACGGGGGTAACGGCCAGTCAGGCCCTGCTGGATGCAGCCATTGCTGCGGGAGCGGATGCGATTTTGGTGCATCACGGATATTTTTGGAAGAACGAGCCGGCCCAGGTGGTGGGCCTGAAGAAAAAGCGCCTGCAGACCCTGCTTAAGCATGACGTGAGCCTGCTGGCCTACCATCTGCCCCTGGACCTCCATGACGAGCTGGGCAACAACGTGCGCCTGGGGCAGCACCTGGAGTTCAATATCAAAGAGCCTCCGGCCGGGACGGAGACGGGCCTGTTGCGGGTGGGGGAGCTTTCACAGCCCATGACACCCCAGGAACTGGCGGCACATATCGGCCGTTGCCTGGGCAGGATGCCCCAGCATATTGAAGGAGGCCCAGACCGTATCCAGACCATTGCCTGGTGTACCGGAGCAGCCCAGGGCTATATCGACCAAGCGCTGGAGTTGGGGGTGGATGCTTATCTGAGTGGGGAGATTTCCGAACCGACGGTTCATACGGCCCGGGAAGGTGGAATCCACTACTTCGCCGCCGGGCATCACGCTACAGAGCGATATGGCGTGCAGGCACTGGGGCAACGCTTGGCGGAAACCTTTGGCCTGGAGCACCAGTTTATCGACATTGATAATCCGGTTTAGGCCGCTTCAGCTAGTGAAAAACTTTTACTAGAGGCAATGCCAAACGGGAGAGAGTTCAGGCTCTCAGCCTACGCCAAAGTTACCAGTCAACGTAGATACATCCCCCCCTTTCGTAAAGGGGGTAGGGCGTAAAGGGGTGTAGGGGGGATTTCTGCAGAGCACCTCGGTACGCCCTGTACTGGCTGTGTTGGCCTATTGTGAAGTATTGGCTGTACCGGATGTGCTCAATCAAGGCTTGCTATTGCTGTCCAGGCCATAGTCCTCAGCCAGAGTACCCTTTTCTTCGGGCTTTGATTTCGGCGCATAATCCCGCGGCGGCTCCACGACTTCGGCCAGCTCATCGATATCCAGTGTGCTGGTCTGACGGAAGGGCGGCGCCAGGTTGAGGTTGCGCTTAAACTCCACGTCTTCCGCCAGGCGTTCCGAGCTGGCGGCCATATGGGAGATCAGCTCACGGTAGGTGCTGTTGATCTTGCTGAACAAATCCGCTGATTTTGCAAAATGGGCACTGACTTCAGCCTGGTAGCGTTCGTGTTGGGCCTGCAGTTGATCCAGTTGCTGGACCAGGCGCCGATTCCGGGCGGTCTCCGATGAGGTGAGCCGATGGATCAGGGCTCCCAGCACCAGACCTGCCACAAAGCAAAGAATTCCAATAGTGATTTCAGACATGGGCAGCGCATTCCAATGAATAACATTCCAGCGAAGAACCTTTCACTGATTAGAAAGTCCCGTGAATGGCCTTGAGGGGTAGTATAGCGGCTTCATTAGGGGGTTTGCCATGCCTGAAGCCGAGGCGGGCTTGATGAGGGACAAGTCAGCGCGGCTTTTGTGCGGCGGATTTGGCGACAGGCTGAAACATTAGCCTTTGGGGTCATAAACGGGCAAAATATGCCCCCTGTTTTTCGCCACATTGAATCCGCAATCATTATTACGCCTATGACCCCTGTCGAGAAGTACAAGCAAGACCTGCAACGTCCCGATTTCAAATACGATGCGGCCCAGGAAATGGCCGTTTTGAAACTCCAGGATTTGTATGAGCGCCTGATTCGTGACCAGGCGGAGCGACAGCGCGGTGGGCTGACCAAGCTGGCAGCCAAGCTGCGCCGTAAGAAACCGGAACCCGTAAAAGGATTGTATTTTTGGGGCGGCGTCGGGCGCGGCAAGACCTATCTGATGGACACCTTCTACGAAGCGCTTCCCTTCCAAAACAAAATGCGGATGCACTTCCACCGCTTTATGCAGCGAGTTCATCGGGAACTGACCGAGTTGAAGGGTGAGAAAAACCCCCTCGATATCGTCGCAGAACGCTTTGCCCGGGAAACCTGCATTATTTGCTTTGATGAGTTTTTCGTCACCGATATTGGCGACGCCATGATTCTGGCCGGGCTCCTCAAGGAGCTGTTCGCCAATGGCGTGACCCTGGTGTGCACTTCCAACATCGTTCCCGACGGCCTGTATAAGGATGGCTTGCAGCGTGCCCGCTTCCTGCCGGCCATTGAATTGCTCAAGACCCATACGGAAGTGGTCAATGTGGACAGCGGCGTGGACTATCGACTGCGCTCCCTGACCCAGGCAGAGCTGTTTCACTTTCCCTTGACCGAACAGGCCCACCAGAATCTGCTGCAGGCCTATGACCGGCTGGCCGTGGAAGCCGGTGTCCATGGGGTGAGCCTGGAGGTGAACGGCCGCAAGCTCAAGGCCGTGAGACGTTCCGACGACGTGGTCTGGTTCGAGTTCGACGAGCTTTGCGATGGTCCCCGCAGCCAGAACGACTATATTGAGCTGGCCCGTGAATTCCATGCGGTGATCATCAGCAATGTGCCGGTGATGGGAGGGGATAAGGACGACCAGGCGCGCCGCTTCATCAACCTGATCGACGAGTTCTATGACCGCAACGTGAAAGTGATCATCTCCGCCGAAGCGCCGATTCTGGAACTCTATGCCGGCGGCAAGCTCAATTTTGAATTTGAGCGGACCCAAAGCCGCCTTCTGGAGATGCAGTCCGAGGAGTATCTGGCCGCACCCCATCGGCTGTGATCCACACCCCATAGAAAAGGCCCGCCTTCACCGAGTGAAGAGCGGGCCTTTCTTTTGGTACCTTTGGCCGGGGCGGGAGCCTCAGCCCCCGCCACCTGGCCGCCGTCTTTAGAGCATCTCAATGGCAACTGCAGTTGCTTCGCCGCCGCCGATACACAGGGAGGCGATGCCGCGCTTTTTGCCATACTGCTTCAGGGCATACATCAGGCTGATGATAATGCGCGAGCCGGTAGAGCCCACCGGATGGCCCTGGGCACAGGCGCCGCCGTGTACGTTCACCTTGGCCGGATCCAGATCCAGCTCCTGCATGGCCAGCATGGTCACCATGGCAAAGGCTTCGTTGATTTCGAACAGGTCCACGTCTTCTTTTTTCCAGCCGGTCTTCTCCAGCAGCTTCTGGATCGAGCCAATGGGCGCCAGGGTAAACTCGCTGGGATCTTGGGACTGGGTGGCATGGCCCACAATCCGCGCCATCGGCTTGATGCCGCGTTTTTCAGCCTCACGGGCACTCATCAGCACCAGGGCAGAGGCGCCGTCGGAAATGGAACTGGAGTTGGCGGCGGTAATGGTGCCGTCTTTCTTAAAGGCCGGACGCAAGGTCGGGATTTTTTCGATATTGGCATTGCCCGGTTGCTCGTCATCTTTGACAACCACTTCGCCTTTGCGGGTCTGAATGGTGACCGGTACGGTTTCCGCCGCCAGGCTGCCGTTGGCAATCGCCTGCTGAGCGCGGGTCAGGGACATAATGGCGTATTCGTCCATCTGCTCCCGGGTCAGGTTGAAGCGGTCAGCGACTTCCTGGGCGAAGGAGCCCATCAGACGGCCGGTTTTGGCGTCTTCCAGGCCATCCAGGAACATGTGGTCCTTGATTTCCCCGTGGCCCATGCGCAGTCCGCTACGGGCTTTTTCCAGCACATAGGGGGCATTGGACATGCTTTCCATACCGCCGGCGATCATGATGTCGTTGGTGCCGGCCTTGATCAGGTCATGGGCCAGCATGGTGGCCTTCATGCCGGAGCCGCACAGTTTGTTGATGGTGGTTGCGCCAGTGGAGGAAGGCAGGCCGGCGTTGAGCATGGCCTGGCGGGCCGGGCCTTGTTTCAGGCCGGCGGGCAATACGCAGCCCATGATGACTTCTTGAATATCTTCCGGCTGCAAGTTGGCCCGCTTAACGGCTTCTGCAATGGCAATAGTTCCCAGGTCGACAGCGCTAACGCTGCTGAGGCTGCCCTGGAACCCGCCCATGGGTGTACGGGCACCATCCACAATGACGACATAATCCGAGCTCATGAACTCTTTCCCCTATGTAAGTAAGAACAGTGAGTGACACAAAAAGGTGGCCTATTTTAGCTTGTCCCGTCACCGAGGCATACCATGGCTTTGGCAAGAGTCGGCATGAATACGGATTGACTGGCGGAAGAAAATCGTGACGAAGTGGTGCAACTCAAAATTAGCGTCTATAGTGAGTTAGAACTAGGTTTAGTTGTACTGGTACTGAACGAGGAAGTTTGTGACCCCCTACCAACAGAAGAATAAAATCCAAGACCCAGAATAAGAATGACCAGGCAGGGATGCTGTCTGGTATTTGTGCACGTCTAAATAATGGTCTCGTCGTGAGTGCGACCTATCAGTAATAAGTAACGGAGTGGCGTTCGATGACAAAAAAAACACAACGATGGCACAAACTGGCTAAATTGCCGCTAGTTGCAGCGATTGCAGCCTCTGTGTCTGCCCCTGCTCATGCCTTCCAATTCTATCTTGGTGAAATTGAAGGTTCCCTGGATACGACACTAAGTGCAGGCGCAAGCTGGCGGGTTGCCAAACGGGATACGAACCAGCTGGCGCAGGGGAACATCGGACCCGGTCTGAAAGGCTCCACTATAGGAAGCTCCACCAACAACACCGATGACGGTAACTGGAACTTCAAGCGGGGTGAAACCTTCTCCAAGATCGTCAAGGGTACAACGGAATTGGCGCTCTCCTACCAGGACTATGGTGCCTTCGTTCGCGGTCGTTACTTCTATGACTTTGAGTTGATGGATGAAGGACGTGCCAAAGATAACAATGGTATTTCCCGCCCCCTCAATGACGACGCCCTGGACCAGGCCGGTGCTGATATCGAGCTGATGGACGCCTATGTCTATGGCCATTTCGAACTCGGCGAAATGCCCCTGAACGCCCGTCTTGGCCGCCAGGTGGTGAGCTGGGGGGAGAGTACCTTTATCCAGGGCGGTATCAACACCATCAACCCGGCAGACGTTTCAGCCCTGCGTGCGCCGGGTGCCGAGATCAAGGATATCCTGTTGCCCGTCAACATGGTCTACGCCTCTCTGGGGGTGACCACCGACATATCCATTGAAGCCTTCTACCAGCTGGAATGGGAAAAGACTGAAATCGATCCCTGTGGAACTTTCTTCTCCACCCTGGACTTCGTTGCGGATGGCTGTGGACCTGTACTCTTGGCGGGCCAGAACCCGGACTGGAAAGCCTATGAAATGGGCATGTATGCCCAGCGCCTGGGCGACCGGGAGCCGGATGACAAAGGCCAGTACGGTATTGCTGTGCGCTGGTTCACCCCCAATGGATCTGAGTTGGGCTTCTACCACATCAACTACCATAGCCGGTTGCCGGTGGTCAGCGGTGTGATCGGAGAAAGCGCCAGCGATATGCCGGAATACTTCATTGAGTTCCCGGAAGATATCAAACTCTACGGCATCAGCTTCGCCACGACGGCGGACTCCCTGGGCCTGTCCATTGGCGGTGAAATCAGCCATCGCCGTGGTACGCCGCTTTCCTGGAACCCCTTCGAGCTGATCTATGGTGGCGTTGAAGGCTATCAGGCCGTCAGTAAGCTGTACCGGCAGCGCACAGGTGGTGCCGCGCCTGGAGCTCTGCGTGGTCAAGAGGCGCAAGGGTGGGACCGCTACAATGTGACCCAGGCGCAAGTCACCTTTATCCGGTTCTTCGAACAGGTTCTGGGCGCGAGCCGTCTGAGCTTTGTGGGTGAGGTGGGCGCAACCTATGTCCACGATCTTCCCAGCCTGGATGAAGCCGCCTATGGCCGTTCCTCAGCCTTCGGTATCGGCAAGTTCGACCCGGTCGGAGGTATGACTTGTGAAGCCATCAATAACAACCCCAAATTCTGTACGAACGAAGGTTTCACCACGTCGTTCTCCTGGGGCTACCGTGCCCGGTTTGCGCTGGATTACAACGACGTATTTGCAGGCGTGAACCTGACCCCGATGCTGTCCTTGTCCCATGACGTGAAAGGCTATGCTCCGGAACCGGGCGGCGCCTTCGTGGAAGGGGCCAAGTCCGTTGGTCTGTCTGTGCGTGCTGAGTACATGAACCAATACACCGCAGAGGTGGGTTACACCAACTTCTTCGGCGGTAAGCCTTACAACCTGATGAATGACCGTGACTATGTGTCAGCCAGTGTCAGTGTTTCTTTCTAATAACAACGAATGTCTAATCGGTCTGTTTAGGTGAACTTGATGAAACTACGAAAACTATTGTTGACCGGCAGTGTCATGGCGTTGTCTTGGATGTCGGCCAGTGCATTTGCGGCGGTATCGGCAGAGGAAGCCGCCAAGCTGGGTAAGGAACTGACACCCGTAGGCGCCGAGAGAGCCGGGAATGGCGGTGCCATTCCCGAGTGGACTGGCGGGCTGACCGAGATTCCCGCAGGCTACAAGAACGACGGCAAGTATGTGAATCCGTTTCCGGATGACAAGCCGCTGTTCATCATTACCCACAAGAATGCGGAGCAGTACAAGGAAAACCTGACGCCGGGGCAGCTGGCGTTGCTGGCCAAGTATCCGGATACCTATAAGATCCCGGTATACCAGACCCGGCGTACCGCTTCTTTCCCGCAAAAGGTCTATGACATCGCCAAGCAGAACGCCACCACAGTGGAGCTGGCGGCAGGCGGTAACGGGCTGGTTAACTACCAGGAATCTTTCCCGTTCCCGATTCTGAGCGGTGACGACAACACCAAAGGGCTGCAGGTAATCTGGAACCATATTGGTCGCTATGTGGGTGATGCCATTGAGCGGACGATCGTCCAGGTCACGCCGCTTCCCAATGGTAGCTACTCACCGGTGCGTTTTAAGGAAGAGATCGTTTCCCAGCCGGCGCTGACGGATTTCAATCCGAACGAGGAGCGCAATATCCTGTACTACTTCAAACAGGCTATTGTTTCTCCGGCCCGTCTGGCGGGTAACGTGCTACTGGTGCATGAAACCATCAACCAGGTGGAAGAGCCTCGGATGGCCTGGATCTACAACTCCGGCCAACGCCGTGTGCGCCGCGCACCCCAGGTGGCCTATGACGGACCGGGTACCGCAGCGGATGGTATGCGTACCAGTGACAACTTCGATATGTTCAACGGTGCTCCGGACCGCTACAACTGGAAGCTGCTGGGCAAGAAGGAAATTTACATTCCCTACAACTCCTATGAACTGTCCAGTCCCAAGTACAAGTATGACGATATCGTGAAGCCGGGCCACCTGAACCAGGATCTGACTCGCTATGAGCTGCACCGGGTGTGGGTCGTAGAGGCGACTCTGAAGGAAGGTCAGCGTCACGTGTACGGCAAGCGGGTGTTCTATGTGGACGAAGACACCTGGCAAGCGGCGGAAATCGACCACTATGATGGCCGCGGCGAGCTATGGCGTGTAGCGGAAGGCCATACCATCAACTACTACGATGCCAAGGTGAACCGCCTGACGGTGGAAACCCTGTATGACCTTCTGTCTGGCCGCTATCTGGCACTGGGCCTGACCAACGAAGAGCAGCCGGGCACGATCCGCTTCGGCACCAAGCGCTCCAAGGCGGACTTCACGCCGGCGGCACTGCGCCAGGCAGGTGTTCGCTAAGACCTGAACTCTGGTTTAGGTTCAAAAGCCGATGGGGAAACCCATCGGCTTTTTTGTTTGGATGGTCAAGGGGAGGGGAGTATGTCTTGTTATGTGGTAAGTGGACATTAACTCCTCTCCCGAGAGGGAGAGGGAGAGGGAGAGGGAGAGAGCTGTTTGGGGCTAGGCCGTATTCTTCGAAAAGCCGGCGTTCCCTGCTGGTCACACTGCAGCTAGAGCAATAGGAAGCATTGGCAGACGGGATTTCTACTCCCCTCTCCCAACTGGGGAGAGGGGCTGGGGGTGAGGGCCGGTTGTCGCAGACCAACCTGAGTTTTCGGAATTGCCCGAAAACTTGCGCCCTCTCCCTACGCGGAGCGCCCTAACCCTCTTCCCAGCGGGAGAGGGAACTGTTCGGTGCCTGACAGTATCAGGCAGGTTCAAAACGCCCGGCGCTTCCCTCAGCTAGCACTAGCTCCCTGTACCGGCTGGACTGAAGCCACCTTGTAACGCTGCTCCAGCTCTTCGATCAGCTGATCCTTGCGTTCCCAAAGCTCACCTACCCAGCGCTGGAACTCTTCCCGGAACTGGGCGTCTTCCTGGTAGTCCTTGCCCAGGAAATGCTTGGGAATTTCCAGGGCCTCGATACGAACCACAACCTTCTGGATTTCCCCAGAGAGCAGGCCCCAGAATCCATGGGCGCCACCGGGGTAGTAGATGGTGATGTTGAGCAGGGTATGGAGCTGCTCGCCCATGGCACCCAGCACAAAGGCTGCACCGCCGGCCTTGGGTTTTAGCAGGTGTTTGTAGGGGGACTGCTGATTGCGGTGTTTCTCTGGCGTGAAGCGCGTGCCTTCCATGAAGTTGAACACGGTTACCGGAGTGTATTTGAATTTTTCGCAGGCCTTGCGGGTAGTTTCCAAGTCCTTGCCTTTAAGGCTGGGGTTCTTCTCGATCTCCTCTTTGGTGTAGCGCTTCATAAAGGGGAAGTCCAAGGCCCACCAGGCAATTCCAATCAGTGGCACCCAGATCAGCTCTTGTTTCAGGAAGAACTTCAGCATGGGGATTTGGCGCTTCATGACATACTGGATAACGGGAATATCCGCCCAGGATTGGTGGTTACAGGTCACCAGGTACCAGTGCTCCGGCGACAGTCCCTCGAGTCCTTCCACGTCCCACTCAATGCGGTGCAGGAGCCGCAGGGTCACATTGTTGAACCCGATCCAAAGCGTGTTGCAGATAAAAATGAGAACAATGGTGCAGAACTTGCGCCAGCCATCCAGCGGAATGATCAGCTTCAAGATGGCGAACAACAGGACAAAGGGAAACAGAACCAGCGTATTGATGGTAATCATCAAGATCGCGAGTACCCCGCGCAGCCACTTGGGCAAAAAGCTCAGCATGATGCAAGATCCTTATCTGGGCATAAAGTGATAGGTTGGGTCATCCAATAAAATGCGAGGTCAAGGTGTCGACGACTGAGGCGGGAAGGCCTGGGATTCGTCTGCTTGACCGAACAGTGCTTGGGCCTGGGCGTTGGCTTTTGCTTTGATCTCCGGTGTGACATGCCGTGCCAGGGTGGTGAGGGCGGCTGCCATGACCGCGAGATCGTCCGTATATCCCAGCACGGGCGTAAGGTCCGGAATGCCGTCCACCAGGCTAATGAAGTAGCCCAGTGCGCCATAGATAGCTGTTTTACACCAGGTCGGTGTCTCTGGCGCCCGCGCCGTGTAGTAGAGCGTCAATGCCCGTTCAACGACTTCCATGCCTGCCTTGCGGCAATACCGTTTCAGCGTCCATTGAAGGCGCTTGGTACTGTACTTGGTGGCGTATCGTTGGGTGTCGTGATGCATAATGGCAATCCTGTTGGACTCGATGGGCTGCAAGGCCACCTGGGCAGTGGCGCAGGCTGGTGGGATCCTGCCTGGACCTGGCATTTCTTCCTGTAACTGACCTCCGTTTCAGTATCTTACAACTGTTTCTGTGTCGGAAGTCAGTCCGACACAGAAACTGCGGGCCTATTCTAAGAGTTTGGGGGCAGGGTCTCAATGATGCTGGGCTTACAGCTGTACCGGTGTGTGCGGCCATAAACGTGGGGATGTTGTCCTAATCTTCCAGCTCGGTGGATCAAGATCAGGAACAGCTGTACGGCTTTTGTGCGGATCGGGCAGCCCTGGCAGGGCTGCGTGTCAGCAGAACGCCGAAGGGCTTAGTTGCTGCTGGCTTGGCTGACCCAGGTATCAGCAACCAGAGGCTCATCCAGGTGGGCCAGGTCGTTGTAACGGATCATGGACTGGATCTGGTGGATGTAGGCCTGGCCTCGTTCGGAATAGCGGATCAGGCCTTCGGCGAGCTGCTCGCCCCGGATCGGCTCGTTGCCGAGGCGGGCCTGTTCCCGGTACTTGCGGAAACTGTGGTAGCTGTCGTGGCGGTTGAGGTTGGTCATGTAGCCCAAAATGGCGTCATAGGGGGACTGGAAACGGGCTATTTCATGACGGGCACCGGGATTTCGCCGGCTGGGAACGATACCGCAACCCGACGCATAGCAATATTCACCGAACAGGTTATTGCCCTCCCGGGCGAAGCGGGAGGTGCCCCAGCCTGACTCGGTGGCGGCTTGTGCCAGGACGAGCGACGGCGGAACAATATCCACCCGGCGCAGCAGGGTGTTAAAAAACTCCGTATCGAAGCCATTATCGGCCGGCACCCGGTAGTGCTCTGCAACCAGGGCCAACCAGAGGGCATCTGCCGTGGACAGCTTCTGGAGGGGGATTTGCTCCTGGATGGACCGGATGCGTTCCCGGGCAGCCAGGATTTCCTGGTTGGCATGGTGGATCAGAGGCAAGAGAAACTGGAAAAAGGCCTCTTTGCGCTTCTGGACATCCTGAATTTGGGCAAAGTCTGGCAAGGGCGCACGCAGGTTGATCGACGGAGCGCTGGCCTGCTTCAGGGCCGCTTTCTGTTTGGCGATGTTTTCTACCGGCAGCCTGGCAAAGAAGAAAAATGCGGCGATCAGTATCAAGATGACCCCGGCGGCAATTTTGCCGGCCAGCGGCTGGGAGGAAGGGGCTTTGCCTGATAGTGTATGTCGGGCCTGCATGTATTGCTCCATCGGACAGATGATGAGAGTTTACTCATTTAAGGCGCATAATCGGAGCGTTTGGCACAAATTGATACAAATTGGTTGAGAGGGGAGTGCGCATGAAGTGGGTGATTCTGCCCGGCAAGGCTGTCATGCTCCTGTTTTGGCTGGCGGAGCTGGCCAATCTTTTCAAGCTGGTTTCGCCACCCTGGGATGGAGTTCTGCACACAGCCGTTATTGTGGTGCTGGCGGTTCACCTGGTGGGGGCGACGCTCTTTACCCGGGCCTATGCAGCACTGCTTTTGGAGCCCAAGCTGCACAAGATGCTGATCATGTTCTTCGGCGTGTTCCACTGGCTGGACTTGCGCCAGAAGGGCCGGTTGCGGCGGCCGATAGGGTGAGGTCAAAGAGGCCTCATCCGCTTCGGGGCCGTATCCCGAAGACCTTCAGCGGGCAGGAAGGCTGTCTAAACCAGTGCTTCGTTTTTCAGGTAATTGTCCAAAAGCCGGTAAGCTTCCTTGGCAGGGATTGCCGGGCTGAAGTAGTACCCCTGCACCTCATTGCATCCCAAGGCCTGTAGGTATTCCATTTGGGCCGCGGTTTCCACACCTTCGGCAATGATGTTCATCCGCAGTCCCTTGGCCATGGAGATAATGGCATTGACGATACAGGCCTCATCCTCATGGTGCTTGATGTCGGTGACGAAGCTGCGGTCGATTTTCAGGGTGTGAATGGGCAGCTTTTGCAGATAGGCCAAGGAAGAATAGCCGGTACCAAAGTCATCGATGGCAATGCTCACGCCTTGCTCTGACAGCTTATTCAGCTTTTGGTTGATGACTTCCAGGTCGGCCATGATGACGTTTTCAGTCAGCTCGATTTCCAGGTTTTCCGGCGGAAAGTCGCACTCTTTCAGGATGTTGAGCAGGTTGCTGACAAACCGGGGGTGTTCCACCAGCGACGGGGAGAAGTTTACTGCCAGGCGGATGAACGGGTAGCCGGACTTGATCCACTGGCGTACTTCCCGGCAGGCGGTGCGCAACACCCAGTCGCTGAGGTGATCGATCAGCCGGGTCTCCTCCGCCAGGGGAATAAACTCGCCGGGTGCAACCAGGCCCCGGGTGGGATGATTCCAGCGAATCAGCGCCTCCACTCCCACGATCCGCCCCGTGCGGGCGCAAATCTGGGGCTGGTAATGGAGCTCAAACTCGCCTTTCTCCAAGGCCCGGCGCAGGTCGCGCTCCATCTGAAGGCGATTGGAGCTGCACAGGTTCATGCTCTCACTATAGAACTGGAAGTCGTCCTTGCCCCGCTCCTTGACGTGATACATGGCAATATCGGCGTTCTGGATCAATTGCTCCAGCGTCTCGCCCGCCTCGGGGTACATGGCGATGCCAATGGAGGCTCCCACAAACACCTCATGCTCGCCGAGCATGATGGGGGCCTTGAGTACCTGGAGCACTTTCTGGGCCACGGAGCGGGCCTCTTCCCTGCCGCTGGGGCCGGGCAGGAGCAGGGTGAACTCGTCTCCGCCAAAGCGGGAGAGGGTATCCCCTTGGCGCAGACAGGTTTCCAGGCGGTGGGCGACGGTCTGTAACAGGCGGTCGCCCATGGCATGCCCGAGAGTGTCGTTGACCACCTTGAAGCGGTCCAGGTCGAGGAACATCACCGCCAGGGAATGGTTGTTACGCTTGGCCTGGGCCAAGGCCAGGGATAGGCGATCCTTGAACAGGGAACGGTTGGGTAGGCGAGTCAACAGGTCGTGATAGGCCTGGAAGTTGATGAATTCTTCCGCCTCTTTCCGTTCCGAAATATCCCGTGCCGTTCCATAGGTGCCAATAAAGCGCCGGTTTGAGAGCGCACTGGGATTGTCGGAAGAGATCACGCGGATTCCTTGCTCGTTGCTCTCAATGGGGAAAACGGTGATCTCGAAGTAGCGTCGGGCGCCGGGCTCTCCATACGCGCGCAGCCGCAGCTCCATGCTCCTGGGCGCCTGCTTGCTGGCGGGGCGCTCCCCGAAAATATACCGGGCCCGCTCCAGGTCTTGTGGATCGACCAGCTGCCAGCAAGGTTGCCCCAGTAGCTTTTCCTTGGGGTAGCCAAGCAGGGTTTCCACTTTGTTGTTCAGGAAGGTGAAGCGGCCCTCCCGGTCCAGGATGAAGACGATATCGGGAGAGCTGTTGACGATATAGCGGTGCAGCTCTTCGGACTTCTGCAAACGGGCCTGCATGGAGTCATTCAGTTTTTCCAGCAGTTTCTTGCGGAGCACCTTTTCAACGGTGGCGAAGAGTTCTTCGGGGGCGTAGGGCTTTTTCAGGTAATCATAGGCGCCAAGCCGTAATGCCTCGGTAACCGCCGAGAAACTGGACTCGCCGCTGATAACGATGGCCGCCGTGCGGATCTCGTTCTCCAGCATGAAACGCATGACATCGTGGCCGCTCAGGTCCGCCATGCGCAGGTCCAGCAAGACCAGGTCATAGGGCTGTTTGAGAAGCCGGATGCAGGCGTTTTTGCCGCCCAGGGCCGTATCCACCTGGTATTGGTTGGCTTCCATCAGGGATTTCAGGCTTTGCAGCAAACGAGGTTCGTCATCCACGATCAGGATGCGAGCTTTATGGATGTCGACTTTATCCCCGGCAGAGCTGTCATTCCACATGACGTTCAGTCCCAGTTTTGCAGTAAGTCAGGTTAATGGGAGTGTTCATGGTTTCTTATAGTTATTCCCGGGTGCCTCGTCGGCCGCGGCCAGCCTGCGAGGCACCAGAAGTTGGAATTGGGTTCCCTGGCCCGAGGAGCGGCAGCTGATAAAGCCCCCCAGGCCCTGCATCAGGTTACGCACGATACTCAGTCCCAGACCGCCATGCCCTGAGCCTTTGGTGCTGTGGCCCGGCTCGTAGAGGTGCTCCAGGATCTCCGGGGGCAGGCCCGGGCCGTTATCGTTGACTTGGATCTCGATAAAAGGCTGGCCATTGAAGTTAATGCCATCACGGGTCAGGATCCGGACTTCCCCATGGGGTGGCAGGGCTTCTGCGGCATTTTTCAAGAGATTGGTCAGGGCCTGGCGCAGGGCCGCCCCATCAGCCTCGATGGCGGGCAGGTTTGCATCGCAATCCAGGTGGCATCGGATCGACTTGACGCTGAACAGGGAGTTCTCAAACAGTCGCACCATTTGCTGGATGAGCTGGTTGATCTGTACCGTACCGGTCGCTGTCTTGGCCGGTGATGCCTGGGACAGGTTCAGCAGGATGCGCGCTGTGCGGTCCAGTTCCTCCCGAATGACGTCCAAATCCTGTTGCGCCTCATGCTCCTGGTCCAGCTTGTAGGCCAGAACTTCCAGGTAGTTGCGGATAATGGCCAGGGGATTGTTGGCTTCGTGCACCGCCTCGCGAATGTTATGCTGCCATTGTGCCTGGAGCCCGCCCTGGTCTTGGAGGGCCGGCGCGGAAGCTTGAAGAAGTGTCCAGGTACGGGCCACTTCGGTGCCAAAGAGTTGGAATAAACGTTGTCTATTGGCATCCAGCGGCTGGTTCAGCCCCAATACCAAAACTCCTCGGCGTTGCTCATTGATCACCAGCGGAATGCAGCAAAAGCCCGGTGTCTGCAGAAGGGCCAGCACCCGCTTTTCAATGGCGGCGGTCGGCTCCGGTGCCTGGCCCGGCCACCAGTGGGTCACCGTCTCCTGAAGAGCGGCATCACCAATGCAGTTGTGTCCAGGGAGTAGGGCGGTTTTCAGCTCCAGGTCGGGTTGCTGTGCCATGGGGCGACAGACCAGTTCTGGCTGGTTGTGCTCGGCCAGAAACAGCAAGCTGTGTGGGGAATGAAACAGAATCTCGGCGGCGTGCTGGACGCGGGTCCAGGTGTCTGGAGTGGAGGCCGTATCCAGTAGATGGGCCCGGCTCATTTGCAGGAGGCTGGCGATTTGCACTTCCTCCACCAGCTCTTCCTGCTTACGTCTAGTGCTGCCGTCTTGATGGATCTGGAAGCGCTCTGCCAGTTCTTCCACCTCAATCAGGATGCGTTTGCCAATCTCGCGCACCAGCGGTGGCATCAGGCCAAACAGAGCATCTGCAATCAGTAATTCAGTTTCTTGGGGGGCCGCGTTCGTCGCCAGGATGCCGGACAGGTGGATCAGCTTGGTCAGGTGCTGGGCATCCATGATCTGGCGTGTGGGGCTGTGATGGTGGCGCACCGCATCCACCAGCGTTGCATCAAGCTTCCAAACGCTGGCCAGCCAGGCACCGGCCTCGGTGTGGTCGGTTCCGAATTCGGCCCGTTCCAAGGCAATTGGGTCCTGATGTTGACCAAGTTCTCTCAACTTGAAGTAGCGGTCACCAAAATGGACGCCCATTACCAGCTCCCCGATATTGTGGATCAGGCCGGCCAGATAGGCCTCCTCCGGATAGGGATAGCTGGTGAGCGTGGCAAAGGACTTGGCATAGAGGGCTGCTGTCAGGGAGCGTCGCCAAAACTCTTCCAAATACCCTGCAGGTGTATCCGGGAAACGGTTGAAGACCTGCTGCATGGAGAGCGTAATGACGATAGTC
>Ga0209075_1000697_pt1 | contig 32608 bp, 27 predicted proteins | sample Stecom2011_FD_187523 | JGI IMG/M metagenome (GOLD analysis project Ga0209075, IMG submission 187523) | Agricultural soil microbial communities from Utah to study Nitrogen management - Steer compost 2011 (SPAdes) (version 2) | ecosystem: Environmental > Terrestrial > Soil > Agricultural land...
GCCGGGCGGGTAGTAATCCCCTCATGCTCGAACCACATGCCATCGGCAAAGGCGCGGACATATTCTTCATCAACAGGCTTTTCCAGGGTCACCCGATAGCGCTTGCCAACACCGTTTTGCGGTGCACTGAGCTGACGCGACCAATCACCGTTATTGGTCAGCAGTAACAGTCCGGTGGTATTGAAGTCGAGCCGGCCGGCGATATGCAGATCATCGACATCCTGCTCATCAAGCAGATCAAGCACCGTGCGGTGCTTGCTGTCCCGGGTGGCACTGACCACTCCCGCCGGCTTGTTGAGCATCAGATAGCGGGCCTGTTTGGCTTGCAGCAGCTGGGCATCCAGCTGAACTCGTGAGAACGGGCCAACGCGCTGCTGACCGCTCCGGGTCACCGCGTCGTCGACCTGAACCCGGCCGGCCGCCAGCAGATGCTGGACTTCTCGCCTGCTCTGGCCAAGGCACTGACTGAGGAAGCGGTCGAGCCGTGCGTGTTTCGATCGCATCGTTTCACCGCTCAGCTGACAGCAACATCCGCATCGCTCTCAATCTGCACTCCCAGACCATGAATCACGCCCGCCAGCATCTGATACTGGCCGACCAGAAACAACAGCTCAATACGACTTTTTTCATCAAACCAGGGCATCAGTGAACGATGGGTTGCGATGCTCAACATCCCGTCGAGAACGACCTCATCACAGGCGCGCAACAGTATTTCAATGCGGGCGTCGCGAGCCGCCTCCGGGCCTTCAGTCACAGCCAGAATTTCCGCATCGGTCAAACCTGCCTGACGGCCAATCACGACATGCTGATTCCACTCGTAGTGGCAGCGAGTCAGCCATGCCACTCGCAGGATTACCCGCTCGACATCACAACGATCCAACCGCCCGTAAGGCATCAGGCGGGACGCGTAGATCAGCCAGGGAAAGAACAGCAACGGGTGTCGTGACAAGGTCAGAAAAAGATTCGTTGCACGAACACCATGGCCACTGCCGAGCAAGCCGACAAAGTAACGGCGCAGGCGGCCTGTTCCGCGCGGGGCCGGCTCAATCACAGGCTTCAAAGGACCCCGCCAACCTGCTTCCGGAGCGACCTGCAAAGGATCCGGCACCGCAGAATATCTATTCATGGCTGGCTCCCGCTGCAGTAGTAGGCAGTAAGGATGGTTCGCTCAACACATCAATGGCCTCACGCCAGCAAGCCACTATCTCGGCGTAGCCTTCAGACGGCTGCACGCCGATGTCAGCCAGACTGTCGATCCGTGTCTTCAGGGCCAGATCCGCATAGCAGGGCTTTGCGCCCAGCAGGTATCCACTGCCGGCAATACGCGCACATACAGCATTCATTTTCTTCTCCAACCGCCTCTCCGCATTCCGCTCGCCCAGATCAACCCGTAAACTTCCATCCAGCACGCTGGCAAGAAAATCCCGCGCCTCCGGACCAACATCACTCGCCACCCAGCCGTGCATATTGTCTGCGTTGACGCCGAAGGATTGCAGATAAGGCCTGACCTTGCGCAACCACATTAATGGCTGGGCCTCCTTGTGCATGGCGGCATCAAACGCCAGCCACATGCGCATGCGTGCCAGACTCAAGGCATCGTCCGGCAACCAGAATCCGGCCATTTCTCTGGCTCCGGCAATGGTCATCACCGCCTCCGCCGCCTGAGCCTCATCGGCCAGATACTGTTTGCCGATTTTCAGCAGCGGCAGAGTTGCACCCGGATACAGGTTGCAGAATGTCGCACTGACATGTTCCATCCGGGCGATATCAACTGAATGGAAGCTGAACGGCAACTGCAGCGCGTTAAGCAACTGATGCAGGCGAACCGTCTCCGGCTGCCACATATTGCCCCACAGGATAATGTCGCCGGAGAGAGCGGCTCGCTTCCGTACGGCAGGGCTTCTGATACTCTCCTGATTCGCTGCGGCAATGACCTGCTCAAGCGGACCCAGTCGCTGTAGTAACGGCGGCTGGGCAGGTGCGGAACGTTCTTTGGCGCGCGTCATGATTGCGCCGACCACATTCAACATCCATTGCACAGGAAGCGCCTGCTGCTCCCGGGCCGGCAATACCCTGCGCAACCAGGGCAGCAACGGCGAACGCGACAAACGGGACAATGCCTTGTCCTGATCGGTAAGCGTCTGCCGGAAGCTGAACCTCTGGCTCATTCTCTGCAACCAGTCGCGGGTATGCGGATAACGTTGTTCACTAATGGCCAGACCAATCCATGGATACATGCTGATCCGCGGATACAGGGAAATTTCCGCCTGACTGAACTGATCACTCACCAGAAAGCCGGTTTCGGCCAGAGCCACTTCAACCCGATCTAGCCATGCCAGCAGATTTTTCTCCAACCGCCGCTCTTCGGCTGCATCAATCACCGCCAGAGACCAGACCTTCTCTTCCCACTCAAGATCCGCCGGATCCGAAGTCACCATACGGACCTTATCCAGCGCTTGTTCCAGAGTTTGAGTCAGACGCAGTATCGGCCCCATCAGACGCTGGTACATCAGCGGGCGAAAATCCCGCGCCATGGCTTGCTCCGCCGCCTGCCATTCACGCACTGCCTGCAACTGTGCCGCGTCATCAGGATACAAGCGGTGCTGCGGGAACACGTCATCCAGATACCGGGTAATGACATTGGATTCCCACAGCACCTGGCCATTATGAACCAGCGTCGGCACCAGGCCGTTGGGATTAATCTGCAGATAGGCCGGATGCCGTTGCTCCATCCGCGACAGATCGATATGCACATCGCTCCAGTCGATACCCTTTTCAATCAGGGTAATCTGCACCCGCCGGGAACAGGGAGATCCCGGGTAGTGACACAGAAACAGACTGTCCCCGTGGCTGGCGTTACTCATGAGCTCCGCTCATCAACAATGCGATTACGCTGGACGCCGAGATCAACTACGCCGTCCGGGCTGGCAATCCGTGTCTCGACCAGATCACCAGCTTTCAGGTAAGGGCGGCCAGCCTGCACTTTCATGAATACATCCCACTTTTTCTTTTCCGGGATCAGAGCGCCAAGCTTTTGCATAAAGGGTGACGGGATGGACAGTGCACAGCCTGCAGGGGTACCCGTGGCAAGCAAATCTCCCGGATTAAAATCCTGCACACCGGACAGCTCAGTCAGGGTTTCCGCCGGCTTGAATACCAGATTGGCAGTGGAGTCCTGTTGCCGGATTTCGCCATTGACGCTCAGACTCAGATTGAGGTCGGCGAGGTAGCGCATCTCGCCCGGCTGCAGAAGTCGCAGTATTGGTCCCACCGGGCCGAAGGTGCGAAAGCTCTTGCCCTTGTAGAACTGGAACTCCGGGATCTGTATATCGCGGGCGGAATAATCATTCACGATCACCACTGCAGCGACATAGTCCGCCAGGTTTGCCGAGGTCACTTTGATCGATTGTGAAATAGCACGTTTGATAATCAGACCAAGTTCGACCTCGTAATCAAGGAAGCGTACCCGCGCCGGCTTGATCACATCGCTATCGGCCGGGACGATACAGCTGGAGGCCTTGCGAAAGATCATGTTGTAACCTTTTGCATCCGGGTCCATGCCGGACTCGATCATGTGCTGACGGTAATTCGCCCCCTGACAAACAAACTGCTGGTTACGGGTAACAGGGGACAGCAGGGTTACTTCTGAGAGCGGCACTGTCTTGTCCTCAACGGGCAGGACATTGTTGTTCTCGTCAGCGAAGCGGATCAGCTCGGCAGTACTATCGAACTGATTCTGCAATGGAGCGATGGCGTCCCCGGTCAACAGCCCCCAGGCGATGGCATTACCGGATTGATATCGAACTACGTTCAGATTCATGGTTTTCTCCGTATTGGCTGAAGTGCTGGTGGCAGCACGGCTGGATTCATATCTGTCCTCGGCACGGGCGCGAACACCTGCCGGCAGCATTGTTGCCAGCATGGCAAGCAGAAAGTGTCTGCGTGATAAGCCTGCCATGGCTCAGGTAAACAACCGCGCAAGAGTAATCATTTTCCGCACCGTTACATCCGGGCTGTAACGAAGTCCCTTCAGCAACGCAATCAGATTGGACAGGTTCAGTTTGGGCCGGGTAAAGCTGGCCGGCATGGGCGCGCCCCATTGCGCCATGGCCTCGCTGTGAACCTCATGCACCCCCATGGGCAGGTCTGCGGTGAATACATCGCCATCGCAGTAATGTTCATGGCGACAGCCCCACGGATCCTCCCAGTAATCGAACACCTGACTGCCAAGAATATGCCGACCCATTCCCCAGGCATGCCGGTAACGCTGCTGCCGCAACACACGCTGCCCCATGCCCACGGCATCTTCATCTAGTAATTCAAAGGCACAGTGACTGAACAGCGGTGCAAAGCCTTGTGCCAGCGCCAGCGTGTGGTGATCCGCCGGGGTATCGCCCAGATCAAGCCGCAGAAACACGACTGCCGGTGAGCCGTCCGGCAGCACCTGCACATCGCTGGGAATAAATCCGAAGTGCTGACAGTACCAGCCACAGGTAGCCTGAAAATCAGCAAGCTCGAAAACCAGATGACCCAGCTTGATCACATCCGGAGCTTCAACCGGTACTCGCTGAGTGCTATTGATACGTGCCATCTCACCGGGCAGGTTACGGTTCAGCGCTTCGCGCACAGGCATCGCGGCCTCCGCTTGCTGACCAAATACCGCTTCCACCAGAAACCCGGATGGATCATGCAATCGAACCACATGGCCACCGCCAGGACTGTGCAGCGACTCAATCGCGGAGGCATCGGGCAAGCGAGATAAGGTTTCCAGATCGGAATAGCTTCCCATCTCCAGCGCGAAGCCGACAAAGCGCGCCTTGCTACCCTTGCGGATCACATAACAGAACGGCGCCGCCGAGGTGCCCCGGAAATACAGTGCATCGTCTGATTCATGCAGAAGCTTGAGTCCAAACAACAGCAGAAACTGTTTGGCCTTTGAGAAATCGGGCCGCTCCCAGATCAGATAGGCAAGGCGCTGCGCCTTCACCGTAGGATTCGGGTGGCGGCTCGGTTGTGGTGTGTTAAGCACACTCATGACAACACCTCGGACAGGCTGGCTGAGATTGAGGACGGCTCCGGCGAGCCCAACAGGGACAGCGCCTGATCCAGTAGCTTTTCCATCTGCTCCGCCGGGCCGGCCTGCATGACAACCCGATCCGGTCGCACCAGTGCAAACCAGCCGCGCGGTGCTGCGGTTGGCAACAGACCGTTGGAAACATCTTCAAGGGTGTCACAGTCCGGTTCGGCACCCTGCCCGCGCGGCTGTACACAAAGCACATGAATATCCAGTGCGTGTAAACGGATTCGCATGGCATCCGACAGAAACCGATACGGATTCAAACCAAAACCGACCAGCGAAAAGCCCCGGCCAAGAACATCATCACTAAGTACGATCTGGCCATCCGGGCCACGCACAAATGCCTGTGGAAACTGGCCACCGGTACGCAATGCCGAGCCGCCACTGAGTTTTGCAAACAGACCGCGACGAAAGCGGTTGGCCGGTTTGATCTCAAGCTCGTCGACCAGGCGGCGCAGCGGCGGGAACAGACGACCGGCGCGCATGGCGCCATGAATCAACATGGCGGCAAATGCCGACTGCGGCATGATCAATCGCCCCATCAACCGTGCCAGACGAATCATGGCGCGGGCATGGGGTCGTCGTTCGGTGTCGTAACTTTCAACAATGGAAGCGGATGCCCTGCCCTGCACTGCCCAGGCCAACTTCCAACCAAGATTGGCCGCATCACGCAAACCGGCGACCAGGCCCTGCCCTGCAAATGGTGGCGTGATATGAGCTGCATCACCCACCAGCAGGACGCGACCATCGACAAATCGAGTGGCGCAGCGACTGTGGAATCGATACACCGCCTTGCGCTCAATGGTGATCTGATCCGGCATGCCCCAGGGCGCCAGCAACTCGGAGATGCGCTCGTCGCGCAACATCTCCTCTGCGGTTTCTCCAGGTTGCAGCATAAATTCCCAGCGCTGCCGATTGCCCGGCGCCACCATGTGCGGGGCGGGCCGACGGTGATTGCAGAGAAACTCGACATGATCCATGGGTTCAGGCACATCGCGGGCATCAACGATCAGCCAGTCCTGCGCGTAAGTCTGGCCGGTAAATGCCTGGCCAATGGCATTGCGCACCATGGAGCTGGCGCCGTCGGCACCAATCAGATATTGGCAGCGGACTTTTTGAGTGACACCAGACGGTAGCTTGAGCTCGGCAACTACATGATCGCGCTGCTGGGAAAATGACAGTAGCTCGGTAGCGGATTGTGCGGTTACCGCAGCAAATTCCTCCGCTTTCTGACGTAGTGCCCGCTCAAGCTGCGGCTGGAAAAATGTCACCAGCTTGGGGTGGCCATCAATACTGCCGGTGGTGTTGATCCGGGCGAACTCGCGCAGATACGGGCAGTGCATACGCACCTGGGGGATAACCACCTTGTCGAACGCATCCTCTGCCAAACCCACCAACTGCAACACCCGCAACGCTTCGTTATCCAGCGCGATAGCGCGCGGGTGCTCCATCACATCCGACTCGCGATCAATAACCAGCGTGCGGACACCATAACCACCGAGCAATGCAGTTAATGCCGCACCGACCGGGCCGTAGCCGACAATAAGAACATCCGTATCAAGCTCTCTGACAGGCGTTTCTGCGGTAGCAGTTGTCACCACTTTCATGGCCGACCTCCCTGACTGGCGCGCACCTCAACACCTCGCAGTTTCAGCGCCAATGCCGCGGCAAAGTTATCCCAGCCGGAACCTAGCAGGCCAAGCACCGAAGGATGCTCCCGACCAAGCCTTGCCTGACGCTCGTCCGCCAGCATGGAAGGCAGAATGCGCGGAAACGCAGCCCCCCGAAGCGGCCCACCGACTATCGAATGGTGGCGGTAGTGTATCGGCATGCGCCTTTTTGACGGACTGTAGACCACATCATCACCGGTCCAGCGCAGCGCCAATGCCCTGCGCGCACGACTACGATGCTGGTTACCCAGAGAACCATGCAGGGTCAGAGGATGGAACATCAGGATATCGCCCGGCTCCATTTCCCAATCCAGCAAGTCGTAATTTTCCGGATGGGCATTTATGTCAGGCACATCCTCCATCTGCTCATCAATCAAGGTGGCAGCATAATCCGGCGAGATCGCCTTGAAGCGGTTCGACCATTTGTGTGAGCCGCGCACATACATCAGGCCACTGGACTCGCGGTTAACCGGATCCAACGGCACCCAGAATGAACATATCTGCTCACCCCGGATCGGCCAGAACGACAAGTCCTGGTGCCACGGTGTAGGAGCGTCTGTGCCTGGTTCCTTGACGAACATCTGGTCGTAGAAAAAACGGATTTCCTCCGCGCCGGTCAACTGCTTTGCCCAATGAGCAAAAGGACCGTAGTAGATCAGGTCACGCAGGTAATCAATGCGCTTCCAAAGAAAAATATCCATCTGATAGCCGGCGGTCTTGCGAGACATAAAGCGACCAATCATGGACAGCTCCCTGCGCGCCTGCTCCACCCCTGCCTCGATCAGTTGAAGCCAGTTTGGCTCCAGCGCCTGACGCACCATCAGAACCCCGTCGCTCTGGTAACGCTGCACCTCTTCCGGCGTCAGTACTCGTTTTGGCATTGCTGCAAAACTCATGGGCCACTCCAACTCTCTGTTTCGTCTGCTTGCGAGACCGCCGCAACCGTCACAACGGATTTCTGACATTCTTATCCAAATCTGATAGTTTTATCAAGTATGAACACATGATACAGTTTCGACATTGGCCCAATCCGCCACCGGAACCCCACAAATGAGCAAGAATCCGCACCAGAACAAAGCCGATCAGATCACTCCGGAACCCCGCGGCACCCGCCGCCGCCGCCGGACCCGCCAGAGTTTGCTGGATGCTGCCCTGACATTGATGGCGGAAAAGGGGCTGGAAGGGGTGGCGATCAACGAGATCACCGATCAGGCAGATGTCGGATTCGGCTCGTTCTACAACCACTTCCCGTCCAAGGAGGCCATCTATGAGACGCTCTGCGACGAGGTGTTCGAGCGTTTCGCCGACGCCATTGACGCCCAGCTGGCCACCCTTGATGACCCGGCCGAAAAGGTTTCGGTGGCCCTGCGCCACACCATGGAACGCGCCCGCCAGCACCCGGACTGGGCGAAATTCCTGATTCGCGAGGGGTTTTCCGAGCGGGCAGTATCGGGCGGCCTGAGCCTGCGACTTATCCGCGATCTGGATAGCGGCATCCACAGCGGCCGCTTCCGGGACCGCGACCTGCTGATGCAGTTTCTCTGTATCGCCGGCACCGCCCTGTCGGCCATGTCCACCCAGCAGCATCTGACTCGGCCGAATTCTCCCCACAGCCTGCTGGTACAGGCACGCCAGATGCCCACCGACCGTCTGGGTGAACGACTCGCCGAAACGGTTCTGATCAGCCTCGGTATTGATGCTGTGGAAGCCGCAGAGATCGCGCGCCGACCGCTACCAGCAGTCATTCTTCACAGCCCGGACAAGGACTGATGTTGACACCGTTAACTTAGCGAGCTAATTTCGCGGGCAGTGTTTACACCGTTAACATCATGAGTCCGTCATGTCCGCGACCCCGGAAATCGACAACTACCACCACGGTAATTTGCGCAGCGCCCTGATCGGCACCGCCCTGAATGCCCTTGAGCAGGACGGTCCGGCGGCGCTCAGCCTGCGCGGTCTGGCGCGCAGCGTCGGCGTTTCCGCCACCGCGGTGTATCGCCACTTCGCCAACAAGGACGACCTGCTCGCCGCCATTGCCACCGAGGGCTTTGAAGGCCTGAGCGCGGAAATGACTGCGCGTCTGGCGCAGGAGGCGAACGCCGATACCCTGCGTCGACTGGTGATTCTCGGCGAGGGCTATGTCAATTACGCCGTCGCCCACCCGGCCCATTACCGGCTGATGTTTGGCAAGCGCATGGTCGAGCGGGCTGCCTACCCGACCCTTTCTAAAGCCGCTGCACACAGCTACGGCATGCTTGAGCAGGCCGTCGCCGATGCTGTTGCCAGTGGTGACCTGCCTGCCGTGCCGGTACCGCTATTGAGCACCCTGTCCTGGTCGCTGGTGCATGGTCTGTCCACACTCAGCAACGACGGCCTGCTCAACGACTCTCAACTTCCTGCCAGTGCCGAACTTGGCAAAACCTTTACCCATATGCTGGCCACGGCGCTTAAGCATCTGGCCCAACCTGCGGAGTAACTTATGTCGACCTCGTCCGGCCTTGCCCCCAGCACCATTCGTATCGGTCACCGCTATCGTGCCAACCGTCTTGATGGCCCTTACGACGCGATTGTCATTGGCTCCGGCATCGGTGGCATGACCGCCGCCGCCTGCCTTGCCGAACTGGGCCAGAAGGTGGTGGTGTTTGAACAGCATTACACCGCCGGCGGTTTCACTCACAGCTATTCGCGCAACGGTTACGAGTGGGATGTGGGCGTGCATTACATCGGTGATGTCGGTGCCAAGCACACGCTGGCCCGGCGGCTGTTTGATTTTGTCAGCGCTGGCAAACTGGAATGGGCGCCGATGGACGATCACTTCGACCGCATCTTTCTCGGCAAGGAGTCGTTTGATCTGGTCGCCACGCCAAAGAAATATCGGGCTGAACTGCTCAAGCATTTTCCGCAAGAAGAAAAGGCCATCGACGAATACTTCAAACGCATCGCCACGGCTGCCAACAGCATGCGCCTGCTGACCATGGAAAAACTGCTGCCGACCCCGGCGGCCACGCTGGTGCGGGCACTGCGTAAACTGAAGGCGCCGAAGTGGCTGAACCAGACCACTCGTGAGGTGCTGGAATCACTGACAAAAAGCCAGAAACTGATTGCCGTGCTCACCGGCCAGTGGGGCGACAACGGCCTGCCGCCAGCACAGTCGAGTTTTATTATTCACTCGCTGATTGCCCGGCATTATCTGTATGGCGGCTATTATCCGGTGGGCGGCGCCTCGCGCATGGCCGAGACCATTATTCCGCAAATCCAGAAAAACGGCGGCGAGCTGTTCACCTATGCCTCGGTGGAAGAAATCCTGATTGAAAATGGCAAGGCCGTTGGCGTGAAGATGGCGGACGGCACCGAAGTGCGCGCCCCGGTGGTGATCAGTAACGCCGGTGTGTTCAACACTTTCGGCAAATTGCTGCCGGAAAAGGTGGCCAAGCAGAGCGGCTACCTGAAAAAGCTCGATACCGTGAAACGCTCGATGGCCAGCCTCGGCATGTATATCGGCATTCAGGACACCGCGGAAAACCTCGGCCTGCCGAAAACCAACTATTGGCTGTACACCAGCGAGGACTATGAAGGCTCGCTGGAGCGCTTCTTTGCCGACCCGGAAAATGAGCCGGTACCGCTGGTGTATATCTCGTTCCCGTCCGCCAAGGACCCGGAGTTCCTTGCCAAGTATCCGGGCCGCGCCACCATTGAGATCGTTGCCCCTGGTCCGCATGACTGGTTTGCGCAGTGGGCCGACAAGCCCTGGGGCAAGCGTGGCGAGGACTATGATGCGTTGAAGGAGAAGTGGTCACAGCGCCTGCTGGAGCGGCTGTATGAACATTTCCCGCAGCTGCGCGGCAAGATCGATTACTACGAACTGTCGACGCCGCTCTCCACCGATTTTTTCTGCCGTTATGAAACAGGCGAGATCTACGGACTGGATCACGACCCGTCGCGGTTTGAACAGAAGTGGCTGAAACCGAAAACCAGTATTCCGGGGCTGTATCTGACTGGTCAGGACGTGATTACCTGCGGGGTGGCCGGCGCCATGATCGGCGGTCTGGCGACGGCGGTGGTGATTACCGGCAAGGATGGCGCGAAGCTGGCGAAGCGATTTTTCGCCAGCTAACGCGCCGTCGGGCTATTTGGTTTTCAGTTTATCAATACCCAGCGACTTCATGACGACCTTTTCGTATAGCGGTTCGCTGGTGCCGTTTTTGACCTTGTAGAGGAAATATTTCTCGAAGGCGATCTTGGCCACATGCACCCACTTGCCGCCCTTCATCCAATTGACGTTGCGTGGCGGGATCTGTGGCATGGCGACAAAGGCGATGCCGGTATCGCCCATATCGGCCAGACAGACCGCATTCCAGGTGGCTTCTGCGGTTTCCTCCTTGCCGTCCAGGCGCGCACGAATATTGTGCGCCGTGGCCGTGACCATGCTTTCGATCATAAAGCCGGTCTTGGGTACACCGGTGGGCACGGGGGTCGGCTTTTTCGGCGCGATGGCGACCGCCACACCAATACCCCAGATATTGCGATGTACCGGGTTGCACTGATGCTTGTCGATCACGATAAAACCACGGGGGTTAACCAGACCTTCGACGCCGCGCACCGCATCAATGCCAGTAAAGGCCGGCAGCATCATTGAGAAGCCAAACGGCAATTCATGCCGTTTCTTTTCCTGACCGTTTTCATCGCACTCGATAACGTGCATGACACCGTCTTCAACCCGGTCGACCTTGGCATTACAGATCCAGTCGATGTGCCGCTTGCGCAGCTCCGATTCCATCATGGTCTTGCTGTCGCCAACCCCATCCAGACCCAGATGGCCGATAAAGGGTTCGGACGTGACAAAGGTCATCGGCACCTGATCGCGAATTTTCCGGTCGCGCAGATCCTTGTCCATGATGAAGGCAAACTCATAGGCCGGGCCGAAGCACGATGCACCCTGCACCGCACCGACCACAATCGGCGCCGGCTTGTCGACGAACTCGAGCCAGCGGTCTCTGGCTTTTTCCGCATGATCGACGTGACACACGGACTGGGTATGGCCTTCCGGCCCAAGGCCGGCAATTTCATCAAACGCGAGTCGTGGACCGGTGGAAATAATCAGATGGTCATAACGAATGGTGCTGCCATCTTCCATTTCGATGTGATTGGACTCCGGCACCACCCTGGTGACCTTGCCGACCACCAGCTCGACACCACGCTTGTCCAGCGGCTTACGTAATGGCACAACGATATCTTCGCGCTTCCGCCAGTCCACCGCGATCCAAGGATTGGAAGGAACAAAATGAAAGTAGTCTTTATCACTGACCATAATGACGCGATCTTCCGCGCGGGCCAGATCCTTCATCTCAAAGGCCATTGGCATGCCGCCAAGCCCCGCACCGATAATGACGATAGTAGCCATGCCCTTTACCTCACTCATTATTGCCGACACTTCCAACCACTAACCCTATACCTACTAACATGGCAGTCAAATGACATTAGTCACGTCCCTGTTAATAACACCACGGGACTACCACTGAGCTAAAAAAAACAGTTAAAAAAAGGTCCATACGGCCAGCAAACAAAACACCTTTCTCAGTGGACGAGTTAACCAAAACACTTATAAAATAACCCCCCAAAATCAACCCGTTGCCAGCAACGATAAACATCCAGCAAACAGGCCAACGACATGCTAGGCAATGGCGTCACTCTGCCAAATGGACTGTCTCTTCGGGCGACGCGTGCCTCTGATGCTGCTTTCCTTGCCACCCTGTATCACTCCACGCGAGACGACCTACAGCTGATCGATGATCGTGACTTGTCGGAAACCCTGATTGAAATGCAGCAACAGGCGCAAACCGATGGCTACGGTGAGAGCTGGCCAGAAGCGCTGCACTTTATTGTTGGCCTGCAGCAGTCTTCGATTGGCCGTTTAATTGTCGACTTCAGTCGTGGCACTGTGCATATCGTCGATATTTCACTGATTCCTGAGGCCCGTGGCCAAGGCTATGGCGCCACCCTAGTTAACGCCATGCAGATGGCGGCAGAAAAGATAGCGGCACCGGTGACGCTTTCTGTGCACCAACAAAATGTTGCCGCCCAACATATGTATCAACGCCTTGGCTTTGCGCCAGCAGAGTATTTTGACAGCCACATACTGCTCCGCTGGCAGCCCGCAGTGACACAAGCTCTCACAGGGTATCAATGATGAACCTAACCATAGAGCTAGCTCGCTCATTGCGCGGCAGCATATTTTCCGTCGCTACCGCTGACCCACAGCAGCCAATTTCGCTGCGCTTGGATGATGTCTGTGAATCATCCGCCCAAGGCCAGTACGTCCAGTTCTCACTGCTATTCAGCGGCACGCTAGACACCCCCTTGGTGCAGCAAACCTTTCTCTTGTCACACCCCCAGTTAGAGCAGTTGCCGGTCTTCCTAGTGCCAATAAGCAAAAGTGAAGACAGCGTTCAATACCAGGCCATTTTCAGTTACCCGCGGAGTTAACACAGCAATGAAGAGACGGGACTTTCTTATCGGGCTAGCGTCGATGCCCATCGTGCTGGTCGGCTGTGGCGCAGACAGCTCAGGCCGCTTCTCTGCGACAACGCCAACACAGTCGCAGGAGCCACTATCACGAGCACGGCACTTTCGCCCACTGGCGGGTGATGCTTTCTATTTAGAGCATCCGCATTACGGCTCCGTAGACGCGCTGTTAAGTAATATCGAAGACAATACCCGTGATCCACAGCTGGAGCAGTTTGTCCTCAGCTTCGACCTGCCTGAGGGCAGCACCTTGGCCGATGGCACCTATCGGATGGAGCACGTTTCCGGTTCTGTTTTTGAGTTATTCCTACAACGCAGCGAAACCGCTGTGAACGGCTACGAACGTCATGTGGCACTGTTCAGCCACCTGCACGAATAGGAGAGCAAACCATGGCACAACCTTATGTTGGTGAAATTCGCATGTTCGCCGGTAACTTTGCTCCATCAGGCTGGCTGTTTTGCCAAGGCCAGTTGCTGCCGATCGTAGAAAATGAAGTCCTGTTCGCGCTGATCGGCACCAGTTATGGCGGTGATGGGCAAAGCACTTTTGCCTTACCGGATATGCGAGGCCGACTACCCATTCATCAAGGCAGTGGCTTTACTCTGGCGGAAGCCGGTGGTGCCGAAGAGGTCTCTCTCAACGTCAACCAGATTCCTTCGCATAATCACGTTATGCATGCCAGCACGGCCGAGGGACACAGCAACAGCCCGCACGGTCATGTCTGGGCCACAACACCTACGCCCAGTTATCAGACTGGCGGCGCTAGCCTGACGGCGATGCCTGCACAGACTTTAAGTTTGGCAGGTGGCAGTCAGCCGCACAGCAATCTCATGCCCTACTTGTGTATTAACTTCATTATCTCTCTGTTCGGTATTTTCCCGTCACAGACTTAAATTAGCGAGCTGCTGCAAGACAGCAAAAGGATTCAAACATGGCAGAACCCTTTCTCAGTGAACTGCGGCTTTTCTCGTTTGTGTTTCCGCCAAAAGGCTGGGCACTGTGTAATGGCCAGCTGTTACCCATCAACCAAAATCAGGCGCTGTTTTCACTGCTCGGTACCAGCTTCGGTGGCGATGGTCGGGTGAACTTTGCGCTGGCAGATTTACGTGGCAGGGTGCCAATTCATGTTGGCAATAATCATACGCTAGGTGAAAGGGGCGGCGAACAATTTCAGACGCTGTCTATCGCTGAGCTACCCGGCCACCACCATCCGCCACGTGTTACCAGCAACAGTGCAAATCAAACGGAGTTGGCTGGTGGCATTTGGGCGAAGACCACTGAGAACCACTACGGCAGTTCAGCACAGGTCGCAATGCGCGCAGATATGGTCAGCAATACTGGCGGCAATCAAGCACACATGAACATGCAGCCATTTTTGACACTTAGTTTCTGTATTGCCCTTCAGGGCATTTTCCCTAGCCAAAATTGATTAGGTGGAGTTATGGCAGACCCATTTGTTGCAGAGATCCGCTTATTTCCTTTCTTCTTCTCACCCAGAGGCTGGGCTAGATGTGATGGTCAGCTGATGCCGCTGTCACAAAATACAGCCTTGTTCTCCTTGCTTGGTACTAACTACGGCGGCAACGGCAAGAGCAACTTTGCTCTTCCTGATCTACAAGGGCGTGCACCCATGCACCCGGGTCAGGGGCCTGGTCTGTCATTGCGCAATATTGGTGAGTCCGGCGGCAGTGATGCTGTCGTCTTGCTGGAGAGCCAGATCCCGTCCCACACCCACACTTTATCAACCGTGGGCGGAACACCAACAAGCCGATCTCCAGCCTCGGCTACTTGGGCGGGTAATGCACGCTCACCGCTACTGGCCTACTCGGATGCAGCGACTGATAGTGTTATGTCTGCGCACAGCACGAGTGCTGGCGGCGGCGGTCATCCACACAACAATATGCAACCCTACTTAGCAATGTGTTTTTGTATTGCCCTGCAGGGTGTCTACCCTCCACGCGACTGATCTAACACATCGTCAAACTTTGACAAGGTTCAAGCTTGAGCTTGAGCCTTTTTTAATTTAACCGCACCTCTAACCGTACAGCGGGACAGCAAATGGTCACCATCACCCACGAGCAAGGACATGCAGCTTGGTCAAGACTGCTTAGCGTAAGCTTTCTACTCCTCTGCATCGCTCTGGCCCTGCCAGCAACAGCTAACGCATTAACCTTTGTCGTTAACAACACCGCTGACACTACTGCTGGCAGCAACTGCCAAGGAGGCGGCAACTGCACACTGCGCGCTGCAATTGCAGAGGCCAACGCGATTCCGGAAGCGGTTGAAGAAGTCATTACTTTACACTTGCAAGCCGGCACTTACACGGTGGGCAATTTATTAGAGGTACGTCGTGGCCTGAGTATTATTGGCAGCAACGGCAACCGTGATGGCAACCCGCGAGACACTATCATTCAAGCCGGTACAACCGCCGGTGTGGCCGCCAATGGCCAGCTAATGGTCATTAATCCAACTTGGGACAATGGCTTTGCCACGCGCATTGAGGCGGTTTGGATCCGTCATGCCTACAACGAGATTACTCTGTATGGCGGAGCCATCGACTGGGACGGCTCCGATGTGTCAGGCAATGCCATCGCAAGCCTAGGAATCTACAACTGCATTTTCTCCGATAATGAGATCGCGACTAACGGTGGCACAGGCGCAGCACTTGGCGCTTTTTTCGGCGCCAGCATTACCCTAGAGAAAACCAGCTTCCTCAATAATAAAGCCAGCGGTCAGTCCAGTTTCGCTGGTGCTGTCAGTATTACTGGCCCTGAGCTTTTACAAATTCGTGACGTCACCATGGATGGCAACAGTGCCGAAGCGTTTGGTGCCGCCGAGTTCAGTCGTATTGAAAACAGTGTCGTCATTGAGCGTAGTACTTTTTCCAACAACCAAGCACAAGGCAATGTCACCAGTGTCACTGGTGGTCTTGGGCTATCAGACTTCAAGGCAGCAAGCATTGCCAACGCGACTTTTTCTGGCAATCAGTCTGGCGGCAGTCGTGGAGGTCTTAGTTTAGCTCCCCGCGCCATGATTAATGGTGGCACCGGCGCACGCCTCACTAACGTCACCATTACCAACAACCGCTCCGGCACCATTAATAATAACGCTACCGGCGGCGGCCTAGTGATTGTCAATAGTGATGCCCCCACGGTCCTGCACAACACTCTTGTTAGCGGTAATTTTCGCGGCAACAGCAGTACCATCAATGACGACATCCAAGGCACACTGGCAACGACCAGCAGCTATAACCTGATTGGCACCGGCGGCAGCGGCGGCTTGATCAATGCCAACAACGGTAACCTCGTCGGTGTAGTGGATGCCGGCCTTGAGTTGCTGGCTGACAACTATGGTTTAACCCGAACCCATGCTCTGAAAAATAACAGCCCTGCTCTAGATGCTGGAAGCAACACAGCAGCCGGCATCGCCAGCACGGATCAACGCGGTTGGCCACGGCTACTGGCGGCAGCTTCACCGACCTACAGCCAGCAAGCAGACATCGGTGCTTATGAAGCGCATCCGACCATGACGCTGATTAACGACATCACCCTGTACGGTCAGCTAGTCGGCGCGCCCACTAGACAAACCACTTTTTATGTAGGGGATACGGGTATTGGTGAGCCAATCAACATACAGCTCAGCTCAAGCAATCAGACTCTGCTGCCTAATGCCAATTTGTCGGTCAGCGCCAGTGGCACCGCACGCACCCTCTCAATAACACCAGCAGCAGGGCGCTGGGGAAGTGCCACCGTTACTGTCACTGTCAGCAGCAGCTATAACGGTATGCAACGTCAGACCAGCGAACGCTTTCTAGTCACCGTCGTACCACCGCCAGACCTACGCATTAGCAAGTCACACGTTGGTGATTTCTACCAAGGGCAAAATGATGCTGAGTACCGCATCGTGGTGAACAATATCGGCCCTGGCGCTACCTATAACATCAGTCCAGTAGTGGTTACCGAGAGTCTGCCTGCATCGATGACGGCACAGTCGATCAGTGGCGATGGCTGGACCTGTAATACCTCCACCGTCTCCTGTCAGCGCACCGATGTCTTGCCTACAGGCAGCAGCTACCCGGCTATCACGCTGACTGTGGCTGTTGCCACTAATGCAGCACAAAATGTCATCAACACGGTGAGTGTCAGCGGTGGTGGTGATGCGGCCGGCGACAGCACCGAGGACCCAACTAAAATTCTCTACGCCACCAGCACGACACTGACAACCGGTGGCACCACCCACTACGAGCAAGACATTACTCTGCTCGCCAGCATGTCACCCGCCAACACCAATATCAGTGGCACGGTGGTCTTTGAACAGTTTGATGGAGCCAGCTGGAACACGTTGTCATCCGTGTCCTTAAGCGGCTCCACTGCCATGCACACTATTGCCGGTAAGACTCTGAATGTGGGCGGTTATGACTTCCGCGCCCGCTATACTGGGGATGCAAATCACTACCTCAGTCAATCTACCATCAGCAGGCATACTCTCATTCCGGCGGCGCAAAGCATCACCTTCGCAGAGTTAATGACTGCGGCTGTCGGCGATACTTCACGCACACTGATGGCCAGCTCGACCTCCGGCCTGCCCGTCAGCTTTACCAGCTCGGACAGCAGCGTGGCTAGCATCAGCGCGGGTAGCACACTGACTTTCAACAATGCGGGGACTGCTAGTATCAGTGCCAGCCAAAGCGGCAATGGCAACTACCTGCCCGCTACTAATGTGGTACGCACTCTGACCGTAGCGAAGGCTGTAGCAACAGTGCAGCTAAGCAATCTTGAGCGGGTCTATAGCGGTCTGGCACAACCAGTAACTGTCCTCACCACACCAGCCGGGCTCAATGTTGCCATAACCTATGACGGCAATAACGATGTACCAACCAATGCTGGCAGTTACCCTGTTAACGCAACCATCAATGAAAACAATTACAGCGGCAGCAGCAACGCCACGCTGGTAATCAACAAAGCAAACCAGACCATCACCTTTGCCACGCTAGCAGATGTCGCTGTCGGTGATGCGCCGCTGACACTAGGTGCCAATAGCACTAACGGCTTTCCACTTAGTTTTAGCAGTAGCAACCCAGCAGTGGCATCCATCGTTGGCAATACCGTCACCATCCATGCCGCCGGCAGCACCGATATTACCGCCAGCCAGAATGGCGATAGCAACTACAACGCGGCCACCGCCGTGGTGCAAACGCTGACCGTCAATAAGGGCAGCCAGACTATTAGCTTCGACCCACTGCCGCCGCTACGTTTTGATGACCCAGCCCTGACCCTGTCTGCCTCCACCAGTTCAGGCCTGCCACTGAGCTACACCAGCTCGGATCCCTCAATAGCTAGCATCAGCGCCAATACCGTCACTGTTCATGCCGTTGGCAGCACCACCATTACTGCCCGTCAGGCCGGTAACGAGGACTATGAGGCTGCCACTGATGTCCAGCAGCTGCTAACTGTTCGCGGGGTCGAGCAAGCCATCACCTTCCCGCTGATTAATAACCAGCTGTTCCTTGGCAGTGCGCTAACACTCACGCTAAGTGCCAGCAGTGATACTGGTTTGCCGATCAGTTACAGCGTCGACCAGGGCCCCGCCAGCATCGACGGTGATCAGCTGACTGTGCATGGCCCAGGCACAATAACCGTCAGCGCCAACCAGCCAGGTACCAGCACTGTTGAAGCCGCCACATCCGTATCACGCAGCTTTACCGTAACGGTCAGCACTGATGCCAACTGGCAAGTCAGCCATTGCGCCGCCAGTGGTAGCGGCTCTCTGCCACAGATTGTCGCGGATGCCGTCAGTGGTAATCGCATCGGCTTCAGCGCCAACTTGCAGTGTCTTGGCGCCAACGCCATTTCTCTGGCCAGCCATGGCCCGCTGAATATTGCACAGAATCTGGACATAGACGGTGCTGGCGCACAAATTGAAATCAGTGGCGATAATGTCAGCGGCCTGCTCTATGTGGACGCTGCAGTAACCCATTTCACTCTACGCAATCTGACTCTGCGTGATGCTGTCAGCTACGGTGCTGGCAGTCCGGCAACCCTCCGTCAGGCGTTACTGAGTCATTCTCCTGATGTACTGCTGGAAGATTTGCTATTAAACAATATCGATGGTGGCTCACTGTTTATTGTTAGCGCACGCAACGGTAGCGCGCAGTTACGCAACATCACCATCAGTGGCAACAGTGGCGGTGAAGCACCGTTATTAGTACGCAGCTCAGCGGCACTAAATCTGCGTGCAGAAAACATTACTCTGCACAGCAATAACGCCAACACCGCGGGAGCAATCCTGCTGGGCAGTGATAACAGCAACCTCACCGCAGCATTGCGGCATATCACCTTGAACGGTGTCGCAGATAGCGCTGCACCGGCAGACTTAAGACCACTGCTGGTCACACAACCATGGGGCACGGGCAATATTTCCGTAACACTAGACAACAGTGTGCTGTGGAATAACGCTGGCCAGAGTATTGATGGCGCCTTCGGTAGCGGCGCTGTAACGGTTAGGCATAGCGTCATTGAAGGAGGCTTTGTCAGTGGCAACAATATTACTGACAGTGATCCCATGCTGGCGCCACTTAGCCACCAGGGCTATGTGCGTTACCTGTCACCCCTGCCCGGTAGCAGCGCCATCAACGCCGCTGACACAGCAGCATGTCTCGCCAGCGACCAGCGCGGTATTACTCGCACCGGGCGCTGTGATGCAGGCGCTGTACAGCCACGCCCTGTGACCCTAGCGCTGAACAGTGGCAATGATCAAAGCGCCGTAATTAACAGCGGTTTTGCCGAGCCGCTTAGCCTCAACGTAGCGACAGCCTTCGATGAACCCATAGTTGGTGGCCGCATTGATTTCAATGCGCCAATCACTGGCGCCAGTCTAAGTGGCAGCCATCAATCTGCTCTAATCGGTACGGATGGCAGCGTTTCTCTGCCAATAAGTGCTAACGCAATAGTCGGCAGCTACAACGTTAATGCCGACGCCCTAGGCAGCAATGGAGCCCTGATTTTTTCCCTAGAGAACCTAGCGATCAGTACCACTGTGACCCTGTCGACGGTGAGCCCGATTGAGGCTGGCAGCAATGCCATACTGAGCGCGGATATCTCTGCCAACGGTGCACTGCCAATTGGCAACATTTCCTTCGAACGCTTCGATGGTAATGACTGGCAGCCGCTGACCAGCGTTGCTCTAACTGGCAACAACGCCAGCTACACCGTTACTGCATTGGCCGCTGGTAGCCACACCTTCCGCGCCCGTTTCCCCGGTAGTGCCAGCCACACTGCCAGTGACTGGCGCAGCGTAACGATCAATGTCTATGCACCCATTACGATTACTGACCCAGATAGCGGCGCTGACCTCAACGCCGGTAACAGCCGAGAGTTTTCTCTGTCCGGTGGCGAAGGCAGTGCCTACGACATCGATATTAGCGGCCCGAACGGGTTCAACGAGAATGCCAATATACTTTGCAGCAGTGGCTGCAGTTACACCTTCAAGGCACCGCAGAGTGGTGCTTTCGCTGGTGTCTACAATATCACTGTGGCCGACACTGATACTGGCTGGTTCGACAACATCAATGTCAACGTACCGTTGCAGGTAGATGTCCAACGTACGACATTGTTAAGCCGAGATGCCTCTCGCAATAGCGCTGACATTCTGGTGCGTGGCGCCAATATTGGCGACAGCGTTACTCTCACAGCTGACGCCGCCGCAAATGCTGCTGGCATTACCCTATCAGCGCCAGCAAGTGCCAGCGATGATGCTGCTGCGGGTAACCCTGCCAGCTTCACCATCAGCCTGCCAGACACACTGATGAGCAGCTTGACGGTCAGCCTAGCTGCTAGCTCCGGTACAGCGCCGCAAGGTAGCGCCACACTGCTGGCCCAAGTAGCCAGCGTGCAGACGGGCTCGGTAAGGGGGCCCCTAGCGGAAGCCATTACTGCTGCCACGGTCACATTGCTGATCAGCGACGGCATTACCAGCTTGCCGCTGGTAGATAACGAAGGTAACCGCTATGAAAGCGTGACCGATCACAACGGTGACTTTACTTTGATCGCGCCACCTGTTGCCTCTGGCTACAACCACCTCGTCGAAGTAATGGCAGCCGGCTACCAAAGCATCAGCGAAGCAGCGGCCAACTGTGGTGACTGTAGCCTGCAAATGACTGCCGCGGTCACTGCGGAAACACCGCGCTTTAATCCACCTGCTGGACAATACCCGGGCTGGGTCACCGTGCGACTGGAAAGCACCACTGTCGGCGCGACTCTGCGCTACACCCTAGATGGCAGCACACCAACACTGAGCAACGGCATTGAAGTAAACAACAACACTGAACTGCTGCTAGCCACCGATACCACCATTAAAGTCATCGCTTATCAGGTGGGTCTGAACGTCTCCGCTGTCGCCGAGGCAAGCTATAGCTTGACCAGTGCCCGCTTCAAAAGCGGTGGCGGTAGCTTCGGTCTGATTACTCTGCTGCCACTACTGCTACTTGGCATTCGCCGCAAGCTATTGCCACAAAAAGCACTGACGATACTGCTGCTGTTGCCCGCCGTGACAGCACAGGCAGAAAACGGTTGGTACGTCGGTGGTGCGATCGGCTGGGCCATGACCGATATTGATGCAGGGGACGTGGAGTCACGCATGGCAGACGCTGGAATTAGCGGCACCGCCACGGTAGATGATGAGAACCGTTTTGCTTGGAAACTGCTTGCCGGCTATCACTGGCGCTACCTCGGTCTTGAAGGCGGTTACGTTAATCTGGGCGACATTACTGCGGGCTTTAATGGTACCGGGCCACTGACGCTTAATGCCCTGCAAGGTGTGCCGCCGGCATCCGGCGACGGTTATGAACTGGCCATGGTTGGTCGTTACCCCTTCACTGAAACGCTAGCCGGGTTTGTGCGTGCTGGCATGATGCGATGGCAAACGCAATACGCCCTCTCTGGCATTGGTTCAAAAACCTTTACTGGCACGGATCCCACTTTCGGCATCGGTATCGAATGGATGCCTGAACGCCGCTGGATGACCCGTCTAGCCATGGACCGTTACACCGTCGAAGCAGACGACAGCAATCTAATCAGTATTGCACTGGCCTATCACTTCGGTTTTTCGAAGCTATCCAGCCAAGCTTTCTCTACCGACATAGACTCCAGCAGTGAAGTGACTGCTGAGCACAGCCACGAGCCAGAAATAAATCACTTTGTGGCACAGCCGAATGCTGCTGTAGCAGAGACAACAAGTACTACTGCGCCAAGCGAACAATCAGCAGCGAACATTGAGCCGTTTACCGTTGGCTTGGTCCCCTTTCGCTTTGCCCGCCAAGAACCGTATTTGGCAGAGCTAGAGCAAGTAATTAAGTATCTGAACCAGCACCCACAGCAACTCATTAAGGTGGTCGGCCATACCGACAACAGTGGCCCTGAAGAATATAACCTCGCCTTGTCGAAGCAGCGCGCCGCTAACATTGCTCAGCTGCTACAGGATGGCGGTATTGCCTTAGAAAGACTCAGCATCGTTGGTGCTGGGGGCACCTTACCCTTGGCAAGCAACGACACCAGTGCAGGACGAGTACTAAATCGTCGCGTGGAAATCATCCTCATGATGAGCAAATAAAAATAACTTAATGGCTTACTGCCAAGTCACTTCATTAAGGGTGTTAGTGGCTTGGCTGCTCAATAAAGTGTCGCAATGTCGCTGCTGACAAGGGCCCAACATGATGACGCAGTACCTCACCGTCTGGCCCCACTAACAGCGTTGTTGGCAACGCACTGCTGGACATGGCCTTGCCCAGATCGCTATGAGGATCTAGGTAAAGGTGATCAAAATGCAGCTCTTGGCTGAGTAAAAACTGACGCACACTGGCCGCCGACTCACCCTGATTAGCTAATAAAAAACGCACCTCTGGATAGTCGTCCTGAGCCTGCTGCAATACCGGCATTTCACGGCGACACGGCGGGCACCAAGTGGCCCACAAATTGACCACCGTAAGCTCCTTACCAGTTACAGAAGCTAATGCCACGGGCTCGCCGGACAGTTGATAGACGGAGAGTTCTGGTAAAAGAAAACGCTCCGGCTGCAGCATCATCACCACTGCAAGTACGGGCAGCGCAGACAACATGGACGCCGTGCCAACACGAGCCAGCTCCCAATGTGCGCCAGCTTGTCGCAATGCAGGTTGAAAGCGCCACATCGATACAGCAGCAAGAGCGGCGCCGATGAGCGCACCGGGCCACCACCAACCACCATCTCGAATATCAAAGATGCTCGTCCAGTCAGCCAGATACTGTTGCCAATAGATCGCAACAAAACCAATACGCGCCCCAAGCATACCGGCCAATACCCACCACCAGAGCAGCGGCTCGACATCCACCTTGCCGCGGCGACGGCGCCACATTGCGACCAATAGAGCACCCGTCAGCGCGGCCAGCCAAGGCAGTAAGTTTAGGGGAATAACCAGAGGCCCAAGCATCAATGCAGTCATGGCGTGAGCCCCTGCAACCCAATCAACATTTCAACTCCAGATCTACCTCCCTGCGCAGCAAGGTAGATTGTTAAGCGTTTACTTTAACTGCGACCAATCACGTGTCTTGATCCGTTTTTAAGCGCTGTAATAATATTTCTCTTGCTTCCAGCAGTGACTGACCTGCTTCTTGTAGATCTTTCAGCATGCTATCAAACAGCAGACGATGACTAATGCCATCCTCACTCATATCTCGACGACTATGAAAGAACTCCATCAAGGTAGAGCCACAGCTGCAGTTACGAAATACCTCCAAGTACAGATCACTGCTGCCATCTTCTTGTGCAACGGCGCGGATAGATGACGGCACATGCTGCACGGCCGTGGTTTCGGTCAGAAACTGAATTTCATCCGCGTAGACTTTGCCACAGCCATTACATTTTTTTGGAAATAGCTCATCTAGCAGTGGTGTCAGCTCTTTTTTACCCGGCATAAAAAACCCCATCAAAGAGAGCGTATGCGCAGAGAACGGCCTTTTATTTTTCCTGCCAAAAGTTTGGCTAACGTCTGCTCTGCTACCTGCCGCTGTACGGCAACGTAGGACTGCTGGTCGAATACAGAAATTTTACCCACCTGATCGGCAGACAACCCGGCAACACCAGTTAAGGCACCAAGAATATCGCCAGGACGTAACTTATCCTTACGCCCTGCGGCAATGCATAAAGTACGCATGGCTGGCTGCAACGGCTCGCCTGCCTGTGCCTTTAGGCTGTTCAGTGGATGCCAGTTCAGCGGCGCTTTCTGCATCGCTTCAATTGCTTGGGCGCGACGCGCTTCCGCCGGCGCCACCAAACTCACCGCCATGCCTTTACGCCCAGCGCGACCACTACGGCCAACTCGATGAACATGGGTTTCTGCATCCCGGGCCAGCTCAACGTTAATGACCAAGTCGAGTGCATCAATATCTAAACCACGGGCAGCGACATCGGTGGCTACTAGTACCGACAAACTTTTGTTCGAGAACAGCGCCAACACTTGGTCGCGATCACGCTGCTCCATATCACCGTGTAATGCTTCGGCAGAAATTCCCTTGCTGCGCAACACACCGGTGAGCTCGTCACACTGCTGCTTGGTAAAGCAAAATGCGACACTGGACTCGGGTCGGTAGCAGGCCAGCACTTGCAGCACCGTTTGCATACGTTGCTCTGGATCGATTTCGTAGAAACGTTGTTCGATTTCGCTGTCGCTGTGTAATGACTCCACCCGTATCTGTTTGGGCTCACGCATAAATGACTGCGCTAACTGCTTAACACCAGAAGGGTAAGTAGCCGAGAACAGCAGGGTTTGCCGCGGCTTGGGTAGCTGCGCAATGATTTCTGCAATGCTGTCGTAAAAACCCATATCCAGCATGCGATCCGCTTCATCCAACACCAGCGTCCGCAATCCCGCCAGCGTCAATGAGCCCTTAATAAGATGCTTCTGTACGCGCCCTGGGGTGCCCACAATAATCTGCGCACCATGCTCCAGTGAGCCGGTTTGCGGCCCCATGGCGACACCGCCACATAAGGTCAGCACTTTGATGTTGGCCTCGCCACGGGCAACACGACGAATTTCTTTTGCCACCTGATCCGCCAGCTCGCGGGTTGGGCACAGCACCAACGCTTGGCAATCAAAACGGCTGGTGTCGAGGCCATGCAGCGCACCAATAGCAAAGGCGGCGGTTTTACCGCTGCCGGTGCGGGCTTGAGCAATAACATCCGCGCCCGCTAGGATCGGCGGCAGGCTTTGTGCCTGTACCGCGGTCATCTCGGTGTAGCCGAGCGAGTCAAGGTTGGCCAGCATAGAAGCCGGTAAAGGTAGAGCAGAAAACACAGGTGCGGTCACGGAGTAAGCCTAGGCAAGTAATTTGCTCAGCAGTGTAACAGGACTAGCAGCGCACCAGTGGTACACTGCGCCCCCCGGATTACAGAAAAAGACACTCTATGCCCCTGCTTACCTTGCGCAATATCCAGCTTAGTTACGGTGCTGCACCATTACTTGATGGCGTTAACCTCTCTATTGAGCCTGGTGAGCGACTCTGTCTGGTCGGCCGTAACGGCACCGGCAAGTCCACCCTGATGAAGCTCATAGCTGAAGAAATTCAGGCGGATGACGGTGATCTGGAAAAGCAGCCAGGCCTGACCATTGCTCGCCTCGTGCAAGAAGTGCCGGCCGACACCACCGGCTCCGTCTTTGATGTGGTGGCCCGTGGGCTCGGTGATTTAGGCCCAATATTGGCGGAACACAGCGCCCTAGCGATGACCCTAGGGGATGCTTCTGACGCTGATATGAATCGTTTTGAGTATCTACAGCATCAGATAGATAGCCGTGATGGCTGGACCCTGTCACAACGGGTCGACACGGTGCTGACGCGTCTGTCGTTAGACGGCGATACTGATTTTGCTGGGCTATCCGGTGGTATGAAGCGGCGCGTTCTGCTGGCCCAATCCTTGGTACAAGAGCCCGATATTTTGCTGCTCGACGAGCCCACTAACCATTTGGATATTGAGTCGATCCGCTGGCTGGAAGAGTTTCTTAAAAGCTGGAACGGCACCTTACTGTTTATTACCCACGACCGGGCTTTTCTGCGTTCATTGGCCACCCGCATTATCGAGCTAGACCGTGGCCGCCTAACCAGCTGGCCGGGCAGCTATGACAAGTATTTGGAAGGCAAGCAAGCGCAGCTAGACTCGGAAGAAAAGTCCAATAGCGAGTTTGATAAAAAACTGTCACAAGAAGAACGCTGGATCCGCCAAGGGGTAAAGGCACGCCGCACCCGTAACGAAGGTCGCGTGCGCGCACTAAAAGCACTGCGCCAAGAACGTGCTTCACGACGAGATCGCACCGGCCAAGCCAATCTGTCGATTCAGCAGAGTGATAAGTCTGGCAAGTTGGTGATTGAGGCAGAAAACCTTAGCGCCACTTTTGCCGGCCACACGCTGTTTGAAAACTTTGATATCTCTATTCAGCGCGGTGACCGTATCGGCTTTATCGGCCCGAACGGCTGTGGCAAATCCACCCTATTAAAAATGCTGCTTGGCCGTATGGAACTACAAACCGGCGAAGTAAAGCGTGGCACCAACTTACAAATCGCTTGGTTTGATCAGCTGCGTGAAACCTTGGACGAGAATAAGTCGATCATTGAAAACGTCGTTGAAGGCAGTGACTTCATCGAGATCAATGGCCAGTCCAAGCACGTTATCGGTTACCTGCAGGACTTTTTGTTTGAGCCGGCGCGCAGTCGCCAGCCAGTAAAAGCGCTCTCCGGTGGCGAGCGCAACCGGCTGCTCTTGGCGCGCCTATTCACTCGTCCCTTTAACTTGCTAGTGATGGATGAGCCAACCAACGACTTGGATGCAGAAACACTGGACCTGCTGGAAGAGCAGCTCATGCAATACCAAGGCACCCTGCTTCTAGTGAGCCACGATCGTGAATTTGTCGATAATGTGGTGACCTCAACACTGGTATTTGAAGACGGCCAGGTCAACGAATACGTCGGTGGCTATCAAGACTGGTTGCGCCAGCGCGTCAAGCCAGCGGACAAGCCCGCAGCAAAGAAAGTTGCTGCCAAGCTGGCTCCGGCCCCCTCTGCCGCGACAGAAAAAAAGCTCACCTACAAAGAGCAGATCGAACTAAAAGAACTGCCATTGCAGATTGAGAAGTTGGAAAAAGAAATTGCAGCGCTGCAACAAACCATGAGCGACCCTGAGTTTTTCAGGGGAGAACCCGCTATCGTCAGCAAAACTACCACCATGCTGGCAGAGAAAGAGCAGCAGCTAGAAAAAATCTTCCAGCGCTGGACCGAGCTTGAAGCATGAGTCTATTTAAACGCCGCCAGCCCACCGTGATGGAGCTGCTCAAACAGTTAGAGCAGCAGGACAACCTTAGCGCGCTGACCATCTTGCGGCAGACGGTGATCTGGCTAAGGCCAGCGTCAGCACAATCTGAGCTGGCCGGCAAAGAAGTGGAAAGTCGCATTAACGACTTACGCGCCGCACTGGAAACCCATGAGCAATTACGCTCTAAGTTATCTGAGTGCTTACGCAGCTGGCTCAGTGAGACCAACTTCTTTATTGCCTTTGCTTCACTGGGCATCCTGCCACGCCGCGGCTTTCGGCGTGAGCTGAGCCGACGACTGTACGAGCAGCTCAACCCTGCACCAGAAGACCCCAATGATCTTGCCAGCATGTTGTCTCTGGTCTTTACCCATCAAGATGATGGCGAGTGGGTAGCAGCAGTCTCCGATCAAGCTTGGCTCGGTTTGTTTTTCACACTGTGGCATACCCCTGAAGGGGAAATGCGCTCCTTCACCGTGCGCGCGCTGGACGAGCTGCTCTACGCCCTAGAGATGCTCTCAATCTGGGTGGCCGGTGAAGAGTTAGAGCCGGATCTGGTGCGCTTAGAGCCGCGTATGCGTGACCGAGAGTCTGCCTTTGTTGGGCTGCAGCGTGAGCTGGGCAGCTTTGCACGAGATTATGAAGCCTGGCTCGAAGGTGATGGCAGTCGCTGGCATGACGCCTCGCACGCGCGGGTGATGTTCGATCAATGTGCTACTGAAGTGGCCACCTTGCGGCGGCGCGCCATTACCCATGGCACCAGTATCTCTCTGACCTACTTGCTCGAGCGCTTAGAACAAACGCTGGCACGCATTGAAAACATTCTCGACATCGTCAACCTGTCGGAAGGCAAGCGCAGTCAAGAAACTATCTTGTCGTTATTTCGTGAGCTGGTTAGCGCCACCACCCAACGCAACAGTGTCCGCGCCCTGTGGCGTCAAAACCTACGCCTGCTGTCGCGTACGGTGACGGAAAACTCCAGTGGCCATGGCGAGCATTATGTTACTCGTGATCGGAGCGAATATTTTTCCATGCTGCGCTCGGCCGCCGGTGCTGGCTTAATTATTCCACTGATGGCGCTGTTAAAAATCCGCACCCATGAATTGGGCCTTGATGCCGGCACTGAGACCCTTCTTTACTGCTTAATCTATGGACTTGGTTTTGTTTTAATTCAGATGTGTGGCTTTACCATTGCCACCAAACAGCCAGCCATGACCGCCGCACGCTTTGCCAGCGCCGTAGAAAAAGAAGGCCGTGGCGGCGCCAACCCCAACCTTCTATCTCAGCTGCTAATCCAAGTAACGCGCTCGCAGTTCATCGCTATTGTTGGCAACGTTTCTATTGCCCTGTGTATTGCCTTGCTGTTGAGCTTGGCTAGCCAACACTGGCTTGATCAACCGCTGCTAGATCTCTCTCAGCAAGAGTATCAACAACACTCATTGACACCCTTCGCCAGCTTGGCCTTGGTGCATGCCGGCATTGCCGGTGTCTGGCTGTTTTTATCCGGCCTGATCGCGGGCTTTTTTGACAACCGTGCCGCCTACCTTTCTCTTGAGCTGCGCTTCAAACACCACCCATTAATGCGTCGTCTTATGCCGCTGTCTTGGCGTATAAAAATAGGCAAATACCTGTCTGATCATTACGGTGAGTTGGTCGGTAACTTCGTCTTTGGCGTCATGCTTGGCGGCACCGGCTACATTGGTATGTTGTTAGGTCTACCTTTAGATATTCGTCACGTGGCTTTTTCTGCCGCTAATCTTGGTTACGCCGGCGTGTTTGACTGGCTGCTGCTAATACAGTTACTGGGCTTTGTTCTGCTCATTGGCTTGGTCAACTTGGCGGTCAGTTTTTCACTGGCGCTCTCGGTGGCACTGCGTGCCCGCGGCGTGCGCATTAAAAGCACCAGTAAGCTGCTGCGCGTACTACTACAAAGCATCCGCCAGCAGCCCAGCGCGCTGCTGTGGCCGCCACAAGACGCTGATAAAGAAGAAGCCAAGGACAAGGATAAAGACAAACCTAAAGACGAGGCGGCTAAGGCTGTGGTCGACGGTAAATCGGATCCCGCTGACTAGCCCAGTCAGCCACTAACATGACGCCTTGGGCCAGCTGCCAGAGCTTTTTTCTGGGAGAAAGGCGGGTCACTAGCAGGCCGGAAATAAATGCCAGTGGTAATAACCATGGATAACGCTGGCGCCAGCGAGCTCGTTGATCCGTCAGCTGTTCAGCCAAGGCAGCACGACTATCAGCCAGCTCTGTGCTGGCTTGATCCGCTGCGCGTAGATGGCGGTAATGGCGAATAATCATTGCTGCCCTGCCTCCTGCTGTACGGCTGGCCGTGGCTGTTCTGCCGGCGTGGATTGCTCTGCAGGCCCCTGTTGTGCCGACTCTTTTTCTGTTTCACCTTGGTGTGGCCAACCACGCAGTGCTGCGCGGCTACGTTGAAATAATAAATCGCCCACCAACCGAGTAATCAGCCAAAACAGTAACATCGACACCAATACCGCCAGCAATATCACGGCCAACAGCGCCAGCGTTGGACCAAGCCAGCCCAGCTCAACCAATAGCACTACCGGTGTCGCCACCAGCAGCAATGTTGCTGCTGCCAAGAGAAAAGCAATCATCATGGTCAGCACCGTAATGAGCAGCAAAGCTGAGCCCGCCAAACGTGTTTCTGCTTTGAGCAAGGCAACGCCATCACGGGCTAAATCAGCAAAGCCTGCGCTGATACGGCTCAGATCCTGCAGCAACACGCGTGTCGTTGCCGATGAATCCGCTGCAGACTGGGTCGACTGCTGTGCCTTAGTGGCTTCTGGTTGATCCATACTCTCGCTCATCAGCGCCGCATCAATGAAGCCAACAGTGCGCCGGCGGCGAAGGCAATGCCGACCGCGGCTAACGGATTATCACGAGTGTAATCGGCCACTGCACCGACCACTTCTTTAGCGCGTGTTTTCGCATACTCTGTGCTTTGCTGTACTTTTTCTGCCTGTTCGCGCAACTGCTCTTCCGCGCCAGCCACTTTTGCCGCCGCTGCATCCACTGCCTCATGCAGACTGTCTGCCACCCGCGCAGTACCCGGTGCCGCCTCTTTCGCTTTTGTCATGCTCTCCCCTCCATTACTGCACTGATTATCCCATTAGACGCTTAAATCAATGCTGTGCCCATGTGTCAAAAAATATGCCCACGGGAAGTCCCGACAAAATAACACGTCAACCCTACACTGGACCTTAGCTATTGCTAACTGATCAATGACTTAAGCTTATACTCATTCATTCTTGAGGCGTCTTAGCCGGTGGCTCATACTATCCGCCTTCACCATGGGTAGACGTTTTGTATAGAGGCTGATCGAACAGTAATGACCGAGACTATTCTGATCCTGATCAGCGCTGTGTTAGTGAACAACTTTGTGCTGGTTCAGTTCTTAGGCCTGTGTCCGTTTATGGGAGTTTCCAACAAAGTGGAAACCGCCATGGGCATGTCGCTGGCCACCACCTTTGTGCTGACCCTGTCCTCCGTGCTCGCCTATCTCACTTGGAGCTGGATTCTGGTTCCCATGGGGCTGGAATACTTACGCACCATTTCATTTATTTTGGTGATTGCCGTAGCGGTGCAATTCACCGAAATGTTTGTTCGCAAAGCCAGCCCGCTGCTTTATCGGGTGCTTGGCGTATTTTTGCCGTTGATCACTTCAAACTGCGCCGTGCTCGGTGTTGCCCTGCTTAACGTGCGCAAAGAAGACGCCAGCTTTATGTCATCGCTTACCTACGGCTTTGGCGCTGCCCTCGGCTTTTCTCTGGTGTTGGTTTTGTTTGCCGCCATGCGTGAGCGCATTGCTGTGGCGGATGTGCCGATGGCATTTCGCGGCCCCAGTATTGGTCTGATTACTGCTGGGCTGATGTCGCTCGCTTTTATGGGCTTTTCTGGGCTGATCAAGCTATGAGCGCTATCTTGCTCGCCATCGCTGCCTTGCTGGGCTTGGCCGCTGTGTTTGGCGCACTACTTGGTTTTGCCTCGGAAAAGTTTCGCGTTGAAGGCGACCCCATCGTTGAACAAATTGATGCGCTACTGCCACAAACTCAGTGCGGCCAGTGCGGCTACCCTGGCTGCCGGCCCTACGCCGAAGCCGTCGCCGAAGGTGTTGACCACAACCGTTGCCCCCCTGGCGGTGAAAGCACGGTGGTGGCTTTATCAGAGCTACTCGGCCGCGAAGTGCTGCCGCTGGACGCGGAAGATAGCAGCACCGTCGGCGTCATACGCGTTGCCGTAATTCGTGAAGACGAATGCATTGGCTGCACCAAGTGCATTCAAGCTTGCCCGGTCGATGCCATTCTCGGCGCCGCCAAACTCATGCACACCGTCATTGCCGACGAGTGCACCGGCTGCGACCTGTGTGTTGAGCCCTGCCCAGTGGACTGCATCGATATGGTCGAGGTAGCGCCCACCCTGAGCACCTGGACCTGGCAACAACCGTCAGGTGCCGGCAGCAAACCAGAAAAACTGATCCCGCTGGTGAACCTGTGAACGCATCTATCGGCAAACCACGGCCACTATTTGATTTTCATGGCGGCATTCATCCGCCAGAAAATAAAGCCCAGTCGAATCATCGGCCTATTCGCCCAGCGCCGTTGCCCGAGCAATTGGTTTTGCCGTTAAACATGCACCTAGGGGCGCCGGCTAAGGCGCTGGTGCAAGTGGGTGATCGGGTGCTCAAAGGCATGAAGATTGCCGAGGCCCAAGGGGCGGTTAGCTTGCCAGTCCACGCGCCAACGTCTGGCACAGTGGTGGCGATTGGGCCGCGCCCGATTCAGCATCCTTCAGGCTTGGATGCGCCTTGTATCGTTATCGAAACAGACGGCAAGGAGCAGTGGTGTGAGCTATACCCCTTGCCCGACTGGCGCGACAGCTGCCCACCCAGTGCACTGGTAGCACGACTGCGCGAAGCAGGTATTGCCGGCATGGGTGGCGCCGGTTTTCCGGCAGCCATAAAGCTCAGCCCCAAAGCAGAGCACC
>Ga0209075_1000698_pt1 | contig 32557 bp, 30 predicted proteins | sample Stecom2011_FD_187523 | JGI IMG/M metagenome (GOLD analysis project Ga0209075, IMG submission 187523) | Agricultural soil microbial communities from Utah to study Nitrogen management - Steer compost 2011 (SPAdes) (version 2) | ecosystem: Environmental > Terrestrial > Soil > Agricultural land...
TCTGATTTTGGTTTACGATATTTTTTAGCTTGACTCGTTAGTTTTTGAACATAAATGTCATCACCAATCGCAACCACTTGAGCATAACCATTACCTGATACAACATATGACCCTGAATAAAGCGGATCTCCTTCTCTTTTTACAATAATATCAGATTCACCAGTTAATAGTGATTCATCAACTTCAATTGAGCCAGATCTTAATACTGCATCAGCCGAAATTTGCTTACCACCATTAAGTCTCATAATATCATCAATAACTAGTGATGAGATTGCAATTTCAACTTCGATATTGTCTCTAACAACTATTGCAGTTGGAGCAGATAACAATGATAAATTATCAATAGTCTTCTTAGCTTTAATTTCTTGAATTACCCCAATTACTAAATTAGCAGTAATTACTAATAAGAAATCTAGTTGTTTAACTGGTGCTCCCGCACTAATTAACCATGCAGCTATCCCAAAGGTTAAGATATTAAAAAATGTGAAAACATTTGTAAATAAAATGTTTAAAACAGTTTTACTACTACCAGTTGAAACCTTATTAACATAACCAGCCATTAATCTTGATTCTACTTCTGGTAATGTTAATCCTTTATCAATATCTGGATTATATCTTTCAACAACTACTTCATCTCTATTTTTAACTTTTAAAGATAGATCAAGATCATCATAATCTGTTTTAATTTCCTTCGTTTCAAAAAGATCGCCTTTAAACTTTATCGGTTCTTCAGCAATTATTGTTTTGGGGCCTCTTTGTTTCTTTTTATTAGTTTCTTTGGTTTTTTGTACAACTTCTTTACTCATTGTAATCTTCCCCTTCTTCAATATATTTGAATGACAAACTCATAATCTCATCTAATCTTTTTTTATTATTAATATATAAATATCCAATTAAACTTTCAAAACCAGTAGCTAGAACATATGTTTTAGCATCAACATTTTTTCTTCCCGATGAACTGTTGTTTCTGCCTCTTTTAAAAGCATGCATTTCATCTTCACTTAATGTTTCACTATTAATTAAATATTCAATAACTTCGGCTTGCGCTTTACTAGAAGTATAATTGATTGCTTTATTATGTAAAATATTTACACTAGTAAAGCCTGATTCAATTAAATGTTTTCTAACTTCTAATTCATAATATGCATCACCAATATATGCGAGTGCTAATCCGTTCAATTATATCCAACCTTCATTTGACAATTCTTTTCTTAAAGTATCAGCTAAATCAAAATCTTTATTTTGTCTTGCTTCTTCCCATGCTTCATATTTATTAACAATTTCTTTTGTTAATTTATATTCAGGCATAATGTTTAAAACATTTAATATCTTTGTAATGCTATTATATGTTTTCTTAATATCTATTATATCATTAATTTTATTTAAATTTTTAATTTCTTGTAAAATTAAAGTAATAACATTAGAAGTATTTAAATCATTGTTCATTTCATCAACAAACTTACTTATAATTTCTTCATCTACTTCATCTTGATTAAAATTAACACCTAGTTTTAAATTAGTACGCATTAATGTTTTAGTAATACGGTCATATATTTGAATATATTCATCAAACAATTCATTATTAAAACTAATTGGTCTCCGATAATGATGTGCTAATATTAATAACCTAAATGCAAGCCCATTATCGATATCTTTAACTAAGACTGTATTTCCTAGTGATTTACTCATTTTCTCATCACCAAAATCAAGTCTACCAACATGCATCCAGTATTTAGAAAGTTCATGACCACTATGAGCAATAGTTTGAATATTTTCATTTTCGTGATGTGGAAATATTAAATCACTTCCACCACCATGAATATCAAGCACTCCATTAAATATTTCATGATTCATCACCGCACATTCTGTGTGCCAACCTGGTCTACCTTCACCCCAAGGTGATTCAAACTTAATACCTTGATCATCAGTTATTTTCCATAAAGAGAAATCTTTAAAATCTCTCTTATCACCTTTATTTTCAATTCTAACAGACTTTTCTAATTCTTCTTTATTTTGATTTGAAATGCTACCATATTCACTTAATTTAGTTGAATCAAAATAAACTCCTGATTCAGTTTGATAAGCGAAACCTTTATCAATTAACACCTTAATATATTTAACCATTTCTTTAATATAGTTGGTTGCTTTTGGCATTAAATCTGGCAAGTTACTATTTACTTTATTAGTTGCTTCAATAAAAGCTTTAGTATATTTTTTTGTTAACTCTAATTCGGTTAACTTAGCCTTTTTAGCTTCTTCAATTATCTTATCATCAACATCAGTAATATTAGAGACATAATATACTTCATAGTTTATATATTCTAAATAGTTTTTTAAAACATCAAAAAAGATAACTGGTCTTGCATTACCAATATGAATATCAGAATAAACGGTAGGCCCACAAACATACATATTTACCTTGTTATTATTTATTGGTTTAAACTCTTCAGTTTTTCTAGTTTGTGTATTATATATTTTTAGCATAAAACCTCTCCTTTTGATTAATTATATTTTATAATTAATGAAATAACAAGTTAATAACTATATTTCCCTTAATTTGTTTAATATCTCGAACATCGCCCAAGTATCTTGTTTACAATATTCAATTAATGCTTGATATTCTTTGTTAAATGCTTTTTCATCTAACAAAGGAAAGCTATGATAAGTTATCATTGCTTCTATTCCATCTTTAACATCAAGTGTGTCATAACTAAGTTTTGAAAACAACGGCAATACTTTTTTTATCGAATACGAGCCTTCTAAATCTTGATGATAATAGTTATATAAACTAGCATCATCTTTATCAAAACCTAAACTTAAATATAAACTCTTATTCCCTTTAATAAGATGTTGCAGATCAAATAGTCTATTAATTATATCTTCTAACTCATTATAATATTTAGGATAGTATTGTTGAAGTTCTTTTAAACGAGCTTTTTCAAACCTAACATTATAAACCAAAACACTCCCACCATCAGGCTTAATAACATCAAGCATTGATTCAAGTAAACTAAGACGGTTGTCTTTATGATCTTTTGCTAGATAATAATAGTTATCATTATCTTTATGACAAATACCTGGTTTTCTTTCAATATGAACAGAGTATTGAAAGAGTGACTGACTATATGGTGATTCACCTTTAAATCTAGGAAGTGGTGCGTTAAATGATTCAAAATCTAAATGATAGATTGGATATTTTAATAATTTAATGCCTTGTCTAATTTTTTCTCTATTAAAGTATGGTTTATTCTCTTCAATTACTCTTCTTTGTATTTTATTATTCTCTCTATGCAATAACTCATAAGGAACATCAATTGCATGTCTATAACCAGCTTTTAATAAATCAATTACACTATATTTATTATCTTTCTCATCTTTAAAACCGTGATGTCTGTTAGTATATATTAAAAGATTGTTTTTAGATGGGAATTTAGTTAAATCTATATCACTATAATAATAACTTGCAAGATCGCTCTCTTTTAAATTTATATTATCTTTATTGTTATATTTGTTAATAATGTTAATAGTTTCATTAATATCATCTTTAATTACATTCATCATTTTATTTAAAAGTGATGATAAGTTATAAAATCTAACAATCTCATTAGGATAGTCCGATTTACCATCATGAATATATTCATGGTCTAATATAACTAAATAATATTCAATTTTCTTTTTTGTTTTAACAGCATTCTCAATTACATATTTTTGATATAAAAGATCATAAATATAATGACCGCGGTCATCAAATTTGTTAAATAGTTTTTTTTCATTTTTGAAATAATCACTATTTTTTAGTTTTTTAATATCTTCATAAGGAAAATAGATATCTTCTTTATCTTTAATGAAAAACTCATGTTTAACTTTATCGTCTAACGTTGTAAAGAAGAAATTATTTCCCTTTAAACTAAACTTAGAACTAGTGGTTGCTTTAGTCTCGAAAATTCTTATTGTATCTTCATCTTCTTGATAACCATCAAGAAAACAATAAAAATCAAATTCATGATTTTTATAATTAAACCTTTTTTGATTATATGTTTCTAAACTATAAATAACATCACCACCAAACTTATCTTTGATTGCTCTTCCACTAATCATTTCTAATTCTTGATAATATGGCATTAACATTTCAAGTTTTAAATCAATTTTATTATTTAACTCTTCTTCATCATCGTTATATAAACTTTCCATAAAAGCTTTACTCTTTTGGTTGTTTTCAAGTTTAATAAGTTCTTCTATTTTTAAATCCTTATTAAATTCAATTATTACTTCATCTTCTTGAATTGATTTTAACCATTTTAAATAATCAAATTTCATTATATTTAAAAACTGGGTTTTAGATATTTTCATAATATTAACCACCTCACATGATTATTATTTCATATTTAATCTTCTATCTATTATTATAACATTTAAGGATTAATTATTTTATTATTAATTATACGGTTATAAAAACACCAATTATTTTATAACTGGTGTTTTTATATCTAAGTACTATAAATATTTTATTATAAATCCTGCTAATAGTGTTTGTAGTTCTTCTGGACTTTCAAAGATTGCGACATGTCCACAATCAGGAATTACAAAGTATTCTGTATTTGGAATGGTATTGGCAATAATTTCAGAAAACTTAACTCGTTTTAGCAAATCATCTTCACCAACTATTACTAAAGTTGGTGTTTTAATCTTTACTATTTCCTCAGTCATATTAACATCATTTTTAAATGTTTCATATAAAATTCTTTGGCCTTTAAAATATGATGGATCAACTTTTTTGAACTTAGCAGCACGTTCTTTTAATAATTGTTTATTTTCTTTGTAATATCTATTACCATAAATAATTGGAGCCATTCCTAAAAAGAACTTTTCACCATCATTTAAATCTAATAAATATTCCCAATTATTAATAAAGCCTTCTAAAACTTCATCTAGTTCACTAACACCATCAATTATTGATAATGTCTCAACAAAACTTGGATACATTAAACTAAAACGCATTGCAACCTCTGAGCCATAAGATGTTCCAATTAAATGAATTTTTTCAATTTTTAAATAATCAAATAACGCTTTGGCTTCACTCGCGTGTTCAACAAATGTATAAGGACCCTCTGGTTTATCTGATCTTAGTTGACCTTTAAAATCATGAAGGATAATTTTAAATCCTAATTTTTCAAAAACTGGTATAACATATTCCCAACTACTTGTGCTTGCCATCACACCATTAAAAAAAGCAACCACTTTATTTGAATTCAAATCGCCTTTTATTTCATAATAAAGATTCATTCCATTAATATTAAAATAATTACTCATTTTATATAATAACCTCTCTTACTCCACAATGTTCTATTCTATCTTCAAAGTCGGTTTGTGAGTTCATCACCAAACCATGACAAACAAAAATTACTTTGTTATATTTTTTATATTTTTCTAAAACTTTTCTAACACGCTTCTTAATGGTTTCGTATTCTTCATATCTAAATTTAGAATCTTTCGGTCTTATACCACCAAAACTAAAATATTCACTTGACGCATCAAAGACACCATAATCATATATAAACTCTAAATCTGGAAACCATTCATGTAATTCTACTTCAACTTTTAAATCGATTCCGGTTTCCTTAGAAATAATCGCTGCTGTTTGAAGCGCTCTTGTGTAAGGTGATGATACGATTAAGTCAGCATCTTTTAGCCTTTCATCTTTTGCTCTATCAAAGGCTTGTTTTTCACCTAGTTCAGTTAGTTCACCAAACTCAAAACCTAAACCTATTTCTCCCCATTTGCTAACATTTTCATAATTAGGTTCCCCATGTCTAATCAATATAGCTTTCATTATAATTCCCCCTTAAATTAATAAAAGCCGTCTTAAAAGACGACTTTTACTTTTTTATTCATTATTTTCTAAAACCCAACTACCTTCATCAAAAAGGTCAGTTAAATTATTAAATACTCTTATTTCATCTTTAGGATCAACAATGTTTATAATACCAAAGTTATTTGTTTCTTTGTTGTAGTTAATTTTATTGGCATATGTAAATAATATCCCATAAACTAAATTAGCTTCTACTTGTGGACTTAATTGAAAGTTGTCATTTTGTCTTATCACTTTATCAATACTTGAATTAAAGATTTCTGTGTGGTTTAATAATCCGGCAACATTGACATTTATTTCATATTTATATTTCATATCATCTAATTCTTCTTGTTCCAACTCACTTGTTAAAGTTACTTCTTCAACATTAATTAAACCGTTATATAAAATATTGTTCAATTTAACATTAACACTTGAAGCAAATAAGCCAGCTACATTAATGTTTAAGAAGAACTTGCCTTTACGATCTTCATTAATTGCTGCAATAACAAATTCTGATTCACTAATTTTTATTTCAGTTTTAACAATTGCGTTTGTTAGTTTTAAGTTTTTAGCTTCACCAATTAATCCACCTAAATTTGCAGTAAATCTATCAACAGAATCACTAACAGCTCTTAAACCTGCATCTTTAGTTTGTTTTATTTTATAATTTATTTTACCAGCAACATAAATATTATCAATATTAACATCGGTTGTACTTGAATGATCAACTTTTCCTAAAAGGCCTCCAATTTTTGTTTGGCCAATTCTTTCTTGAGTAATATTAATTGTATTTGTATCATCAATATTAATATCTTTAATGTTTGCAATACTTGCTCCACCTAAAAATCCAATTTCGGTGAAGTTTGATTCGCTGTTAACTTCTAAATTTATTGTACTATTTTTAATAGTTATGTTTGATACTTTAGTAGTTGAAGTTGTATTTTGACCAAATAGTAGGCCAACACGTTTTGAACCGGTTGCTTTACCTTTATGGTTAATCGTCATATTGTCAATTGTTAAGTTAAAAACTTCAGCATTTGTTGATAGTTGTTGGAAAATACCTAAGTTAATATTACTTGATTCTAAAGTATAATTTTTAATTGTTTTACCATTACCATCAAATATTCCAGTAAAAGTAGAAATCATGTTACTTGAAATTTCTTCTTCATAACCTTCAAAATCTAAATCACTCATCAATGTATATTTGGCATTTCTTTTGTGTCTTATGTTAAAAAAGTCTTCAACTGTTTCAATATTTATTTCATCAGGAAGTTTTGATGTAAACTCATATTTTAATAAGTTAACTGGTTCTTCATTAACAGTTGAGTTTACTTCTAAATAGTATTTTACACCAATAGTTAAACCACTAAATGTTGTTTCTTTTGTATCTTCATCTAAAAGTTCTGCTTTAGTTTTAGTAACTGATCTTCCTACTAATTTATCATCTTCATCTTTTCTTACTTCTAAAGTAATATTGCCTTTTAACTCATCATCAGGATCTTCAATTTTCAGTTCTACTGTAACTGAATTTCCATTATTTTCAAAAAAGTTGGTTGTTACTTTTACGTTTGTTTTTGGTGTTTTTTTACAAGCAATTAATGTTACTGCTAGTAATAGAGTTGTAAATAGTCCTAATAATCTTTTCATAAAGCACCTCTTAAGTTATTTATTGTTTCATCAATACGTTTTAATACTTTTTCTTTTCCTAGTAAAACAATTGTGTTTGGTAAGCTTGGTCCAGATATTTCACCGGTTGCCGCAATTCTTGTAGGCATGAATAATGCTTTACCTTTGGCATTTACAGCTTTTCCTGTTTCTTTAATTACTTCACTTATTTTTGTTTCATCTGTAAAATCTTCTAAGTTATAAAGATTTTGTTTAAAAGTTTCTAATAGCTCTAAACTATTGTATTCTTTTAAAATGTTTATTGACTCATCTGTTAATACAAAATCTTCTCTAAAGAAGTTTTTGTATAATTGCACAATTTCACCAATAAAATGCATTCTATCTTTAAATAAACCTACTAAATTTAAAAGCCATTCATCACTTTTAATTTCGATATTTGCATTTAATAAAAATGGTTTTGTTTTTAAAGCTAATTCTTCATTTGTTAACATCTTAATATATCTACTATTAATATATGCTAATTTATTTTTATCAAACATCGCTGGTGATTTTGAAAGTCTAGTTGGATCAAATAATTTAATTATTTCATCCTTTGATAATATTTCTTCTTCCCCACCTGGTGACCATCCAAGGAGCGCAATAAAGTTAAACATTGCCTCAGGTAGATAACCTATTTGTTCATATTCACTAATGAATTGAATAACATCAGTATCTCTTTTAGATAACTTCTTTCTTTCTTCATTAACAATAATTGTCATATGACCAAAAGTTGGTACTTCCCAATTAAATGCATTATAAACCATAATTTGTTTTGGTGTATTAGTAATATGTTCCTCACCACGTAACACGTGTGAGATTTCCATTAAATGATCATCAATTACAACCGCAAAGTTATAAGTTGGAATACCATTATCTTTCATAATAATCCAATCTTCAATTTCTTTACTTTCAAATTTTAAAGTTCCTCTAACTATATCATCAAATGTATATGTAGTGTTTTGTGGCACTTTAAATCTAATTGCAAACTTATCACTATCTTCACGATACTCTTTATAAGCAAGACCACGTTTTAATAATTCATTTGCGTATTTTTGGTATATATCTAGTCTTTCTAATTGACGATATGGTCCAAAATTACCACCAATATCGGGTGCTTCTTGCCATTCTAAGCCTAACCATTTTAAATATGTTAATTGACTTTCTTCGCCACCTTCAACATTTCTTAAGGTGTCTGTATCTTCAATTCTAATGATAAAATCACCATCAAAATGTTTGGCATATAAATATGTAAAAAGTGCACTTCTTGCATTTCCGATATGAAGATGCCCAGTTGGTGATGGGGCATATCTTGTTCTTACTTTTTTCATAAATAAACACATCCTTGTCTAATAATATATTATAAGATATTTTGTTTAAATAAACAACAATTTATGAAAGAATAAAAAAGAAAGGGCCATAGGCCCTCCACTTTAATATTATCTCTTTGAGAATTGTGGTGCACGACGTGCTTTCTTTAAACCGTATTTCTTACGTTCTTTAACACGTGGATCTCTTGTAATTAAACCTGCTGGTTTTAATGTTTCTCTTAATTCTGGATTTACTTCAAGTAATGCACGAGTAATTCCTAAACGGATTGCTCCTGCTTGTCCTGTAGTTCCTCCACCAAACACATTAACACTAATATCGAATTTACCTTCGTTTTCTGTTAATACGATTGGTTGCATAACGTCTAATCTAACCGCAGCTGAAGGAATATATTCTTCAAATTCGCGGCCGTTAACTAAAAACTTTCCAGTTCCTTTAGTTAATATTACACGAGCAACTGATTTTTTACGACGACCTGTGCCTAAATATTGTACTTTAGCCATGAATTATACCTCCAAACTTTCTGGTTGTTGTGCATGATGCTTATGTTCTGGTCCAGCATAAACAAATAGTTTACGGAACATTTGTCTACCTAATGAAGTTTTTGGAAGCATTCCTTTAATTGCTAATTCAACCATACGAGTTGGGAATTTATCCATAATTTCACGAGCATTTCTTTCACGAAGTCCGCCTGGGTATCCAGAGTGGTTATAATAGATCTTTTGATCCCATTTTTTACCAGTTAATTTAATTTTTTCTGCGTTGACAATAACAACATAATCGCCACAGTCAACATGTGGTGTATAAATAGGTTTATGTTTACCTCTTAAGATGCTTGCTACTTCAGTAGATAAGCGTCCTAATGTTTTGTCTGTTGCGTCTACAACAAACCATTTGCGTTCAATACTTTGATTGTTTGCCATATATGTTTTCATAATTCTTTTTCTCCTTAATGTTTTAAGGGCTTTATATTGTGGATATAAAATGTACCTTTATTATCATACTATATTTAAATATCTTTGTCAAACATTTATAATTTAAAACTGCTTTTTATTACGTAGTAATATTAACTTTTAGTAAAATAGAGCACTTTTTCACTTGATAAGTAAGTATTATACTTGAATTCTTTGACTGTTAGTTCTTTTAATTCATTAATTGTTTTAATATTTTTATTAATAATTAATCTTGCTAAATTACCTCTTAATTGTTTTAGTAATACACTACTTATTCTTTTGTTATTTTCACTTACAAATTCAATATTAATAACATTATTTAAGTCTTTAAACAAGGTATGAAATTCTTTTGAAGCCAAGTTAATAATTGGTTTGTTATTATACTTACTTTCTAAGTAATCTTTAATATCATTTCTCCAGTAATTATAAAGATTTCCAAGTGCTTTAAAGTTAAAATCAAGTCTGTATTTACACACATTATCAAAAGGCCTTAAAAGACCATATAAAGCAGATATAATATATAAATTATTATCTTTAAAGTTTAATTCTTCATGCTTTAGTTCTTTAAACTGAACTCCTTCATATAACTCAATTGCCGCAACATTTTCTTCTTTACTTTGATAGTAGTTATATACTTCATTTGCAAGCTTATCAGAAATATTAAAATGCTTCTTTATAAGAGGTAAGCTAAAGTTTTTTAGCTTACCTCTTAACTCTTCTTCTTTACTTTTAAAGATTGGAATACTATTACCTTTTATCTTTGAATTTGAAAATGTTTTGCTAGGTGATAATAATATAATCATTTAATCCTTCTTTCTTAAATGTCGTATTGTGTTAATATTTGTGCTGGTGTTTTTCTTACAAGCAATACTACTGGTAAGAGTCCAGCTAATATATTTATAACATAAACTAAGATAAATCCCGTAATAACACTAAAACTATTGATTGTAAATATATTTAGTTGACCTAATAAACTATTACTTAATGAATTGACTAAGACTGTTCCTAAAATATAGCCAACAAGGGTTGAAATTGTCGTTAAAACAACAATTTCAAAGAAAAACATTGAAAGAATTTCAATTCTTTTAACACCAAGTGCTCTATATATTCCAATTTCTTGGATTCTTGAGATCATTGATGATCTTATTACAAAATAAAATCCAATAACTGTGAACCCTAAAAATACTGAAACAAGTGGGAGTATAACTGGTAGTGCTTCTTTATTTGCTTCTCTTTGTTCTTCTAGTGCTTCATTATATATATCACTTGTTGTAAATCTTGGACTAATTGAATTTAATAAAACTTCTTTGTCACTTGAAAATATATTGATTGAAGTTGCATTATTATAAGCATCTTCCATTTTGCTAAATAATGGGTTTGTAAGAATCAATTGTTCGTATAACGAACTATTCATATAAATAATTTCATTATCATTATTTGCAATTCCAACTATTTTAACATTTTTAACATTTAGTTCTTCAGCAAATATATTAATGGAATATTCTTCTCTTAAAATATCACTATAACTCCAAATCCCGTAATCATTACCACTATGATTAGCTGAACCAAAGAATGCTTGTTCGTTATTTAGTATTTGATTTGCAATTTGTTTTGATATTAATATTTCATTATTGTTTGTAATGTTTCTACCAGCTACAAGCTTTTTAGTATCATTGTCATTAACAATATTTATAGCTCCTTGTTTACTAATAATACTAGGACCAAAGATCGGTAAATCTAAATTAATTGTTGCATAATCAAAAGTTCTAAAACCTATTGAAAGATAGTCATGAAACTCTCTTATGACAAAATTATCATCCTTAATTAAATTGTTAAATTCTTCATAAGAATATACATCACTAAAAACATCATTTCCCTCAGCAGTTGGTCTGATATTCGCCCTTATTGTATCTTTAGGATAAGGGGTTACAGGATCAATAGTAATTGCTGTAAATAGCATTGATAAGGCAAAAGCAATCACCATTCCAGCTAAGATGAAACTTGCGATCATTAGTTTTCCTTTTCTACCAAAACTTAAAACTTTTCCTAAAGCAAGCTTTAAGTTTCTTTTGGAAGATACAACAAACTTCTTTTGTTTCGGAACATCTTCGTGGTTTAAATAATCTTTATCAAAAGAAGTTTCAAGTAACTCTTCTCTTGATTTTTTAACATAGTGTTCATCTAGTATTTTTAAACCATCTTGATCATTTGCAAGTTTAATGTTTTTAATCTTACTATCAACATTTAAATATAAAGTGTTATTTTTATATATTAGTTCAACCTTTACAGGTTCTAACTCTTCAGTATCGCTATAAAGATTAACATCCAAGTTATTACCTTTTAAGTTGTCTTCATTTTTTAAATCTTTCAAATAGATTATTTGATCATCATCTAGTCCGTGATATTCAGAATGCATATTATCATAATCATCAACAATTTTACCATCAACAATTTCAATTATTCTATTTGCATAAAACTTTGCAAGTTCTCTATCATGAGTTACTAATAAAACTAGTTTTTCTTCAGCAATTTCTTTAATAATATTCATAATGTCTGATGTGTTTTTACTATCTAGATTTCCAGTTGGCTCATCAGCAATAATAATATTAGGATTTTTAACTAACGCACGTGCGATTGCAACCCTTTGTTGCTGTCCGCCTGAGAGTTGTAATGCTTTTTTCTTTCTAAAGTCAAACATCCCTAGCGCTGTTAAAACATAGTTAACTCTATTTTTTATTTCTTCTTCATCGACAATACCTATCATTTTTAAAACAAATGCGACATTATCAAATACAGAAAGTTGTGGTTGTAGATAATAGTTTTGGAAAATATAGCCAATTGTTTCATTTCTTAATTCATCTAGTTTTGTAACGTTATATTTACTAATTTCTTTATCAGCAAAATAAATATTTCCGCTACCTATTTTATCAAGCCCACCAATTACATTAAGTAGCGTTGTTTTACCTGATCCAGATTCACCTAAAAAGACGACTAGTCCTTTATTGGGTAGATCAATTGTTATGTCGTTTAAAACATGAATTTCATTAGTTTTACCTTTATTAAAATATTTGTTTAAATGACTTAGTTTAATCATAAGACATCCTCCCTTGCAAGTGAGAGTGTTTCAACAACAGTTTGTTTAAATACTTTCCTATTAAATCTTGTTCCAAGCATAATACCAAAGATTGTAAAGATAATAAATAATAAAATATAATCACTAAACGTTAAGTAATCAACAACTGCTGCAATTTGTAATATATTGAATGCTAATATATTAAATATTAATATTACAATTACAAGTGCTAATAATGATAATATTACTTGTTCGACAATTACTAGTTTTCCTAAATCTTTTCTATTAGCACCAATTGAGCGATATATCGCAAAATCCTTTTGGCGAGCTGACATAACATTTTTACTTACAGCATGTAGTATTGTATATAAAAATGTCCCAACTAAACCAATAACTAAGATTGCTACTATTGTTTGTAAAAAGACTAAGACCGGTCTAATTGCTTCTTTTATGTTTGCTGGATAAAATACTCTATACACTTCATTATCGATTCTATTTAAAACTCTGTTACCTGATGCTCTTCCATTAACACTTAAAGTAACGTTTTTAATAACATCATTATAAAAGTCAGGCTCAAATTCAGTATGAATACTTTCTTTTATTTCATTAAATAACTCTTCATCGAAAATTAAAATCCCTCGGTAATTATTAGTATCATAATTTGGATTAGTTCTAACATAAGCATCAATTAATACAGTATGGGTAACTTCTTGTGACACAAAATTATCATAATTCCACGCTGTAAATTTTACTTCTAATTTTTTAAGCGGATATCCGTCATCATCAGTTTTTGATATAGCAGCATAGACAATATCACTATCAAACTCTACACTATCTAAATCACCATTTAAAGGAATATCTAACCCATGGCTATTTTCACTATCAAAAGTAACTAAATAGTTATAATAATATTTTAGATCCTCTTCTACTCTACCTTTGAAATCATAATTAACTGATTGTTCAAATCCGTGATCCTTATTTAAAAATTCATCTGATAAATAAACTGTCGAATTATTATTTCCAACTAAACCTGTAATTTTAAAATTAATTTCAAATTTGTCTTCATCATCATTTATTTCATCATAATATCTATCAACAGATAATATAACATTATCTCCGACACTAAAACCGATATTTTGAGATATCATAATTTCATTTTCTGCTTTTGCAATATTTCCTTTAATAAATCTTGAATTGACTTGGCTAGCAGCATCAAAGAAAGATACTCTAGGTGAAAAATAATTATTTTGTTGGGTTAAATATAAATTAGATTCATACGTAAAGAAGTTTTCACCTCTTTCATATATTTCTTTAACTTCTCTAATGTTACTTAAATAATCTAGATCAGCCTCTGTCATATCATTTCCGTCTCTTCTTTGAACTAAGACTCTTGTTTCAGGGGCATATTTAAAGACATCTGAATAAGCCATACCTGTTTCTCTTATACTTCTTATTTGAGATGTATAGACGAAAGTAATCGCTCCTACAACTAAGAATTGTAAGATTAAAATAAATAAAAATCTTTTTGGTTGTGAAAACAGATTTTTAAAAGCAAACCTAACAATCGCTAAAAATGTCATTTTTTGCGGTTCAACTAAATTAGCATCTTCAACTTCAGGTGTTTCTCTAAACTTTTTATCTTCAATAATAATACCATCATGCATTCTTATTCTTCTTGTTGCATATGGTTCAACTTGACTATAAGTATGAGTAACAACTACTACTAATTTATCTTTACTTATTTCATGTAGTAATTCTAAAATTTGTTTTCCTGTTTCACTATCTAGGTTTCCAGTTGGCTCATCAGCAACAATAATCGGGCAATCTTTAGCAAGTGCTCTAGCAATTACTGTGCGTTGTTTTTGACCTCCAGAAAGTTTCGCTGCTTTATGGTTTTTATGGCTTGTTAAACCCACTTTGTCAATTAATTCTAAAGCGCGTTTTTTTCGTTCTTTTCTTGGATAGTTTTGAATATCTAGTGCTAACATAACATTTTGATAAACCGTAAATGAATCAATTATATTATAATTTTGAAAAACAAAGCCCACATAAGCTGCTCTATATCTTTCCCAATCAGCAATTGTATAATGACTTGTTTCTTCGCCATTTAAATATACTTCGCCTTCTTCATATCCATCAAGACCACTAATAACGTTTAAAAGGGTTGTTTTCCCTGAACCTGATGTACCGGTGATTGCCACAAACTCATTATAATCAAAAGTAGTTGAAATGTTTTTCATCCCAACTGATACATTATCTTCTGATTTATAATATTTTGCGACATTTTTAAGTTCAATTAAGTGCATTGATTATCCTCCAATCATCTATTTCTTTAATTATACCACTATATAATATAAACTTTTGTTTAAAAATAAAACTCGCGAAATTCAAATGCGAGTTTTACTGTTTTATGCAATTCGTTTACGTTTAAAGTTTCCAATAATTCTACTTACAGGTTTAGCAATAACAAACGCTTTGTCATCAACTTCTTTAATTAAATCTACGATATTTTGTAACTCATAACTCGATATTATAACCATAATCATTGTTTTCTCATGGGTTGAATATGCTCCTTCTACTTTAGAAAGAGTAACACCACGGCCCATTTTATGTAAGATGTTATCAATTAACTCTCTTGGGTTTTCGGTAATAATTTGGATTTCTAAATAATTATAAGCTGTATGAACCATATCGGTTGCTAGTGTTGTTACAATTGTTCTAAGTATTGTATATGAGAAAATTAATCCTGCACCAATTGCAACCCCATTAACTATTTCACCACCAGTAATAAATGCACCAAGTGCTGCAATTGCGATATTTAAAACCATTGATATATAGCCAACCGACATACCTTTTTTAAATGAGAAATATTGAGCTATAATGTCAAATCCCCCCGTTGAAGTACCGTATTTTAGTGCTCCACCAATTCCAACACCAATTAATAGTCCACCTAAAAAGGCAGCAAGTAAAGCATGGGTTGGTTCGTTTAATCCAAAGTCAACTTGAGGTAAAAAACCAATAACGAGTGATTGAATAATAACTGATATCATACTATATATTGTAAATCTTTTTGAAACTCCAAACCAACCTAATAGTAATATCGGAATATTTATAACAAAAATAAATGCTGACATAAATATATCCCCTGATGTTTCTTCGATTATACTTCCTTTAACTAATATATCACGAAACACCTGAGCAAGTCCCGGTATACCACCGGTATACATTGGAACTGCTGATTGTTCTAAAAACCAACTAACGCCAATACCATATAATAACGTGAAAAAGATTACTGCAAAAGACCTTTTTATTTCTGGCAGAATATTTTCTTGGTATTTAGGTGTTTTCATAAAACTTCTTATTTTATTCATTATTGTTACCTACTATTTCTTCAATCTTTTTGTTTAAATCATATCTTTCGAACAACACTTCAATATCACCTAATGTTTGTTCTTTAAATAACCCAAACTCATTTAAACTCTCAAAAGTATAATCTTCAATCTTTAACATCTTAAATATTTTTTCCGCTGTTTCTGGTAAAAATGGTAATAACCCAACAGCAACATATCTAATAGTTTCTAATAAACTATATAAAACATGATCTAATATATCTTTCTTACTTTCATCTTTGTTTAATTCCCAAGGTTTTGATATATCAATATATTTATTAGCTGCTCTAGATAATATTAAAACCTCTTCTAAAGCACTTGAAACATGGTATGTTTCCATGTGCTTTTGCATGTTTGGTAACATCTCTAATGCTTTATCTTTTAAACTATATTCAAATGGTTCATCATCTAATAAAACTTTTCTAACAACACCATCACGGTATTTATTAATCATTCCTGCAGTTCTATTAACTAAATTACCAATTGTATTAGTTAAATCGGTATTATTTCTTTCAATTAATAACTCATGCGTATAATTACCGTCTTGAGCATAAGGCACTTCATGTAATAAATAATATCTTAAAACATCAACAGGAAAATGTTTTAATAACTCATCTACATAAACAACATTATTAGTTGATTTACTCATTTTTGAGCGATCAAACAATAACCAAGGATGTCCGAAAATAGTTTTAGGTAACTCAATATCAAGTGCCATTAATAATATTGGCCAATAAATTGTATGAAACCTTAATATATCTTTTCCTATTAAATGAATATTAGCAGGCCAAAACTTATTCATCATTTCAGTATCTTTATTATAACCATCAAAGCCAAGTCCTGTAATATAGTTACTTAGCGCATCCATCCAAACATAAGTTACATGGTCTTCATCGAATTTAAATGGGATTCCCCATTTAAATGAAGTTCTTGAAATTGATAAATCAGGTAATTTATCACTTAAGAAGTTTTGGAGCATTTCATTCTTTCTTGATTTAGGCATAATGAATTCTTCGTTTTCATTAATATGTTTAACTAACCTGTCTTGGTATTTAGATAGTTTAAAGAAGTAAACTTCTTCTTTCATCCAAATAGGCTCATCACCACTTGGCCCCTTACCATCAACAATATCATCTTCACTAATAAATGCTTCATCAGCAATTGAATACCATCCTTCATATTCACCTAAATAAATATCGCCTTTTTCATGAAGTCTATCGATTATGTTTTGAACTGCACTAACATGAAACTCATTTGTAGTTCTTACAAACTTATCATAACTAATATTTACTCTATCATATATTCTAATAATTTCATTGGTAATTTGGTCAACATAAACCAAAGGACTAATTTCATTGTCTCTTGCTCTTTGTTCAATCTTTTGACCATGTTCATCAGTTCCTGTTTGAAAATAAACATTATAACCATCTAGTCTTTTAAATCTAGCAATCGCGTCAGCTAAAATAGTTTCATAAACATTTCCTAAATGAGGAATTGCTGAACTATATGCGATTGCAGTTGAAATATAAAAATTCTTTTTGCTCATAATTTAATACACCCTTCCATAAAAAAAACGCCCTTAAAAAAACTAAAAGGACGAATATAAACCCGCGGTACCACCTTAATTTCCAGCATAACTGGCACTCTCTACTTTTAACGCAAGCATACGTTTTAATCTACATATCGATTAAAAAGCTCCAAAGCCATTATTATTAAAGTTATTATTTACTCACACCAACCGTAAACTCTCTTTTAATTCCTATTAATAACATTCTTTTTCATCGCTTATTAAGTTCATATTTATTATATTAAATAAGTGCACTTATTGCAACATTAATCGTTTAATAATAAATCTTATTTGATTTCTAATATCTTTTTTGCTTCTTCAAGTGAATGTGATTTTGAATTATTTTCATAATCCTTGATTGCTTCTTCATAAGCAACGATATCTTGTTCATCCTGAATCTTTTATATTAATTCTTTCTCTTGCTTTGAAACATTTGTAATAATCTTCATTAATTTCACCTCTTTTACACATTGTTTAATGTGTTTTCAACTTCCTTAATTGATCCAATAATTACATCGTTAATATCTTCTAGATCATTATTCAAGAACTTAATCAATACTATACACCTCTCTTATGACTTCATAAATCCAATTAGTTACTTTTTTTGTTTCTATTAATATTCTTTGTTGTTCTTCTTTGGTTAATTGATTTTTTAATTTACTTATAATTTCATTATTGATATTGTCTCTTCCAATCGTTCTTATTGCGCTAACAATTATGCTAAACTTATAATCTAACTCAATATCGTTACTTTTAGTATTTTTAAATTTTATTACGCTATTATTATATTTATACTCTCGATAAGGCCCCGAACTTAAATATTCATAATTTATGGGGACTTGATCTGATAACCCTAAAAGATTTAAAGCATAGTTTCCTGTTGGAATAATCTTCCATGAGAAACTGTCAGCTATTTTTATGGCAACCTCATGTGGAGATACAGGAACTAATTCGTTTGTTAACTTTGAATACTTCGGTTTAATATATATCCCATTAATAACTCTCAAAATAAACCCCTCTTTTTCAAGTCTAATTAAAAGCCTTTTAATAGTTTCATAAGACCCTAAGTTTATTAAATCTTTTATTGTAAACAATTTATTGTTATATTTAGCAATAATTTCGTTTTTAATTTGATTTGTAATTGTATATTTCATATTTCGACCACCTTTGTCCCTTTTATTATATGCTTTAGGGGACAAAATGTCAATGCGTTGGTTTTCGATTATATGCATTTTACGGTTTGTCATTGCGATTTCAAACAAATATACAAAACTATCTAGTTCAAAAGATTTTCTTTTCTTTGAATTTATTGAATAACTTTTATACTTTATATACCTTATATTAGTAAAAAAAATTCGTTTTTACTTTAAATTAAAAAAAGTGCCCTAGCTTTAGTTATTTTACTAGGACACTTTAACTAAAAATTATTTCAATTCAAATTCTTTCTTTATAATCTCTGCAACTTCGTTAGGTTCTAAATTAGTATTATCAATTTTTAAATAGTTTTTAAAAGGAATTTCTCCTTCATAACTTTCTAGTCTATAATACTGATCATATTTTTTAACTCTTGTTTCTGATTCTTCAATATTTCTTTTACTCGGTTTATGTTTAAGTCTATTTTCGGTTTTATTTCTTTTAAGTCGTTCTTCTAGAGTAGTTACTAATTCAACATAATATGAATCAGTAAATAGATCTGTAACTGACTTAATATAATCCCAGTCTTCTTCTCTGTCTAGTCCCCACATATATGTGAAGATTAACCCTTCTAAATCAGTTTTTACAAACTCTTCAAAAACAACTCTTCGAAGTTTATTGATTACATCAACATCAAACTTTCCAAAAACATCTAAAACCGGTTCAATCATCATATGGTTATGAAATAGTTTTAAGTTTGTAATTTTAGTTAATTCTTGTCCAACTGTCATTTTACCAACGGCTGAATTTCCAAATATAATTATTATTTTCATATTAATGCTCTTTTCAGAAAAATTTTATATTTCTCACATATAAAAACTAACGATAGAATGCGATATAAATCCAATGTAAATTGCGGCGATTATTTTTTATCGTCGCATTTTGAGACGATAACTTAAGTTTTCAACTTTTGATACACATCTCTTTTACTTATATTTAAATCTTTAGCAATTTTCTCGAAAATTACTTTTTCTTTATATCCTTCATTATTATACTTCTCATATAGCTCTTCAATTGAAAGATTAACCTTTTCTTCTTTGTAACCTTCAACTAAAATAACATATTCACCTTTTGTGTTGATTTCTAAATCAAGTGAACGGGCGAGTGTTGTTCTTGTAATGGTTTCAAAGAGTTTTGTTAGTTCTCTTGCAAGAACAACTCTCCTATCACCATAACATTCATATAATATTTTTAATGTGTTTTTAACTCTAAATGGTGATTCATATATAATAAGTGTCGCTTTTAAATTAATGTATTTATTTAACTCAGACTTTATTTCATTAGTTTTTCTAGGTAGAAAACCAATGAATAAATGGGGTTGCATTAAAAGGCCTGAAGAAGTTAATGCCGTAATGCTTGCTGTTGCACCTGGAATACTTACAACATTAAATCCATTATCAATAACCTTATCAACAAGTTCAAAGCCTGGATCACTTATTCCCGGTGTTCCAGCATCACTTATTAAAGCAACATCTTCACCACTGTTTAAATAATTTAATACTAGATCAATCTTGTCATATTTTTCATGTTCGTGATAAGAAATCATCTTTGTATTAATATCATAGTGTTTAAATAAAACACTTGATGTTCTTGTATCTTCAGCAAAAACTACTGCTACATTATTTAAGATCTTAATTGCACGATAAGTAATATCATCTAAATTACCAATTGGTGTTGATACTAAATATAAAGTTTTCTTATTGTTTTTAAAACTTACTTGTTCCATATTTATTTACTTTCTAAAGTGCGGTAATCAAGCCATTCATTACTAAACTCTTGGTTTTTATATTGAATCTTAACTTGACTTTTAATAAAGTTAATATCAACAACTTTGCCTGATCCTTTTTTAGTATGCACTATTTCAAATAAATCCGGCATTAGCTCTTTCATCTCTTCATAAACTTCATCTTCATATTTCAAACAACAAAGTAGTCTACCACATATACCTGATATATTTGCAGGATTTAAACTTAATTCTTGGTTTTTAGCCATGTTAATTGTGACAGGTTCGAACTCACCAATAAAAGTTTGGCAACAAAGTACTCTACCACAAGGTCCAAGTCCACCAACCATTTTAGCAATGTCTCTTGGCCCAATTTGACGTAGTTCAATTCTTGTATGATAAATCGATGATAACTCGCGGACTAACTCTCTAAAATCAACTCTGTTTTCTGCCTTGAAATAAATAATTAATCTCGAGCGATCAAGTGTATATTCAGATTTTAAAACTTTCATATCTAAATTAAGTTCATCAATTAATTCAGCTGTTTTTATTAAAGCAAGGTTAGCATCTTTATCATTTAGTTCCGTCTTTTCTAAATCTTCTTGTGTTGCTTTTCTAATAATTGGTTTTAAAGCTTTTAAAATTTTAACATCTTCTTCTTCTTTTAATTGCACGACTTTTCCAACTTCAATTCCAATTACTGTTTCAACAACTACAATATCATCAACATTTATATCGTTATTATTTAATTCAAAAAAATATCTTTTGCCTGCTTTTTCAAATTGCACTAATGCTATTTGCATGCTTACACCTCTTTTTTTAGTTTTAACATTAAATTATCTAGTGATAAATTAATGTTAATATAAGAACTTTGTTTAATTAACTCTGCTTTTAATAAATCAATATTTTTAAGTAAATATTTTAATTCTAGTTTATTTGTATCATCATTTATTATTTCATCAATAAAGATTTCTGCTTTTAAGTTATATTTTAACAGTTGTTCATAATTAATTAATAATAGTTCTATTAATATATGATATAGTTTGCGATCAACAATTATATTATTAATATCATTTAAATCAACAATTGAAAAACTTTTATAATTATTAAAATAATTATAGATAAACTCAATCACCATCTTTAAGTTTTCATTGTTAACTAACTCTTTTGCCTCAAATAAATCATTAGTAATTAAACTAATTGATTTAACTAAGTAGGAATCTAATTCATCATCTTCAATTAAAGTGTTATAAACAATGTTTTCCGCTCTTGCTAAAACCCTTATAATTTGCGCTCTAGAGATAATTGTTGGAAGTACACTAGATTGATTAGATGTTGTTAGAATACCATAAACACGGCTATTTTCAGGCTCTTCCATAAACTTTAAAAGCGAGTTAGCAGCTGATGTTGATATAACATCAACATCTTCAATGATATATATTCTTGGAGCATCAACTAATGATGTTTTACTAAATGCTCTTTGTAAATTTAAGATCTGTTCTTTTTTAATAACATTACCATCTGGTTTAATATAATGTATTTGTGTATGATTGTTACCTTTAATAATATCTATTAAGTTTTCACGTTTGTCATAATCCTTTAAAATTAAATGACAAACATCATATACTAAATCCATTTTATTAACACCGACTTTACCAGTTAATAAATATAGGTGAGTTAAACGATTATTTTTCTTTGCATTTTCAAATATTTTTAATGCGTTCATAATCTTTTATTTATTTCTTCGATCATTTCAACCGCAATCTCAGAAATTGATTTAGTTCCATCAATAACAATTATTCTTGATGGATACTTATTAACAACTTCTAAATAGCCTTTTCTTACTTTTTCGTGAAATGATAATTTCTCTTGATCAAGTCGGTCATTTTTACTTCTATCTTTAATTCTGCCTAATCCTACTTTAGGATCTAAGTCAATATAAAATGTTAAGTTTGGTAGTTTATCTAATGCATACCTATTAATATTTAAAACATAATCTAGCCCTAAGTCTCTCGCAAATGCTTGATAAGCTAGTGAACTATCTAAATATCTATCACATAAAACAATTTTCTTATTCTTTAATGCTGGAAGTATTATTTCGTCTAAATGCTGTGCACGTGAAGCGGCATAAAGTAATGCTTCTGTATGAGCATTAACATTTTTATACTTAGGGTCTAATACTAAGTCCCTTATGTTTTCAGCAAACTCAGAACCTCTTCCGCCTGGCTCTCTTGTTAAGACTATTTCATAACCTTTTTCTATTAATCTTTGCTTAATTATTTCAATTAAAGTAGATTTACCTGTTCCTTCGCCGCCTTCAAATGTAATAAACATTTATCTTCATCTCCCTTTTTAATAAATTACTTTTTTGAAAAAAAGTGCTTTAGCATCAGCAGTTTTCCCTGCTAATTTCCGATCTTTTGTTTCAAATATATCATCAATTATACTTATGTCTTTTTTATTAGTGGCTACTTCAATAATGGTGCCCATTATTGATCTAACCATATATCTTAAAAAACTAACCCCTTTAAATGTAAATATATAATGAGTCTTAGTTTCTTTCACATCAATACTTTCAATACTTCTTATTGTTTCTTTATCAATATTCTTTTTTGAAAAACCAGCAAAATCTTTCACACCAACAAATTTTTGTGTGGCAAGTTTTGCTAGTTCAATGTTAAAGTTTTCAATATACACTTCAAATCTTTGGTTATAAATATCACTAGGCCTTTTAGCAATCACATACTCATAAATCCGGTATTTGGCATTATGTCTTGCGTGAAACCTATTATTTACTTTTTTTATTTTCTTAATAATTATGTCACTTGGTAATCTTTTGTTAATACCTCTAATAAATATATCAATATTTTCAATCTCAAAAGGAAAATCTGCATGGAAGGTTTGTGCAAGTGCATGAACACCTTTATCAGTTCTTCCAGCAGAATGAATTGTTAACTCAATTCTAGTCATATTCTTTAATGCTTTTTCAATTTCTGATTGAATACTGTTTGCGTTTGTTTGACGTTGAAAACCTGAATAACTAGATCCATCATAACTTACTTCAAATAGATATCTTACTACTTCCATTATAATATAATCCTTAATGTAATAATAGTAGTAATTACTAAAACACTAAAGACTAATGATATTACATCTGATGGTTTAATTTTAAACTCATCTATTCTAGTTCTTTTAGCACCTAAAATATAACCTCGTGCTTCCATCGCATCACTTAATTCTTCAGCTCTTGTAATAGAAATTAAAAAGATTGGAATTAATAACGCAATAATTTGTGTTATTTTTTCTCTTAACTTACTTTCTTTAAAATCAAGTCCTCTTGAGGCTTGAGCTTTCATAATCTTTTCAGATTCAAAGAGTAGAGTTGGAATATATCTTAAAATAAGTGATAACATCATCGCAAAGACTGAAACCGGAACTTTTATTAATTTTAATGGGGCAAGTAATGTCTCAAACCCAAAGTTTAAATCAGTTGTCATTGTTGTAAATGTTAATAGTGATGTCAATAATACAGTAATCATAATTCTAAAGAATAAAAATAAACCTCTTATAACACCATCATAAGTTGGATTAAAGTTATATCGATAAATTACTAAAAGATCAAATGGTAATACGTATTGTAAATAAAAGACTAAAAAGACAGTTAAGAAGAAAAATAATACTCTAAATGGTAATCCTCTTTTAAAAACATTATATAAAAAAAGCACAACGATAATAGCACCAAGACTTACTAAAGATATTTTCATATCTAGTGGACTATTAAAAATTGGTGTACCAGTATTTATTGTAAATAGTTGGATAATAAACGTTAATGTTAGTAAAAACATTAACGGTCTTATTCCTAAGAATAATCTTTTAATTGGTATTTTAGCGAGTAAGTTTAAAACAATAGCTACAACTAACATTGCTCCAAGCATTATTAAACTATAAATTTCAGTAGAGATTGGAATTATAAATAATGAAACTAATAAAAATACTAAAGCTAATATTTTAAATCTTGGATCTAATCGATGTAGAAATGAATTAGTTGGAATATATTGTCCAATGTTTATTTTGTTATTCATAACTTAACCCCCTTTAAATAAGCAATTAAGTCTTCTTTTGTATATTGTGGTACAAAAGGAACATTTAATGTTTCATTTAAATGTTTTAATATCTTTAAAGGAGTTGGATAATCTAAATTAAATGAATCAAAATCAGGATGTACATATAAATCTTCTTTACAACCATCAAATACAATTCTTCCTTCTTTTAAAACAACAATTCTTTTTGCATATTTACTTACGATATCCATATCGTGAGTAATTAAAACAATTGATTTGTTTTCTTCTTCATTAATTCTTTTAAATATTTCCATCGTCTCATCGCGACCCCTTGGGTCTAGTCCTCTTGTAGGTTCATCTAAGACTAAAATACTTGGGTCCATCGCAAGCACACCTGCAACAGCAACTCTTCTCATTTGGCCACCACTTATTTGAAATGGTGATTTATTATACATATCTTCACCTAGACCAACAAGTGCTGCCGCTTTTTTAGCGTTATCTAGTGCGTGTTCTTTGGTTGCTTTAAAGTTTTTAGGACCAAAACTAATATCTTCTATAATTGTGTTTTCAAATAATTGATATTCTGGAAACTGAAAAACAAGTCCTACTTTTTGACGTAAGTGATTTACTTTTTCACGTTTTTTAGGAGGCAGACTCGTCCCAAAAACTGTTAATTCTCCAGATGTTGGATAAATTAGCGCATTCATATGTTGAACAAGTGTTGACTTACCTGCTCCCGTATGACCTAAAATAGCGACAAACTCGCCTTCTTTTTCAATTGTTAAATTTATATCTTTTATCGCTTCATCATTACTAGAGAAACTAAAGTATTCATGACTTACTGATTTAAATTGAATTCCCATAATGCCTCCACTAATTTCTTATCAACATCTTTATCCTTTGAAATTTCGTTATAAATGCTTAAAGTTAACGGAATTTCAAGATGTGATGATTTTAATAACCCCTCTTCTTTAAATACTTCCTTTGGACTACCTTCTAAAATTAACTCACCATCTTTTAAGACAAAGATGTGGTTACTCTTATTAGCAAGTGCTAAATCATGAGTAATCGTAATTACGGTTTTATTCATCTCTTTGTTAACTTTTCTAATTAAATTGGTAATATCCTTAGTTCCTTGTGGATCTAACATTGAAGTCGCCTCATCAAGGATAATAACATCTTGATTCATTGCTAGTGCTCCTGCAATAGCAACTCTTTGTTTTTGTCCACCAGATAATGTGTGTGGTTCTTTTTCCAAATAATTTTCCATATCAACATACTTAGCATATTCTAATACTAACTCTTGAATCTTTTTAGATGGTAATTGTTGGTTTTCCAAACCAAAAGCAATATCATATTTGACGGTTACACCGACAAATTGATTATCAGGGTTTTGGAAAACAATTCCGACTTTTTTTCTAACTTCATTTTTAGTTTCTTCAGTTAATAAAACATCACCAACTGTTATTTCACCCTTATCAGCAGATAAAAGACCCACTAATAACTTAGCGAGCGTTGATTTCCCTGATCCATTATGACCGATAATTGAAACCCAACTACCTTTTTTTATATTTAAACTTACGTTTTTTAATGCCTCTGTTTTGGCGTTATATTGAAATGATAAATCTTTAATTTTAATCATTACTGCTTCACCTACTTTATCTAATTAATTATATCATAAATCATACTTATATAATAAGTATCTAATTTTTGTTTTATTAAAACATTAAATTAAAGTAATTTCTTTATTTTATAACTATTATATAGTATAAGAGTATTGATATCTCAACTTTTTACCGAATTTGTCTTGACCCTGTAATTAATAAAACCTTAAACATTTTTGACATCTCAATGATAGTTTCCTCAGCATGCCTCTTTATATACATAGAAAAACACCTTTTTCGACTTTTATATCTTTTTGTTATTTTAGAAAACTTTTAATGATTTTTAGACTATCACTTATATCACTTAAGTAAGAAAAGTGATCATGTCCTTTTAATATAATTAATTTAGACTTTTCTATATTTTCATTAATATATGTTTGATGTTCTTTTTTTATTAGATCATTATCTCCAAACATTACTAGTACTTCATTATTAATTTTATTAAGCATTGATTTAGTTATCTCTTTTTGATTAAACATCATTTGATTATATGGATTTAAGTCATCTTTATATTCATTAATAAATGAATCTAGTAATCCTTCTGTTTTAGTATTTACGCCCATTAAAACAAGTTTATCTATTTGGACTTCACTTAATGATAAATGAAGTCCAATTATTCCACCATCTGAAAATCCTATTAAATGAGGGTTATTAATATTTAATACTTCAATAAATTCTTTAATGTCATTAGCCATTACTTCATAGTCAAAAATAGTAGTCATCTCAGATTTACCATGATTCCTACTATCGATTGCATATATTTTATATTGTTTTTTTAGTTCATTAATTATTGGTAAAAATATTTCATGAGTTTCTTCATTGCCATGGAGAAGAATTAATTCTTTTCCATGACCGTAAACCTCATAAAACAAATTAACTCCGTTTACTGTAATATTCATTTAATCTTCCTTACTAAATATAGATAAATGATTGTGGAGCATAATTGATGCCATAATCATTTAAGCTTTTAGGTTCAATAAACTCTTTTATTTCTCCAAGCTTATATGCATAAGCAATATCTCTTCCCTCAAAGTATTTATCATATGAAGCTTTGTCAATTCCACCAAAATCTTTTGTGGATTCCCAAAGTTCTTCGGGTGTTAGTTTTAACACTTTAAGAACATCAACTTCTGCAATAATCTTTTTAACTGGATATGATGAATAAATAATTATTTTGTTTATATTGTTTTTAGGTATTCTTGTTCTGTATTCGTACTTTTTTGTGCCACTTATTATTCTTTCAACATATTGAGGTTTAATTGCTAAAATTATAGTTTTCATTTTAAGGTTGTTCCTTAAAATAATTTTTAGATGCATAAACAAAACCATCTAAACTAAACTTGATTGCTGATTTTCCTATGTTCTTCCAAAAGCCAACCACCTCAAAAGCATGAAAACATCCATCATATAGTTCAAAATGAGTTTTTACGTTAGCTTCTCTTAAGTTATTAACATAGTTAACTGTTTCATCTCTAAACGGATCTATACCTCCAATAAATGTTAATGTTGGTGGTAGATTACTATAATCTACTTCTCTAGCTGGTGCAGCATACTTAGGTATATCATTAGTATTATATAAATCACCTAAATACGATTTCCATCCAATAATATTTGATTTAGTATTCCACATTGGAGCATCATTATCTTTATTTGATTCTGTTTCTCTATCATCTAACATTGGATAAAGCGGCATTTGAAATGCAACATTAACTTCACCTTTATCTCTAGCATAAAGTGTTAGTGCTGCAGTAAGACCTCCACCAGCACTAACACCCGCAACAAAGATTTGGCTTGCGTTAATGTTATACTTATCCACGTTATCTTTCATATATTTTAATACATCATAGCTTTCATGAAGTGCCTTTGGATAAGGCGCATCATATGATTTTGTGTAATCAGGAGCAAACACTATACAGTTTGTAGCAAAGATAAACTTCTTAAAGTATTCTACTTCAGCTTCTGGTATACCATTTAGAAATCCACCACCATGTAACCACAAAAGACCAACTGAATTTTCTCTTTTCTCAATTGGCTCATAAACAACAGTTCTTGTGTCATTAATATATATTTCACTATATTTCAATTCCTTCTTTACGAGATTTTTTCCTTTAAAAAATCTCGCTTGAAGCTTTCTTGATCTCTTAAATTTCTTTATAGATGGCTTACCAGTAAAAAAGCGTACTAAACTACCAATGGTTCTTAATTCTTTATGAATCATTTTTCTTTTTATCTTTTTTGCCATAAAGTCACCGATTACCCTTAAATATTTTTTATATACTATATTGTTTTTTAAATAATTGCAAGGCTTTAGCGCGGTGTGATATTTGTGATTTAACTTCTTTGCCTAACTCAGCTGATGTTTTATTGAAACCCTTTGGTATAAAGATTGGATCATATCCAAAGCCGTTATTTCCTCTAATTTCATTAGAAATATGGCCGTGCCATATTCCTTCGAAAGAATGGTATTCATCATTTGGATAATAAACTACTATTACACAAGTGAAACTTGCAGATCTATCTTTAATACCTTCTAGTTCTTTTAATACTTTTAAGTTGTTACCTAAATCTCCATTACTACTATATCTAGATGAATATATACCAGGAGCATTGTTTAATGCAGTTATTTCTAAACCTGAATCATCACTAATAGCTGGTAGGTTATATTTTAGCGAGATTGATTTTGCCTTAATTAATGCATTGTCTAAGAATGTGTTGCCGTCTTCAATTATTTCTTCATAGTCGTTTAAGTCTGTTAGAGATATTAGTTCTATGTTAGTATCTTTTAAGATATCTTTGAATTCTTTTATTTTGTTTTTGTTGTGTGAAGCGAGTATTAGTTTCATATGTTGTTTCCTATCTATCTTCTTTATACATAATAAGTTCCATTGGTAAAGCATCTTCCAACAAGAATTCAATCTCATGATTATATTTTCCATTGCTTGTTTTAAGAACATCAGATACTTTATTTACTTTCACATCACCTAAATTAAAATATGATGTTCTTGCGTATCCTAAGTGTGGAAACTGTGCACAAATATAAAATTTATAATCTTCGTTTATTAACATCTTAATTTTATTGATTGCTTGTTCTTCTGTATTACTACTTTGAGTATAATACACAACCTTATCATTATCAACAATATAATTATCATAGTGTGATTCTTTATCGGTTATTCTAATTGTACAATAAACAACTTTTTTATCTCGATCAATTCTTTCACCAACAACGTTCATATAACTATCTCTTGCTCCAACATTAAATAAAAACTCACCTTTATCAACAAGATCAAAAGTTTGCATTTTATAATCTTGCCTTTGAGACAGTCTATCAAAGAGTTCAATATGTTCATTAAATAACTGAAGTGCATTCAATCCTTCTAACTCTTCTAATATTTGTTTGTTTATATGAATCTCATTATTTTTATTTAACTTAAATGCTACTGGTAAACCATAACTTGTTTTATGATAGTCACTGTTAATTGCTGTTGTTATACCATTTTCAACTTCTTTTGGCAGTAAGACTCTTTTTAATGTTTCATTATTACTTGGATTACCTTTTAATAATAACACATAATCTTTTAAGGTATCTTTGTCGTATCCTCTAAATGTAAACTGCGTAATTAAATCAAGAAACTTTCTTATTAACAAATTATTAATTGGTATATCATATTTTTCATTATAATAAGTTTCAAAGGGATCATAAAAGTTTTTATATGTTAGTTGTAATAAATCTAATTCATTGAATACTGGATTATCATACATCTCAACTAATGTTGGTATTTCTGGATAACGATTTAATTCATCTCTAAACTTATTTCTAATCTTTGTTTTAACTGTGAAGTTATTTGAGATTGATTTGATAATGTTCTCCATTGCTTTTTCATCAATTTGAACATTAATAAATGGTGAAACTGTTTCAAAGTCAGTTCCTGCATACTTATATAATAATCTCTTATCTGCTGTTGTGTTTGCAGTTAAAACTTCAGCAATTGTGTAGTTGTTTTTAGAGTTACCTATAATATCAAACACTGTTACATATTTATGTGGATCATGAGTTTTTCTAAGTCCTCTACCTAGTTGTTGTAAATAGATAATTGATGATGTGGTATTTCTAAGCATAATTATCGTGTTGATTTCTGGAATATCAACACCCTCATTAAATCTATTTACTGTTGAGATTATTTCTACTGTTCCTGGGTCATTTGATTTTAACGATAAAATGTATTCTTCTATCTCATCTGTAGTTGCACTTCCGCTTACTGCAACTTTAGAATTATATCCAAGTTTATTTAACACATCAGATACATCATTTGCTTCTTTAATGTTTGCTGCGAAAATTAAAGCTTTGAGCTTTTCACCATAATGACCTTTTTCTTTTATTAACTCATCTAAAAATACTCCAAGTTCATCATAATCAAATTGTTCATTATCTTTTAGAAGCTTTTCATCTAAATTTAATCCGTAATATGTAAATGGACAAATTAGTTCATGATCAAGAGCATCTAGTAGTCTAATCTCATAGACAACGTTATAATCAAATAATTGGAATAGATACTTTGGATTTGCAGTTCGCTCAGGGGTCGCTGTTATTCCTAAACTAAAGCCTGGTGTAAAGTAATCAATTAATTCTTGGTATAAAGTATCGTCACCGATTCTATGAGCCTCATCATAGATTATATAATCAAAATAATCTTTAGAAACTTTTTTAAACAAATGATTATAGGCTGTTTTATCAGTTGTAAAAATAAAATCAGATTCCTCTAACTCATTAATGTTAGAACCCTTTAGTTCTAAAACAGATTTTCTATTTCTAAATATTCTTTTATATGAGTCTATTGCAGATGAGAGTATTAATCTATTGTGAACTAAAAATAATACTTTTTTAGCATTTGCATTTTTAACATCAAAGGCAGAAAGATAAGTTTTCCCTGTTCCTGTTGCCGCTATAACAAGACCTTTATTTGATTCAGCTCTTGCTTGTTCCAATTCTCTTAATGCTTGTTCTTGCATATAGTTTGGTTTAATAGTATCTTCTGTTAATCCGAGTTGAAAGACTCTTTCATCCATACTAGATTTTTCATAAAAGACTTCCTCATATCCATCAATAAATGTTTGGTCTAATGTTATAGAAGATTCATCATTCCATATTTGTTCAAACACTTCATTATACTTAGCAACAAACATTCCTTCTTCCTTGGAATCTATCTCTACAGCCATTTCGTGGGCAAGTCCAAATGCTCTGGCTGAAATATTATTACTACCAATAAGAATTGTTGCATAATCATCTTTTTCAAAGAAATAAGATTTCAAATGAAACCCTTTAGAACCTACTTCATAAGGATCATAAACTCTAACATCTAAATCCAGTTCCAATAGCTTTCTTAATGATCTTGGGTCAGTAACAAAACCTTCTGTTGTTACTAAGATTTTACTGTTTTTATCAAACTTCTTTAACTCATCATAGATCAAAGAAAGACCAGACCAAACTACATAGCTCACAGCTATGTTGATTCTCTTAGAATCTTTTAAGTTTGATATAAGTCTTTCTTTAATTGTTTTTATCTTATTGTTAACTACAATTTGTGGATTGTATTCAAAGCCAATAACGTTTTTATCTACTAATGATTTCTTAATTTTATCATTCATAAATTAACTCTCTTTAAGTTTATTTACAACTGGAATATCAGCTGCAGCCCAATCTAATTTATCTAACTCATCTTTTGTTAACCATTTGCTATCTAAATGCTCAGTCAAAACAAATGAATTGTTATCTGTTTTACATAAAAACGCATGTAGTGTTAGTTTAAATGTTTCGTATTCATGATTAACTGTCATAATAAAATCATTAACATCAGCATCAATTTTTAATTCTTCTTTCAATTCTCTTTTAAGTGATTGTTGTAAAGTTTCACCTGGTTCAACTTTACCACCTGGAAACTCCCATTTTTTAGCAAGTTCTCCACTATCTTTTCTTTGTGCGCAAAAGATTTTATCGCCTTTGGTAATTACTGCTGCCACTACTTCAATATGTTTTTTCATCAATATCACTAGTCCTTATATTTTGTGTTTTCATTATATCTAGTATAACAGA
>Ga0209075_1000699_pt1 | contig 32553 bp, 23 predicted proteins | sample Stecom2011_FD_187523 | JGI IMG/M metagenome (GOLD analysis project Ga0209075, IMG submission 187523) | Agricultural soil microbial communities from Utah to study Nitrogen management - Steer compost 2011 (SPAdes) (version 2) | ecosystem: Environmental > Terrestrial > Soil > Agricultural land...
CCTGCCCCCACCCGCAGGCCCAAGGCACACAAACGCAAGAGCCTCTGTAAACATACTGTTTACAGAGGCTCTACCTAGTAGCGGGGACCAGACTCGAACTGATGACCTTTGGGTTATGAGCCCAACGAGCTACCAACTGCTCCACCCCGCAATATATCTTCAGAAGCTTTCTTCTATCGTTTTGCGTGTGCAAATATAGGGTGAATTTTCCGAACTTGCAAGCTTACTCCTGTAGTTTTTAAAAAAAAGCGGGCGCCCGATGTTTCAAGCGCCCGCTCACTTGGCCCAAAGGGCAGTAGCTTAGAGGGTACGACTCACCTCTATTTCTTCGTAGGCTTCTACAATGTCGCCTATTTTTATGTCGTTGAAATTGTTGATGTTCAGACCACACTCGTAGCCCGAAACCACCTCTTTCACATCGTCTTTAAAGCGCTTGAGCGAGCCCAAATCACCGGTGTAAATAACAATGCCGTCACGTATCAGGCGGATCTTGGAATTTCGCTTGATCTTACCTTCTTTAACCATACAACCGGCAATGGTGCCGACTTTGGTAATCTTGAAGACTTCGCGTACTTCCACGGTGGAAACAATCTGTTCCTTAATTTCCGGCGAAAGCATGCCTTCCATAGCGGCCTTGATTTCTTCGATGGCGTCGTAAATAATGGAGTAGAGACGAATATCGATTTCCTCCTTTTCGGCAATCTTCCGGGCCGCCATACTCGGGCGCACCTGGAAACCAATCACAATGGCATTAGATGCAGTGGCCAGCATAATGTCCGACTCGGATATGGCACCTACCGCCTTGTGAATCACATTCACCTGAATTTCTTCGGTACTCAGTTTGATCAAGGAATCGGACAAGGCCTCGATGGATCCATCCACGTCGCCCTTCACAATCAGGTTCAGCTCCTGGAAGTTGCCAATGGCAATTCGTCGGCCAATCTCATCGAGGGTAATGTGCTTTTGGGTACGCATCCCCTGCTCACGCTGCAGCTGCTGACGCTTGTTGGCAATATCCTTTACTTCCTTCTCACTCTCCAACACATTAAACTTTTCACCGGCCTGAGGTGCTCCATTTAAACCAAGAATAAGCACCGGCTGAGAGGGACCAACCGACTCAACTTTCTGGTTGCGCTCATTAAACATGGCCTTAACATGGCCATAATAGCTTCCCGAAAGAATGAGGTCGCCTACTTTTAAGGTTCCGGCCTGCACCAACATGGTGGCCACGTAACCACGACCTTTGTCCAGTGAAGATTCAATCACACTACCCACAGCCGGTTTATTCGGATTGGCCTTCAACTCGAGCAAATCGGCCTCCAAAAGCACCTTCTCCAACAGCGATTTGATGTTGGTACCATGCTTCGCGGAGATTTCCTGACTCTGGTACTTTCCACCCCAGTCTTCTACCAGGTAGTTCATATTGGCCAGCTCTTCCCGTACTTTATCGGGATTGGCACCGGGCACATCTATTTTATTGATGGCAAACACAATGGGCACACCGGCAGCGGTCGCATGATTAATGGCTTCTACCGTCTGGGGCATCACATTGTCGTTGGCCGCTACAATAATAATGGCAATATCGGTGACCTGGGCGCCACGTGCACGCATAGCTGTAAAGGCCTCGTGACCCGGGGTATCCAAAAAGGTGATTTGTCGACCACTTTCCAATTTAACGCTGTAGGCACCAATGTGCTGGGTAATACCCCCTGCCTCACCGGCAGTCACGTCGGCCTTACGAATGTAGTCGAGCAAGGAAGTCTTACCGTGGTCAACGTGTCCCATAACCGTAACAATGGCAGGACGCTCCTGCAGATCGGCCGGATCGTCTTCTTCCTCTACAATGCTGTCGATTACATCGGCACTGACAAACTCCACTTTAAAACCAAACTCCTCACTCACCAGGGCAATGGTTTCGGCATCCAAACGCTGGTTGATCGACACAAAAAGGCCCAGGCTCATACAGGAGGCAATAATCTGGGTTACCGGCACGTCCATCATATTGGCCAACTCATTGGCCGTTACAAATTCGGTGGCCTTAATGGTCTGCTTCTCCTCATCCATCCGATCCATTTCGGCCTGATGACGCTGGGAAGCCATGTCGCGCTTATCGCGACGGTGACGTGAAGCCTTGGACTTGCCCTTGGTGGTCAAACGCGCCAAAGTGTCTTTAATCTGACGTGCCACATCCTCCTCACTGACCTCGGCCCTTACGGGACGCTTTTTAACCTTAGGCGCCTTTTTCTTAGCGGCTCCGGCTCCGGCAGCCTGACCCTGACCGGGCTTGCGGTCGCCGGGACGAGCGGGACGGGAAGCGTCTCCTCCTGCAGCGGCCTTGTCGCCCACCGCAGCTATATTCACTTTTTCTTTATCCTTTTTAATGCGCTTCCGCTTTTTGCGGCGCGACTTGCGGTCTTCGGCACTACCTCCTCCATTACGGGAGTCCACCGGCAAATCGATTTTCCCCACTACAGTAGGCCCGGAGAGCTTTCGTACCTGAGTAGGCATGAAATCTTCTTTTTTCTCCTCCTTTACGGGGGCGGCAGGCTCAGTCTTTGTTGGTTTTTCCGGTGCAGGCGCCTTTTTCTCTTCCGGAACTGCTTTTTCAGCAGCAGGCGCCGCATCGGCCGACGTGGGCTTGGCAGCAGGTTTTGGGGCCGCTTTGGCGGGAGCATCGAGTTCGATCTTACCCACTACTTTGGGCGCTTCTGCCGGCTTATCCGATTTCATCGAAATGTGTTCCGGCTCCTTGGGCGCAGCAGGTTTTTTCGCTTCAACCGGCTTCTTCTCTTCAAGCGGTTTTTCTTCCTTCTTTTCCTCCTTTACTGGAGCAGGCGCGGGAGCAGGTTTGGGCTTACTCAAATCCACCTTGCCAACCACCTTCACTTCGGGGCCTTTGCGACCGCGATTCATGATTTCGTCGATGGACACCTTATCGTCCTCTACATCTTCCTCAACCGGCTTGTGGACTGTTTCAATAGATACCGCTTCCTTCTTTTCCTTTTGCTTGCGCTCAATCAGTTCTTCCGAAGCCTTTTTCACACTCTGGTCTTGTCTGAACTCCTTTTTCAAAAGCTCCACCGTATCTGCGTCAACCTTGGTATTGGGGTTCATATCGAGCTCAATCCCTTTCTTATGAAGGAATTCGACGATGGTGGAAATACCAACGTTACATTCTCTTGCTACTTTACTTAGTCTTTGTCCAACTGCCATAAAAGCTACTTTCAATTAAATACAGAAGATGTGATGAGGAATCGGTAAAACGTTTACCCGACAAAGATAGAGGAATTATTCAAATTCGGATTTCAATATTGAAATGACGTGTTGAATGGTCTCTTCTTCAAGGTCGGTACGCTTAGCCAAATCATCCATCGGCAAATCGAGCACCGACTTAGCGGTGTCGCAACCAATGGCCTTAAAGGCATCCAGTACCCAGGCATCAATTTCATCTGAAAACTCATCCAGTGAAACGTCTTCCTCTTCTTCTTCCTCTTCGGTTTCACGATAAACATCCAGCTCGTATCCACACAACTGACTGGCCAGACGAATGTTGAGTCCGCCCTTACCAATGGCTTTGGATACTTCTTCAGGATCGAGATAAACCTGGGCCCTGCCCAGATCTTCCAGAATCTTAATGCTGTTTACCTTCGCGGGATTCAAGGCCCGTTGAATAAACAGCTGAATGTTGGTCGTATAATTTATTACATCAATATTCTCGTTACGCAATTCGCGCACAATGCCGTGGATGCGTGAGCCCTTCATGCCCACACAGGCACCCACCGGGTCAATGCGGTCGTCGTACGATTCCACCGCCACCTTGGCGCGCTCTCCGGGCTGACGAACAATTTTCTTAATGGTAATGAGTCCGTCGTTGATCTCGGGTACTTCCAGCTCAAACAAACGCTCCAGAAACACTTCGGCAGTTCGCGACAACACAATAAAAGGATTGTTGTTGCGAATGTCCACCTTAGCCACTACGGCACGGATACTGTCGCCCTTGCGAAAGAAGTCGCCGGGAATCTGCTCCGTTTTGGGCAGAATCAGCTCATTGCCCTCATCGTCGAGCACCAGCATTTCCCGCTTCCAAATCTGATACACCTCACCGGTAATGATCTCACCAATGCGTTCCTTGTATTTGTTAAAAACGGCATCCTTCTGCAACTCCATAATCCGTGCGGAGAGGTTCTGACGGAGACTCAGAATGGCACGGCGACCAAAATCGAGGAATTTCACCTCATCGGTCACCTCTTCACCCAGTTCGTAATCCTCGTCTATCTTTTTAGCCTCACTCAGGGCAATCTGCAAGTTCTCATCCTCTACTTCGCCATCGGCCACCACCTCGCGGTTGCGCCATATTTCGAAGTCGCCCTTATCGGTATTGATGATGACGTCAAAATTATCGTCGGTACCAAAAAGTTTTATCAGCACATTTCTGAAAGCGTCTTCCAGTACCCGAATCAGAGTTACGCGGTCGATGTTTTTCAACTCCTTAAACTCCGAAAATGTATCGATCAAATTTATATGTTCCATGCCTTATTGGTATATAAGCGGGATTAAAACTTCAATTCTTCCTTAACAGATTTAACGTCTTCAAAATTAAAGGTGTGCTCGTAAACCTGCAACTCTTTTTTCTTCTTCCCCTCGGGCTTCACCATTTTTTCCTCCTTCACCACAAAACCGGTCTCCGTAACCGTGGTCAATTCGCCACGATACTTCATCCCGCTTTTGGCCACCACCTCAACCGTGCGACCCACATTCTTCACAAACTGGCGGTGCACTTTAAAAGGCTGCCCGATACCCGGAGAAGAAACCTCCAGTTCATAATCTTCGGTTTCACGGTCCAGCGACTGCTCAATCAATCTGGAAATACCCACACAATACTCAATGGGAATACCCTGATCCCCGTCGAGCAAAACCACGATGCGGTTGGAAGGCTTTACCTCCACATCCACAACAAAGTAGCCGTCCCCGGCAACTTTATCCTCTATCAAAGTCCTGACTTGCGTAGTCCCTATCATAAACAGCCACTTAATTACAAAACCGGGAACAAAATGGGGGACACAAAGTCCCCCAGCTGTTCCGGTACGAAATCTGCGCAAATGTAAAGAGGAATAAGTTATTTTCCAAACTTTTACCCCCGCAAATAAGGAGATGCGCCGTTTTTTGTATCTTTGGTCGCTTTTACCAAACCAGAAAAGAATTTGAGATGAGTGAGCAGGGAAAATCATTGAACGACCTGGGTCTTTACGGCCTTATTGAACACGTCAACCAAAAAGTAGCCGAAACGCAAGAAAAGGCTGCCGGTCCGGACAGCGGCGACGACGCCGCCGCCCTGACCGAAAATCCGGAAATTCTGCAAGCCGGCACCCTGCTGCTCGAAGGCATCCACTTCGACCTCACCTACACCCCCCTGCAACACCTCGGCTTTAAAGCCGTAACCATAGCCATCAGCGACCTGCTGGCCATGAATGCCCGCCCGGTGCAACTCAGTCTCAACCTGGGCATCAGTCAAAAGATAAACCTCGACATGATCGATCAATTTGTGGAAGGTCTTTTGGCCGCCTGCACGCTTTATGGGGTACGCCTGGCCGGCTTTAAACCCGGTCCTTCCCTCACCGGCTTCACCATTGCCCTGCAGGCCACAGGAAAAGCAGCCCCGGGGGAACAGGTTCTGCGTTCCACCGCCCGGGAAAACGAAGTCTTGCTGGTAAGTGGCGACCTGGGTGGCGCCCTCATGGGCCTGCACCTGCTGGAACGCGAAAAACGCGTACTCAAAGACAACCAGGAAAGCCAGCCGGATTTTGGCAACAACGACTACGTATTGCAAAGGCAGCTGAAACCCATGGCCCGCACGACTGTTGTCGAAAAGCTGCGACAACTGGGCTTGAAACCGGGCGCCATGACCGTGGTAACCGAAGGACTGGCCACCGCCACCCGCCTGCTTTGCAAAGCCTCCCATAAAGGCTGCCGGCTGCATGAAGAAAAAATCCCCCTGCACCAAAGCACCCTCAAAGCCGCCGCCGAACTCAACTACAATCCGCTGATTGCGGCACTCAATGGCGGGGAAGACTACGAGCTTTTGCTGACCCTGCCGGCCGAGGACTTTGAAAAAAACCGCGAAGCCCTTGAGGAAGTACTGCATCCCATCGGCTACATTACCGCCCCCGAAAAAGCCTGTCGCATGATCAGTCGCAGCGGCGAAGAAATCGACCTTAAAGCCCGGGGCTGGGGCAACAACCAATAAAAAAAGGCAACATGTACGAATACATCTCAGGAAAAATAGTCGAAAGCAGTCCCACCCACGTCGTCCTCGAAAACAACGGACTGGGCTACTTCATCAACATTTCGCTGAATACCTATGCAGCGGTAAAGGAACTGAAAGAAACCACCCTGCTGGTGCACGAGCACATCCGTGAAGACGCCCATTTGCTCTACGGCTTTCACGAACGGGGCGAGCGCGAACTGTTTCAGCAGCTCATCTCCGTCTCGGGCATCGGTGCCAACACCGCCCGCATGATGCTCTCCTCTCTGCCTCCGGCCGAACTCCGTGCCGCCATCCTGAGCGAAAACACCGCCCAGCTGAAAGGCATAAAGGGCATCGGACTCAAAACCGCCCAACGGGTCATCGTGGACCTCAAAGACAAGCTCGGCAAGGAAGGGGCCGACCAAAAATTATTTGCCGTGGCAGACAATACCATACGAGATGAAGCGTTATCAGCTTTAGTTATGCTGGGCTTTGCCCGCGCTGCCTCGCAAAAGGCCGTGGACAAAATCCTGGCCACTGAGCCGGGAGCACGAGTGGAGCAAGTGATTAAACTGGCACTGAAAATGATGTAGCGCCTTACCGGCAATGCCCCTTAAAGCCTTTATCCTTTGAAGACAAAGATCAGATATCGCTTACTCATCCCGCTTTTGGCCTTTTTGGCCGTTATGGCCGTAGCCAGCGACCATCTTCCGGGCACAGTGCACAGCAACAACTGGCAAAGTCCCGAAGGACAGGGACTGGACGAAAGTCCCGACCCGCAGCGCATCAATCCCCCCACACAGGGACTTCCGCCCGTTCTGGAAAAGGATAAGGACCCAATAAGTCTGCCCGACCCCAACAACGTCAGCTACTCGGCCGAATACGACCCGGCTACCGGTATGGTCACCGTGTACCGAAAAATCGGAAACATTGCCGTTCGCCTGCCCTACACCATGACGCTGGAAGAGTACAACCAGCATGAACTGCGCAACTCCATGCAAAACTACTGGAGTGCCCAGGCCAGCGATCAGGAGGCAGCCGGGGACGACCAGTTTGGCCGCTTTCGGGTAGGCGGAGAAGCCTTTGAAACCGTATTCGGCAGCAACGTCATCAACATTCGACCCCAGGGCATCGCCGAACTCAGTCTGGGTGTCCGCACCACCAAAATCGACAACCCCACCCTGCAGGAGCGCATGCGCAAGACCACCACCTTCGATTTTGACCAGCGCATTCAAATGAACATCCAGGGTACCATTGGCGACCGCCTGAAACTGGGCATCAACTACAATACCGAAGCCACCTTCGATTTTGAAAACCAAATCAGTCTGGAATACACCGGCAAGGAAGACGACATCATCAAAAATATTGAAGCCGGAAACGTCAGCCTCTCCCTGCCCGGAACCCTCATTACAGGAAGCCAGAGTCTTTTTGGAGTAAAGACCGAAATGCAATTCGGCAAGCTCAACGTGCAGACCATCTTTTCGCAACAAAAAGGAGAGACCTCCGTCATGAACATCCAGGGCGGCGCCCAGACCCAGGATTTTGAAGTGGCAGCCAACGAGTACGACCGCAACCGACATTTCTTTCTGTCGCACGTCTTTAAGGACCAGTTTGACCGGGCCATGGCCGACCTGCCCGTGGTCAATTCGCCCTTCAACATCAATCGTGTCGAAGTCTGGATCACCAACCGCTCGGGCGACTTTGAAAGGGCACGCAACATTGTTGCCTTTAGTGACCTGGGGGAGGGACTGCCCAACATGGAAAAGCCCAACACCTGGAACGGTCAGCCCAACGTACGCCATCCACACAACAACGCCAACGAAATCTACCGGCGTATGACCAACGAATACAGCGGCATACGCGACATCAATCAGAGCACCACCATCCTGTCGGCCATTCCTTCGGCCGACAATACGCCCTTTACCACGGCGCGCGACTATGAACGCATTGAGAACGCCCGCCTGCTGCCCCAGTCGGAATACACCCTCAACAGCAAACTCGGTTACATCTCCCTGAACAGTCAGCTCAACGCCGATGAAGTCCTTGCCGTGGCCTACGAATACACCTACAACGGAGAAGTCTACCGCGTTGGAGAATTCAGCAACAGCGGCATTGAAGCCCCTCAAACCCTCCTCCTCAAACTGCTGAAGGGCACCAACCTGTCGCCCCGCATGAAAAACTGGCAGTTGATGATGAAAAACATTTACTCCATCGGGGCCTACCAGGTGAGCGACAGCGATTTCCGTCTCAACGTGGTGTATATGAACGACTCGGTGGGCACCCATCTGAATGTATTTACCGAAGAAGGCACACAAAACGGCCAGCTCTACCTGAGTCTGCTGGGTCTCGACAAACTCAACAAGCAGTTGGAGCCCTACCCCGACGGGACCTTCGACTTTGTTCCGGGCTATACCATTATTCCGGGCCAGGGGCGCATCATTTTCCCGGTCCTTGAACCCTTTGGCCGCCACATGGAGGCGCAACTGCAGGATGTACCTGCCAACCTGCGCGAAAAATACATTTTTAAGGAGCTGTACGACTCTACGCTTACCGTGGCCAGCCAAACGGCCGAAAAAAACAAATACCGGCTTACCGGCTCCTACAAATCTTCAGGTGGGGCCGAAATCTCCCTCAATGCCTTCAACATTCCCAGAGGGTCGGTGGTGGTGACCGCGGGCGGCTTGCGCCTCACCGAAAATGTAGATTACTCGGTGGACTATACCTCGGGGCGCATCCGCATCCTCAACGAAGGTCTGATGGAATCGGGCACACCCATTCAGGTGGCCCTCGAAAGTCAATCGCTCTTTAACCTGCAGACCAAAACTTTGCTGGGTACCCATTTCGACTACCGTTTCAGCGAAAACTTTAATGTAGGCGCCACCGTCATGCACTTGCGTGAGCGACCGCTCACGCAAAAAGTAGGCTTTGGCGATGAGCCCATCGCCAACACGATATGGGGCCTCAACACTTCGTGGTACACGCCCTCGAACTTCATCACCACCCTCATCGATAAGCTGCCTTTGGTGGAGACCAAGACCCCCTCCTCGGTCAGCTTCGAAGCCGAATTTGCCCACCTTGTGCCGGGTCACCCCAGTGTTATTGAAAAAGAAGGAACGGCCTACATCGATGATTTTGAAGGCACCAAAATCCCCATCAGCATGAAACAAAGGGATGCCTGGCATCTGGCCAGCACCCCGCAGGGACAAGCAGATAAATTTCCTCAGGCCGGAACCATCAACGACCTGCGTTACGGTTACGAACGGGCACGACTGGCCTGGTACCACATCGACCCCCTCTTTACCAGGACCAGCACCCTGACCCCCGACCACATTCGTCGCGACAAAGACCAGCTTTCGAATCATTACGTACGTGAGGTCTACGAACGGGAAATCTTTCCCAACCGCAACCCGGCCTACGGCGAACCCACCAACATCTCGGTCCTCAACCTGGCCTACTACCCCGAGGAGCGCGGGCCCTACAACTTCAACCCCAACCTCGACTTCCACGGTCGCCTGACCCAGCCACGTACTTCGTGGGGAGGCATCATGCGGCGCATCGACACCAACGATTTTGAGTCGGCCAACATCGACCACATCGAATTCTGGATCATGGACCCCTTTATCTACGATGAGGGCAGTCACCAGGGTGGGGACCTCTACATCAACCTGGGCGACATTTCGGAGGACATTCTGCGCGATTCGCGCAAGTTTTTTGAGCAGGGCCTGCCCGGACCGGGAGAACCCTTCGATGTGGACTCCACAGCCTGGGGCTACATCCCCAAACAACAGAGTCTGGTCAATGCCTTCAGCAACGACCCCGAAACACGTTTGATGCAGGACGTCGGTCTCAACGGCATGAATTCCGAAAATGAGCGACGCTTTTACCGCCAGGGCAGCAATCCTTACCTTGCGGTCATCGACAACCTTTACGCCCAGGGCAACTTGTCCGAAGCAGCTTATCAGAAAATCATCGGCGACCCCGCCGGCGATGATTTTCGCTACTTCCGCGGTCGCGAGCAGGACCAGCAGGAAATGAGCATCCTCGAACGTTACAAATACTTCAACAACCCCGAAGGCAACTCCCGTCCCTCCGAAGATTCGGGCGAATCTTTCAGCACAGCAGCCACCAACCTGCCCGACGGCGAAGACATCAACCGCGACAACACCCTGAGCGAGGCCGAAAACTACTACCAGTACCGCATTGCCCTGCGGCCCAACCAAATGGAAGTCGGCCAGAATTACATCACCGACGTAGTGACCGCCTCGGTCACCCTCGAAAACGGCAACACGGAGGAAGTGCGCTGGTACCAGTTTAAGGTTCCGGTGAACGACCCCGACGATAAAATCGGCAACCTCGACGACCTGCGCTCAGTGCGCTTCATGCGTATGTTTTTACATGATTTTGCCGACACCGTAGTGCTGCGCTTTGCCTCACTGGATTTGATTCGTGCCGAATGGCGACGTTACGAGCGCGACCTCAACGACCCCATCGACCGCAACAATGTAAACCCCAATCCGGATACGCGCTTTGAAGTATCTGCCGTCAACATCGAAGAAAACGGTCGCCGCGAGCCCGTCAACTACATTCTGCCTCCGGGCATCGACCGGGTCATCGATCCTGCCAACCCCTCGGTACGAGAGCTCAACGAACAATCTCTGGCACTCAAAATCGGCGCCCTGGCCAGTGGCGATTCCCGGGCGGTTTATAAAAACACCGAGCTCGACATCCGGCAATACCAGCGCATCAAAATGGAGATCCATGCCGAAGCCGTGGAAGGCTACGACCTCAGAGATGGGGAAATGACCGCCTTCATACGCCTGGGCACCGACTACCAAAACAACTACTACGAATACGAATTGCCCCTGAAGCTGACGCCACCCGGTTATTACGTCGACAACAATCCGGGGCACCGCCAAATTGTCTGGCCCGAAGACAACCGGCTCGACCTGCCCCTGGAACTCCTGAGGGATGTCAAACTCCGAAGGAACGATGCCATGCGCAGGTCCGATTCGAACCTGCAATTGGCCAACGAGTACAGCTTTCCCGATCCGGAAAAACCCAACAACACCGTTAAAGTACGGGGAAATCCCAACCTGGCCAATGTGCGCACCATCATGATTGGGGTACGCAACAGCAGTCGCGACGAAAAAACCACCGAAGTGTGGTTCAACGAGCTGCGACTGACCGACTTCAACGAGCGGGGCGGCTGGGCCGCCAACAGCCGTATGAACATTAAGCTGGCCGATCTGGGTTCGGTTTCGGTAGCAGGAAGGGCCAGTACCGTAGGCTTTGGAAGTATCGACCAGAGTGTGAACGAACGCAGCCAGGAGAATTTTTACCAGTACGATGTAGCCACCAACCTCGAGCTGGGCAAATTCCTCGGACCCGACAGTCGCCTTTCCATTCCCTTTTATGCAGGCATCAGCGAACAGGTAGCGACCCCCGAATACAATCCGCTCGACCCCGATGTGCCCCTGGATATGGCCCTCGACCATGCCGCCAACAAGGCCGAACGCGACAGCATCAAACAAACAGCGCAGGATTACGTCAAACGCAAGAGCTTTAACTTTACCAACGTGCGTCTGCAACCCAGGGATGAGCAGCAGCCCTTCTATTCCCCCACCAACCTGAGTGCCACCTATTCGTACAACGAAACCTACCGGCGCAACAACGAAACAGAGTACCTCACCGACAAAAACTATCGGGGCATCCTGGGTTACAACTACCTGCACCGCCCCCAGCCCATTGAACCCTTCAAAGCGCTGCAGGGGGAGGCCTTTAAGCTTTTGCGCGACTTCAACTTTTACCTGGCGCCTACTCAGGTGGGTTACCGCTGGGAAGTGATGCGGGGCTACCGCGAAGAACAGTTGCGCAACCTGAGCAATCCCGAATTCGCCATTCCCGTTTACGTCGACAAAAATTTCTACTGGAACCGGCATTTCGACCTGACCTACAACCTCACCCGCTCCCTGAAATTCGATTTCCGGTCGACCAACAATGCGGTCATTGACGAGCCGGAGGGACCCGTAAGCAAAAACCGCTATCGCGATGAGTACGAGCAGTGGAAGGATTCGGTAATGGACAAGCTCCTGAGTATGGGACGCACCACCAATTACCAACACAACGTCAACATCAGCTACAACCTGCCCATCAACAAGTTGCCGTATATGGACTGGACTTCAGCCACCCTTAATTACGGCGCCTTGTACAACTGGCAGCAGGGCCCCGTTACCCGGCTCGACTACGATTGGGGCAACGTCATCCGCAACTCCAACAACATCCAGGGCAACGCACAGTTGAACTTCAACACCCTTTACAACAAGTCGACCTACCTGCGCGAACTCAACCGTCCGGTACGCCGGGGACAACAGGCCGCTGCCAATCAGGGCGAGAGTGTGCGCTTTACCCAGCACAACCAACAACTTACAGCCGGTGAACCCTTTACCGTTTCGCACCAACTCGGCACCAGTACCGTTACCGCCCGGGTCTTTAACGAATCGGGGCAACCGGTGCGCGGCCGGCAGGACGTACTCGACAACAACACCCTCACCTTTACCTCCGATGAAGACATCAGCAATGCCCGCATCATGGTTACAGGTCGCAAAACGGAAGAACCCAATGCCGGCAAACAGATCAAAGATTTTGGTCTGCGCCTGTTGACCAGTCTCCGCAACGTCACGCTCACCTATTCCGAAAACAACGGAACCATCTTACCCGGATACATGCCGGGCAGCAAGTTCATGGGTACCGAAAACTATCAGGGACTCTCTGCCCCGGGCCTTCCCTTCATGCTGGGTTGGCAGGAAAGGGACTTCGCCTACCGGGCCGCCGAAAACAACTGGCTGAGTACCGACTCTACCCTCAACTCGGCCTATGTCATGAACCACACCCGCGATCTGACTGTACGGGTGATGCTCGAACCGCTTCCCGGCATGAAAATAGACCTGAACGCCAATCAGCGCTATGCCAACAACATGAACGAGTACTACCTCTATCAGAACGGGGGCTTCGATGCCTACAACACCACTGAGAACGGCAGTTTCTCAATGACCTTCAACGCCATTGCCACCGCTTTCCAGAAGGTGGACAAAAAAGGCAGCTTCCAATCGGAGGCCTTCGACCAGTTTTTACAAAACAGGCAGACCATCGCGCGCCGACTGGCAGAGGAGCGCCGGGGACAAATCATTCCCACCGGCATCTATGGCGACAGTCCCTATGCCCCCACCGAAGGACAAGCCTACAACCCCGATGGTTACCCCGATGAAAATCTGCCAGCCGGCAGCGGTCGCGACGGCTACAGCCTGAGCGCCCAGGACGTGATGATTCCGGCCTTTCTGGCGGCCTATTCCGGCAAGAGCGCCGACAACATCTTCTTAAAAGCCATGCCTTCCCTTCTGCATATGCAGCCCAACTGGCGCGTGACCTACGACGGGCTCTCCCGCGTAAAGTTTTTGCAAAAATACATTCGTTCCTTCGACTTAAGTCACGCCTACCGCTCGACCTACAACGTGGGCCAGTACCTCACCAATCTCGATTGGGAGGACATGCGCGACGGCTTCAGCTATGTACGCGATGAGCAGGGCAACTTTGTTCCCAAATACGAAATCAGCGGCGTCTCCATCTCCGAGCAGTTTGCCCCCTTCCTGCAATTCAACATCACCTGGAACAACAGTCTCTCTACCCGGGCCGAATACAAAAAGGGCCGCATCCTCAACCTGAGTCTGAACAACAACCAGCTGATTGAGAACCACAACAGCGAATGGGTGGTGGGACTGGGTTACCGCTTCGACAAAATGAACATGATCCTGGGCTCGGGCAACGGACAGCGCCAAATGTCTTCGGACCTTAACCTGCGCGCCGACCTCTCCATACGCGACAACTTCTCCATCATCCGACGGATAGAGGAAAGGATGAATCAGATGACGGCAGGACAGCGCATCACCACCCTTAAATTTACGGCCGACTACGTACTGAGCGACCGCTTTAACATGCAGCTCTTTTACGACCGCGACATCAGTGCCCCCTACATATCAACCAGCTATCCCATCACCAACAGCAGCTTCGGTGTTAATTTCCGCTTTTCACTGGCGCAATAACAAAAAATGCTTAATTTTGGTGTGTAACCAAAAAAATACAAACATCATGAATCTACCTGAAAGCTTGAAGTATACAAAGGACCATGAGTGGGTCAGGATAGAAGGCAATATGGCCGTAGTAGGCATTACCGAATTTGCGCAGAACGAATTGGGCGACATTGTTTTTGTTGAGATAGACAGCGAGGACGAAGAGCTGGCCCGTGATGAAGTTTTCGGGACCATCGAAGCGGTAAAAACCGTTTCCGATTTGTACATGCCCCTGAGCGGCAAAATCGTGGAAGTAAACGAGGAGCTGGATCCCAAGCCCGAGCTGGTGAACAAAGAGCCCTACGACGGAGGCTGGATGATTAAAATTGAAATCAAGGACCCGGCTGAAATCGAAGGCTTACTGAGCGCTGCCGACTATAAGGCCCTCATCGATTAAGCAGAAAATCTGAAACAAGGCAAGTACAAGCCTGCCCCCCCGGGGGCAGGCTTTTCTATTTCTCCCCCTCGCGGCTCCATTGCTGTATCATATTGTAAACGGTCGACTTGCCCACCCCCAGCTTTTCAGCCACCACCAATACATTTCCGTACTTTTCCAAATAATGCCGCACAATCTTCTCGGTATATTCTTTCAGGGTCAATTCCTCGGTCAGCAAATCCGAAACCGGCGCAGTACCATTAAACACCAAATGCTCCTCCCCGATTTCACGCTGACCCGACAAAACAGCCGCCAACTCCGTCACCGCCTTCAACTCCCGCACATTTCCGGGAAAAGGATAGCGCACCAGCTTGTGTCTGGCCGCTTCGGACAGTACCCGCTCTTCCATCCCATTGTCCCTGCAAAAACACTGCAAAAAATACTCCGCCAGCAAAAGCACATCCTTTTGGCGCTCCTTCAAAGCAGGCAAATGAATGGGCAAGCCCAGCAGCAAAAAATACAGATCATCCCTGAAACGACGTGCTTTCACCGCCTCAGACAAGTCGGTCGCCGAGGCACTGATGATGCGCACATTCACCCTCCGTTCCAAATCACTGCCCCTGCGCCGCACCCTGCCCTCCTGCAACACATGCAAGAGTTTCACCTGCAAGTCGGCACTCAGGAGGTCCACATCCTCCAAATAAAGCGTACCTCCGTCGGCCTCCTCCAACTTTCCCGGCTGTCCCCAGCGGGAAGACCCCGAACTGCCCGCCTCAACACCAAAAAGATCGGCTTCGGCCAAAGTCTGTGGCAAGGCAGCCAGGCGCAGGCGGACAAAGGGGCGGTCGGACCGCACCGAAGCTGCGTGAATGCTGCGGGCCACCAATTCTTTACCCGTTCCGGGCGCCCCCGTTATCGAAACATTCAAACGCGGCACCCGGACCGCCTTGTCGATGAGTCCACGTACCCGTTTTATCCCGGAACTCTCGCCCACCAGCACCTCTTTAACCTTATAACGCTGCGAAAGCTCATCCTGCAAAAGGTTAAGACGTTCCTGCAGGGCCAGCTTACGGGCGATATGTTGCAAACAGTGTCGCAAGCGCTCCTCCACATTCTCATCCTTGGCAATGTAATCATAAGCCCCCTCACGCAGCAGCTGCACCGCCAGTTTCAAATCGTCCTGCCCCGAAATAACAATCACCTCGGTATGGGGACTTTCCTCGCGGATGCGCGACAAGAGCTCGTGCCCCTCCATATCGGGCAGGCCCAGGTCCAGCGTAACCACCTCGGGCTGCTCCCTGAGTTGCTGCAGAAAAGCAGCACCCGACAGAAAACCCTTCACCGTATGCGTCGCCACCTTTTCCAGCGCCTTCACCAAAATCGCATTATAAAAACGATCGTCTTCAACCACAAAAATCTTCATCCCGGCAAGTCTTTATTATCTTTAAGGCCGCAAAAGGAGACCCACACAAATAAACCGGCGTCCGACTGCTGAACAAAAGCAAAAGCAGACTCCGCTTAAATTTAAAAAATGTTTTGCGCTTCCCCCTGTTTTCAATGGATATTTATTTTATTTACACCCGAACAAAATAAATCAACACAAAGCCTGTTTATTACTTACAACCTTGTCATTTAAAATGCCTATCAGACGATTATCCATAGCACTCAGCCTGCTCTTGCTGGTGTCCTGTTCTACCCAAAAAAACACCTGGCTGTCCCGCTCCTACAACAACCTTACGGCGCGCTACAACATCCTGTTTAACGGTCAGCAAAGTTTTTTGCGTGGTGAACAACAGCTCACCCAAACCCAGGCAGGCGACTTTACCGGCATTCTGCCCCTCTTCCCCTACACCGGAGCCCAGGGTGCGGTAGACGGGGAAATGGACCGCGCCATAGAAAAAGGGCTCAAACTCATCCGGGAAAAGAGCATTACCGTAAAACCCGAACGACAACCGGCCAGGGGCAGCAGTCGCCAGGATTTCTACATGCAGCGCGAGTTCAACCGCTATGTTGACGATGCCTACCTGCTCACCGGTAAGGCCCATTTGTACAAGCACGAATACCAGGATGCCCTTACCGCCTTCGACTACATTTTACGCGACTTCCCCGGTCAGCCCGCCAGCTTCGAAGCCCTCATCTGGATGGCCCGCACCCGCATTGAGATGGGCGATTTTGAGAATGCCCGCATTCTGCTCGACCGCTACGACGCCTTAAGTCCCGCTCCCGCCCGCCTCTATGGCGAATACATGGCCACCTGGGCCGATTTTCATTTGCGCCGACAAAGCTACAACAGCGCCCTGCCTTTTTTACAGACCGCCGCCACCGAAGCCGGTGGCAAATGGGACAAGACCCGACGAAATTACATTCTGGCCCAGGTCTACGCCCAAACCGGGCAGCACCAGCTGGCCGCAAACACCTTCCGTCAGGTTGTCCGTTCCAATCCCGACTACGAAACCAGTCTACATGCCCGAGTCAACGAACTGCTTAACCGGGCAGCAGCAAGTGGCGACTATGCAAGCATCCAGGACGAGCTCATTGCCCTGGCCTCCACTGCCAAAAACCGGGAGTTCCGGGATCTCCTCCACTTTGCCCTGGCCGAAAACTACCTGCAGCAGGGCGACACCCTGCACACCCATACCCAACTGCGTCTTTCAGCCGGCTACAACAACGGAAACCGTGACCTCCTGCGCGAGACCCAGCTGAAAATGGCCGCCCTCTTCTTTGAACAAAACGCCTACCCACAATCCTTTGCCTATTACGACAGCAGCCTGAATCTGCTGGCACAAAACGACCCCCGCAGCAGTGAGATCCGCTTCCGCCATACCGGTCTCCAACCCCTCAGCAAGGCCCTGGAAACCGTGGAGCACAACGACAGCCTCCTCTACCTGGCCAGTCTGCCCGAGGCCGAACTGGACAGTTACCTCGAGGCCCTCATTGAACACGAACGCCAACAAGAGTTGAACAAACAACTGGCCCTGGAAACCGGCGGGCGAAGGGGACCAGACCCCTTCTTCTCTGCCACAATGCCCGGCTCCTTTGGAGCAAGGGGGGGACAGCCAAACACTCCGGGTCAATGGTACTTCTACAATCAGGCCACCGTTAGTCTGGGTAAAATGGAATTTGAACGCCGTTGGGGCCGGAGGAGCAGTGAGGACAACTGGCGGCGCTCCGACAAAAGTTCACAAAGCAGTGAGCAGGCGGCAGAGCAGCCCATGGCCATGCCCGGGGCGCCCGGCGAACGTCTGCCCGGACTCGATGAAATGGAGGGCCCCGCCCAGGGCAGGAGACCACAAAGTCAGGTCAGGGACAAAGAAAGCCTGCTGGCCGAGCTCCCCTTAAGCGAAGCGGCGAAGGCCGAGCGCCGCGATGAAAATGCCCGGGCCACCTTTGATGCGGCGATGGTGCTGCTCGACTACTTCAACAAACCTGCCGAGGCCGCCGCCCTCTTTGAGACCCTCCTAAAGGAGTATCCCGACCATGCCCTGGCCGAACAGAGCCTCTTCTGGGGACACCGTGCCTACAGCGCGGCCCAACAGCCGGCAGGAGCTGCCGCCTTCAAGGCCGCCCTGCTGGAGCGTTTCCCCGACGGCAAATACGCCCCCTTTCTGCAAAACCCCGACCATGCCGCAGAAATCCTCAAAAAGCAACAGGAAACCGGGGAAAATTACCACAAGGCCTACACCGCCTATTTACAAAACAGACTTTCAGAAAGTCTTCTCCTCAGTCGCCAGGTTATAGAAGAAAGCGACCAGCCGGAACTCACACGCAAGGCCCAGTTGCTCGAAGCCCTTCTGTTGGGCAAGCAGGGTCAGGACGAAGCCTTCCGCAGCAGTCTGGCTGCCCTGCTGTACCAGCATCCCGAAACCAGGGAAGCCGAAGTAGCCGAAAGCTGGCTGGCCATGCTCGAACAGGGCTTGCGCCCCGTCCGCAGTGTTCGTCCCGCGGCCTCCCGCGACAGCCTGGCCCTTGCCGGAGAGGAACAGGAAAGCGAAGATGAGCTGCTGGATAAAGGCGCGTTGTTCACGCATCAGCCGGAAGAAGAACAACTCGTATTCTTTACCATTGATGAAGAGGCCGACCTCCATCGTCTCTTTTTCAATTTGGCCGACTACAACTTCCAGCGCTTCCTGCTGGCCGATTACAATGTGGAACAGCGCAAGACCTCCACCGGGGAGACCCTCATTGTCATATCCGCTTTCGGCAATCAGCGCGAAGCCATGGATTACTACTATGCCCTGCGTTCCAACACCAGACTGATGCAAGTCGATGGCGCCACCCAAGTGCGACTGCTGGCCGGTAGTAAAAGCAACCTGAATGCCCTGGTGACCACCGGGGATTTCGGCAACTACCGCGACTTCTTTTCCGAACACTACCTGGGCGGAGGCGGAGGCATCCTCATCCAGCTTCGCTTCGAAAACCTGCAAAGCCCACAGCCTTGATTGGCGTGATCTTTGCAATTACCGGTGAAGCATGTAAAAAAAGACTATGGAAAATCTACAAAAGCACCGGCTCCTTTGGGTCGACGACGAAATAGAACACCTCAAAGCCCACCTCATTTTTCTTCGCGAAAAAGGCTTTCAGATAGACACCGCAACCAACGGCAAGGATGCACTGGGCTTGCTCAGCAACCAGACCTACAGTCTGGTCTTTTTAGATGAAAACATGCCGGGACTCAGTGGCCTGGAAACCCTGATGCGCATCAAGGAAAAAAGCCCCTCCCTGCCCGTAGTCATGGTCACCAAAAGTGAAGAAGAGGACATCATGGACCAGGCCATCGGCAGTAAAATAGCCGACTACCTCATCAAGCCGGTCAACCCCAAGCAGGTACTCTCGTCCATCAAAAAAATACTGGGCAGCCAAAGCCTGATTACCCAAAAAACCACCACCGACTATCAATCCGCTTTTGCTGAAATCGGCCTGCGCATCAACGACCGCCTCAGCTATGAAGAATGGTATGAAGTATACCGCCAACTGGTGTACTGGGAACTGGAGCTGCAGCAGGCCGACAGCCCCATGAACGAAGTCCTCCTGATGCAAAAAACAGAAGCCAACAACCAATTCATCCGCTTCATAAAGGACAACTATGCCGACTGGCTGCAATCCGACGAGGCCCCCATGATGTCGCACACTCTGATGAAGCGAAAAATCCTGCCCCTGCTCAAAGAAAAGCAGCCGGTAGTCATGGTGGTGATCGACAACTTTCGCTACGACCAGTGGCAACTCATTCGCCAACAACTGGCCCCCTATTTCACCGTTCGGGAAGACGAACTCTATTTCAGCATCCTGCCCACCGCCACCCAGTACGCCCGCAACGCCATTTTTTCGGGACTGCTTCCGGACAACATCCGTAAAATCCGACCCGACTTATGGGTAGAAGAGGACGACGAAGGCAGCAAGAACCAGCACGAAGAAGCACTGCTCAAGGACTACTTCGAGCGCATCCGGCAAGGCAACACCCGGGTACACTATCAAAAAATCGGCGACACCGAATCGGGCCGGAAAATGCTCGACAATTACCATCAGCTCAAAGACTACGATCTGTCGGTCGTTGTAGTCAACTTCGTAGACATGCTCTCGCACGCACGCACCGAAATGAAAATGATTCGGGAACTCATCTCCGACGAGTCCTCCTACCGCTCCCTCACCCTTTCCTGGTTCCAGCATTCGCCCCTGTTTGAACTGCTCAGACGCCTGGCCAACGACCAGGTAAAGGTGGTGGTAACCACCGACCACGGCACCATAAGGGTACAAAATGCCATAAAGGTGGTGGGCGACCGCAACACCAATACCAACCTGCGCTACAAGCAGGGAAAAAACCTGGCCTACGACGCCCGCTCGGTTTACGAGGTACGCAAGCCCGAAAGCATCTTTTTACCAAAGCCCAATGTGTCTACCTCCTACATTTTTGCTACGGGCAACGACTTCTTTGCCTACCCCAACAATTACAACTACTATGTAAGCTATTACAAGGACAGCTTCCAACACGGCGGCATTTCCATGGAAGAGATGCTCATTCCTTTTGCAATTCTGGAACCCAGGACTTAATTTTACCGCAAAAGAAAACAACAAAATGGAATTTACAGCTGCCGGTCCCCACGACCTGGGCCCTGCTGCAGCTGCTCTGGCAGAGCAACTGCGCAGCACCCCCGTAGCCGCCTTCCGGGGCGCAATGGGCGTAGGCAAAACCACCTTCATCAAAGCCCTCTGCGCCCAACTCGGCGTCAGCGACCCCGTAAACAGTCCCAGCTTTGCCCTGGTCAACGAGTACCTGGGCAGCAGCGGCCAAAGCATTTACCACTTCGACCTCTATCGCCTAAAAAGTCCCGAAGAATTGTTCGACATCGGTGGCGACGAATACTTTTACAGCGGAAACATCTGTCTTATTGAATGGCCCGAAAAGGCCGGGGAGCAGCTCCCCGAAGAACGCATCGATGTACATATGGAAGAAGGACCCGATGGCCGACGCAACATCAGGTTCTGATTTTTTTTGTAACTTCGAAAAAATTACCCCGAAGAACAAACACCATGGAAGGAAGGGCCTCCTATTTTGCCATCAGACGCACCCAGTTGATTCCCCGTGAAGAAACACTGGAAACCGGCAGGCGACAGCGCTCGCTCAGCATCGGTATTCCCAAGGACCCCCTTCCCTCTGAAAACCGTATCGCCCTAACCCCACAGGGCGTTGAACTCTTGCGGGCCAACGGCCATAAAGTCCTCATAGAAAAAGGCGCAGGCGAACGTGCCAATTACTTCGACCGTGACTTCTCAGAAGCAGGCGCCACCATTGTACCCTCCCTGCGTGAGGTTTACCAAAGCGACATCATCCTGAAAATATCCCCACCGGCCCCTGCCGAAGTGGAGCTGATGAGTCCCAACCAACTCCTGCTCTCCTTCTTATACATGCCGGGACAAGAGCGGGAATCCATCAGTGCCCTGCTCAACAAACGCATCAACGCCATCGCCTACGAGTTTTTAAAAGACGAAGCCGGCTGCTATCCGGTCGTCCGAAGCATGAGCGAAATTGAAGGCTATGCCGCCATTACCATTGCCTCAGAATATCTCAGCAAGGCGCACGGCGGAAAAGGCGTACTGCTGGGCGGCATAACGGGCGTTACGCCCGCCGAAGTAGTCATTATAGGCGCAGGGACCGCCGGGGAATTTGCGACCAGGGCCGCATTGGGACTCGGTTGTCAGGTCAAAATCTTCGACAACTCCTATCAAAACCTCAAGGAATTGGAGCGCAATGTGGGCCAACGCCTCTTTACCTCCATCCTCCATCCCAGCGTACTCAGCAAGGCCCTGAAATCGGCCGATGCCGTGGTGGCCAGTCTCCGTTACTTCGACAGCGAGCCCGGCTTTTTCATCACCGCCGACCAAATCGCCAAAATGAAGCACGGCTCCGTCATCGTAGATTTAAGTGTGGGCAACGGCGGCTGTTTTGAACAACCAGCTGTCGCTCATGCCGGTCAGCCCTACATCAACGAAAGAGGCGTGGTACACTATTCGGTACCCAACATCGCCTCCCGTGTGGCCCGCACCGCCTCCATCGCCCTCAGCAACATCTTCACGCCACTCTTGCTGCACATGGCCGATTCGGGCGGCATCCACCAACTCATTAAAGAGGATACCGGAGTGAGTCACGGCACCTACATTTACAAAGGCATACTCACCAACAGTTACGTCGGCAACCACCTGAATCTCCCCTTCAAGGACATTGGTCTCCTGCTGGCGGCCTTTTAAACCAAGAGAAAGAAAAACACTAAACCGCCACCACTTCCAAAACAGACGGAACCCGGGTTTTCACCACCATCTCCACCCCGTTCTTAAGTGTTTGCATACTCATGGGACAGCCATCACAAGCGCCCTCGAGCCGCACCTTCACCACCAGATCGTCGCTCACCTCCACAATGGTGATGTCGCCCCCATCCGATTGCAAATAAGGTCTGATTTCGTCAATAGCGGCCTCAATCAAACCCACTACTTCCTGTTTATCCATACAGCCAGTATTTATTATTTTCTGTCTGAGCCCCGGAAACTGCCGTTGATTTCTTTGAAACGTGCAGCCCCGCGCCTCAGAAAAATGCGCTTGAAAAACTAAGCACTTCAGCAATTTATGTGGAGAGGTCGTCAAGAGCAAGGCTTGCGACGCCGGAAAAAGCGGAGTGTAACTTGTGTACATGAGCATTTTTCCGGCAAGCGTAACGCAGCTCTTGGCGTCCTCTGCGCTTAAATTATTTTCTGGTGATTTGCACCACCTTAGTCTCCGGCAACTCCCTGTTCCGCTTCTCTACCGCTTCCACCACAGCCTCGGCCAGGGCCTTAAAGGCCTGTCCCGTTACACTGTCCTCCTCCAGCGCCGAAGGCGTTCCGGCATCGCCACCTTCACGAATACTCTGCACAATAGGAATTTGTCCCAACAAAGGCACATTCAGCTGCTCCGCCAGGCGCTTGCAACCTCCTTCACCAAAAATGAAATATTTGTTCTCCGGCAACTCTGCGGGTGTAAACCAAGCCATATTCTCCACCAGACCCAGGACCGGCACCGCAATCTGTTCGCCCTGAAACATGCTGATTCCCTTGCGGGCATCGGCCAAAGCCACATCCTGAGGCGTACTCACTACCACAGCACCTGTCAGCGCCAAAGTCTGCACCAAAGTCAGGTGAATGTCGCTGGTACCGGGCGGCAAATCGAGCAATAAATAATCCAGCTCTCCCCAAAGTGCATCCGTAATCAACTGTTTCAAAGCGTTGGTGGCCATAGCGCCACGCCACACCACAGCGTCTTCGGGACTCACAAAATAACCGATGCTCAGCAATTTTACCCCGTACTTTTCCACCGGCAAAATCATGTCTTTGCCGTCCACTTTTTCCAGATAGGGACGGGCATCTTCGGTGGCAAACATCTTGGGGACAGAAGGACCATAAACGTCGGTATCCAATAAACCCACCCGGTAACCCTGCTGCGCCAAAGCAACCGCCAGGTTGCTGCTGACGGTCGATTTGCCTACCCCGCCTTTACCGGAGGCAATGGCTACGATATTTTTTACGCCCTCCAACAAAGGCTTTTCTTTCTTCACCTCGCGGGGTTTTACTTTAACAAAGATGTTTCCGCGGATCTCCACCCCATCCCCGATGTAAGTCTCTATCGCCTGCACACAGGCCTTTTTAATCGGAGTAACCATGGGGTCATTGGCACGGTCGAACAACAAAGAAAAGCTGATGCGCTTCCCGTCGATACGGATGTCGTCCTCCACCATACCCAGACTGACAATATCTTTTCCCTTCCCGGGATGTACCACATGCTTGAGCGCATCCAGCACCAATTGGGGATAAAAACTCATGTTTGTATTTATTTAAACTTCATAAAGATAAGCACAAAGGTAAAAAAAATATTTGTACCCCTTTTACAATTGGTCCAAAGCTGTTGAAGGATCCCAAAAACAGTCGGCAAAGTCACAAATCCTATCGTCTTCCACCCGAACACCCTCAGACACCAGGAGATCGCGCATCATCCCCTCGCCCGGAAAAAAGTGCTTGCCACTGAGCAAGCCCTTGCGGTTGACCACCCGATGGGCGGGGACAGGGGGGTGAACGCTGTGACATTTGTTCAAAGCCCAACCCACCATGCGCGCGGCCCCTGGTGAACCCAGGGCCGCAGCCAGCGCCCCATAGCTGGTCACCCGGCCATAGGGAATCAGACGCACCAGATCATAAACCTGTTCAAAAAAGGGACGGTCCTCATTCGCGGAGGTCGGCGGGAGCTTCCTGGTCATTCTCATACAATTTTACACTGCGACCGGCATTGTGGTAGCTGTCGCGCGGAATGTCCACCTCGGGCTCTTCGAGTTCGGCGCGATGGTCGAGCAAAAAGCTGAAATACTTTATGGGGAGATTGTGGGCCATAAATCGCTCCTCGTAATAGGTACGAATGCCCAGTATCTCATCTTCCAGTCCACTGTGGTACAAGTCCTCATAGTCCTTAACCACCGTCAGCTTATTGTGCCGCGCCACCTCCCGGGTATAAGTGTACAAAAAGCGGCTGTCCGTTTTCAGGTGTACCCTTCCCCCCGGCTTCAGAAACCCGGCATAAAGCTGCAGAAAGCGACAGGAAGTCAGGCGCTTTCGGGTCTTGTTCATTTGTGGATCGGGAAAGGTCAGCCAGAGCTCATCCACCTCCCCCTTTCCAAAAAAAGAAGCGATCAGTTCGATGCGCGTTCGTACAAAGGCTGCGTTCTTCAATCCTTCCTTCAAGGCTTGTTCCGCCCCCTTATGCATCCGTGCGCCCTTAATGTCGATTCCGATGAAATTCTTGTCGCGAAACTGACGCGCCAGTCCCACAGTATACTCACCCTTGCCGCAGCCCAGCTCCAAAACCAGCGGCTTGTCGTTGCCAAAAAAATCCTTGGCCCACCGCCCCTTCAGTCGGTAGTCCTTCTGAAACACCTCATCAAATGCGGCCTGAATCACGTGAGGAAAATCCTCCATCTCGGCAAAACGCTGTAGTTTGTTCTTTTTCGACACCTTAGCTCCTATTCTTTGATCGTTGTCACCCAAAACTCGACTTGAAACATCTCCGGCAAAAGCTCCCGACGCATGCCCTGCTGTATCCGAAAGCGGTAGGTTCCGGGTCGCGCCAAACGTACCCCGTGCTGGTAGTAGGCGGAGACCTCCAACCTATCTCCGGACCGCTTGCCGAGCCAAGGTCCCGAGGGTTCGGACAGAAAAAACTCCAGGGTGTCGCGTACAGCCGGTCCGTGATCCGTCTCCACATCTACAAAAACCCACAAGTTACTGTAAGGATAATCCTCCCCATGCGTCAGCGTCAGTCCAATGTCCAACAGCTGCGTTGTATCCTGCACCTCCACCTCAAATTCAGCGGCTTGGTCGCGGTGCCAGCCTCCCGCTCCAAAGGACTGCTCCTCCCTGAAAAGCTCCCCTTGTGAGCAGCCTGCCCACAACAGCGGCAGCAAAAGCAAAAACCAACTATTCCGTCTTAGGTCCATTGTCCTCCTTTCTGCGTCGGTCGCCACCCCTGCCGGGGCCTCTGCGACGCGCGTTGCCCTGTCTACCAGGTGAGGACCTGCGCTCCTCCTGACCTTCCGCCTTCTTGGCATCATTCGTATTTTGTGGTCTGTTACCGGGTTTCCGATTCTTCCGCTTTTTACGATTGCTTTTCTTGTTCTTATCGTCGAAACGGGTAATACTGTCCTCCCCAATCACATTCTCATAACCATTTTCCTTAGGCACTGCAAGCACCGGAGTCTGATCATCGAGCTTCTTCACCCGCTGCCCTTTCTTATTTTGTGCCTGCACCTCCTTCACCTGATCCACCGTGAGGGTAACAATATTCCCGGCATTTTCTCTTCCGGCCGAATACCACATCAAGCGCTTAAAAACATCGGTCTTAAAGTGGTACCAGGTACCGTCCTCCGTTTCCAGGGGAATCGCGGTATTCGGAAAATCCTTCTGGGCATCGAGGTAAGCATCCAACTCATAATTGAGACAGCACTTCAACTTACCACACTGTCCCGCCAGTTTTTGCGGATTCAGCGATATTTCCTGATAACGCGCCGCGTTGGTGGTGACCGACTTAAAGTTGGTCATCCAGGTAGAACAGCACAATTCGCGACCACAGGGACCAATGCCGCCAATACGTCCCGCTTCCTGACGCGCCCCAATCTGACGCATTTCAATACGCACCTTAAAACGCTCGGCCAAAACCTTTATCAACTCCCTGAAATCGACCCGCTCATCGGCAATGTAGTAAAAGATGGCCTTGGTACGATCCCCCTGGTATTCCACGTCACCAATCTTCATATTCAGGCCCAGGTCCCAGGCTATGCGCCGCGACTCCAGCATGGTTTCATGTTCCAGGCCTTTGGCCTCCTCCCACTTCTCCAGATCGAGCGGTTTGGCCTTGCGGTACACCCGCTTAAACTCATAAGATGAAGGTGAAACATTGTTCTTCTTCATCTGCAGCAAGACCAGCTCCCCGGTAAGGGTAACAATACCGATATCGTGACCCGGAGAGGCCTCCACTGCCACCACATCGCCCTTGCTTAATTTGGTCTGACTGGTATTCCGGTAAAAGCCTTTACGGGTATTTTTAAACTGTATCTCCACAATGTCGTTGCCGTCACTTTGATCGGGCAAATCACTGAGCCAGTCGAAAACCTCCAATTTGCCACAACGGTCGCCACAGGAATCGCACTTACTGCTGTGCGTGGGCGCAGCTATATCTTGTTCCATCTACTTTGTATTAGTGCCCTTGAAAGGGGCGGTTTATATTGTCTGCTTCCCCGCCGGGGAAGGGTTTGGCATCATCAGGCGGCAAACATCGGCACAATTTTAATGGCCGTGTCGAACAGTACAATGCGCGCATTCCCGTTTTGTTCAATATGGGCATAAGCCTCTTGCAGGGCCGCCGCCATCCGCTCCACATTCTTTTCGGTGATAAAGGGCGAAAAGCGACGAACAAAATCCTCTTCTGCAGGCGTCAGGTACACCAGTTCGGGCTGCTTAAAATTATACAAATAGCTCTCCCGCAGCATGCCCGTGGCATAGTCGATGAAAGCCTTCAATTCATCGCGCGACAAGGGCGCCGTTTGTTCCACCCAGGACATAATGTCGAAAATCTTACGCGAATAGGTCGAGCGCATCAAAAGCGCAAAGGCCTCAAAAAAAACAGAAGCGTTGTTCGCAGCTTCGAGCTGCTTCAGCGCCTGCACGTAGGAACCACGCGCCAGTCGCGCCGCCACGCGGGCACTGCCCTCATCGCAGCCGGTCTGCTTAACCAGAGCGGCTGTAAGCACGCCCGCATCAATGCCGGGAATGCGCAATTGCTGGGTGCGCGACAAAATGGTAGGCAAAAGGGTCTGAGCCGCTTCCGAAACCAGTAAAAATACGGTTGCTTCCGGGGGCTCTTCCAAAATCTTCAGCAACTTATTGGCCCCGGTCAGGTTCATCCTTTCGGGCAGCCAAATGATCATCACCTTGTAGCGGCCCTCAAAATTTTTCATCGAAAGCTTGCGCAGTATTTCGGGACTCTCATCGGCATAAATCATCCCGGCCTTTCGGCCGTCTCCAATTTTTGCAAACCAGTCGCCTGCCCCAAAATATTTATGCCTCAGCACCATCTCCCGCCACTCCTTAATGCGGTCGTCGCTCACGATCTTTCCGCTGGTCTTTACCACCGGAAAAACAAAGTGAATATCGGGATGTACCAGCTTTGCCGCCTTCAAACAAGAAGGACAACGGCCGCAGGCATCGTGGTCTCCGGGCTGGGTGCAATTCAGATATTGGGCATAGGCCAAAGCCAGCAAAAGTGCGCCCGAACCTTCTCCTCCGGAAAAAAGCTGAGCGTGCCCCACCCTGTCCTCACGCACGGTACGCAGCAAATGTTCTTTTATGGTTGTCTGACCGGCAATTTCACTGAAAAGCATGCCCTCTCTGTTTTTTATTCTGTCAAAGATAAATAAATCCTTTTAACTTTGCCCCAAAAAGAGGCATGTCCACCTTCCTGTTTGGAGAAATCATTTTTGGTCCCGTTGCCAGTCGCCGACTGGGTGTTTCACTCGGCATCAATCTGCTGCCCAAAGACCGTAAACTCTGCTCTTTCAATTGTATTTACTGCGAGTGTGGCCTCAATCCGGGAAAGGATGCGCCCAGTCCGAAACTGCCCACACGCAAGCAGGTAGCCACCCAACTCGAAAGGAAACTGCAGGAGATGCAGAAAGACGGAAAACTTCCTGATGTGCTGACCTTTGCCGGGAACGGGGAACCCACCCTGCACCCCGACTTCGCCGCCATCATTGACGACACCATCGAACTGCGTGAACGTTATTGCCCCCAGGCCCGAATTGCCGTCCTCTCCAACGCCACCCGCCTGCACAGGCCCGCCGTTTTTGACGCCCTGTTGAAAGTTGACGACAACATACAGAAACTGGACTCGGCCCTGGAGGATACCGTGCAGCTGCTGGACCAGCCCCAGGGTCGCTTTAGTCTGACCGACACCGTAGCCCAACTGCAAAAATTCAAGGGCCGGGTAACCATTCAGACCCTTTTTATAAAAGGTCACTACCAGGGACAAAGCATCAACAACACCACCGAAGAAGAAGTACAGGCCTGGCTGCAACTTTTGCAAGAGATAGCCCCCCGTGAAGTGATGATTTACACCATTGCCCGCGACACCCCCATTCCCACCCTCGAAAAAGCAGACAGTACAACCCTGCATGCCATAGCCAACCGGGTAAGGGCCCTCGGCATCAAGGCCCAGGTCTCTACCTAAGCACCGATTCTAATTTTAAACCCGAGAAAAACCTTAAACACCTGAAAATGGAAAACCCACCCTGCATTTTGTTTTGCCCCCTCCACTGGGGCCTGGGGCACGCCACACGCGACCTGCCCCTGATGCATTTTCTGAGTCGCGCCGGCTACCGCATTGTAGTGGCCACCGAGGAACCCTTGCAAAGCCTCATAAAACAGGCAGTACCGCAGGCAGAATTCGATTCCTTTCCCGGTCCCCGCATACGCTATGCGCCCGGTCCGCTGCTCCCCCTAAAGTTACTCTTCCAAATACCCCGCTGGCTGTTTTGGCTGCAAAAAGAAAAAAAAATCATTCGAAAGCTGGCAGCCAAACACCGTCCCCTGGCCATTGTATCCGACAACCGCTACGGGGCCCGTCATCCGGAGATTAAGAGTGTAATCCTCACCCACCAGCTCATGGTTAAACTGCCCCTGCTCCTTCGCTGGGCCGAACCACTGGCCCATCGCCTCATTTTAAAGCTGATTCGCCCCTTCCACGAATGCTGGATCCCCGATTACCCGGGAGCCGCATCTCTTGCCGGAGATCTAACCCAGCGCTATCCCCTGCCCCCAAACGCCCGCTTCATCGGGCCCCTCTCCCGTTTCATGTACCAAAAAGAGCAAGTCGCACCCCCCCTGCGTTACGATTGTGTGGCCCTGCTGTCCGGACCCGAACCCCAAAGGAGTCGACTCGAAGCCCTCTTGCAACAAAAACTGGCAGCGAGCGGGCTTAAAAGCCTCCTGCTTAGTGGTCAACCTGAGTTGGTGGACCAAAAGCCAACAGAAAAGCAAGGCCTCCTCACCAGGGTGCCCCACCTGGGCGACAAAACCCTGGGCCCCTTTCTTAAAAACAGTCAACTGATTATTGCCCGCTCGGGCTACAGCACCATCATGGATCTGCACTTTTTACAAAAAAGCGCATTGTTGATACCCACGCCGGGACAGGGCGAACAAAACTACCTGGCCCGCCACTTGTCGCACCAGCACCACTGCATGCGTCAAAAAAAATTGAAAAAATGGTCCCCTGAAGATCTGGCCCGGATTGTTGCCAAAGAACCAATCGTCCCCCAGCCCTTTAAAAATCTGCTGGAACCGGCCCTCGACGACCTCGTGGCCGAGCGCTAAGCAAGGGGGAAGCGCTCCGGCAGGTCACGAACCGCAAGCTCAATTTGCCGGACTTGTTCCAGGTATTCCGCCTCCAGTTCGTCCCAGCCCTTTTCCCGTCTGCCCAAAACAGCCAGATACTTATCCATAAAACGCCCCAGCATATAAAAGTCGTGCCAGGTCCCCAACAACTGTTCGGCCTCACGGAAAGGCATAAATCTATGTTGCCCGGGCGAAGCAAGACCCAGCTCCCCGGCCATCAACAACAAATGTGCGGCTTTTTTAAAACAGCTGCGCGCCTCATGCCAGTCCTCCCCGGGCCCTGAAGCCTGCATTAAGGAAAAAGCCCGCCCGGCCAAGTCGCCCACCACCTGCTCCACACTCGTCTCCAGGGTTTCGGGGTGCGCGCGCACCAGGGTGTCGAGCTCAGCAAACCAGGCCCTGGGCGACAACAGGGCAGCCAATTGTGCCTCTTGCAAAAACACCAGCTTTCGCTGGTGCAGCTGTTCATAAATATGTTGCCGGAAACCCTCCGGTCCGGGCCAGGTAAAGCCACCCAGCACATCCAGGAGCACCTGCAGATTACGTACCTTTCCGGCGCTTTTATACACGGGCTGAATGCAAGCCGTCAAGTGCTCACTTTCCAGCAAAACCGCATCATCAGGCCTGTTTGCCGTCAAAAAAAACGCAAGCGCACGCAACTTTTTAACCGCCACCCTAAAGCGATGGATGTACTCGGCCTCATCGGTCTCCACGGCCAGCCCGTAGTTCTCTAAAAAATCGTGGTACAAACCGGTACCCAGCTGCAATACCTGATCTCGTCTCATCATATTTTCAACTAAGGAAGTTGCGCCTTCATGGGGTGTCGCAAGCCCTCGGCATCAATAAACATCGCCTTTACCGAACCTATCAAAATTTTGGCCTCCACAATAATGGGCACCCGATTGGCATCGTCGGTCACCCAAACCGTCATGTCCTCCCCGGCCTCAAAAATGGTCCCCTTTACCAGCAAGGGCGAAAACTTCAAACAGGAAAAGCGGCGGCCGTCTCTCAACTCAGCCACCTCCCTGCCCAAATAGCGAATGTACAAGTTATGAATTTCCCCGTCAACAATCAAAGTTATGGGAATCTTATCCCCCTTGTTATAAAGCGAGAAATCGATGTTGCGCGCCCGGTACACCATACTCACCAGGTCGTACGAACACGCCGGCCAGTCCATCAGCCCCTTTTCCACCGGTCCCCCTTCCCGACTTATGGAAGAGCGAATCTGACGCTGGGAAGCATCGAAAAGATAATGATGAGAAGCTTTATAGGAGCCTTCATTGGTCACCCTGCGGAATTCAAAAGGCTCTAAGGTACGGGGGTGCACCCAGGTCTCGAAAGTATCCCGAACCATAAAAAAGCGGTCGTAGTTTTTCAGACTGACACCTACACTCTTAAGATGCAGGGCCTCCTGCCCCTTCCTCTTGGTGGCATCTACCGAGAAAGTAACCAAACCCGCATTCAACCATATAAAGCCCCAGTTGTACACCGCCTGATAGCGCACGCTTTCGCCCGATTGGAAAACGGTATTTTCAGACCCTTCGCAGGGTTTTTGAGCCGAGGCCAAAAAAACCACCAGCAGTGCTGTACAAACCAGAAGCACCCGCGCCCTATCTGCTGCCCCCTTCCTCATCTTCGCCTGTTCCCCGTGGATGTTTTACGCATGCGCTCCACAAAATCATAAATATCGAACTCAGCAGGATTCCAGGGCACCATATGATCCCAGTTGGCCCTGACCGAAACCGTTTCGGGATAATAAATGAGTCGCTCCGGCTGTCGTCCCTCATCCAGCTGCCCCGTATCCCAACGTCCATTGTCGTTAACATCCTCCACAATCCGTAAGAGGTAATCGCCTGGTTTCAGATAACGAAAACCCATTTTACCATTGGCCGGCACTTTTGCCTGTCGCAGCACCTGCTCCTGGCGGTCAAGAACCTGCAACAACCAATGTGCCCCCGGTTCCTCAAAGTCGAAATACATAATGCCGTAACTGTCCTCCGTCTTCACCGAAAACTTATGTGTGAGCGGACGGTTGGCCAGACCATAAATACTGGTGAAGGCCGCACTGTCGATTTCCAGCACATAGGAGGCGCCCGCCTGCCGCTTAAAATCCACCGTAAAACGTCGCAAACGCACACTATCGCCCTGCAAGGTCATGGCCAGCGCTTGGGGCACACTGTCTACTATCTCAAACAAACGCAAGCCTTCCTCTCTCACCGCTTCCAAAGGCGCAGCAAAAGAAAAGGCCAGGGTTTCCGTAATTTCCAAACTGTTTTTGAGTCCATCCAACTTCAAATCGGGCACCACCACCGGCACTTCCTCCTCCTTACGGTTGCGCCTGCTGCGACCCTCGCTTTCGG
>Ga0209075_1000700_pt1 | contig 32532 bp, 31 predicted proteins | sample Stecom2011_FD_187523 | JGI IMG/M metagenome (GOLD analysis project Ga0209075, IMG submission 187523) | Agricultural soil microbial communities from Utah to study Nitrogen management - Steer compost 2011 (SPAdes) (version 2) | ecosystem: Environmental > Terrestrial > Soil > Agricultural land...
ATATCGAAGCGGGAACTGCCGCGCCGTACGTTACCCGCGCTGTGGTTTATCGGCCACTGGCTGCGGCGAATTTCAATGGCACCGTTATAGTGGAGTGGATGAACGTGACCAGCGGCAGCGATGTCAGTCCGGTGCTGATCTACACTCATAACGAGTTGATCAGGGAGGGCTACGTACTGGTCAGCCTGTCGGCCCAGGCTGCCGGCGTGGAAAGCACCAAGGCACTGGATCCTGAGAGGTACACTCGGCTTCAGCACCCGAGGGACAACCATTCCTACGACATTTTCTCGCAAGTCGGGCAGGCAGTCTGGGATCACGCCGATCTGCTTCTCGACGGGCTCATTCCACAGCGTGTTATCGGTGCCGGCGAATCGCAATCTTCCTATCGGCTGGTGACCTATGCCAATGCAGTGCATCCGCTGGTCACCGTGTATGACGGTTTTCTCCTCCACAGCCGCCTGGCCAAACCGGCACCGCTTGCCACCGAGGGCGACGTGCCCGGCTCGACGGCGATTCGTTCGAACCTTGGTGTGCCGGTGCTGGTGTTTCAGACGGAAGCCGACATCAATGAGGTGACGCGACAGTCTGAGACCTCGACCTATCGGTTATGGGAGGTGGCCGGTACCGCGCACTTCGATGCCTATGGCGGAGGGGCCGGACTGACCGATACTGGCGACGGGCAGGGTGCCGTGCTTGCTATCCAGACGCTACTCAATCCGCCGAGCTCGGTGTTCGGTTTCATCAAGTGCGACAAGCCGATCAACGCAGGACCAATGAACTTCGTATTGAGTGCTGCTATCCATGCGCTGGATAAGTGGGTCAGAACAGGCAACCCTCCGGCCACCGCGAACCAATTGCAGGCGATCGATTTCACTCTCTACAGCCCGAGGCTCGAGCGTGATGCTTCGGGCAATGCTCTGGGCGGCATACGTACGCCCTTCGTCGACGTACCGCTTGCCGTACTCAGTGGAGCCGGCAACTCCGGCGGTAACGGTTTCTGCGGACTGTTCGGCACCACCACACCCTACAATGCGGCTGAGCTGGACGCCCGGTACCCAACTCAGCAGGTATTTGTGAACGCGTGGACTGCAGCCACCGAAGAGGCGGTTGACAAGGGGTTTATTCGCCCTGCGGACGGGCAAGCACTTATCGATGCGGCGAAGCGAGTACAGATCTCCCCTGATATCTAGTAATATGAACGATATTTCTGTTTCTGTGCTTGTTAAGAATATCGTCTGGGATGTCGAGTGGGTTTAGCTTACTATCTGATTTCAAAGGGGTTATTGGTTGGCATAACCGTAGCGGCCCGCTGATATACCTCTTTGCCAGTGAAATTGGCGACCAGTAGCTAACTAAAAATTTACAAAAATGAATTTTATGTTCATTATATCCCTGGCTGAGCCTGACGAATAAAGAGGATAAAGGTATGAGTTCAGATAAGTTTGTTTTCCGTGCTGTTGCTGATCGTGGTCGCTGCTGCGGTTATGGTCTGTGTGCCTCGATCTGTCCCGAAGTCTACAAGCTCGACGACAATGGTCTGGTTTATTTCGACGACGACCGGATTGCGCCGGAACTGGAGGAAGCCGCCCGTGAAGGCGCTGCAGCTTGCCCAGCCGAAGCACTCTGGTTGGTAAAGATTGAAGAATAACCGGCAAGCCCGGTCATCCGTCATGGTCGTTGCGAGGTAGATTTCATGGGACGTTTAAAGGGTAAGGTTGCTCTGATCACGGGTACTGGTGGAGGGCAGGGCAGAGTTGCGGCGCTGCGTTTTGCGCGTGAGGGAGCCCTGGTGGTGGGTTGTGATACCAATGCCGCCGAGCATCAGATCACCGCCGATCTGCTTTCAGAGGAAGGTTTTACCCTGTATGGCAGCGCGCCGGTGGATCTTGGCGACCACGAACAGGCCAAGGCCTGGGTGGAGGCCGCGGTGGCCGAGTTTGGGAAGATCGACATTCTGTACAACAACGCTTCCGCTGCCCGCTTTGCTCCTGTCCAGGACATGACCATTGAAGATTGGCACTTTACCATTCGCAATGAAGTGGATCTGCTGTTTTACACTACCAAATACGCATGGAACCATCTGGCTGAACAAAAGGGCGTGATCATCAACGTGTCCTCCACTGCTGCATGGGGTGGATCCAAGGTGGCCGGTATTTCTGCTCATTCCGCCGCCAAGGGCGCAGTGGTTTCTTTCACCCGCCAGCTGGCAGTGGAGGGCGCACCGGTAGGTATCCGCGCAGTGAGCCTGAGCCCCGGTTTCATTGCTACGCCAGGCACGGCCGCGTTCATGGAGAACCCGGTAGCGCGGGCGGCGCTGCTTGACGGAGTGCTGATGGATCGCCCGGGGGAGCCGGAAGAAGTCGTTTCGATGGCCGTATTCGTGGCGTCGGACGAGGCGTCATTCATTACGGGGTCGGATATCGTCATTGATGGTGGACTTCTGGCCATATAGCCAGCCCCCGCCCCTGGCAGAACGAGGAGGAACAGATGGATATTATTGGACTTGGTTACATGGGCTTTGAAGCCACTGACCTTGATGCCTGGCGCGACTATGGTCCGGCGGTAATGGGCTTTGCGATAGGTCAGAATCCGGAAGGCGATCCGGATTCGTTGTATTTCCGTATGGACGATCGCCGCCACCGTTTCGCCTTTCATCCTGGCAAAGTTGATCGACTGGCCTATCTCGGGTGGGAAGCCAAAGGGCGTATGGAGTTCAAAGCAGCCTGCCAGAAGTTTACCGATGCTGGCGTGGAGTTTACCGTGGGCGACGCCGAGCTATGCGAGAAGCGCGGCGTCAAGGAGCTGATCCGCTTCTTTGACCCGGTGGGCTTCCGGCATGAACTGTTCTACGGGCAGAAGTGGCTACCTGATTCCTTTGTGCCAGGACGTCGCCATGGCGGCTATCTTGCTGGCAGAAGAGGATTGGGCCATGTCGTGCTGATGACACCCGAGTTTCCACCAGAGTTGGAAGATTTCCTTATAAATATCATGGGTTTCCATTGGTATGGCTCGGGTGCTGGCAAGGGTAAGACTGGGTTCTTCCGCTCCAAGCTGAATACCTTCACCAGCCATGATATCGCCTATGGGCACGCTCCTGGCCGTATGGGGATTCAACACGTCGGTCTGTTTGTTGGCAGCTTGCGTGACGTGGGCGAGACCTACGATATCGTGAAGAAGCGCGAGCTGCAGATGATGATGACGCTGGGTCAGCATTCCCAGGATCCACATATTTCCTTCTACCACTTCAATCCTTCAGGCTTCGCTTTTGAATGTATAGCCGAAAGTGAACCCTGGCATGACGATGGGTTCGAGCTGAACCCAGAGAAAATGAGCGTATGGGGCCACGAACTGGTTGGTCCGATTCTGGGGCCTAGCGTTAAAACGCCAGAAGAGGTTGGCGATCCGGAATTCAAGGCCAAGAAGGGTTAGAGGTGCGACTGGCTAGAGTAGAAGATGCGAAGGGCGAGCGGTACTGGGTTCTGTTGCATTCTGATACGGGTTTCGGCCAGCGTATAAATGCCCCGTTCTCCCGTTGGGCCGGCAGCGTCAACAGGGGAGGTATCGGGGCCCTCGACCTGTCGCCGACAGCGCTTGAGCCAGATAGGTTTCGCCTCATAGCCCCCATCGAGCCCGGTGCCCGTATCTTCGGCGTCGGGCTTAATTATTTATCACACCTGACTCGCCTGGGTAGTTCCGCCCCTCCTCATCCTCTCGCGTATATAAAACCGGATTCTGCGATCGTTGATCCTAACGGGGTGATTTCCTATCCAGCGATGACCGGCGAGCTGGATTATGAGATCGAGCTGGTTGCAGTTGTCGGCGCGCCCCTGGGCGATGCGGAATATGCCACGTCACGTCTGATGGGATACACGATCGGCAATGATGTCAGTGCGCGTGATGCCGGCAGGGCACTGGGACGGCTGGATCTTTTTACGCAGAAAGGCATGGACGCTACAAGCCCGATAGGGCCTTGGGTGTGTACGCTTGATGAGTTCGGCGGCGCCGGCCAGCCTGAGCTGGACATGCAGCTGAGGGTGAATGGCGAACTGCGCCAGCAGGGCAATACACGGGAGATGATCTTTCCTCTGGATGAGTTGCTCAATTACCTGGATGCCCGCATCGCGCTGCGGCCAGGGGACTTGGTGCTGACCGGCTCCACACATGGGGTGGGGTTGGAAACAGGTCGGTTCCTGCAGCCGGGCGATCTGGTCGAAGCGTCCATTGACGGCATCGGCCTGTTACGCAACCGGGTCGGCTACCGGAAACAACTGACCAGCTCTCGACGCGCTGGGCGGTTGGGGTTTCCGACGCCATAAAGTGGTGATGTCCGATCCGGTACGGCAGTTTCCTTCTTCAGCGTACCCAGTGCTAACTATAAGAGAAAAACGCGAAACATGAATCAACAGGCAACCTGGTTTCCGCTGACGCACCCGCAGTTCCGCTGGTTCTGGGGGGCTGGCGCAGTGGTCAATCTCGCCATCTGGATGCATACCGTCGGCGCAGCATGGATCATGGCCGGCCTGACCGAGTCAGCGTGGATGGTGTCGCTGATCCAGACAGCCATGGCTCTTCCGGTATTTCTCTTCGGTCTGCCGGGAGGCGTCATTGCGGATCTGGTGAACCGGAAATACTGGTTACTGTTCACGCAATCACTGATGCTGACGGCAGCGGCTGTGCTGTTGGTCATGAGCCTGATGGGCGTCCTTAATGTTTGGTCATTGCTGATACTGACCTTCGTCTTGGGGACGGGGAGTGCGTTGAGCATGTCCGCCTGGATGGCCGTAACGCTGACCTTGATCCCGCGTGATATCGTCCCGGCCGCCGTAGCATTGAGCGCCATTTCGACCAACGTGGCGCGTGCGGTAGGCCCAGCGCTGGCCGGTTTGCTCATCGCGCTGACTGGGCCGGCGTCCATGTTTTCGTTGATCGTCCTGTGTTTTCTGTCAGTAATGCTCTTTCTGTTGCTGTGGCGAGCCCATTGGACGCCCGAGGTGCTGCCGCCTGAAACCTTCGTAGGCGGAATGCGCAGCGGGTTGCGCTATATCCGGCACTCTGTGCCGCTCACCAGTTCGCTAAAACAGGTCTTCGTGTTTACCAGTTGCGCCAGCGCGTTATGGGCCTTGCTGCCGCTGATTGCCAGAGACCAGCTGAGTATGGGGGCAGACGGTTATGGCATGCTGATGGGGGCGCTGGGCGCAGGTGCGGTCATTGCCGCCGTAAATCTGACTCGTCTTTATCAGCGCGTCTCGCTCAGGATTGTGGTGGTTTGGGGTGCGCTCTTCTTCGCGTTGGTGACGGCTGCGGCGGCGTTACTGGAATCGGCATGGCTGGTCTGGCTGCTGCTGGTGATCGCAGGAATTGCCTGGATGGCGGTGAATGCGACCGTTGCGACTATCATCCAGACTTGCGCGGCTGACTGGGTTCGGGCGCGAGTCGCCTCGGTGTACCTGCTCATGTACATGGGGGCGATGGCGCTGGGCGGTGCAGTTTGGGGGCTTCTGGCCGAGTATCTGGGAACCACCGGCAGCCTGTTGATCTCGGCTGCGGCCATCGTTCTGGGATTGCTGCTTACTCGGAATGGTGTTTTCGTCCTAGGGAGCGAAACCGATTACAGAAGTGTTTCACAGACTGACAAGCTGGTGATCATTGGGGAGGTATCCCATTCAGACGGGCCGGTATCAGTTGAAAACTGTTATCGGGTTGCGGCAGAGAACCAGACGGAATTCATCCGAGCTGCCTACGCTGTAGGCAAGGCACGGCGCCGGAACGGGGCGCGGAACTGGCGGTTGTACCGCGATCTGGCGGATCCGGAACGTTTCGTTGAACGCTTTATCGTGGAGTCCTGGCTGGATTATCTTCGCCAGCGAGCTAGGGTTACCCAGTCTGATCAAGCGCTGGCGGCGGCGCTTAAACATTACCTCGCCGACACGGGCACAGCAACCAAGCGCTATATTTATCAGGCCGATATCGAAGCGGATTGGCGCTGAGATAAATCTCTACCGAAATTCTATTCTTGATAGAGAATATTGGCTATGCTATCGCACAGTACATCAAATCCGTATTAACTCTCATTGTAAAAGCGAATTTAAAAAATGGATGCTGAAGTGACACGCGATAGTGACAGAAAGATGGTGAAGTCGTCCTTGGTAACTGTCAAGCCGGTGGTCAATGCCGTTCGCATACTCCGCTTCCTTAGCCAGGCTGGCGCTCCGGCGCGCTCCGTGGATATAGCCAGGAAGCTCGATATCAACCCTAGCACCTGCTTTAATATCCTCAGAACGCTGGTGGCCGAAGATATGGTTGAGTTCAACACAATGTCCAAGCGCTATTCGGCGGGGTTCGGCCTGGCCCGTCTGGTCGAACAATTCGTGACTCAGGGGCAAAGGGTGCAGCGGGCCAAGCCGTTGCTGGAAAGCTTCGCAGCTGACTCAAAAGTGACTGTCACGCTGTGGCGTCGGATGGGAAGTGACAGGAGTGTTATCGTCAGTTCCGCAACCTGTCCTACGGATGTCAGTATCAATATGAGTGAAGGGCAGCGGGTGCCCATCCTGATGGGTGCGAGTGGTCGTTTGTTTGCGTCTGAGCTGGATCTGGATGCTGAGCAGCCACGCGAAATGTTTGAAAAAATTCGCTGGGGAGGGCAATTGTCCTATGCCACCTATCGACAACAGGTGGCAGAGGCCGCCGAGCGCGGATGGGCAATTGACGATGGCCATTTTTCAATTGGCATTCTGGCGGTAGCCGCGCCGGTATACTCACCGGCCAGGACGATTGATTACACTGTGTCGGCGGTCATGTTCCGTGGCCAGCGAGACGAGGATGGCATCAGCGAGCTTGGCAAGGCGCTTTGCGGTCTGTGCAATGAATTGCAGGATGTGCTGTTCTAATCTTCAATCGCGCACCAGCAGCAGACTTCCCCCCAGCGGGCCGCCACCGGCAGCAGTTACCGCTATCTGATGATCGGCTATCTGCCGACCTTCTGCCTTGTTCCACAACTGTAGGCAGGCTTCGTGTACATAACCCAGACCGTGCGTGCGGCCACCGGAGAGCTGCCCGCCGTTGGTATTGATCGGGAGTTCCCCGTCCAGCGCAATACGCTGGCCACCCTCTACAAAACGCCCGCTTTCACCCTTTGGGCAAAACCCCAACGCTTCCAACCAGATCATGGTCAAGATGGAAAAACCATCGTATAACTGAGCGGAGCCGACATCCTTCGGCTTGAGGTCGGTGCGAGACCACATCATTCGGCCCACATCGAATGCTGCGCCTTCGGTAAGGGAAATCTGATCCCATGACCAGGGCTGATTGAGAGCTGCCCCGATAGCTTCTATACGGATCGGGGGGTTGCGGCAGTCTTTGGCGATATCCCGTCGGGACAGAATGATGGCCGTCGACGCATCGCAGTGAACGTCGCAATCGAACATGCGCAGCGGGGTGGAGATCATCCGGGACTGCATGTAGTCATCCATGCTCATCGGAGATCGATAGATTGCCTTGGGGTTGCGCTGCGCGTTGCGACGACAAGTGAGTGCTATCTGCGCCAACTGCTCGGAGGTGGTGCCATAGTCGTGAAAGTGGCGCTGCGCATACATAGCCATGAGGTTAGCCGCCGACAGGACATTGAAGGGCGTATACCACTGCCAGGCAAAGCTGCTGTCTCGTCCCAGAGTCTTGTTGCTTAGCGCAGAGGCCTCCTTGTTGTGCTGCCGGGTAGAGGATTCAGTGATGGTGCGAAATACCAGCACGTTTCGGCATAGGCCACTGGCGATCGCCATGGCGCCATTGATCAGTCCTGCCAGTGGGCCCGGTCCTTCGTAACCTCCGCCAAACCAGTTAACCTCCAGCCCGAGAGCGTTCTTCAACGCAAGCGGGCCCACTGGCGAAAAGCTGTCCCCGTTATTGTTATCGCCTGGCCAGCAGGCTATGCCGTCTATGTCCACCTTGCGCAGGCCCGCATCACTTATTGCTTCCAGGCAGGCGTCCAGAGTAAGTCGCATCCCCGATAAAGTAGACGGGCGGCCTACTTCTGATTGGCCGATGCCGGTGATCGCGACATCTTTCTCGTATAGTCGGTCGTACATGCTCAATCCTTCACGAATAGGGGTAGCCAGACATCATTTTCCTGCTGGAACCGCACCCGCACTTTCATTCCTATATGCACCTGCTCGGGCGGTGTGTCTTCGATATTTGTTACGAAGCGAAGATCCTTCTGCTCCTGCAGTTCCACGATGGCAATGACAAAAGGGGCCGTGAGATCGGGGGTCCATGGCTGATGATTGATGGTGAAGCTGGCTATCTTGCCCTTGCCCGACACGCGCTGCGGTGCCACCTCAAAGCTGGTGCACGTGGGGCAGATCGGGGAGGGCGGATGGAAATATCGCTTGCACGCTTCGCATCGGTGAATGAGCAACTCTCCATTCCTGCCTCCCTGCCAGAATGAGTGGTTATCGGCAGTAAGAGCGGGCAGCTTTCTGGGCATCACGCGGTTCCTTAAGGGCAGCCTTGAATTTGCCAAGAGTATCATTTGTACATATGTTAGAAAAGTGTTCTAATCTTTTCCACCGAGCCCCGCTATCTGGCTCGCAATAATAAAGATAACACTAGCTCGTAGAGGACCTTTAGATGACCCTTACCCTGCAAGACCGCGTAGTAATTGTGACGGGCGGTTTTGGCGTGCTCGGCAGTGCTCTGTCCAGGTTGCTTCTCGAACGCGGCGCCCGTGTAGCCGCGCTGGATCTGAGTCCGGCTCCCACGGACATCCCCGTCCATTCCGATTTCCTAGCTGTGGGTGGAGTCAATCTGACCGACCCTGCTTCGGCAGGGGCAGCGATGCATCAGGTTGCCGATGCCTTCGGCCATATCAACGCGATCGTCAACGTGGCGGGCGGCTTTGCTTGGGAAGCGTTTGAGGACGGCGCGCTTGATACCTGGGATCGCATGTATCAGATGAACGTACGAACCGCAGTGGTAAGTACCCACGCGGCGCTGCCGCATATTATGAAGGCGGGCAACGGGCGCGTAGTCAATGTGAGCGCCCTCGCTGCACTCAAGGCTGGCTTTGGTGTGGCGGCCTATGCCGCATCCAAAGCAGGCGTCTCCCGCTTTACCGAATCCCTGGCCGAGGAACTCAAGAGCCGGGATGTGACGGTAAACGCCGTCATGCCCAGCATCATCGACACGCCAGGCAACAGAGCGGATATGCCGGATCAGGATTTTTCCAGCTGGGTGACGCCTGAAGCGCTTTCCGCTGTCATCGCGTTCCTGCTGTCTGCGGAAGGGCAAGTCATCACCGGCGCCTGTTTACCGGTGAGCGGCCGGGTATGAGCGGCGTAAAAACAAGGAGATTGTACCCATGAGATTGGTCACTTTTGTCAATGAAGAAGGATTGGAGCTGGCAGGTGCTCTGTTCGACCAGGATCAGGCGGTTCTTGATCTGCAGAAGGCCTATACCGTGCTCAAGGGTGGCCAGTCGGCTGCGCTGAGCAGTGTACTGGCGCTGGCCGAAGCTGGTGAGGAGGGGTTGTCGTTGGCGCGCGCGCTACTTGCAAAAGCGCCCGTCGAGGCAGTACGTCAGCGGGCTGCCGTGCACCTGCGTGCGCCCATTCAGCCGCCGCCACAGATGCGCGACTGTTCCTGCTTCGAGCTGCATCTGCGCCAGAGTTTTGCTGCCGCACGCCGATTGCGCGCTATGCGCACTCCTGACCCGGAGGCGACACTCAAGGCGATGGATACCAGCGCGGATGATCGGGTTATTGATACCTTCAATCGCCAACCTATCTATTACAAGTGCAACCGGTTTGCCGTGGTAGGTGTGGATGACCAGTTCGAGTGGCCGGCCTTCAGCAAGGCACTGGATTTCGAGCTCGAGTTCGGCTGCTACATCGGCAGGAAGGGCAAGGATATCAAGCGTGAAAATGCGCGCGAGCATATCTTTGGTTACACCATCTTCAACGACATCAGTGCCCGTGATGCCCAGGCCAAGGAGATGAGCGGTATGCTGGGCCCAGCCAAAGGCAAAGATTTTGATACGGCCAACGTGATGGGTCCATGTTTGGTTACTGCAGACGAGCTGGGTGATCCTTACGATCTGAATATGGTCGCACGCGTCAACGGGGAAGAGTGGGGGCGTGGTAATACTCGGGATATGCGCTGGCAGTTCGAGGACGTTATCGCACATATCTCGCAGTCCGAAACTCTTCACGTAGGCGAGTTCCTCGGGTCGGGTACCGTAGGTAACGGCTGCGGACTGGAACAGCTACGGTATCTCAAGCCAGGGGATGTGGTGGAGCTGGAGATAGACGGCATCGGTAAGCTGACCACACAGGTAGGCTCGCCCGGCAATCCGTTCTAATGCTTGCGGCGGCACGAGGAGCTGAGCCTGCTCAAAAAATCGGCGCATGTTAATGCAGATTTAAGTGATTCAATGAAGTTTCGTAACAAATGACTTTGTGGTTTAGTGTACAAATATTGATTAAGTGTTTATGTTTGTGCATGAAGAAGCCTGAATAAGGTCCTTAATAATTGGAGGCGAATATGCTTACAAAATCCAGCCCGGTGCTCTCTGATGGCACCAAGATTTCAGAGCTCATCTATCCGGAAACTCGTGAAGTACAGATGCGCGTGTTGTCTGATCCTGAAATCTACGAGTTGGAGATGGAAAAGATCTTCGGTCGTACCTGGGTGATGTTGGGTCATGAATCAGAGATTCCTGAGCCCAACGATTTCATGGTGCGTGACATGGGATCCGATTCCGTGATCGTTGCCCGTGACAAGGACGGTGAAATTCATGTCACTCTGAACGTCTGCCCACACCGGGGCATGCGTATAGCGCTGACTGATTGCGGTAACGCCACGATCCATAAATGTATTTATCACGGCTGGGCTTTCCGCCCCAACGGCGATTTTATTGGCTCACCAGTAAAGCGCGAGTGCATGCATGGCAAGATGCTGCCGAAGGAGGAGCTGGGCCTGAAGAAAGCCCGGGTGACGCTCTACGGCGGTCTGATCTTCGCTACCTGGAATGTCGATGGCCCGTCGTTTGATGAGTTTCTCGGTGATGCCAAGTGGTACTACGACATGCTTTTCCTGCGTAGCGATAAGGGCATGGAGGTTCTCGGGCCGCCACAGCGTTTCATCGTCAATGCAAACTGGAAAACGGCCGGTGAGCAATCTGCGGCGGATGGTTTCCATACGCTGACTCTACATCGCTGGCTGGGAGAGGTCGGTAACTATTCGAAAAAGGGGCCTGGAGAAGAAGAGAGTGATGAGCCTGATCTGACGCCGGAAATGTATGGTGTGGAGGTCAGTTCACCCCATGGCCACGCGCTTCGCTGCATCGACCTGTCGCGTAAAATCCGTCGTTTAACGGGTCTGGAGCCTGACGATCTGACCATTCAGGAGAAACTCGATGCATTGCCGCCGGCAGGCATGACCAAGGATATGGTCGCGCAGTTGGCGAATAACCTGTCTGAGGATCAACTCAAGGTTTTGACCTCCATGCCTCCGCAGGTGGGTGGCATATTCCCGAATATTCTCTTCGGGTTTGTCTATATTCCGCAGCCGGATGGGTCAGTGGTCGGCTCCATGACCATGCATACCTATATCCCGCGTGGCCCCAACAAGCTTGAATTCTGTAATTGGATTTTCGCAGAGAAGGATGCCCCGGAAGAGCTGCGCGAGAAAATGTTGAAGCAGACCATTCAGCTTTTTGGCACGTCAGGCATGGTCGAGCAGGACGACTCTGACACCTGGCCGCATATGACATTAGCCGCCAAGGGGGCGATGGGCCGCCACATGACGATGAAATATCAGGCTATATATGAAACGGGCAAACCTGAAGGCTGGCCCGGGCCAGGCATCGTCAACGAGGGCTTCACCAAGGACGATACCCAATGGCATTGGTGGCTTTACTGGAATGAGCTGATGAACGCCGAATAAACCCAGATCAACAAGAACAGGAGCTTCTCATGCAGCAAGTTCAAAAACAGAGCCGTGATGTGACTCAGGGTCAATATGTACCTGTCGGATCGGCAGATTACAGCGCTGTCCTCACTTTTTTATACGAAGAGGCTGCGCTGCTCGACCAGTTACGCCTGAGCGAATGGGGCGAGCGTCTGGCCACTGACCTCGTCTATACTGCGCCGTTGCGCCATACCCGTCTGGGCGTGGACCATGCCAAGAGCTTTGTGCGGTCTGTGATGCATTTTCATGATGATTATCGTTCGATAATGGGGCGCATCCTGCGGCTTTCCGGCCAGAGCGCCTGGGCTGAGGATCCACCGTCACGTACACGGCGCTTGATTACCAACGTTCTGATTCGTGAAACGGCCAATTCGAATGAGTTTGACGTCACCAGCTACCAGCTGCTGACACGTAGCCGTTTCAGCGATCATAATGTGGATGTGATTAGTTGCGAACGTCGGGATCTTATCCGCCGGGAGGCGGATGGCAGCTTCAAACTGGCCAGGCGTGAAGCCCTGCTGGATCAGTCAGTGATTGGTACTCCCAACCTGGCCGTGTTCCTGTAAGAGTTCGGTTCGGTTGCTTTGAGAGTACAAAAGCCCGTCTATTTGGCGGGCTTCTTCTTTATGGGTTGAAGTGCGGTTTGAGAAGGAATCGTTGGGCGGATCTGATCTTCAAGCCCCGCGAGCCAGTCCTGGTCCCCAGCGCAGAGGAGATCCTCGCAGCCAGTAAAATCCTGGGTCGAGCCTTTCATGCGCAACGCATGCTCGGCGCGCTCAGGTTGCTGAGCAAAACAGAGTCCGGTGTTGCGGGCATGGCGTTCAGCGTCCAAGTCGAATTCACGCCCCCGTGAGATGATGGTGCAGCGGCGCAATAACAAGGCGGCTTCGGCCTCCTCCGGCGGAAGGGTCTTGATCGCCCAGCCAGCCATGCCATGATTCAGATCCACTCCGGTATAAGGGGCAGGGCTTTCTATGAGCGTCCCCTGAGTCTGCCATTGAAGAACCTGCTGGCCATCTCGCAGTAGCCGCGGCGCCGTACGGCCAGCCACCCGTTTGGCGATGGTGATGTCGTATACGCGGCGCAATGTACCCCGCGCTGCGGCAGCGATAGCCAGCCCTGCCAGATCAAGCATATGGGTACATTGATGGCGACTGTCCGTTGCCCTGGTGACGCTGTGGGCTATTTCGGACAGAGACATGCCTATCAGTGATTCGAGCGATTTTGCAGCGGCCGGGCAGGCTGTGAAAGGGAATCGGACAGCGTAACCTTTCACTGCGGTGACAGTCCCGTGCTGGTGTTGAATGCTGACTCTGAAATGGTGGAAGTCATCTTCCAGAGCCGCTCGAACTTCACCGTTATGCTGGGTGTGGATCTCCACGCGACGACGAAAAATCATTATATATGCCCTTGGAAAACGAAATGGATTTGAAGTGGAAGAACCGATAAATGTAGGATAATATGAACATTAACAAAAAAAGTGTTTATTAAGAAGGCTGCTGATTATGAGACTGCTCGAGAACAAGGTTGCCTTGATCACCGGTGCCGGCGGAGGCATCGGGGAAGGCGTCGCGCGCTATTTTGTCAAACAAGGCGCGGCTGTTGTGGTCGCCGAGCTGAACCCGGCCCTGGGCGAAGCGGTCGTCTCCGATCTGCGCACGCAAGGTGGCCGGGCCTTGTTCTTCAAGACAGATGTCTCGGATAAGCAGAATATAATTGATGCGGTTCAGGCTGCGGAGGAGCACTTTGGCGGGCTGGATATTCTGGTCAACAACGCTTTTGCCCCCACACCCAATGTGCTGATGGAAGATAAATCCGATGAGATGCTCGAGCAGACGTTGGGCACGACGGTATGGGCAGCTTGGTGGGCCATGCGCGCGGCGTTGCCATTGATGCGCAAAAGGGGTGGCGGAGCCATCATAAATTTCTATTCCATTGATACCGAAATCGGTGCCTGGCTGCATGCCGATTATAATACTGCCAAGTCGGCGATCCTCGGACTTACGCGCAGTGCGGCTGCCGAGTGGGGGCGTTTCAATATCAGAGTGAACGCCATCGCACCGACCGCAATGGGTGCCACCTTTCACAAGCTGGCGGCCGAGAATCCAGGGTTCGCAGAGCGCTCTGCATCCATGCGGCCCTTGGGGCGCTGCGGCGAGCCTGAAGCGGATATTGGCCCGGTAGTAGCCTTCCTCGCTTCCGAGATGGCGCGGTTCGTGACGGGAGAATCGATTCATGTGGATGGCGGCCTACACCTGCCGGGCTACAACTCAAGACCCGCCGATATACCCGTGAAGGAGTACTGAGTTCGGTTGTGTGGAGGGGCTGGATCGGAAGGATCCGAGGCCCGTGATGCTTTTCTCGCAGATCTTCTGTTGCCTGCTAGTAACTCATACCTCAGATACTCTTGGCTTCAGACAGCTGCGGAGCTGTGGGCAGCGGTCATGAGAGTGATAGCTCTGCGCATTGTGCAGAGCTATAGGGTAGATCAGCGTTTCTTGACGCTGATGTTGGTATCTTCCAGATCCCAAGTGTTTTCTGTCTTGCCCTCATCACGCAGTTGGTATTTGAGCACGCGGCCTTGGGGGTTCTTGGGCAGGGTGCTGCGAAATTCGATATAGCGGGGGAGGGCATAATAGGGCACTACATCCGTGGCCCAGTGAAACAGCTCCTCCTCCGTGAGTTTCGCGTCCTCGTGCAGAACGGCGGTAACTTTCACATCGTCTTCGCCCTTGTCTGACAATACCGCGTGTACTGCCACTTCTGAAATGGCCGGGTGGGCGGCGAAGGCTGACTCCATTTCGAAGCTGGATATGTTTTCACCACGGCGTCGCAGATAGTCCTTCTTGCGGTCAACGAAGAAGAAGAACCCGTCTTCGTCGAACTTCCCGATGTCTCCGGTGTGAAACCACATATTCTTCATCACTTCCAATGTTGCTTCAGGTCGGCGCCAGTACCCCTGGAACATGATATCCGGGCGTAGCGGGCGAACAACGATTTCCCCCGGTACGTTGGGCGGAACTTCATGATCATTATCGTCCACGATACGCACGTCAAAATCCGGTATGCGCTTGCCGGATGAACCGGGCTTGGCATACTCGCCAGCGGCAAGCGAGGTGATCACGCAAGCTTCGGTAAGGCCGTAGCCGTTGCCGCCAACGAGCCGTGTGCCGAAGCGTGAACGCCATATTTCCTTAGTTTCCTCCGTGTAGGGATTGCCGCGGGCAGTATGAATTTGCCCGTAGCAGCGCTTCATTGCATCGTTGTCTGGAGCTTTTGCCAGAAGTCCGCCCATTCCACCAAGAATGGAAGCGATGGTCGCACCGCTGCGTTCCACCTCCGGCCAGAAGTTGGAAACGGAGAAGCGGGGGAGGATGGCGGCCCGGGCGCCAACCATGATGCTGGCGATGATGGTCACGCACAGAGCATTCATATGAAACAGGGGCAAGGGAGTGATGGTTACGTCATTTTCATTTGCCGGACCGGAACGCAGCTGCAAGCGCGCCAGATTGCACATGAAGTTGTAGCTGATCATGCATCCTTTGGAGGGGCCGGTGGTGCCTGAGGTGTAGATCAAACAGGACAGATCGGACGGCGCTGGCTTCACTTCAAACGGCGTCGCATCCTGACCTCTATGTTCATCAAGCGGGGCAACAGGAACTGCACAGTCGATAGCTGTCTCAAGTGTGTCGCGATAAAGAACGAGCTTGAGGGCATCAAGCTGGCCGGCGACGGCGGCTACGCGTTCCAGGTAAGACGCTTCGCAAATCAGCAGCTGGGTGTCGGCATCGGCTATCTGGTGGCGCAGGAACTCCCCGCGCAAGGCGGTATTGATGGGCACACTGACAGCGCAGAGCTTGTTAACTGCCAGCCAGCAGACAACAGCGTCAATATTGTTGTCCAGCATGGTGACGACCGTATGGCCAGCCTGAACACCCAGTTCAGACAAGGAGTGGGCAAGCTTGGTAGACATTAAATCAACATCACGAAAAGTGTATAACTCTCCGCTAAAATCGAGGAAGACTCGTTCTGGATGGCGTGCAACAGCTCGATCCAGCGCTGCGATCACCGTGTCCTGCTCTCCAACGAACCACGTCTCTGCATTTCCAGTACCGCTCATACGAAACCTCCTTCCGGCCAGCTCACTATGGGAGCTTGATGATTTTATTTTTAATGCAGAACCCAATTCTATATTGTATTTTTCGTGTTGTCTCTAGCCTGAGTTGAACAGAAACTGCTGATTGTGACCAGTTAAACTGATAGACTTGCCTTTGATGACGCTGACAGGGGGACACTATGCTTGATAAGGAAGCTGCAGAGGCTGAAGTAATGAGGGGTAAGGGGGAGTCAGTAAGCCGTTCGGGTGCCGCGCGTAGGCCGGATCCAGTTCTGACGGGGGGGAAAACGCGGTCAGTGAAGCCCAACCGTCGATCTGAAGAAACGATCAGCAGCATTTTGCGGGCCACCGAAGAAGTGGTGCTGCTTTCTGGTGCTGATCGTATTTCCATTCTTGAGGTGTGCAAGCTGGCAGGTGTGTCCCGCGGTACCTTCTACCGTTATTTTTCCTCCCAGGAGGATCTGCTTGATACGTTCTCCCGCCACAAGCGGGATGATTTCCATCAGGTTCTGCTCAATACTGTCAGCACTGTCGAGGAGCCTGAAGCGCGGCTCAATGCGTTTATCAGCTTTATCGATGACTACCTGGAGCAAAGCCGGGCACGGCGTTTGCTGGTTGTGGCGCCGGAATATGCGCTGGGTTTCTTCAGGCGTATCTTTCATGATTCGATCCTTCGTTTTCAGGATACGCTGGATATCGTCTTCGATGACTGGGATGCGAGGCTTGGGGTCAAGCTGGACAGGGAGTTGATCTGCGAAATGATTATTCGTTATGTGCTGAGCGAGGTGCTGGTTCCGGAGAGAGCTGGTCGGCGGCTGTTGCCCGTGCGGGTGAAAAGACTTTTCGCTTCATTGATCATGGGTTCCACCTCCCGAACCCGTCGCTGAATTCGGGGGCCTGCTGCCCCAGAACATTCCCGCCCCCGCCCTGGGGGCCTGAAACGCGCTTTGCGTTATAGCTGTAGTGCTCCGGTTTACGATGTTTGAACACTACTACAGGATCTGTAGCAAGCCGCTTCGCCACTCTTTTTGTATGTTTCTCTGCACCTTTCCCCGCGAACCGCTGCTGACTGCTGCGCGTTCTGTTCACGGCTAGTCAAATAATCTGTTAAAAAGCAATTGGTTATCTGGTTTTCCCCGGTGTTGGGAACGGTAGAATCGACTTGATGCTTTACGCCAGAAACCTGTTCAGACTGCAAAAAAGTTGAACAGATTTTTGAATTATGCTCAATCTGTATTATGCTGTCGCATGCAAGCCAGGCGCATTGAAAGATTCAACGCCTGTGCGCTTTCACCCAGAACAATCAGAACAGGGATTTATCTCATGCTTATCGATCTTCATGCACATGCGCCGCACCCGGAATACTACGATCAGCACCCGTATTGGGGACCGGCTTTTGAATCGCAACCTGACGGTGATATTAAGCTGCGGGTTGGTGAGTGGATTCTTACACTGGGCGCGCCGGAACGGAAAAAGGCCCTGCGTGAGGCCCACGCCCGTGGCGAAACGCTGCAGGTAGCCGAATACATGGCGAAATGGGCTGACCCTCAGCATCGTCTTGCCGCGATGGACGCCGCTGGTCAGAATGCCCAGGTCATCTCCGTGCCAAGTCACTGCTACATGTACTGGGCTGAACCCGAGTTTGGCGTTCCCTTTGCCAAAACGGTGAACGACTCACTGGCCAAGTATTGCTCCGGAGCACCTGATCGCCTTATGTTCTGGGCGCATGCACCGTTGAACGTGCCTGTCGAGGCGGCCAAGGAGATTCGTCGGGCGGTCACCGAGCTGGGCGCCAAAGGCCTGGTAGCCGGTGGTTCCAACTTCGGCGGACTGGAGTTCGATTCGCCGGAAATGGATCCCGTCTGGGAGGCGCTGTGTGACCTGGATGTGCCCATGTTTGTGCACGGCTACAACCAGTCAGTGACCTGGGGCAAGGAAGCCAATACCGACCGTTACGAAACAACCGCGATCGTCGGCATGAACTACGACGAAACCAAATGTTTCTGGTACATGATCAACGGTGGTGTATTCGATCGCTTCCCGAATCTGAAAGTCTATATCACCCATGGCGGTGGCTTCGTGCCTTACCAGCTTGGCCGTATGGCGCAGACCAACCCGAACCTTGACGTGTCCTATAACAAGAAGCCTTTCCTGGAGTATCTGCGCAACTTCTATTTTGACGTCGAATTGCACGAAGTGCCCATGCGCCAGGCAATGGTGGAAGTGATTGGTGCTGACCGGGTGCTTTACGGTTCCAATTTTGGCGGCAGTGATGCAGTACGTCATGACCTGACCTCGGATCTGAAGCTTTCCCAGGAAGATATGGATCGCATCCGGTGGAAGAATGCCTGTGAGCTGCTGCACCTGGATCCGGCGAAGGTCGGCAAGGTGGGAGACCCCGCCAAATCAGCCGGTAAGGTAGGTGCCTGATGAAACTGGCACGCTGCTCTCTTAACGGCGGCAAGCCCTTCTGGGCTGTCGTCGATCTCGAGCATGACGAAGTCAATCCGATCCTGGGTGATTTTCAGGAATGGGCACCCCGAGTAGCCGGTGGTGCCGGGATCAGCGCATTGTCACTGGCTGCCAAGCCAGTGGCGATGGCTGATATCGTGCTCCTGCCACCAGTTGATCCGACCAATCGTGTGGTGGTGGCGGGTGCCAACTATCTTGCGCATCTGCAGGATGATTTCGGGCTTGACACACCCCTCCAGCCGTTCGCTTTCCTCAAGGCCTACGGTGCCTTGATTGGCGCGAATGATCCAATCCGTTATCCACCACTCACCAAGGAGCTGGATCATGAGGTGGAGCTTGTGGCGGTGATCGGCAGCAGCCAGATCGATCTGCAGAACCCGCTTGCTTGTGTGCTCGGCTATACCGTGGGCAATGACGTCAGTGCGCGAGATCTGCAGCGTAGCGGCCCCAAAGGTATTGGCATGGATCTGTTTTCTGCCAAAAGCCAGGATCGCACCACGGGTGTAGGGCCGTGGATTGTCACCAAGGATGAGTTTCCACAGGGTTCGCCCAAGCTGCGTCTGACACTGGCGGTAAACGGCGAAGTACGTCAGGACGGAACAACGGCCGACATGACCTGGGATGTGGGCGAGCTGATTGCTTTCGTGCATGCGCGGTCGAGTTTCGCCTGCGGAGATATTCTCTTCACCGGATCACCTGCCGGTGTTGGCATGGGAACCGGACGTTTCCTGAGTCCAGGGGATGTCGTGGAAGCCTCCATCGAGGGTATTGGTACGCTCCGCAACGTGGTCAGTGAAGAAAACGTATAAGAGGCTCTTTATCATGGGTGCTGACAAAAGCAACAAGGTAGTGGTAGTGGGCGCAGGTCTGATGGGCACCGGTATTGCCCATGCCTTCGCGAGCTCAGGTTTCGAGACAGTATTGGTGGATACCAATGCCGCTGCCCTCGAGAAAGCCTATGCAAGTGTTGAAAAAATATTGGGTGATGGTGTCCGGTTGGGCAAGGTCAGTGAAGAGAAGGGGCGGGCTGCCCTGGATCGGCTGACGGTCAATGCAGACTTGTCCGAGGCGGCAGTAGGCGCCAACCTGCTCGTGGAGACCGTTTCCGAACAGCTTGCAATCAAGAAAGCGGTGGTTATGCAGGCCGCCAGTCTGATGGTGGATAACGCCATCATCGCCAGTAACACGTCGGCCCTGAGTGTCACCGAAATTGCAGCATCGGTTCCTGCTCCCGAGCGCTTCATAGGGATGCATTTTTTCAATCCGGTGCACAAGATGAAGCTGGTCGAGCTGGTTCGCGGACTGGCTACCAGCGATGAAACTGTCGCGAGGGTCAAGGATCTTTGCGATGCGATTGGCAAGACGTCAATCACCGTCAACGAATCTCCCGGCCTGACTACCAGTCGCATGTCTGCGCTGTTGGGTAATGAGGCGATGTATATGCTTCAGGAGGGCATCGCTACCGCCGAAGATATCGATACTGCGCTCCGTATGGGCTTCAATCACCCTATGGGTCCGCTCGAACTGGGCGATCTCACAGGCTGGGACACGCGCCTGTCCGTACTGCGTTACTTGCATGAAACGCTGGGTGAGAAGTTTCGGCCTTGCCCGCTGATCATCAAGATGGTCGCTGCCGGACGGCTGGGGCGCAAGACCGGGCACGGCGTATATCAGTACCATGAAGGCAATCGAGTTCCCGGTTCCGGGCTCAAAGGAAGTGCGTTATGAATGATATCGTCATTGTCGACGCAGTACGCACGCCGGTTGGCCGCTTTCGCGGCAGCCTGGCTGGCGTCCGTGCCGACCACCTGGGCTCGTTGGTCATCAATGAGCTGTTGCAGCGCACGGGGCTTTCCGCCGAGCAGATTGATGACGTCATCTTCGGTTGTGTGACGCAGATCGGAGAGCAGTCGGCCAACGTCGCGCGCACGGCCCTGTTGGGCGCGGGCTGGCCCGCTTCTGTGCCGGGCCTGACGCTGGATCGCAAGTGCGGCTCCGGTGAAGCGGCGGTACATGCTGCAGTGGGCGCCATTGCAGCCGGAGCTGCAGAGATCGTGATTGCCGGTGGAGTGGAAAGCATGAGCCGGGTGCCTATGGGCAGCAACCGCGAGATACATGGCGAAGCGTTCGGCTGGATGGCGCTGGAGCGACACGAGCTGACCTCCCAGGGCGAGGCAGCGGAGCGCGTGGCGGAAAAATGGCAGATCAGCCGTGATGAGCTGGACGCATTCGCTCTTGAAAGCCATCGTCGTGCGGCCGTTGCTGCGGATGCTGGGTATTTCGAACAAGAGATTGTTCCAGTACCGGTAGGCGAATACTGCGAGAAGGGCTATGAGGGTTTCACCGGGCTGCTTACTGCCGATGAAACCATTCGGCGCGACACCTCTCTTGAAAAGCTGGCTAGCCTGAAGACCAGCTTCCGTCCGGAGAACGGGCGAATCACGGCAGGTAATTCGTCGCAAATTTCTGATGGTGCTGCTGCGCTGCTGCTGATGTCCGCGGAGACGGCGTCCCGTTTGGGCCTGAAGCCTCGGGCGCGGATCAGAGCGATTGTAACGGTGGGCGCGGATCCAACGCTGATGCTCACGGGTCCCATTGAGGCTACGCGTAAAATTCTGGCCAAAGCCGATCTGAAGATCGACGATGTAGATCTGTTCGAGATCAACGAAGCCTTTGCATCCGTACCTATCGCCTGGCTCAGGGAAATAGGCGTGTCGGCAGATCGCCTGAATGTGAATGGCGGTGCCATTGCCCTTGGCCACCCTCTAGGTGCAAGTGGCGCACGGATCATGACTTCAATGTTGAATGAGCTGGAACGTCGTAACGGTCGCTACGCCATGCAGGCGATATGCTGCGCTGGTGGCATGGGAACCGCTACGCTGATCGAACGCCTGGTCTGACAAGTATGCCGACCAGGGTCGGCGCGAGGTGGTTTATGTCACGAATTTCACCCGTTCCGCTGTCGGCTTTACCAGATAGCCTGGCAGATACCCTGGAGCGGGGGCTGCAGTCAGGAATGCTCAGCTCCAGCGTGCCAGTACAGGTATGGGCGCATCGTCCAGCGCTTGCGCAAGGCTGGCTCGCGTTGCTAGAACAGTTTCATTTCCACAGTCTGTTGAGCGAGCGTGTGCGCGAGCTGGTGCGGCTGAAGGTCGCCAGCGTCACTACCTGCCAAGTTTGCCAACTGGCACGAAAGTCGGAGGAGGTAAGCGAAGAGGATATCGCTTGCCTGGCGACGGACAGTGATCGGTTTACTCCCGCCGAGCAGGCTGCCCTGACATTTGCCGGTCTTTTCGCCGGCGACTACATGGAGCTGGACGACAAGCACTATGCGGCGCTGGCACCATATTTCAGTGAGCCTCAGATTACCGAGCTCAATATGTATTGCGCTCTGATGCTGGCGGGCGGGCGTATGACCTATGTCCAGCAGGCATATTGATTATGGGAATGAGCCAATCCCAAGTGGTAGTGTGGGGGGATGGAAGTTAATCAAAATATTTAAAAGGGTTCAATTACGCTGCCGCGGAGCTTAAGCTTTAGTCAGCGACCGAACTTCAGACCCTGTAGCTAGCCTGACAAAATTAATAGAATATTAAAGGGAGACGATCATGTCCAATGCGCCCAAAAGCGAGCTGGAGAAGGTGTTTGCCGATGTGGCAAGCAATTATCAAGGTAGTGATATCGACCTTCACGCCGTTTACGCGAAGATGCGGAAAACCAACCCTGTCATGGAAGGTAATTTCATGGAGCAGTTGGGGGTGCCGTCTATAGCGGGGGTGGATCCGAATCGCCCGTGCTTCACGCTGTTCAAATATGACGATGTCATGCAGGTAATGCGAGATGCTTCAAAATTTACCAGCGGATTTATCGCTGAAGGTCTGGGTGCGTTCTTCGACGGATTGATCCTTACAGCAATGGACGGCGAGCAGCACAGGAACATGCGTAATCTGCTGCAGCCAGTATTCATGCCGGATACGGTCAATCGCTGGAAAGAGGATCGCATAGACGGGGTCATCCGGGAAGAATTCATTAAGCCCCTGGTTCCGCAGAAGAAGGCGGATCTGATGGACTTCGCTCTGTATTTTCCCATCAGGGTGATTTATTCGTTGATTGGCTTCCCCAGCGATCAACCTGAAAAAATCAAACAGTACGCCGCCTGGGCGCTAGCCATTCTGGCCGGGCCGCAGGTTGACCCGGCCAAGGCTCAGGCAGCCAAGAAGGCAGCGATGGAAGCGGCGGGTGCGCTCTATGACGCCATCAAGCTGGTCGTCGCTGAGCGTCGCGCCGAGGGTGGCTCAGGCGATGATCTGATCAGTCGTCTCATCCAGGCTGAATATGAGGGTCGCTCGTTGGATGATCACGAAATTACTACATTTGTGCGCTCATTGTTACCGGCCGCTGGGGAAACCACCACGCGTACGTTTGGCACCCTGATGACGTTGTTGCTTGAGAATCCCGAGTTGCTGGAGCGCGTGCGCAATGATCGCAATCTGGTCAACAAGGCCATCGATGAGTCCATTCGCTATGAACCGGTAGCGACATTCAAGGTTCGCCAGGCCGCAGAGGACACCGAGATTCGTGGCGTCAAGATTCCAAAGGGCGCGATGGTCTCCTGCATCGTCAGCTCCGCCAACCGCGATGAAGACGTCTATGAGAATGCCGACGTGTTTGATATTGACCGTCGTCCGCGTCCCTCGTTCGGTTTTGGTTTCGGCCCCCATATGTGTATTGGTCAGTTCGTGGCCAAGACGGAAATCAACTGCGCGCTCAATGCTGTACTGGACATGATGCCTAATATACGGCTCGATCCGTCGAAGCCTGCCCCCGAGATCACCGGTGCCCAATTGCGCGGCCCGCATCAGTTGCACGTTATCTGGGATTGATGCTCTCTTTCTAGAGGCTTGAACAGGCCGTCCAGCTCTGCTGGCGGCCTTTTTTCGTTCAGATTCCCATTCTTACCCCTTTTCTGCAGCCGATCGGTGCCGCTGGCAGTTCCGCAAAAAATCTTATATACACACAAATCAAAAAAGTGTTTAAATTTTGTGTATCTTGGTCTATCATGAGTCAACAATCACAATCCGCTAAAAGCGAAGGGGAACAACCATGAAACTCGACGACCTCATCCTTGTAAGTGTGGACGATCACGCCATTGAGCCGCCGGACGCGTTCAAGCACCACATGCCAGAAAAATTCAAAGGTCGAGAGCCGCGCGTTGAGAAACGGGGTGAGCGCGATGTATGGGTCTTCGAGGATGAAGCCACTGGATACATGGGGCTTAATTCCGTTGTAGGACGCCCGAAGGAAGAATACGGGATGGAACCGCTTGGCTACGACCAGATGCGCCGTGGCACATGGGACGTCAAGGCCCGGGTGGATGACATGAATGCTAACGGGGTGCTTGGCTCCCTGTGTTTTCCAACCTTTCCTGGCTTTGCCGGTCAGCGCTTCCAGGCCCATTCGAACAGAGACGTCGCCTTGGCGGCGATTCGCGCCTATAACGACTGGCATCTGTATGACTGGTGTAATGCCATGCCGGGCCGTTTCATCCCCCTGATGCTGGTGCCCTATTGGGACATGAACGCAGCAGTTGCTGAGATCAAGCGGCTATCGGCGCAAGGTGTGCACGCGCTGTCGTTCTCCGACAATCCTGCCCGCCTGGGTTATCCGTCGATCCACGACGAGTACTGGGACCCGATGTGGAAGGCATGTGCCGACAACAACGTAGTGATCTGCTGTCACATCGGATCGGGGGGCAAGGCTGAGCATGCTTCGGATCTGTCGCCCATTGACGCCTGGATCACCACCATGCCGATCTCCATCGCCAATGCGGCGGCGGATTGGATCTGGGCACCCATGTGGAAGAAGTACCCCACGCTGCGTATGGCGTTGTCCGAGGGCAGCATTGGCTGGGTGCCGTACCTGCTGGAACGCGCTGACTTTACTCACCGTCACCATAAAGCCTGGACCAACGCGGACTTCGGTGGAAAGATGCCGAGCGATATCTTCCACAAGCATTTCATTACCTGCTTCATCGAAGACAACTTCGGCCTGCAGAACCTGCACTTCATGAATGAAGACATGGTCACCTGGGAAAGCGATTACCCGCACTCCGACTGCACTTGGCCTGAGTCGCCCGAGACTGTTTGGGCGGGCCTCAAGCACCTGACCCGTCAGCAGATCGACAAGGTCACTCACCTCAACGCAATGCGGGAGTTCTCGTATGATCCGTTCTCGATTCTGGGTCGTGAGAACTGCACGGTTGCCGCTCTGCGTGCCCAGGCTACGCATGTCAGCACCGAGCCCGCGTTGGGATTGGGTGGTGCAGGGGTAACGCGCAAGGATGGCAAGCCCGTTACATCCGGCGATATCAACGCGATGTTCGACGCAGCAGACGCAAAAACGGCAATTTGACCGGCAGCTGATATTGCCGCTCCAGCGGGGCGCCCGCTGGAGTGGCGGCGGGCAGCCCCGCCGGTTGCTGCCTGAGGTGCTTTGAGTAGCCAAGAGTGACTTGTTGATGAGTATCTCCCAGTTTAAATACAGCACTATTCCCGATGAGGCAGAGGCGCTTCGCCAGGAAGTCAGAGCGTTTCTGGCAGAAGCGCTGAAAGGTTATCCCGCAGTGAAGCGTGCCTATTCCTGGATGGGATTCGACGCGCAGTTCAGTCGTTTGCTTGGTTCCAGAGGCTGGTTGGGGATGGCCCTGCCGAAGCAGTACGGTGGTGGCGAAGCGTCACCCTTTGCCCGTTACGTGATCATCGAGGAATTGCTCGCCGCTGGCGCGCCGGTTTCGGCGCACTGGATCGCGGATCGCCAGAGCGCACCCTTGATACTGCGCTTTGGTACCGAAGCGCAGAGAGAAAAATATCTCCCGCCGATCTGTCGCGGAGAGAGCTATTTCTGTATCGGAATGAGCGAACCCAACTCCGGTTCCGATCTGGCGTCGATCACATCTAACGCACAGAAGACTGAGGCAGGTTGGTTGCTCAATGGGCAAAAGGTCTGGACTACCAACGCCCAGCATTCGCATTACATGATTGCCCTGGTGCGTACAGGTGACAAAGAGGAGAGCGGTCGGCACGGCGGTATGTCGCAGTTCATTATCGACCTGTCCTTGCCTGGCGTTACGATACGGCCGATTGCCGATCTGTCCGGCAACGAGCATTTCAATGAAGTGTTCTTCGATAACGTCCAGCTTGATAACGATGCGCTGATTGGCGCGGAAGGCAACGGCTGGGGCCAGGTGACCGCCGAGCTGGCATTCGAGCGCAGCGGCCCGGAGCGCTTTCTGAGCAGTATCGCCCTCATACACACGGCCATTGCCGCCATCGGCAAACAGCCTGATGCGTTGCAGGCGCGCGATATCGGGCGCATCACCGCACGATTGGTCACATTGCGCAATATGTCCCTGGCCGTTACGCAGCAACTCAGCGAAGGGCAGAATCCGGCCTGGGCCGCTTCCTGCGTCAAGGATCTGGGCAACGTGTTTGAACAGGATCTCCCCGAAATACTGCAGTTGCTGGTTGAAGATCAGCCGCAGGTGGGAGGAGGATCCGACCACGCGCAGGTGCTGGCGTATCTGACCCAGATGGCTCCTTCCTTCTCGCTGCGTGGAGGTACTCGTGAAATCCTCCGCGGGATCATTGCACGTGGACTGGGGCTTCGATAATGAGAGAACTTTTTGAGTCGACTATAGAGCGTCTGTTGAGTGATATCGCTACGCCGGAATATGTCCGCGCGGCCGAACAGAACGTGTGGCCAGCCGATCTTTGGCGAGCGCTCGAGGAAAACGGCATTACGCTTGCCGGAGCGCCGGAGGAAGTGGGCGGTTCCGAGGCCAGCTGGGCTGACCTTTTTGTTATCGTGCGTGCGGCCGGTCAGCATGCCGCACCAGTGCCGCTGGTCGAAATGCTGCTGGGTAACTGGTTGCTTGAGCAATGCGGTATCGGTTCGCGCAGCGGAATCCTGACTGTTGCCACTGACTCCACCCTGACATGTTCTGCTGGTGCGCTGTCAGGTGAACTGCGTTATGTCCCCTGGGGACGTAACGCCGAACTGGTGGTTACTGTCGTGACCAGCGACGAGGGGTATGACGTGGTGTTGCTGGAGCCGGCCGCCGCAGAACGTATTGTGGAGGGGGTGAACGTTGCTGGTGAGCCGCGCGATATATTGCATTTTTCCGCCGCGCTGCCCTTGGCTTCGGTGCCATTGCCTGCCGGATTGTCGCCTTCGGTGCTGTTGGCTGGCGGTGCGATGCTGCGCTCTGCGCAGATTGCGGGTGCCTTGACGGCCATCATGACACTCACCTCGGCCTATGCAGGCGAGCGAAAACAGTTTGGTCGTCCCATCTCCGCGTTTCAGGCCATCCAGCAACAGCTCGCCGTGCTGGCTGAACAGACTGCAGCCGCGAACATCGCAGCCGAAGCAGCATTTGCGCAGTCTGATACAGCATTGGCGACATTCAGCATCGCTGCGGCCAAGGTCAGCACCTCCGATGCGGCCAGCCAGGCCACTAGTATCGGGCATTCGGTGCATGGTGCGATTGGCTTTACGCGGGAATACTCGCTCCATTTGCTGACCCGCAGGTTGTGGGCCTGGCGCAGCGAATTCGGCTCGTCCACCTATTGGAGCAAGTTGCTCGGAGAGGCTGTGTGCAATGCCGGTGCGGAAGGTTTCTGGCCGCTCATCACGCAATCACACAACGAACAGCTTCCTATTTCAGAATAAGGATGACACCCATGGAGCAATTTCTTCAAGTTGAAAGAAACGGCGGTGTAGTAGTGGTGAGGATGAACAGTCCGGATACCCGCAACGCGCTGTCCGACCCTGTGCAGATGCAGGAATTCGTCGATCTCTGTGCGCAGCTCAGGCGTGACCAGAGCGCCAGGGTGATGGTGTTGACCGGCAACGGCAAGGCGTTCTGCGCCGGTGGCAATATCAAGGACATGCAGAACCGGGAGGGTATTTTCGGTGGTTCGCCGTATCAACTTCGTGATACCTACCGCAATGGTATTCAGCAAATCCCGCTGGCGCTCTACGAGCTGGATATTCCGATCATTGCGGCCGTCAACGGGCCTGCTATCGGTGCCGGGCTGGATCTGGCCTGCATGTGCGACATTCGTTATGCCAGCAGCAAGGCGCTGTTCGCTGAAAGCTTCGTCAAACTCGGTATTGTTCCCGGTGATGGCGGTGCCTGGCTGCTGCCCCGGATTATCGGTATTCCCAAGGCGAGTCTGATGGCGTTTACCGGGGATACTATTGATGCGGCACAGGCGCTTGAATGGGGGCTTGTGGAGAAGGTCTGTGCTCCCGAAGATCTCGAGTCCGAGGTTCTGGCGCTGGCCGAGCGCATCGCTGCGAATCCCGGCCATGCCCTGCGCCTGTGCAAGCGATTGTTGCGCGAGGGTCAGCATATGCGGCTGGATTCGTTGCTGGAGCTGTCCGCCGCGTATCAATCGCTGGCGCACCACACCGCCGATCATCAGGAGGCGGTCAACGCCTTCGTGGAAAAGCGCAAGCCCGATTACAAAGATCAGTAACACGCCGTCAAGGAGAGCGTCACGATGCGAAGAGTATTTCGTGAAGACCACAACATGTTCAGAGAGCAGGCTCGTCGCTTCATCGAGCGGGAAATCGTTCCGAATCTGCACGAATGGGAAACGGTCGGTATCGTGCCCAAGGCGGTATGGCTGAAAGCCGGCGAAATGGGCTTGCTGTGCTCAACTGTGCCTGAAGAATACGGCGGTGCGGGTGGTGATTTCGGGCATTCGGCAGTGATGATCGAAGAACTGGCACGTGCCAACGCCACCGCTGTGGGTTTCACTACCCATTCGGAGATCGTCGCGCCCTATCTTGTCGCCTACGGTTCAGAAGAGCAGAAACATAAATGGCTACCCAAAATGGTCAGCGGCGAGATGATCGGCGTGATTGCCATGAGCGAGCCGGGAATCGGCAGTGACCTGCGATCCATGCGCACCGTACTACGACAGGAAGGTGATGAATACGTAGTGTCTGGTCAGAAGACCTTTATTACCAATGGCGGTAACGCCGACCTGGTGGTAACGGCTACCAAGCTGGATCCTGCCGGCAAGGATCTTACACTGGTGTGCGTGGAGGCAGACCGGACCGGCTTTTCCAAGGGCCGGCTGCTCGACAAGATCGGTCTTAAAGGTCAGGACACCGCCGAGCTGTTTTTCGATGACGTGCGTGTACCTGTAAGCAACAGGCTCGGCGAAGAGAATCGGGGATTCAAGTACCTTACCCATCAGCTTGCTTGGGAAAGATTGATCATTGCGTTGCGCGCGGCACAGTCGATTGAAACACTACTCGAAGAAACAATTACCTATACCCGTGAGCGCAAGGTGTTCGGTAACACTGTATTTGATTTCCAGAATACTCGGTTCAAGCTGGCTGAAGTGAAAGCCAACGCGACAATGTTGCGGGTGTTCGTGGACGACTGTCTGGAAAAGGTCATGGCTGGAGAACTGACCGCCGATGTGGCGGCAATGGCAAAATTGCTCGGCTCGGAAATGCAAGGAAAGATGCTTGACGAGTTGCTGCAGCTTCATGGTGGCTACGGTTTCATGAGCGAGTACAAGATAGGGCGTGCCTGGGTTGATGCTCGCGTTGCGCGGATCTACGGTGGAACCTCGGAAATCATGAAGGAGATTATCAGCAGGAATCTTTGATGAGAGGCCTGGGTCTTGAAATATTGCCGTCCAAAACAACAAGTAGGAGATAGGCTATGTTACCGATCTGCCGAAATGTCGCTCTGGTTGCCACGATGTTTTTGATTGCCAACGTATTTGGTCAGGGCATCCCGGAAGATCGCTACGCTGACGAGGCGGATCGCGCAAAGTCGCTTTTGCGCAAAGCCGTCGACCACTATCAGGAGAATGGCGAAAAGGCTATCGCTGCGTTCAGTCGGCAAGGAGAGTTCATGGATGACGAGCTCTATGTCTATGTCATCGATACCGAGGGCATTATGCTTGCCAGTGGTGGACCCTCGGCCAATCTGATTGGGCGAGACGTCAGCCAGGCGCTCAACGACGACCTGAACAAGGGCTTCAAGGAAGCCCTGGCCCTGCCGCCAAGCGACACCATACATCATGCCGACTATCGCTGGCAGAATTGGCAGGACGGCCGTGAGGAGCGCAAGCGGGTTTTTTTTCAACGCGTTGATGACAAAATATTCTCGGTCGGCTATTACATGCCCCGTTCAAGCGAGGGAGAAGCGAAAGCGCTGCTCAATAATGTCGTGGAGGCGGTGAAGGAAAATTCCCAGCAGACCTTCGAGCGAATCAATAAGCTGGATGCTGAGTACCTTCGGGATGATCTTTACGCCTTTGTTGTTGATCGAGAAACTCAGCGCTTCATTGCCCATGGTTACAATCTGCGCCTGGTCGGCAGCGATTTTCGCAAGCTGCACTCCGCCGACCGGCATCCAATTGGTAACCAAATTCTGGAGGCCGCTGCGCAGAGCGGAAGTGGTCGTATTCCCTATCTGTGGCCCAACCCGGTAACCCGCAAGAACGAACCGAAAGTGACCCTGTTTGAGGCGACGGACAGCTATATCGTTGCCGTGGGGTACTACCTGGACGAAGAACAGTAGCGAGGGTGCTGATATGCCTGATGCGCCCATAAAGTCCAGGCCAACCGTTCTGATCACCGGTGGCGGTCAGCGTGTGGGCTTGTATTGCGCTCGTCGTCTGGTTGAGGATGGCTTTCAGGTGATAATCAGCTGCCGCCGGTTGAGAACGGAGTGGCAAGCCACTCCGTTACAGGGTATTGACGTCATCGTGGCTGATTTTTCAACCGTGGAGGGCATTGCAGAGTTCATAGCGGCAGTCGCGGCGAAGAGGCTACGTTTAAGAGCCATCATTCACAACGCCTCATTGTGGCTGGAAGACGAGGGGCTGACGCCCGAGCAGTTTCAGCAGATGTGCATGGTGCATATGCAGGCTCCCTACATGATCAATATGGCGGCTGCAGACTGGTTCGATTCAGGTCCGGCTGACATCATCCATATTACCGATCATGATGCGCTCGGGGGCAACGCTGATCACGTAGCCTACCTGGCCACAAAAGCAGGCCTGGAAAACATGACGCGTTCCTTCGCTGCTCGTTTCGCGCCGGACATCAAGGTCAACAGTATCGCCCCTGCGCTAATCATGTTTAACGATAATGATAGTGAAGAATTCAGAAAGTATATCCTGTCCCGTTCGGCTCTTGGCACAGAGCCGGGCCCCGACGTGGTTTATCAAGCTGTGCGCTATGTTATGGGCAATCCCTATATAACCGGTACGTGCCAAGATCTGAACGGCGGCGGTATGCTCAAATTTGCTTAAGGAAACAGAATGAGTACAGAGAATATTGCTCTCCAGTATGAGGCGATTTTGCGCGGCATTGGAGAGGATCCGCAGCGGGGCGGGTTGGCAGAGACCCCGCTAAGAGCAGCCAAAGCCATGCAGTTTCTGTGCAAGGGCTACGAGCAATCGCTGGAAGAAATCGTCAATAATGCACTGTTCGATGCCAAGGGTGACGAGATGGTGGTCGTCAAGGATATCGAGCTTTACTCCCTTTGCGAGCACCATATGTTGCCGTTTGTCGGCAAGGCGCATGTTGCCTACCTTCCCAAAGGTAAGGTTATTGGCCTTTCAAAGGTGGCGCGCATTGTCGACATGTTTGCTCGACGGCTGCAGATACAGGAAAACCTTACTCGTCAGATCGCGGAGGCACTGCAGGAGGTGACTCAGGCTGAAGGGGTGGCCGTAGTGATAGAAGCTAAGCACATGTGCATGATGATGCGCGGAGTTGAAAAACAAAATTCCACTATGTTCACCTCGGTTATGCTGGGTGCTTTCCGTGCATCAGGTAACACTCGTCAGGAGTTCCTGCAACTGATTGGCCGGGGCTAACCGGCCCAAGTTTGCTGAGATGTCAGGCGTCAGTAGAAGTAGCTAAGTTTCGCCAGCGCTGCATTTCCTGTTTTCTCGAGGCTAACTGGGTTTCAGCCAGTCCGACGGCATCGGAACCCACTATAAAATGGAGCGGAGCTTCCGGATCCAATGCTAACTCGACTAAAGCCTGGCCAAGCTTCTCGGGTGCTCCGGGTTGCTTATGGTTGTTATTAGCAGATGATGAGCAAATTTTATCAGAGAATGTCTTATATTCCGGAAGGGGCACGCTGCCAAAATGAGCGGAACTGTCGTCCAGAAAGTCCGTGCGGAAGGCGCCGGGTGCCACCGAAGTAACCTTAATGCCAAAGCCTGCAACTTCCTGGGCCAAGGATTCTGAAAAACCAGCGACGGCAAATTTGGAGGCGCTATACACGCTAGCACCTGGCATTCCGACAAGGCCAGCGATCGATGCGATATTGAAAATATGCCCAGAGCGTTCTTTGCGCATCACAGGTAATACCATTCTGCACATGTTGAACACGCTAAACACGTTGGTGGCGAACTGATGCTCAACATCGGCAATGCTATTGTTTTCAAACGGGCCCAACTGGCCATAGCCTGCGTTGTTTACCAAAATATCGATTTTACCGAAAGTGGCGACAGTAGCTTCCACTGTCTTCTCGATCAGATCCATTGCTGTGACATCAAGTGCAAGCGGCAGGACTTTATTTACGTCGTAGCCGCGAAACGCTTCGATTATCTTCGCCAGTGTCCTTCCGGTTACTACTACGTTGTCACCGGCCGAAATGGCGGCATTAGCTATGTGCCAACCAATGCCTCTATTTGCACCCGTGATTAGCCATGTACGCATTGATGTCCTCGAATTAAGCAGGTTTTGGATTTTGGTTCGATGAAAGTAGACATAAATTCAAAAAGTGTCAATTTGATAGTGTCGCAGGCCGTTAAGCATAAGGCGAACGCTTGCGAGCTTACTGGAATGCCCCGGATTTATGGACACTGCGAAGCCTCACGCTGATGCGGCCTCGAAGGCCTCTGGGCTCAACCCTCCCAGATGACTGTGGC
>Ga0209075_1000701_pt1 | contig 32468 bp, 27 predicted proteins | sample Stecom2011_FD_187523 | JGI IMG/M metagenome (GOLD analysis project Ga0209075, IMG submission 187523) | Agricultural soil microbial communities from Utah to study Nitrogen management - Steer compost 2011 (SPAdes) (version 2) | ecosystem: Environmental > Terrestrial > Soil > Agricultural land...
ACTGAGTTGAGGATTTTAATTGATCCTAATTTAATATAATATGAGATTTAAAAATAATTATTTATCTCATCTCCTATTTTTTAAAGATAAAGTCTGAAATAGCTTTTGCAAATCTGATTTGAGAATTACCTCAAACCTCTCTACTCTTGCTCACTACTGTATTTTTAAAGAAACGACTTCAAAATTACAAAGACAGAAATTCTTTTTAACGATACAGCTTGTCGAGCAGCTAAAGTCAATTTTTATTAAGTTGTTTCTTTCAAAATAAACCCCATCCCACTCTTCGTATGAATCAACTTTTTATCAAAACCTTTTTCAACTTTATTGCGCAGGTAATTAATGTAAACATCAATGAAATTCGTTCCTGTATCAAAGTGAGTATCCCAAACTTTCTCAGCAATTTCCGAACGAGACAAAACCCGTTCAGGATTTTCGAGCATAAATTGTAATAAATTAAACTCTTTTGGAGTCAAATTGATCTCTAACTCATTTCGCTTGACCATTTTCGTGAATAAATTCATTTCCAGATCTGCATATTTGAGAATATTCCCCGAATTACCTCCAGATTTCTGTCTCCTGTTCAATAAGGCCCGAATCCTCACCAAAAGCTCACGCATTTCAAAGGGTTTTACCAAATAATCATCAGCTCCAGCATCAAAGCCTTCTACTTTGTCATCTGTTGTTCCCAATGCAGTAAGCATAATAATGGGTATTTCAGGCTTCGTTTCTCGAATGTGCTTACATAAATCAAGACCATCCAATTTAGGCAAAATAATATCGGTAATTACTAAATCATAAGGGTTCTGGTCAATCAGTTTCTTCCCGGAAACTCCGTCATACGCCAAAGTAGGAGTGAATCCTTGTTCACTAAGGCCACGCTGTATGAGTTCCGCAACGCGGAGATCGTCTTCAATGATTAGAATTTTCATTGGGATAAATATAGGGAAATTTTAATGTTTATTATGGAATAAACCTGAGTTGAGAAAAGCTATGTGTCATTGACCTGGAGACAAATATTTGCATTTATTTTTTGATTTTTAAGAGTACAAAGTTCTCCATTTCAATCCTTTAAAATACCCATTAAATGTTCTAACCTGTCTGTATGAATAAAATCTACATTGTGTTCCACTGCTGTGACATTTCTCTTGTGTGAATGCGTATTGAAGGTTGCAACCATAATCCCTTTACTGTGCGCTACGGCAACTTTTTCATGGCTAAGCTGATCTACAGAAATTGTCAGTCCATGGAGATTGTATTGTTCAGCTAAACTTAAGGCAAGGTAATACTCTGTATAGATGAATTGCTTGATGTCGGGTCTTATTGCTTGTAATTCTTGAATTAATTTTTCACTTTTAAATTCAACATAAGTGTTTTGAACTAAGTTATACTTGTCGATAAGCTTTATGATTTCAGTATTTAAAACGTCAAAATAAGCAGCGTCTTTATTGGGGTTGAAATTTTTGAAATCTAAAAAGTAAGTGTATTGGTCTTGATTAGGAATGGTTTTAAATATATCATCAAGCCTGATTAGTTTGTAATTTCCGTAATGAGGATACGAATAGCGAGCACCTTCTAATTCTGCCCAGGTTTTATCGTAAATGTGACCAGATAAATTTGTTGACTCTTCAAGATTGATGTCATGGAAAGCAACCAAAATACCATCTTTTGTCATTTGCACATCGATTTCTGTCCCGTCAGCGCCTAGGTGTATGCAATTCAAAATAGACTCTAATGAATTCATAGGATAAGTATGACCAATTCCCATTCCACCATGTCCGATAATACCAACTTTATTACCATTGAGGTTGTTAATTTCGAAATCATACTTTTTACACGAGAAAAGAAAAGCAAGCAAAATCAATAGATAGGATATTTTTTTCATCGTCATCATGTTAAAATGCAAAACCAACGGTTAAAGCTCCCCAATGTCTATACTTTTCTTGATATTCCAACATTGGGGTGTAAGTTAAGCCTAAAATTAATCTGCCACCATCTTTTTGATAACGGTATCCAATTGCAAAATGCGTATGAAATTTCGTTTCTCTTTTAGGCATACCATTGTCATGATTTGCGCTAACATTGTTTGATATTAATTGTCCAAAACCCACATGAATCTTATGGTCTTTCCCATAGAATCCATTTATTGCAATAGGAAAAAGTAAATCTGGATTAAAGTTATTGGTGAAATCTTTTAAGCGAATAGTACTCACACCAATTCTTCCAGAAAGCGATAAAAGCCCGGGAAGAGGAAAGACCCTTTCATAGTTTAATGAACCATAACCTCCAATTCCACCAGCTTCAACATGAACAAGGTTATTGAAATGAACAGACTTTTCTGTTTGTGATTGTCCGTTTATTGCAATCAATAAAAAAGACAGTAGAATAAGATATACTTTAAACTTCATATTTTCGAGACCTTGTTAATATACAGTAAGTTAGTAAGTACTAACAAAGCTAAGACTTATTAGTTCAATTTTACAGCACTTTCCGGACAGTTTTTAGAAGTATTTTTCAAGCGCTTGATTTTTAAGGACTTAGAGTATTTTTTAAATGTTTTTTTGGAAGCCTTATCTGTCTGCGTTTTCTAACGATGTCCTGACTATTGTCGAATGGGTTGCTTATTTGAATTTGCTACTTCCTCAATCGGTAACTAATACACACGATAGTATTTTTTAGGTTTCAATCTATTTACATTTATAATAAGACAGAGTTTTTAGAGCCGATTATTTAATGTTTTTGTTGAGACATGAATAAAACATCCCCACCTCCCTAATCATCCAAAAGTGTTGAGCTGCTTCCAATATTAAAAGGGTTTTTGACCAGATCTTCTTCTGTTTCAAATAATAGAGGTTCAATTCTAGCGTAATCTGAGATCACTTTTACAGTAATAATAGCAAGTGGAATCCCTATAATGTTAGATATCATTGACATGTCCGTCAAGAAGATAAAATCTTCAATTTCTTCAGCTCTCCTTGAAAATTGGAACTCTATACTTCCCAGTAGGTTGTTGATTACCCAAAGTGTCCACCAAACACCTAATTGACTTTTTTTGAGTACCTTTTCTTGCATCACTTCCTTGTTGATAAGGAATTTTTGCGTTGAGATATACAGTTCGCTCATGATTTGAAATGGTCGAAACCAGTTAAGAATAGGTACAAACCAACTCCCAGCTGCCCAGCCTTCGCCATAAGATAACTTAGGGACTTTCAGGTGGAGATTAAAGTATGCACGTCTAAACCACATGATAAATGTTATTCCTGATATAATAAAAGCTAAAGAATAAAGCAGTCCAATAATTACTTCTCTCAAATCATTGGCATTTGCTTCTTCCATCGAAATGATAATCCCTGAATCAGCATTGCGGAGTAAAGTAGATTGGAAATAGCCAGAAATTAAAGAGAGAATTTCTATTCCCATTACAATCCATATCAATGTAATGGCAGTTTTTGCTCTGGTTCTGTTAGGTCTTAATTTGTTCATAGTAGTTAAGTTTTAGTTGCAGAATTTCATTCAAAATTCATTACAATATAATAAAAAAACATATTTCGGGTATTCTTTTTTCAAATAATGAGTTTTTACAACATAGGATTTAGCAAGGAATCACCTCCCCAAGATCCTGTTCAACATTCTTTCAATATCCTCAGATTCCATTTGATGATCAGATTCTGTATTCGAAATCAACGCTTGCATGCGAATCAATATATCTTCGGAATTCATGATTTCTTTGTCATCAATAAAGCCTTCATTTAGTAAATACTGCTCCAATTCATCCGCGCTATCTGCTCTAAAACGAGGGATTTCACTATTCCTTAAAGCGTTGAGTAGTTTTTTAGGATCTCCATTCAATTCATTTAGTTTCTCTGAAACTTTATCAATAAATGAAGTGGTAATTGCACCTGAGTTTTGTAGAACAGTCCTATCGATAGGGAAAGAACGTCCAATTCTGTGTAATTCTTGGAACCTGTTTAAAACCTCAATGCGACGAGAAAATTGATCGAATTTCCTTTCATCAAAGTTTTGGATTTTCCCATTGTTCTTGAAATAGCTTTCTAATTGTCCCCAGCTTTTTATTCCTCTATCCAAAGCAGCATAAAGTAAATCAACATCCTCAATTAAATACCAAAGCGGAAGTTCACTGCTGTTTTGAGTCAGCATGTTGAAAGCTTGAAAAGAAAGCAATTGACCATATTCTCGGTGGTCTTCTCCTTTTGGCGCCGGCACTTCCTGACTTAAACTGAAATTACTCAAATCAAGTTTGAATTCCCCAGAACTAAAGTTTTCGTTTCCTTTATTGTTTAATTGAATGGTCTTATGTTCAAGCTCTGTTAGCTTCAAATGTGCTTGCCATTTTCCAACTTCATCAGCCTGAGCAGTAAAGTAGAATACTTGTCGTCCTTCACGGCTAATTTCAATCAAAGCTTCAATAATCGCCTTGGCACGTTCGTCATCACTGTTGGCTAAAAGTTCGTCTGCTAATAAAGGAAGTTTAATCGAAGATTCAACCGTTTCTACGTATGCCAATCGAACAGCAAGTAGCAATTGAACACGCGTTCCTGTTGATAATTCAGATAAATTATAACTGCGGTTTAAAACATTGTCAATGGCTTCGAAACTAACATTGTCTTTTTCATTCAATTTAAGATTGTATCGTCCTAATGTGATTTTACTGAATATCTCATTGGCTCTTTGGAAAACTTCAGGACGGTTTTTATTCTGCGTTTCCTTCCTTAATTCACTGATGATTAAATCTCCAGTTGTTGAAGCTAAATTATTTTCATAAAGCTGGTGAAGTGCATCTAAATGTTCTTCTTTTTCAGTCAGTATGTTTTCTAATTCGTGGCCTTTCTTTTTGTCTTGAATTAAAGTCTCAATTTTAGTGATTTCTTTATTTATACCTTCTAATTTTTCTGATTCTACCTTATTCTTATTTGCCTTTTCTTTGGCTTCATCAATAGCCAAGTCATTAATTTCTTGTTGATGTTCTTCAAAAAGAGAATGGGCATGTAAAAGACCTTCTTGCTTTAAATAGGCTTGATTTGCCGCATGATGATCTTGGTCTATTTTCTTAAAATCATCCAATTGCTTAATTAATTCTTGTATGCTGTTTTTATCCTTTTCATCTACCTCAATCGCTTGATAAATTTCAGAAAGTTTCTTTTCGTCCCTTAGTTTTGAACCTTCTTGCTCTAAGATAAGCTCATTATTTCGTTCAATAATTTGATCTTGCTCTTTACGAATCTTTTCCTCTGATTTTAAAGTATGGAAAGTCGCTTTAGCTGAAATAACATCACTTGCCGCTGTTAAATTAGATTGCACAAATAAAGCATTAATCTTCTCTAATTCAATTGCGAATTGTGTTCTTGTTTCATTGAACTGCGTTTCAAATATAAGCCTTTGTGTATTCGCTTCTTGCCAAGTTTTCACATGGCTTAAGAACCAATATAGACTGCTGAAGTCATTGCTGTTGTCTTGCGGGAAGCCTGGAGCAGCTTGTAGTTTGTTTATCCATTTTTCGCGTTCAGAATTTAATGAATCCATACGTTCTTGCAGTTGCTCAAGACTCACTTTGCAAGCTTTCAATCTTTGACTGATTCGTTCGGTCGCTTTACCATCTAAGAGACTTTCAATCAATTCATCTATTCGAGCAGCAACGTTTTTGGTGTCCCAATTCCCTGGAGGTGTTAAGCCCGACTTCGTAAAATCACTTTCTCGGATGCTAAGCGTGTTTGAGCCATTCCCATTTGCTGACTTCGCATATAAAAATGCTGCTACAAAAAGCAAGGCTCCAACTAAAATCCCCAGCCATCCTATAAAATAAGTAGCAAGCGCCGCGATAAGTCCAAAAGTAGAGATGATGAGTACTGTCTTTAATGGAATTCCTTTGGTTTCTATTGGTTCTTTCAACCATTCGCTCAGCGTTTTAATTCCATGTGTGAAGACTTCAGATTGTTGACTCTCTTTTTGAAATTTCTTAGCTTCTTCTTCTAGGTATTTAATTTCTGAAACTACAAATTGTTTTTCACCCGTAATTTGATGTGCATTTTGGAGCATTTTATCCAAACCGCTGACATCAGAAATGTCAATGTTTTTCCATTCTAAGGGATCAATCGAAGCGTCAACACTTTGTAACGCGCTATTCTCTTTAACTTTTTCTTGGGCAATCCGCTCTTTAAAATCACTTGACTTTCGTTCGAGTTCTCCTAATTTTTCAAGTCTTTCTTCAATTTCATCAATGGTTTTATTTTCAATTCCACCTTCAGAAATCGTTAATTGATTGAGTTCTCTTCTGCTTTTATCTATTTCAACTTTAGCACTTTCAATTTTTCTTGAATACTCATCAATCTGACTTTCTAACTCTTGAATTTGTTTGTATTCGTGTCCCGTTAGGTTTTTAATTGTACTTGGAAATGCATTGAGTTGTTCCGCGAGTTGATTGAATTCCAATTTTACTTCAAGGTATTTGGCCACTTCAAGATAAAACGCGTTCAATTTAACAGCTTGTGAGGCTTTGTCCTTGTCCGATTTTAAGTGAATTAGACTTTCTTCCTCTCTTTTTAAAGTTTTTTGTTCTTCGCGAACTTCTCTGTATTTTTTTTCTGTTTCTTTCAGTTGCTTAAATTCCGCAGCACCTAAAGTTTGAATTCTGGAATTGTATCCTAAATCGTGATGAGCGGCATCTAAATCAAATCCACCAATTGATTGTTTGGCAATTTCTTTCGCTAAATCATTTTCATCTCCCTCAACAAAATTGTGCAAAGCCAGTAAATAACGGTGATGACCTTCTAAAGCGGGAAGTCCCTTCAATTGTTCCTCATGACCATTGCGTTCATTGCGATTTCGACCAGAATCGATGTCGATTTCCCAATTATCGTCTTCAATTTTAACAGAACCTTGAATACTTAATCCTTTGGTATTGTTTTGCCAAATCAGTTGTTGAATTGCGCGGGCAGTTGAACTTTTTCCAGATGCGTTTGGTCCTGTAATGATATTTACATTCGCCGCCAAATCATTCAGTGATTCCATGCCTGAAGGGAATCCGGGCATTTTTCGAATGGAAAGACTTTTTAATATGTAAGGTGACTTTTTCATTGATTCTGTTGTTCAATTAATTCTGTAAGAATGCGGTTACACTCATTAAGAATGTATTTTTCAGCCGCTTGATGTTCTTTAAGGTCAAACCTTTCGGAAGTATTCAAAGGTTGATACACGGAAGCTTGCTGAACCTTAGTTTGAATAACATTCCATTGTGATAACAGCCGGTCAGAAAATGGGGTAGAAGCTCCATTATTTATTGCGATAATGGTTTTCGCTAATATTCCAGCTGGAGAAGATTCCAAAGCAAGTTCTTCGAGGTTATCTACTTTTGGTTTGACATTCACCGTCACTTTTCGAACTGAAATTCGGGTTTCTGTGGTGTCAATCTCTTGATAATAATCAGCAATCATTGGTTTTACCCAAGCTTCTAGTTCCTTTGTTTTACTGTGTTGACCAATTAAAACGAGATCATAAACCAAGAAAGAAACCTTTTCCAATTCCAAGACCCTTGATTTTGCATCTTCATAAAGTTGAGAAGTTACTGCAGTTCGAACTTCTGCTTCATTGATTTGATCAGTAATGTCGATTTCAATGAGTTCATAACGTACAGGAGACATCAGAATTTGCTCTGTTTCTATGCTGGTTGGCGAATGAATGGTCATTAAAACTGGTCCGTGCTTTCCTTGTTCTTTCGAACTTAAGGCATGCGGAGAGCCTGGATAATAAACCAGTGGTTCAGCTGCTCTAAGAATTTGTGGTTTGTGAATATGTCCAAGCATCCAAGCATTCACAGGATGATTAGCAAAATTGTTTAAATCTATCGGTGCGTAATTGCTGTTTGGAACATCAACATCTCCGTGTAATAGTCCGATAGAAGTAATACTTGAATTTATTCCCGTAACATCGAATGATAACAGTGGATCTTGATTAAAATGTCGCGTTGGGAAAGACCAACCAACAAATTGAATGGATTCGCCATTTTTAGAAAAAGTTTTCATCTCCCATGTTCCTTTTCTTCCTAATAAATGAAGGTTCTCATATTTATTGGAGTCTACCAATTGTGAAAGGACATCAAAATCATGATTCCCAGAAACCATGTAAACATCAATTTCAGCGTTTTTTAATTTTTCAAATCCCGTCTGTAGTGGTCCAATTGCCTCAAAATATCTATTATCTTGATCAACGACATCTCCAGTTAACGCCAGAACATCAACCTTGTTATCAATCGCATAATCAACGATTTTTACCCATGTCGATTTCGTAGCGCTTTCGTCTGTATCTTGCTTAATACTAGATGATTTCTTCCCGATATGAATGTCACCAGTGGCTAGAACTGTTATTGCCATATTGTTAATTTAAAATTCGATAATGTTTTAATTGTTTGACTTTTTTACGCTTGGTTTGTTTGAAGTGATGAAGATAAGAGCTTTGTTTGGTTTTTGCAAGGGGATGAGTCAAGTGTCTTAAAACTAATTTTTATATTATTAACTTGAATGATCCATCAGGATTTTTTGTTCAAGTTCTGTCGTCCCTACAGGACTTTAGAGAGTGTGTTGATTATTCATCCAAGGACTGACGTCCTTGGCTAATTTCTATCGTCCCTTCAGGACTGAAATGTTAGTTTTTCTATTTGAACGTAGATCCTTAATAAATTCCGAAGGGATGTCATCTTTTTATCTAGGGTTCATGACCTAGCTTAATATCATAGTTTTTTCAGGACTAAAATGTTAATTCTTTTTATTTGAACATAGTTCCTTAAAAAATCCCGAAGGGATGACATCTGTTAGCCAAGGACGTCAGTCCTTGGTATATTAAAGTTAATGTTTCCAAAGTCCTGTAGGGACGACAGAAAAAAAAATCTTCTATAATTCTTCTATAATTTTTTGAACTACTCGTAATATTTCCTAACTTAAATAAGAAACACGAAAATGGGACAATCATTAATACAAAATTATATTCACCTTGTTTTTAGTAGCAAAGGTGTGAAACCATTAATAAAACCATCCATTGAAAAAGATCTTCATGCCTACATTGGTGGGATTTGTAATGAATTGAATTGTCAACCGTTGATTGTAGGAGGATATACTGATCATATTCATGTTTTATGTATGCTCTCCAAAAATATTACTTTAAAGACTTTAGTTCAAAAGATTAAAGCGAACTCATCAAAATGGGTTAAAAGTAAAGATGAAGATTTAAAGCTTTTTTCTTGGCAAAAGGGCTATGGTTCTTTTTCGATAAATCCGAGTCAAACCAAAATTGTAGTGGAGTATATCAAAAATCAGCATGAACATCATAAAAAGAAGACCTTTAAAGAGGAGTATTTAGCCTTCTTAAAGAAGTATAATGTTGAGTACGATGAGAAGTACTTATGGGATTAATACTTGAGAGTATAGGTATGGTTTTGTTCAAGTTCTGTCGTCCCTACAGGACTTTAGAGAGTGTGTTGGTTATTCATCCAAGGACTGACGTCCTTGGCTAATTTCTATCGTCCCTTCAGGACTGAAATGTTAGTTTTTTCTATTTGAACATAGTTCCTTAATAAATTCCGAAGGGATGACATCTTTTTATCTAGGGTTCATGACCTAGCTTAATATCATAGTTTTTTCAGGACTAAAATGTTAATTCTTTTTATTTGAACATAGTTCCTTAAAAAATCCCGAAGGGATGACATCTGTTAGCCAAGGACGTCAGTCCTTGGTATATTAAAGTTAATGTTTCCAAAGTCCTGTAGGGACGACAGAAAAAAAAATCTTCTATAATTCTTCTATAATTTTTTGAACTACTCGTAATATTTCCTAACTTAAATAAGAAACACGAAAATGGGACAATCATTAATACAAAATTATATTCACCTTGTTTTTAGTAGCAAAGGTGTGAAACCATTAATAAAACCATCCATTGAAAAAGATCTTCATGCCTACATTGGTGGGATTTGTAATGAATTGAATTGTCAACCGTTGATTGTAGGAGGATATACTGATCATATTCATGTTTTATGTATGCTCTCCAAAAATATTACTTTAAAGACTTTAGTTCAAAAGATTAAAGCGAACTCATCAAAATGGGTTAAAAGTAAAGATGAAGATTTAAAGCTTTTTTCTTGGCAAAAGGGCTATGGTTCTTTTTCGATAAATCCGAGTCAAACCAAAATTGTAGTGGAGTATATCAAAAATCAGCATGAACATCATAAAAAGAAGACCTTTAAAGAGGAGTATTTAGCCTTCTTAAAGAAGTATAATGTTGAGTACGATGAGAAGTACTTATGGGATTAATACTTGAGAGTATAGGTATGGTTTTGTTCAAGTTCTGTCGTCCCTACAGGACTTTAGAGAGTGTGTTGGTTATTCATCCAAGGACTGACGTCCTTGGCTAATTTCTATCGTCCCTTCAGGACTGAAATGTTAGTTTTTTCTATTTGAACATAGTTCCTTAATAAATTCCGAAGGGATGACATCTTTTTATCTAGGGTTCATGACCTAGCTTAATATCATAGTTTTTTCAGGACTAAAATGTTAATTCTTTTTATTTGAACATAGTTCCTTAAAAAATCCCGAAGGGATGACAGCTGTTAGCCAAGGACGTTAGTCCTTGGTATATTAAAGTTGATGTTTTAAAAGTCCTGTAGGGACGACAGAACATAAAGTCCAACCATCCAACCATAATTTTATGTTCTTGGAAAAACACCTTTTCTATAATTAAACCTTATTTTCTCTAATTCACAATCTCATCAATCGCTTTGTCCAAAATCTCATCTTTCGTCAAATCGGACCAATCAAAAGCCTCATTAATGTCTGCTGGAACACCATTTTCCGCGTAATTATTGCCGTTTAAATCCAATAACTGACTAATGCTAAAACGATAATTCCATCCATTTGGCAATTGACCACCATTTGGTAATCCACCACCACCGCCTGTTGCATCGCCCATCAATGTAATGTTTGGGAATGCTTTGGTGGCAACAGCGAAAAATGTGGTTGCACTATACGAACCTTTGTCGATAAGCACAATTACAGGTTTTGTGTATTTCACTCCATCGTGAGCCGTGATGTAAAACTCTTCTTTATCTCCAAACTCATTATGTGCGGATCCATTACGTGTAATGCTATAGCCTACTAATGTTTTTGAATCAACAAATCTTCCGAGAAGCTTTGGGACATTAAAAATGCTTCCGCCACCATTTTCACGTAAGTCTAAAATAATTCCTTTGGTGTTTTTGTAGCGTTCCAAAACCAAATCCATTTGGTCATCACTAAATTCTGACATAAAACTTCCGTAACGAATATATCCCACTTCATTATTGCTTAAGAAATCATGAGTTAATGCCCCTGTTCTCCATGGATTAGGCATGTAGAATTCCTCTATCGTTCGAGCGCGGAAATTCTTCGGACCTGTCAAAGCGACATTGTAAGACGAGATGTTGAAAGGAGTAATTAAGTTGGTATGGTCATCCCGTAATTCGTTAAGCATAGCTGCTAAAACACTAAATAATTCCTCTTCGCTTGAGTTTTCAGAAAGCATTGCACGATAAGTCGATCCGATTTGATTCCAGTTGATATTTTTTAGTTCGAAATAGCTGTATTTTTGATCAACTTCGTTCCATAAATAGTCGAAGTTTACTAGTGGATCAATTGAACCTAAATCTTTTTTGAAAAGCATCTTCTCGCAAGAGCTAAACAGCAATACCGATAATATTAAAAGTAAATGTTTCATGATTTATCGTTTTTTAGTGTGAAAATGAATAGTGTATTGAAGACGGTGACTTGCCATTTGAAAAGCTTCGTGTTTTCCTGGAGCATGCGCAGCCTCCCAAACATAAGACAAGCTTCTGGCGTTTCCATTGGGTAAATATTTGATGTATTCCAATTGAGTTTTAAGTCTGAATCCATTCAATGACCATTTATAGTTTGAAAAAACCCAAGAAACTGGATTGGTATCTGTTCCGTTCATTTCGCTATCATAAGAATATGCATATCCTGGACGGTAATTGAAATTCAGTACTCCAACATTCAGTAAGAACCTTAAATCTCTCTTTACTGGTTTTAATGTTGGTTTAATAAACCAAAGCTTGAGTTGTTTTGCTTCTGTTCTAGAAATATCACGTGTCCATTGCGCTGAAGCCATGATGTTTAAAAGATTTTCCAAGCCCATGGCGTTGTTTTGAAGTGCTGTATTTACTCGAATATTTTGAGTTGTTATGACTGCGCCTCCAACTTTTGTGTTGTTTTTAGCATTGGAAAGCGCTTCTAATTTCCACAATTCCTGATAAAAGAAACGTAAATTCCCAAATATAGCTAAGCCACCAGCTTGAATGAAATTACTTTCTGGAACACGGGGCGACTGAGCACTGATCCCCAATCCTATTTCAAAGATGCGTTCTCTTTTGTCTGCACGTTTTAACCAAGCAGCACTCAGGTCTAATCCAAAACCACTATAAAATAAGGGCGAAGTGGCGAAATCACGATACATAGGGTTGTTTAATCCTACAGAAAGCTGAGTGTAATAATTGATCGGAGAATCTATTTCTTGAAGATTTAGACTGTCTCTTTCTTGACTAAATCCTTTTACACTGACAAACAGAAGTAGAAGGGAGAAGAATGGAGTTATTATTTGTTTATTCATGTTGTTTATGTCTCATTAGAGTTTTATAAAAATAGTTTTTTGATGTTAATAAACAAGGTGTGGTCTTAAATGAATATAGTTATTCACGATAGTTGTACATTATGATATAAAACTACAAATGTGGAGTCCCTCAAATTCTACCTCTCCTTTTCATTTACTTTGTCAAGAAATTCAGGAGTTACTAACTTGACCCCTTCTTTTTCTGCTGCTTCATTGATCTTAGAAATGATCATTTTTAAAAATATCCGTGGGACTTTTACTAGTTTCTTGTAAGAATCAGGATGCCATTTGATATCACTCTCCATTCTTTCCACTTGATATTGAACAGACTCAACATTTACACCTTTGGCTTTAGGAATGGGTTCAGCGTAGGGATGGGAATGTTTACTGAACCAAAAATGTTTACTATCTCGGTATCCAAAATCAACAGGAAGGGTAGGGAATCCGACGCCTTCTTTTAGATAGTCAGCATACCTTTCTTGCATTATAATTTTATCAATTTTCAAGAGGAAATGAGCTTCTATTTCAGGGCCGTCAAATTTAAAAATATCCGTTTCGTCAACCGTGCACTCAAATATTTGTACAGATTCTTCAATTATTTCTGGATACTCCAAATCACCTGTTTTTTCATTCTCCTCTCTAGATGAAGGGATTAATGTAAATATACTTTCTTTTAATTTCTCTTCAGTTGTTTCTCCTGGAAAACCCAATTGGACAGCGTTTTTTAAGTATTCTTTATCATAGGGAATGAAATTCAGTGCTATGGTTTTTCGCTTTCTAATATTCTCTGCTGTATTTGATGTTCCTCTGCTAATTAACATCATATAGTGATCTTTTGAAATGCCAAAAGGGAAGCAAAGTGAATATGATCCGATGTTAGTCATTCCGTTTTCAGACAAAGTAGTGCAAAGTACTACAGGCATTGGGTAAAAAGAGGAGGTCTGATAAAAATTATCAAGAATATTAACGTTGACGAAATTTGTTTTAGGTTTTCTAAATAGGGTCATATTCAAGTTTTAATTATAAATTTATAAGATCCTTCTCTATTGTTTAAATAGTTAAAAGCTCTTTCAATAATTCTTTTATTGTCAATAAAGCTATATTTTGTTTTGTAAATACAAATTGGATTAAATATTATAGGAATTGAACCACTACTCAAAACCCACTAGTAAACAATCCCCTAGCTCCTTTAATTCCACACTTCTGATAGGTATTATAAGCTTGTGCTGCTCTTTCATCAATTTGGGGTCCTGTTTCATTAATAATATATCCGTTTAAGGCCGCATGAAGAACATAAGCTTCCGGAGCCATTAAATGTGTTGTCCAAAGTGCCGGATTTGCATTTGCATTTTTGATGTGTTCCTTAAAATAAGATTTCGAATAACAAGCTAAAATAATCACGTCTTTCTTCTCCTTGTTTACTTTGAATTTTGGATTCAAATTGAAGTCCATTAATCCGTTATGTCCAATATAGACAAGTAAATCTGCACCACCACCGAATTTTAACTGTTTGTCTTTAAAGGAAATGCTTTCAGATAATTGGCCGTTGGAACTCAATAAAAAATTTTCTGTACATTCTTTAATGTTTTGACCATTGTAAGCATCGGCTAGGAGGTAAATATCTTGACTTTTATGTTTGAAAAGTATCCTGTCTAGAATCATTGGATTATCGGACTCTAAATCTGCAACTAAAATCCAGTCGCTTGTTTTTTTATCTAAAAAATTACGTACTCCATATCCTGCACCCCAGTAAAGATTAGTGTTTGGTTTGGTCCCATCTCCTATAGACTTTGGAACAGGAACAATTCCTTGAGAATCATTATCGCAAAGCGCAACAAATACATGGATTAATTTGCTTTGACCAATTGAGAATGCAGAAGTGAAAATAAGTAAGGTTATGATCCAATATTTCATCTTAATTTGCTTTTGATGAGTAATAGAATAACTAATTATTCATTAATAAAAATACGTGTTCTCTATTTAGTTTGCAAATAATTGGGGAGATCTATGAAAGGACTTTTGATTGTAATGGGTAGAATGGAATGATGAAATCAGGAAAGGGCTTGAAGTCAGTTTTTATATAGTTCTGAAATACAATGATTTACTGTTGCAATTAGGTTTTACTTTGAGCGCACCATAATACTCAAAGCATCAGCCAATCTCAAGCTAACTGCAAAATCATTTAAACGAATTGCAATTGAATCCCCAAAAGGAGAAATGGAACGAATTTTAAACGGAGTACCTGGTGTTAGCCCCATTTCAATCAAGCGTTGTGAAACCTTACTGTGTTTAATCTCAGTGATGATTCCGCTTGCTCCTTTCCTTAATGTGGTGATGTTTTTCTCTTCCATACAACAAAAATAGAGCATAAGCTTAATTTTTACAATACCATTAACAGGGTATATTGAATGAATCTAAATAGGGGAGCGAGACAAAAAAGTGTAAGAAAATCTAGACTTTCACGCTAAAGTACGTGACTAATGTCCTTCAATCACAGCAGTTCTCCTCTTCTGTAAAATTTTCTTAAAATAGATTATTCAATCACAAAATAATTTACATTTGCATTGTGAAAACGATACTAAAAAATACATTTTTAACACTCTGTTTTGCTGTTTACTCTATTTCTGTATTCAGTTCAGTTGCTGTTCCATCGTTTGAAACAAAATTCTCTGATCAGAAGCAAACTGAAGGTGCGCATTTAACCGAGCTGTCAAATATTCTTTTTCCGCAAGTAATTAATGCAGATGGGAACGGTATTTCCTTGGTTCACGTTTCAGCGGGGATAAACATAAACATAGATAAAGCTTATGTTTCAACTCAATACCTGTGTAAAATTGCTGTTCAAAACAGTGTCAATTACTTTAAAGAGTCGTTAAGTCTGATTATTCAATTTCGGACAGAAGACATCATTTTTCCTTTCCATAATTTCTGGTAAAATTCATACAATCAAGATGTAAAGTCGATCATGAAAATTGATCGTATGGTTTACGCTATTTCATGTTAGTACTTCCTTTAATGGTTGCTAACATTAGAATAAAAGGTCGTTTTAATGACCTTTATTCCTAAAATAGTGTGATTGAATGTGAATTTTAAATTTTAAAAAAATGGAAACTGGATATATTTTAGTAGGAGTTATCTCCATGATTGCAATTATAATCCCTTTTGTTTATATGTACCGAAAAAGCAAAAAAACAGAAAGAGGATTAGTAAAAAACCTTAAAGTATATGCGGATGCAAATGGCTTTCAGGTTGATAAAAGTGAAGCTGTAGCGCAATTGGTTTTAGGGTTAGATAATCAAAATAAACTGGCTTTTTTCTCAGAAGTAGATGAAGGGACTTATGAAACGAAACATATAGATTTATCAAATATTTCAATTTGTAAAGTGAACCGTGAAGTGCGTGAAGTAGATTATCATGGTGAAAAAGATAGAATCACGCACCGTTTGGAAATTGAGTTTTATCCAAAAAATAGAAAAGATGAAATGACTGCTTTTTTACTTTTTGATGAGGATGATAACAGGATGTTAAGTGGTGAGATTCAGTTGGCTAACGAATGGGTTGCGCATTACAACTCACTCTTGAAACAACAAGCATAATAACAATAAATCCCTGTGATTAATCATGGGGATTTTTTAAAACCCATTTGTTTTTAGTTGAAATAACCAACCGAAGCCTTTGTGGATACGTTATATTAGAAACCAATCATTATGGAAGCTAAAAATATAAAGTCGTTGAATACCGCTGTTTATGTTATGCGCCATTTTGTAGAATTGAGCGCTACATTACTACCGATTTACGAAAGAATTACACGAGATGAGCCGCATAGCCTTCGCTCTGAAGATGATAAAAAACGAATTGAAGTGATTTATCAAAGCTATGATCTTAGTCCGAAAATAGGTGAGTTCCTCTTGGGTTCAAACATTGTAGCTTTAATCAAGAAGGCTTATAATGAATTGAAAAATCGTTCGCACGGCAATGAAAGAATCGCACAAGAAAAGCTGGAAGCCTTCCAAATTGAATATGAAAGATTGAAACAAGATTGGTATGTTACTTTGATGAACTGAGTCTAATTATGAGCGATGAATTATGAATGCTGAATTTTCACCAATTGAAATTTCATTTCTAAGTATTTGAACTGTGACTAAAAGATTTTCACCTAAATTCCAGGCTTTAATTGTAATTAATAAAGAGGTTTAAGTCTCCATTTCTAAGGGTTAGAAATTCGGCACCCCGCCTTAATTCATCATTCATAATTCAACATTCATAATTATTTTCCAAAGGTTTTCATTACTTTTGAAGTAATGGAAGAAATTATAGAATCTAAACGTACATCATGGCCTGTAATGGAGTCTTTTTATACCATTCAGGGAGAAGGACATTACTCTGGTAGAGCGGCTTACTTTATTCGCACAGGTGGTTGCGATGTAGGTTGTGTTTGGTGTGATGTGAAAGAAAGTTGGGAAGCTGAAAATCACCCCGACACTTCTTTAGAAATCTTGTTGGAGGGGGTGAATTCAACAGCCACAGATTTTGTTGTCATAACAGGGGGAGAGCCTGCAATGTATTCAATTGATTCGCTTGTTTCGGCTTTGCAAAAACAAGGAAAAGAAGTAGCGATTGAAACATCAGGTTGTTATCCCTTAGATGCCAAAGTTGATTGGTATTGCTTTTCCCCTAAGAAATTTAAAGCTCCTGTAGATGAGGCTTATGACAAAGCCAATGAACTGAAAATTGTTGTTTTTAATAAGAACGATTTTAAGTGGGCTGAAGAACATGCAGCAAAAGTCAACGGTAATTGCTTACTCTATTTACAGCCTGAATGGTCAAAAGAGGCACAAATGTTGCCATTGATTATCGATTATGTAAAAGATAATCCAAAATGGAAAATATCTTTACAGACACATAAATACATGAACATACCCTAGAATTATGATGAAGAATATTGGTCTTTTAATTGCCCTATTTGCGCTAATGTTAAACAGTTGTGCTACTGCTCAAATGGGATATGGAACAAAAAATAAAAAAGCAATCAAGCTTTATGAAGAAGGAAGAGACGCTCCTCAAAAGAACATCGATTTAAGAACCGGTCGACCTGATTTTGAAACAGGAATAGATATTCTTAAAAAAGCCATAAGTAGAGACGAAAACTTCTTGGAAGCACATCAAATGATCGGTGAGTTTTATCGCCTTTCAGGGAAAAGTAAAGAAGCTGTTTATCATTATAAAAAGTCCTTAGAAATTCGACCTTCTGCTAATTTAAACGGACAGTTATACCTAGATATTGGTGAGTTACAAATGAAAAACATTGAATTTCAGGATGCAATAGACTATTTTGATCTTATTTTAAATAGTAATGACCGCAGGATTTCAGACAAAATGATTTACGCTGCACAATATTTGAAAACCAGTGCAGAATTCTCCCTTGAAGCCAGAAGAAATCCTTTAAACATCAAACCTATAAATATTGGAAAAGGAATCAACACCAAATATCCTGAGTATTTCCCTACAATTACTGTGGATGGAAAAACATTGTTGTTTACAAGAGAAATACCTAATGATGACGGAACACCTAGAGGTCAAGAGGACTTTTTTGTTTCTAAACTGGATGAAAATAATGTTTGGACGAAAGCTTATCCAATGCCAAATAATATCAATACACCTCAAAATGAAGGGGCTCCAACAATTTCAGCAGATGGAAGAACGCTTATTTTTGTTGCTTGTGCAGATATGACAGGACATAATTATGGTCCTAATCGTGAGGGGAAAGGGAGCTGTGATTTATTTGTGACGGAAAGAATTGGTGACCGTTGGACAGATCCTGTTAATCTCCCAGGTTATGTAAATACCTTTACTTGGGAGTCTCAACCTTCCCTTTCAGCAGATGGAAAAACACTTTATTTTATCCGTAGAGTTGGGCAACAAAGAATTCAAAGGAGTGATATTTTTGTAAGTGAAAAACAAGAGGATGGAAAATGGGGGAAAGCAGTTCCTCTGCCTAATAACATCAATACGGAGAGAATGGAATCCTCAGTGATGATTCATCCAGATGGACAGACTTTGTATTTTGCTTCAGATGGACACATTGGACTTGGTGGGACAGATATTTACATGACAAGAAAAGATCCATTGGGAAATTGGAGTGATCCAATTAATTTAGGTTACCCTATTAATACTGAAAGTAATGAAAACTCCTTGCTTGTTGGACCAGATGGTGAAATCGCATTTTTCGCTTCGGATAGAGCAGGAGGAGAGGGAGATTTAGATATTTATTATTTTGAGATGCCTATGGAATTAAGACCTGTGAAAACAACTTATTTTGAAGGTTTAGTCTACGATGTAATCACCAAAAAGCCCTTAAGAGGAAAGTTTGAATTGATCGACCTAGCAACAGGAAAAGAAGTGATTTCTTCAGAAGCTGATCCAATTTCTGGTGAGTTTATGGTGGCACTTCCTACGAAAAAAGATTATGCTTTGAATGTGTCTTTCCCAGGCTATTCTTTCTTCTCTAAAAACTTTAATATGCACGAAAGTGATGAAGCAATTCACATGGATGTTCCTCTAGTTCCGTTGACAAATGAGCAGCCTATTCTTTTGGCCAATGTGTTCTTTGATTTAGGGAAATCAACATTAAGAAAGGAATCCTATGTTGAACTGAATAAATTACAAGCTTTTCTGAATGAAAATAGCAGTATCAAAATTGAAATAGGAGGTCACACAGATACCCGAGGTGATGATAAAGCCAATCAAGTGTTATCAGAAGACAGAGCTAAAGCGGTATATGATTATCTGATTACTGAAGGAATTGAAGCTAAACGCTTAACTTATAAAGGTTACGGTGAAGCGAATCCAATGAATACAGATGAAGAAATTGCACAGTTAGAGACTGAAAAAGCAAAGGAGAAAGCACATCAAGAAAATAGACGTACAGAATATAGAATTGTAAAATGATTCACTTTTTAAGGTTAATTCGTCCAGTAAATTTATTGATAATCGCTGTAACAATGTACAGCATTGGAGGCTATTTGGATGTCGTTTATTCTGGTTTCAATGATGGGAAAATGTTGATTCAGACCTTTAACTTTTTCTTGTTGGTAATTTCGACGGTTTTTATTGCTGCTGCAGGAAACATCATAAATGATTACTTTGATGTGCGAGCGGATAGAATTAATAGACCTGATCGAACAATAATTACAAAACACATCAAAAGAAGATGGGCAATTGTTTTCCACTGGGTCTTGAATTTTATAGCTTTTGGAATTGCCATTTATTTGGGATTGGTGTTGGATACATTTTGGTATGTTTTCATTCATTTATTATCCATTAATTTCTTGTGGTTTTATTCCATGCAATTAAAGCGAACATTGGTTATTGGGAATGTTGTAATTGCTTTGTTGACAGCTTTAGTTCCTGTTCTTGTTGGAATTTATTACCAAGATTATTTCAAAGCTGTCACCCTCGATTCTGCTCATCCTTTTCATTTGAATAGTTATGCGTTTTTCCCTGTTTACTTGGGAATCGGATTGGGAATCTTTGCTTTTGTACTAAACCTCACGCGTGAAATTGTTAAAGACATGGAAGATGTTGAAGGGGATTTGGTACTTAAAGCTCGTACGATTCCAATTGTTTACGGTCTTCAAAAATCCCGCTCAATTTCCATTATTTTTGTATTAATTACAATGGCTTTATCTGTTCCAATTCTGTGGTTTTGGCAAACAGGTTATATCGATGGAATAGCGTTGACTCCCTTGTTGTTAAGTGCACTTTCCGCCATTTTTTCTTTGGTCGTTTTACTGCGTCCTATTACAGATAAAAGTTTGAAAACAGTCAATTCTGGGATTAAATTAACCATGGTCTTTGGAATGATTTTACCCCTGTATTGGCTTTTACAATTGATACAATAAAAATGATTTTATGTTCTCAAAAAAGATAATCTTAGGTTCTTCTTCTCCGCGTAGAAAGCAATTAGTAGAACAACTAGGAATAAATTGTGAAATACGTAAAAAAGAAGTAGAGGAAGTCTTTCCTGGAGAAATGTCTCACTATGTTGTTCCTGAATATTTATCTCAATTAAAAGCAGAACCACTTAAGGCAAGTATTCAAAAAGATGAGGTTTTACTTACATCAGACACAGTTGTAATTCACAACAATCAGATTTTAGAAAAACCCCAAGACCATCAATCAGCGGTAGAAATGCTTGAAGGTTTATCTGGCAATGTGAACGAAGTCGTTACTGGAGTTTATTTGTACAGTGCCAATCACGAAAGTACATTCTCTGTTCGTACAAAAGTCTTTTTTAAAGTACTCACCTCAGAAGAAATTGAATATTATGTCATCAATTACAAGCCTTTCGATAAAGCAGGAGCCTACGGAATCCAAGAATGGATAGGAATGATTGGTGTTGAGAAAATTGAAGGGTGTTTTTACAATGTTATGGGTTTACCAGTGAATAAACTCTGGAAAGTACTCAATGAAGAGTTTATGTAGTCACCTTGTTCAGCTTTGAATTTAATCTGAATAGTGAAGGTAATCTTCATACGTTATACTGCTTTATAGAATTCCTAACGTCAATAAATGCGCCCATCTTTCATTTGAAAGAAGAAATAAGATCAAGATAAACGGCATTCCTTTTAAACTAAAATTAAATAGTATGCTAAATGTAAATGTTCTTCCCTTGATTAAGAAGGTAATAAAGGGCAATATCAAAACTGCTGGAATTAAAGGAAAGGTGCTCACCAAGCTATAGTCTGGGACATATTCGCGCCATTCATAATTTCGCCAAACTTTCACATGTTTTATATCTTTGAAAAAAAGGGTGCGTTCCAAATAAAGGTAGTTTTCTTGCTCCATTTCTATGAACGGGAGGGCAATCCATGCTTTTTGTCCATTTTCAAATTTAACAGGAGAGGTCGAGTAATCCTTTGAACCAGCGTAGCCAATGCGTGGGTTTTTCATAGCAATTTGGCTCACCTGTATTTGAGTTGGAAAGACATATAAATCTAAGGTGGTGAGTAAAGAAATAAAAGTACATGCATACATTATGGTTTTAAACCTTTTCCAAAGCTTTCCATTGGTTATTTTTTGATAATAACGTTCATTTTCTTCAGCCTCTTTGCGTTTCATTTGCTCATAACGCTTTTGAGCCGTCTTAATCCTTTCTTCTCTTATTTCACTTGCCGTTTTTCGTTTGGTCGTCGGTTGTTGAGTAGTGGTTTGCCTGTATTTAGTTGTTGTTTGCGCTCTTCTTTTTGGATTTTCGCCACGCTCTATGGCTAATAAAATGAGTTCATAGGCTTCGTTGATCTCAATAAACTTATCCTTTGCTGCTGCAGATGGATTTCTATCAGGGTGATATTTAAGTGCCTTTTTACGATACGCCTTTTTAATGATCGTTAGGTTCTTGGTTGGTGAAATACCTAGAATTTTAAAATAGCGATGCGTACTCATAGAATCTTTGCAGTAGTTTTGTTTCGATCAATTTTCCCTGAAGGAGTTCTTTGTAACGAAGATATGAAAAAGTATACTTTTGGACGCTCATAGTTATTTAATTCTTTCTCGATCTTACTTTTTAAACTTGGCGTATCCAAATGGTTTTCTCCTATAAAAACGACCTTGCTGCCTAATTTTTGATCTGGTACTTGACTAATAATAAAGTCCGATGAATCTAAAACGTTTTTAATCTTTCGTTCTACTTCTTCAGGGTGAATTTTCACACCACCTGAGTTGATTACAAAGTCAGCCCGACCCAGCCAGTGGAAGCTTTTTTCATCAATTAAATCAACAATGTCTGTAGTTTTTAATCCGTGAATTTGTAATTCTTCACTGTCAATAACCAAGCAATCATCTATTGTTGAAAGTTGAGTTTTTCCTATCACACGATAAGGTTCATTTTTGTTTTTTAGATTTCGTAAAGCAATATGGGAAACTGTTTCAGTCATTCCAAAAGTCGAGTAAGCATTACATTTAAAACTGCTGATTTTTTCAATGAGTTCATCCGAAACCGAAGCACCACCAATAATTAAATGTTTGATGTAATTTAATTTCTCCGGATTTTCTTGTAGCGTTTCTTCTACTTGTAAAGGAACCATCGCCACGAAATCAATTGTGTGAGATAAGTTTTTCAAAGGATTTCGGGTAACTTTTGTCACATATAGCTTGAGGTCGAACAGTAAAGAACGCACCACCATCATTTTTCCACCAATATAGTCTGTTGACATGCATAGCAATGCTGACTCACAGTTTTTTAGGTCGAAAAAATCCCCCGTCATTCTGGCCGAAGCTTCCATTTTCCACTTTGGTATTTCAATGGCTTTTGGAGGTCCTGTTGATCCTGAACTTAATTGAGTAATGGATTGATTATCATTCTCCCAAGTAGCTATAAAACTCCGAACTTCTTCAAGATTTCCCTCAGATTTGTCTAGTTGTTGAATGCGCATGCAAATATTTTAAAAGGCACGAAATTTGAATATCGCTGTTTTAATATTAATCCAAATATGCTGATTTTAAATCTAGAATTGTAACTTTAGCATAATAAATAAAAGAATATGAAGTATCTAAGTATAATCACTATTGTAATTGCAATGATTGGCTCGTCTTTCGTATGGGCACCGAATAACAACGAAGAAGCTGGAATTCATTTTGAATCGCTTTCATTTGATGAAGCCATAAAAAAAGCAAAAAAGGAAAAGAAATTGATTTTCTTAGACGCTTATGCTGTATGGTGTGGACCATGTAAAATGATGGATAAAACAACATTCAAGTCAGAAGAAGTGGGGAAAGTCTTCAACAAGAATTTTATCAATATTAAAATTGATATGGAAAAAGGTGAAGGTCCAGAAATCGCTAAAAAATACCAAGTTCGTGCATACCCAACAATGATGTTGATCAATGCTGATGGTAAAGTTGAAAAAAGAATTTTAGGAGCGGTTAGAGATAATCAACTGCTTTCAGAGGTAAAGGATTTTGTGAAATAGAAAAAGAATATTAAAAGTTTATATAAAAAGAGGCTGCATTATTTGCAGCCTCTTTGTTTTTATACATACTTTTTGCAATTTATTGTTTTACAACGCGGATTACTCTTTCAGAATTATCTCTTGTAATGCGTACTAAATAAATCCCGTTTTGAAGATCTGCTAAGTTCAATGTTGTATTTGAAGTATAAACAACTGCTGGTTGAACAACTCTACCGCTCAAGTCTAGAATAGCAATTTGATATTCTCCATTTTCCAATCCTTTAAAGTTTAATATATCCTTTGTTGGGTTTGGGTAGATAGAAACATTTTCTAATTGGTGTACTCCAACGGATAAGAAATCACATTCCTGGACATCAATCATAAGACTCGCCTGATCTGTACAGCTTGCGCTTTCTTCTACAGTATAGGTGTAAGTGTATTGTCCTGCAAGATTTGGAGTAGTAATACTAGCAATTGATATTATATCTCCACTTGGGTCTTTCCAAACTCCACCATTTTGAGGTGTCCCATCCATTACATCCAATAAGAAAATTGGTTCGTTTTTACATGGAGAAATGGTTGTGTTTATCCCTGCATCTGCTGTACAAGTAGCGTAGGTTACCTCTAAAGTTAAGGTTGTACTAAGTGTGAAAGGTAAAAATATAGAAGCCACAGGATCAGCAACTGAAGTCAACACAACTGTTGAACTATTCGTTAAATCTGTTCCATCAATATCCACTTCACATCCATCAGTAATTATTTGTATTCCATCCTTAGTTAACTTATAGGTATGAACTTCTCCACATGCAATCATGCCTGGGATTGGGAGTTGATCGGCAAGAACTGCATCTGTAAGACTGAGAATCTTAATGCTTTGAATACCTACCCCATTGTTTACAGTAATATCACCCGGAATTGAAATACTAATAACTACAGGACTGGTTCCAGATCCAGAAGCTGTAAAGACTTGCGTTTCAGTTTGTGTCTGGGCATTTGCGAAAAACACAAGTCCTAGACTTGCCACTAAAAGTGATGTTTTCTTAAATAGGTTTTTTTGTAAAAGTGTTTTCATAATTTATTATGTTTCATTAGTTAGTAGAACAAATATAATAAGATATTTCAAATTACGACTATGATGTTTAGATGATTGACTTTTAGAGTTCAAAAGACTTTTCTCTTTTAAGGATTAGCGATGTAAATCCTTGTGCTTTTATTATTTACTCTTAAAAGCAATTCCTGTCACCCTTTTCGTTTCCATCCCATCAATAAACTCTATTCTCACTAAGTTTTTCGCCATAGGATCTTTAAAAACAGCAGCCAAATCTTTAATTTCGCCACAAGGAACGAAATGTTCGTGCATGTAATCTAAAATCTCATCTGCTGAAAATCGAGCTACTTTTCCTTTCATGATAGTATACAATTCACTTCTGTTTTTCACACGTTGTTGTACTTCAGAAAAACGCAAGTCATTAGCTATTTCAGATAGGTTCAAGAAATCACACAATTTGCTAAAATGTTTATCGCTTCCAATCGCAAAAGTGATGGTTCGGTTGTCTGAGGTTTCAAACATTTCTCCATAAGGAGCGATGTTTGGGTGCAAAGAACCAATACGCTTCGGAACTTGCTTATTCATTAAATAGTTAGAAGCTTGATTTCCCAATGAGCTTATTGCAGCATCATAAAGCGAAACAGTAACGCTTTTCCCTTCATAGTTTTCTTGACTACCTTTTGCGATTAATTCGATAAGAATTCCCTCGCGTAAATGGTGTGCTGCCAAAACATCAATAAAAGCAATAGGCATTTTTACAGGTCCGCTTTCTGGTGTGCCGTTCATGGACATTATCCCAGATTCTGCTTGCAAGATTAAATCATAAGCGACACGGTCATTATCATCTCCAAATCCACTGATTTTTCCAATGATTAACTGTGGATTGATTGAATGCAAGATTTCATCCGATATTTTTAATTTCTCTTGATCTCCAAATTTGAAATTCATCAAAATAATATCGGTTGACTTTATGAGTTCTAAAAGCTTTGCTCTGTCCTCATCCTCTTTTAGATTCAGTTGCTGATACGTTTTCTTGTAGTTGATACTTGCAAAATAACCCGAGACAGAACTGTCTTGATTTTCTTGAGGTAATTTCCAAGAACGAGTAACATCTGGATAAACAGAATTTTCAATTTTGAGGACTTCTGCTCCCAACTCAGCAAAAAAAGTTCCTACCGACGGACCAGCCAAAACGGTTGATAAATCAATGATTTTTATGTTTTTGAAAATGGATGTGCTAGACATTTTGAAACCGGTTTTGTTTGAGATAAAGATAGGTAAATAATTACGAATTGATTAATTACGAATGGAGCTAAAAAATTCGTAATTAATTTGTGGTTGAATACACTTTTCCTTCAAAGGGGAATCGCTCCGAACTCCCATTATGTTTGAATATTATTCTTAACAAAATAGCACTAAGACCTACATTTTAAAACAGTGAAAAAGCGATAACAATAATTAGAATTCTATAATTTATTTATAAAGCATTGGTTAGTAGACTTGCTCTAAAACATTAGCTTCAAACCTCCAAAGTAATTTCTTCCAGCCGCTGGATTAAAATAGCGATTACCAAAAGCATTGATATCATTACCTAAACTGTATTTCTCATCGAGCAGGTTATCAACTCCCGCGAAAAATTGAATTTGTAATAAAGACGAAACTTCCCAAACCCATGTCCCTTTGAGTTGGATCAAATGAAATTGATCTGAAAAAACTGTGTTGGCATCATTTAAAGGCATGCTTGAAGTGAAATTGTGTAGAATATTTAATCCAATTTTCTTTGAAAAAGTAAACGACAGTGTGTTTGACCAGATCCAATCGGGAACGGCAGTTACTTTGTTGTGAGAAAAATCATCTGTTTTTACGGTGTACTTACCAAAACGGTAGTGATTGTAAGTTAATGCCGTATTTAAGTCAAGCGCGCGGATAAAGCGTTCGGATTTTGGAGGCAGAAGACTCGCCCAAATCGCAGTTTCAATTCCTGATTGATTCATTTCACCGGCGTTAAGGTAATAATCAGCGCCGTTTTCATTCAATTGTCTGACGATACCGTTGTTCATGTTGTAATTGTACGCACTGACATCAGCGATTAATCTTCTGTTGGATGTTTCCCATCGCATTCCAATTTCATAGTTGATTCCTGTTTCGGCATTCAGGTTTGTATTAATTGTATTATCCGAAGAACGCACTTCAGCAATGGTCGGTGGAGAATAACCTTTAGAAATACTTCCTCGAACAGCCAGTGTTTTAGAAAGTAGATAGGAAGTGGCAACTCTTGGCATAAAAATGTTCCCAAAATTGATTTGCCCATCAGAATCTGTAGTTGCTGGATACAAAGTGGCGTAATTTATAATCGCTTGATTCAAACCAATTGAAGCTTCAATTGTCCATCTTCTAAAGAGATTAACATTCGCCCTATAGAAGAAGCTGGCTTGTATATTGTCTAATTCATCTTTGGCTTGTAGATCACCTTTTACTCCTTGATTATTGTCAAAATTTTCAATTTTATTCCAGCCTTTTTGTCCTTCAAACCCTAATTGCATTTGCCACAGCATATTTTCTTTGAAGGTGTCCTTGTAAGAGAAGTAAGTACGAAAACCTGCATTCTTCTCTTTCCTGAATTCATAATTGGTAATGAATGGATTTTTAAAGTCAGTATATGAACCAAAAACACTAAGCACGTGCGTTAACTTATTTGTTATTCGTGTATCGTGTGCAATTCCACCAAAGAAAGTTGTATTGTAAATCCCTGCTTTTTGTTCGCTTGCCGAAGGGTTTGGCCCACCTGCTGGACGTGCCATTGTTGGGTCTTCTTCCATTTGAACTTCTGTAAGTCCTCCAGGTGTTTGGTATTGTAAATCACTGAACAAAGCCAAAATTCTCAACTCCTTATTTTTCGAATACTTCCATTGATGGGCGGTTTGAATGGTCTTTTTATTCAATCCTGAGTTTTCTCTGTATCCATCAGAACGCGTAAAGGATTGATCAACAGAAAATGCATACTTTTCATTTACTTTTCGTTGAATGGAAAATTGTTCTTGAAATAAACCAAACGATCCTCCACTTAATAAAAGCGAACCCTTATTTTTCTTGACATCGAATCCTTTCGGTTGAATTCTGATTACTCCGCCAGAGTTTGGACCATACAGAGATCCGTCAGGACCTTTGATGACATATATTGAAGCAATTGAAGCTGGATCAATCAAGTTGAGGTAAGTGTTTCCTCCTGCGTCTGTCAATGAAAATTCATCAATATAAATCTTTGTGTTACGTATCCCAAATGGCGAACGAATCAAACTTCCACGCATAGCCAATCGGTAACTTCCGGGTGAGCGTTCTTCCATGCGCAGACCAGGCACTGTGTTTAAAGCAAGCAAGAGGGTAGTGGTTTGTTGTTTTTCTATTTGTTCAGAAGAAATAGTTTGTGCCGAAGAACTTAATCCCAATAGTTTTTGCTTGTTGAAATAGGCTATGATTTCTACAGCTTCAAACTCAGTTGTTTCAGATTTTGAGAGGGTGTCTGGTTTTTGTCCGAAAAGAACAGTGAAAGAAAAAATAACCGTTATAAATGCAATTGTTTTGATCATGTTTATAAATAATTACGAATTCAGGAGGCGAAATTAACTTCGTTGAGGGCTTCGCCGTTCGTAATCTCCTTTTAATTCATAATTGACTAATTCTTAATTGAATAAAGCTTCCCTCCTTGCGTTACCGCATAGAGCGTCCCATCTTTTGCTTGAAAAACATCTCTGAATCGTTCTCCTTCATCAGCAAGAATTCGTTCTTCTCCAATTACTTTATTGTCTTTAAGGACTATTCTAGCAATGTGATTACTGTTTAAACCACCAATAAAAAGATTGTTCTCCCATTCTGGGATTTTATTTCCTTTATAGAAGGTCATCCCACTTGGAGAAAGTACTGGATCCCAATAGTAAATGGGTTGCTCCATCCCTTCTTTTTGTTGGATAACCGGATCGCCAATTTTGCCGCCAGCATATTCAATACCATAGGTGATGACAGGCCATCCATAATTAATTCCTGGTTTGATGAGATTCAATTCATCTCCACCTCGTGGTCCAAATTCATTGCTCCACAACTCTCCAGTTTCAGGATGAAATGCCAGACCTTGAGGATTACGGTGTCCATAACTATAGATTTCTGGAAGTGCATCGCTTCGGTTTTCAAATGGATTCCCTGCAACAGGTTTTCCGTCAGTTGTAATGTGAACTATTTTACCAAATGCCGAATTTAAATCTTGTGCTTGATCACGTGTTTCCTTGTCAGATCGTTCTCCAATACTTACAAATAAATTCCCTTTTTGATCAAAAATAACACGTCCTCCATAATGTAATCTTCCATCATAAGTTGGACTTGCTCGGTAAATCACTTTTGGATTTTCAATAGATTTCTCATCATTTGATAAGCTTCCTTTGGCTACAGCTGTGTGATTTCCATTTTTCACTTTTTCAGTAAATACCCAATAAACCATTCTGTTGGTTTCAAAGTCAGGAGCTAAAGTAATGCCCAATAATCCGCCTTGACCTCTATTGTCCACCTCAGGAATTCCAGTAATGGCATCGCTGATTTTACCATCCTTAGTATTCACAATTCTCATCACGCCTTTGTTTTCGGTTATAATCAGTCTACCATCTGGTAATTCTGCAATTCCCCACGGCTCTGTTAAATCTTCCGTAACTATTTTAGTTTCGTAAGGTGTTGTTGTTTTTACTCCCGCTATTCGTGTCTGACCTTCAAAAGCCGGTGGATAATCTGTATTTCCTTTCTTTGTCTCTACTGGCGGAAGGGTGTCTTTGACTTCTTGACTTTGCGTTGTTCTAACTTCTGATGCTGAATTCGATGTCGAATTTACGTTGTTACAAGAAGTGAGTATTGATGCTAGAATTAAAGTGTTGAAAATGAATCTCATGGTGCTGTTTTAATTTTAAGGCTTAATATAAGAAAATCGTGATTAATTCTCTATTAAGAATCGTTATATTTTAAAAACTATTAGATAGCAAGCTGTTATTTTTATTTTTTTTATTGAAAATACATGCTACTGATATTCGAGAAGCATCCTGATTTTAGAAGTAAACTGTACCCTTAGTCTCACATTGACCTTATAAAAACTTCCAGAATATTTATTTAAATAAAAAACAAATTGGAGAGAGGGGGGAATATTTGGTTCTGATTTAGAGGTTAGTGTAGTTTGTGATAATCGGTTTACTTTAATATATTTGTCATCTAATTAAAATAATTTAAACATGAAAAAAGTATTATTTATTGTATTTACTGCTCTACTTTTTGTTGGATGTAAAAAAGAAAACAGAATTGAGAGAAATTTGTGGAAATCAGGTGGTGAATGGAACATTGAAACTTGGCAGGAAAGCCAAACATCTTCTCATTATCAGCAGGATAATTATTCAGAAACATATCTTAACGCTGGAACGATGAGGTTTAATAAAGATGGAACTGGATCAATGACTTTTCAAGAGGGGTCAAGCGCTTATACTGATGCTTTTACATACACTAATACTGAGACCCAATTAACTATTTTTGATCTAGAAGGGGAAGGGGTTGTCTTTGAATTGGATTGGAAACGAAACGATTTAACCTTGTCTTTAAATGAGTCAGAAACCTATTCTAGTTATGACGAAAATTTTAATCCTATAATTGTGCATTCAACCTATAGTTTGAAAATTGATTGTAAGAAAAAATAATTTATTCGTTTTTTAAATGAGAAAGAAGGGTGCTATTAGCATCCTTTTTTTGTTTTCTAAGATCCATTTTATAAATTAAATTGCCACAACTAGAATTAGCAATAACATAGCTAATATGACTTTCTATTCATTATATTTACCTTTCAGAATACAAATAAAAGAAGATGTTGAAGGTAAAATACATTGTTGATCAAACACGAATCAATTCCAAGAATATTGAGGCTACTTTAAAATTACTGGATGAAGGAGGAACAATTCCTTTTATTTCGCGCTATAGAAAAGAAGCTACTGGTGGACTCGATGAGGTTCAGATTGGAGAAATTAGGGATGTTTCGGAGAAATACAATCAGATTACACAACGTCAAGAAACAATCCTTAAAGCGATTGAGGAACAAGGTGAGTTAAGTGATGAATTGAAAAAGAAAATCAATACTTGTTTTGATCTAAATGAACTTGAAGACCTTTATTTACCTTATAAAAAGAAGCGAAAAACAAGAGCTGAAGCTGCTCGTTTATTGGGCCTTGAAGGATTAGCAAAAATCTTAATGGCTCAAGGCAATCAATCGCCTGAAGATGCAGCGAGTAGTTTTATCAAAGGTGAAGTAAAAGATGCTGAAACTGCTCTTGCTGGGGCTAGAGATATTATTGCTGAATGGGTCAATGAAAACAGTGTTGTTCGAAGTAAATTGAGAAAATCTTATGCAGATTATAGTCAGTTGACTTCAAAAGTGGTAAAATCGAAAATTGAAGAAGCAGAGAAATATCAAGATTATTTTGATTATTCATCGTCCTTGAAAAAATGCCCTTCCTATCGCTTCTTGGCAATTTATAGGGCTAACAATGAAGGATTGTTGAGAATGAAAGTCACGGTTGATGAAGACAATATCTTTGATTTCCTTCACCGGTTTTACATCAAAAACAATTCGCTATTGAATGAGCAAGTTGAAATGGCTTACCTAGATGCTTATAAACGTTTGTTGCATCCCGCATTAGAAAATGAAGCATTAGCTGAGAAGAAAAAGGAAGCAGATAAAAGCGCCATCGGTGTTTTTTCAGAAAACTTGAGACAATTATTGTTGGCACCGGCATTAGGAAAGAAGCGAATTTTAGCCATTGACCCTGGATTCCGTTCTGGATGTAAAGTGGTTTGCTTGGATGAAGCTGGAGAATTACTGACCAATGTTACGATTTATCCACATGCGCCACAAAAAGAGTTAGACAAAGCGAAAAGTAAGATTTGGCAATTGGTTGAAGCTTATAAAATTGATGCGATTGCAATAGGAAATGGAACGGCTAGTCGTGAAACGGAATACATGGTTAAAGGCATAAACTTCAAAACGGACGTCATGGTGTTTGTGGTTTCTGAAGATGGAGCCTCTGTTTACAGTGCGAGTCCAATTGCGCGACAAGAATTTCCAGATTACGATGTGACGGTGAGAGGTTCAGTATCTATCGGTAGAAGGTTAATGGATCCATTGGCTGAATTGGTGAAGATTGACCCGAAATCAATTGGTGTAGGGCAATACCAACACGAAGTTGACCAGAAATTACTCAAAGAAAGCCTAGATGATGTTGTGATTTCTTGTGTGAATGAAGTTGGAGTAAATCTAAACACTGCTTCTCCTTATTTGATGAGCTATGTTTCTGGATTAGGTCCGCAATTGGCAGAGAATATCGTAGAATACCGCAGAGAAAATAACGGAATTAAATCGCGTCAAGAATTAAAGAAAGTCAAGCGTTTAGGAGAAAAGGCATTTGAACAATGTGCTGGATTTTTGAGAATTGTTGATGGGAAAAACCCTTTGGACAACTCTGCTGTTCACCCAGAATCTTATCCTGCGATTGAAAAAATGGCCAAACAGTTAAAAATGACAGTGATTGATTTAATTGGAAATGCTGAAGTGTTGGACAAGCTCAAGCAAGCCGACTTTCCTTATATCGATGCTTTTACATTTGACGATATTATCAAGGAATTGAAAAAGCCAGGGCGCGATCCAAGAAAGAAAGTAAAAGTCTTAGAGTTTGACAGTTCAGTTAAAACAATTGAAGATTTATCAGTAGGTAAAGTCTTGAATGGAATTGTGACCAACGTAACTA